>Ga0131853_10000153_pt1 | contig 115302 bp, 105 predicted proteins | sample TergutLab28metaG_FD_92764 | JGI IMG/M metagenome (GOLD analysis project Ga0131853, IMG submission 92764) | Labiotermes labralis P1 segment gut microbial communities from Petit-Saut dam, French Guiana - Lab288 P1 (version 2) (version 2) | ecosystem: Host-associated > Arthropoda: Insects >...
GACGCCGGTATGGGCGGCCAACCCTTCTTCTCCATGGCCTACGCCTTCTCCGGCCTCCTCTCCGGCCTCTTCAGCCGCCACGGCAGACTCCTATTCACCATCAGTTTTATCCTAGCCCACACCATCGCCGTCCTCTGGACTTGGGGCATGTCCGTCCACACCGCTGCGGTCTACGAAGTCTTCATCGTCTCCACATTATTCGTAGCCCTACCCTCCGGCCTAATCGGCAAATTCGCCATCGACCTCGGCGGCGAAGTCACAAGCGATTCCGCCGCCTCCCGCGCCAAAGAAGATGCGGAAGGCCGTATCAAACAACTCGCAACCGCCTTCCACTCCCTCTACGAAACAGTCAAAACACCCCCCACTCAATGGAAAAACGACAACGACATCTCCACCGTCTTCGACCGTGCCGCCGAATACTGCTGCCGCCAATGCAAAGAAGCCCTCTACTGCTGGCAGATCGACTATGAAACCACCCTAGACGTCATGAACAATGCCACGCCCCCCATGCTCACCCGAGGCGAACTCCAAGAAACCGACCTCCCGCAACATTTCAGAGACAACTGCCAACACCTAGATCGCTACATCGACCTCGTCAACTTCGAACTCCGCGCCCTCCTGCAAAGGCAGCAGCATGGGGCGCGCCTCCACGAAAGCCAAACCGCTCTTGCCGCCCAATACGCCGACATGGGCCGCATCCTCTCCGGCCTCGCCGGAGAACTCCACCAAGGCCTTACCCCTGAACCGATCCGCGAGCGCAAACTGCGCCGCTATCTCAAAACCCAAGACATAGACGCCGAAACCACCGTCTACCGCGCCAGAGACGGACGCCTCCACGCCGAAGTAAAAGGCGAAGACATCCGAATCCTACTCAGAGACAGCGACCGCCTCGCCAAACTCTCCGCCGTCCTAGGTGTCCGCCTCTGCGAGCGCCGGACAGACGTCCCCCTCCACTACCGAAAACGCCTCACCGTCATGGAAGCCGAGCCCCTAGCCGCGGCAGTCGGCATTGCCTCCGTACGCCGCAAAGGCCAATCCGTCAGCGGAGACCGCAGCACCTATTTCAAAACCGAAGACGGCACCCTCTACGTCATCCTCTGCGACGGCATGGGCACAGGCAAAGACGCCGCCCGCGAAAGCGGACAGCTCAGCGATATCCTCGAACAATTCCTCCAAGCTGGCCTAGACCCAAGCGCCGCGATGAAGCTCGCCAACGGCGCATTCCAAGTGAAAAACGGAGCCATCACCGGCTGCGCCTCTGTAGACCTCTTCAGTCTCAACCTCTTCACCGGCGAAGCCCGCCTGTTCAAATACGGCGCGGCCCCGAGCTATGTCAAACGCGGTCCAAACATCAGAGCCATCCGCGGCGAAAGCCTAGCCGCAGGCCTCACCCCGCGTGATCCACGCGGCGCGCACGCCCCCGATACCGAAACCCTGCGCATAGAACCCGGCGCCTTCACCATCCTCCTCTCCGACGGCATCTCCCAAGACAGCGCCGACGACAACTGGCTCCAATCCCTCCTCGCCGACTACACCGGCGCCGAACCCAAAGACCTAGCCCGTGCCATCCTAGAAGCCGCCATCGCCCGCACGGGATACGAAGACGACAAAACAGTGCTCGTAATCTACGTGGAAGAACGCGGCTAAACTCCCGTATATTTCCAACCGCACCCGGTTAAACTGGAAGAGCAGGGGACGCACACCGGGCGTTCCATATCCCGCAATGTGAGGTGAGCAACATGGTAAAAGGCATCAACCGACGCGTCATCGTCGTCAAATCCCCCGATCCCCGCTATTTCGACGAAGCGATTTTTATCGTAAAAGAAGACGTCAACCTCACCGGCGTAGATACGAAGCGGGTGTTGGAGGAGGCGGAAACGGTGGCCAAAGGCTATGTCAAACAACAAGCCTATCGCCGCGGCATCCTAGCAAAAATCCCACCACTCGGCTACCTCGCCATGGGCGCCTTCCTCACCGTAGCCATGATGGCTTTGACCGGCTTGCTGATATAAAAATGCCCCTACAGCAAAGTAGACGGCTCATTTGCTGTGAATCTCGTAGGCCTTGGGGCCGGCAGTAAATTCTTTTCATATTTTCTACAAAACAGAGCGAGGGCGTGTCCCCGCTCTGTTTTGTATATATCAATCTATAGAATCACAACCGAAAGGCACTTGACTTTATATTTCCATGATGGTAATATAACTGATGTGAAAATGTAGTGCAGGAGGGACATAATGAACGATAAGCTAATGGAATGCTTGACAAATCCGGCAAAAAGTCAGTTGTTGCGGGCAATCAACGAACACAAACAAGCTACAACAAAAGACCTTGCACAAATCATCAGAAAACTCCCACAGACAACACTTTACCGTTATCTAAAAAAGATGGTTGCGGATGGGCTTATAAAAGTGGTTGAAGAAAAGCGGATCAGGAATGTGAATGAAAAAGTCTATGGTATGGCAATAGACTTTGATGCCGAATTGAAAAAGATCGCCGATGATACCTCGGGTGCGACATTTATTACCCAATTCCAACTCTTTACAAATGGGCTTATAGAGGAGTTTCAAACTTATCTGAGCGAGAATGAATTCCCAACCCGCGGATTTGCATTTGGATTTGGCATGCTGCCCATTCACGTTACAAATAGTGAAGCGTGGGAATTGTACAAAAAAATCGAGGAAATGCTTCAGCCGTATCACAACAATCCGCTCACGGATGATAGGGAATTGCGCAATTTTGCAATGGTATTCACGCCGCCTACCCCACTATAAAGAATAGGATGATTTTTATGGATAAACTCATGCAATTTATGAGAGATCATTCCCGCTGGCTGGGAATTGGCTTTATAGTTCTGTCGTTCATTGTGAATGGTCTATTCGACATGCCCCCGTTTTGGGGCTGGACCCCCACAGTGTTGGTATTAGTGCTTCTAAATCGGCATTTGATTCCGCAATACTGGGCAATGGTTTGGGTGCGGATAAAATACGGCCTCCAGTTGCCCGATAAAGAAAATTACATCTGCAAAAGCGACTACATTCTCCCCTTTACAGGAAAATGGTGCGTTTTTGATGGCGGTGCCACCAAAGAACTATCCATCGCATGGAGCGAAATGAGCCAGCGGTATGCGTATTACTTCCTAATGTTTGACGAAGACGGGAATGTCAACACGAAGCACAACGCTGCAGTTGAAAACTATTATTGCTATGGAAAAGATGTCCTCGCCACCGCGGACGGTGTGGTTGTACAAACAAGCGCCAATCACCCAGACAGCAAAGTAGATGGCATGAAGGCGCATTGTGACACATGGGATGTAAAAGGCAATCACATTGTTATCAAACATAACGATAGGGAATACAGCTATGTCGGACACCTTATGCCCAATAGTGTTACTATAAAAGTGGGCGACAGGGTGAAACAGGGAGATGTGATTGCCAAATGCGGCAACTCAGGCTACACAGGGGAACCGCATCTTCATTTTCAACTTCAATCGAGCAAAAGCTTTAATCTGTCCGCTGGGCTGCCTCTTGCCTTCACAAACATTCAGGCAAAGGATTCTGCTGGGTATGAGTTGTGGTACCAGCAAGCAGGAGTGGAGCGCCCTTCCACCAAGGGCAACCTAGAAGTGGTAGGAAATAAAAGCTATATTGGCCGTGGGTTTGATGTTAAGAATGGGCCGCCCAATACGCCGCAGTAAATCAGCAGTTCGAATGGCAAAGACATTTGTGCCCAACCTATGCTATACTGTACCCACGAAAGGAAGTGCCACCATGTCCACAGTATTATTTGAAAACACCCTCAGCGTATTCGAAACCCCCGAAGGCGGTTTCGCCCTCAAACCCGCAACCATCGCCATCGCAAATGGCCTCATCGCCGCCATCGACAACATACCAACAGACTTCACCCCCACTCGCCGTATCAACGGCGCGGGCAAACTGCTCATCCCCGGCCTCATCAACAGCCACACCCATATCCCTATGACCATCCTCCGCAACACCGCGGACGATCTCACCTTCCACGACTGGCTCTTCGGCCGCATCCTACCCCTAGAAGAGCAGCTCAACCCCGAAGACTGCTACTGGAGCACCCAACTCGGCCTCATGGAAATGCTCCGCACCGGCACAACCTGTTTTCTAGACATGTATTTCCACATGGACCACATCGCCAACGCCATCTGCGACGCCGGCGCCCGCGCTATCCTCAGCCGCGGCCTCATGGGCGGCGCAGACGACGCGGCAGGCGAACAACGCCTCCGCGAGGCGACAGAAGAAATCGCCCGCTGTCAAAACCGCCCCAACCTCACCTTCATGCTCGCCCCCCACGCCCCCTACACCTGCGACCCCGGCTACCAGCGCGAAGTTGCCCAAACCGCAAAACAACTAAATGTCGGCATCCACACCCACATCTCCGAGAGCCGTCGTGAAGTGGAAGACATCCTCGCCCAATACGGCAAACGCCCACCCGCGCTCCTCGAAGAGACAGGCCTCCTAACCCCCCGTACTATCGCCGCCCACTGCGTCCACCTAAACGAGGCCGACATTCAAATCCTAGCCCGCACCGGTACCCACGTCGCCCACAACCCCGTGAGCAACCTCAAACTCGCCAACGGCGTCGCCCCCATCCCCGCGCTCAGAGCCGCCGGCGTAAACGTAACCCTCGGCACAGACGGCGCCGCCAGCAACAACACCCTCAATCTCTTCAAAGACCTCTCCCTCGCCACCGTCGTCCACAAAGGCACCTCCGGCGACCCACAGGCAATCACCGCGACGGAAGGCCTACAAATGGTCTGGTCCAACGCCGCCCATGCCCTGAATCTCCCAAACATCGGCAAACTGGCAGAAGGCTACGCCGCCGACCTAGCCCTCATCGACCTCTCCCACCCCAACCTCCAGCCCACAAACGACCCACTCACCGCCCTAGCCTACTCCACCAGCGGCCACGAAGTCGAACTAACCATGGTCGCCGGCAAAATCCTCTATGAAAACGGCGCCTTCCCCACCATAGACGCGGACCGCGTGCGTAGGGAAGTAGAAGCAACCTGCCGCCGCATCGGCCTGCGCGACAAAACTTAACAAAATCTGCGCAAACGATTAATCATTCCTGTCCTCGGAATTTGATTTCTACTGCTAAACTGCCTCTCAACTATAAAAAGTGGGAGGCAGTTTTATCATGCGTAGAAGACAAAGAAAATCAAACAGACTTATCACAGCCCTCGTTGCCCTCGCAATCCTGTTCATCGGCGGCTACGCTTTTGCCTTAGCCGGAAATGACAGCGAAGAACCAATGTTGTGGGAGCAAACACCAACAATGACCACACCATCGGCAACACCCGCGCCACCCGCCGAGCCCTTGTGCTTATCCGCGAAAGACGAACCCCCCAGTGGCGCCCAAACCGATAAACCGCCCCAAACCGAAGACCCACCAACCGATTATACCCCCGCAAATGAGCCTGACACACCGGATCACTATAACATCCAGACAAGCACCACCGAAAGGCCAATCCCCGACACTGCGCCTGATGAAATCAACACCCCAACCCATACCCCGACCCCGATTCCGACCAATACCCCAACCACTCAAACCGCAGTACCCACCTCCCAGGGACTAACCCTCTGCGCAATCGACACCGCGACAGCAGCGACAGTGATACAACCGTCAGACATCAGCTGGTACAAACAGCTCTTCAACCAACACAACCGCGTAGATAGCGGCTTTAGCCCGCCCGCCCTGCGCACACTGACAGGCTCCCATGTCTCAGTAGATGAGAGAATCTACACACCACTCAATCAATTGATGCAATCAGCAAGAAACGCGGGCGCAACAATCTGGGCGCAGTCTGGCTACCGCCCCTACACCACGCAACGAAACCTGTTCGCGAACCGAGTAAACACCTATACCGCCCGCGGATACAGTCGAGAGCAAGCCGAGCAAAACACTGCCCACTGGATCGCCGCCCCGGGGACAAGCGAACACCAATCAGGCCTCGCCGTCGATTTCAACTGCATCACAATGGCCTTCGAACAAACCTTAGCCTTCCAATGGCTCCTGGAAAATGCCCACCGCTACGGCTTCATCCTCCGCTACCCGCCCGGAACAACTCACATCACAGGCGTAAGCTACGAGCCGTGGCATTTCCGCTACGTAGGCATCGAACACGCAACCAGAATCTGGGAATACAGCGTTACGCTGGAAGAATACATAAAGTGGTACTTCTGGCGCTAAGCAAACCCCTACTGCATAAACCGGCTCATCTCCCGCCTGAGCCGAAAAATAATCCGCTTCTCCAACCGGCTGATATAAGACTGTGAAATCCCCATCAAATCCGCGACCTCTTTCTGCGTCTTCTCCCGCACCCCGCCGATCCCAAATCGCATCACAATAATCTCCCGCTCCCGTACAGAGAGCTTCTCCAGCGCCTGCATGAGGAGCGTCCGATCCACATCCTCCTCCAAACTCCGCATCACCGAATCATTCTCCGTCCCCAGCAAATCAGATAACAGCAGTTCATTCCCATCCCAATCCGTATTAATCGGCTCGTCAAAGGAAATCTCCGTCTTCTGGTTGTTCGTCTTGCGCAGATACATCAAAATCTCATTCTCAATACAGCGCGAGGCGTAAGTGGCGAGCTTGATATTCTTATCCGCCCGAAACGTCCCCACCGCCTTAATCAGCCCAATCGTCCCGATCGAGATCAAATCTTCAATATGAATCCCCGTATTCTCAAACCGCCGCGAGATATACACCACCAACCGCAGATTCCGCTCAATCAGCACCCGCTCCACATCCGGATCCCCACAAGCGAGGCGGCTGATATACAAAGCCTCCTCCTCCCGCGAGAGCGGCGGCGGAAGCGTCTCACTCCCGCCGATATACATGAGCGTCCCCGGCAGCCTGAGCCCAAACCGCCAAAGCAGAGCTTGTAGCTTGACATAGAACCGAGCACTTATCCTTAGCATAACGCGCCTCCATTCACTAATGCCGCGTACCGTCCCCCGTCCGACACCCGCGTAGGGGAGAGGGCAACCGAAATACCCGCTGTCTCCTTACCATCAATCCTAACCCTATCCGGCCGAAACGCCAACAAAAACCCGACCCGCGTCCCAACCGCCGTATACGGAAGCAGATAAAATCGAGGCGCCGTCGGGCAGGCATGCAACTTCGGAAACAACTCCACTGGCTGCTCTCCGAGCGGTCCCAAAAGCAACTCCATCGCCGCCGAATCGAAAAGTCCCGCCAAAGCCTCCGTCTCCGCCACCAAAACCGCCCCGCCCGTGACAGGGTCCACCAACGAATTCCCCGTATCAATCAATCCCGTAAACCGCGCGGACCGCCCCCGATGGGTAATCTCCACCCCCGCCACCCGTGCCCCGCTACCCCGCCCCAGCCGCGCAAACACAAGGCTCAGCGCCCCATAGCAGACCAAAAACGCCACAATCAACACTTTGAGCGAAATCGGCAGCACATGGTGCCCATCATAAGCAGGCCCGCCCGCCATCAAACTGATGGCGAAAATCGCCCCCCCAAACGCCGCCGAAACCGCGAAAAAGAGTACCACAAGCCGAAAAAACGCCCCCCGAACGCCAAACGCGATAAGCACAACCGCCGCCCCAGACAAAACCCGCATCGGCGCCGAAAGGAAAAACGAAAACTGTGGAAACACAGCCGCCACAGCATAAACCGCCCCAAACAACGCCCCCAGCCCAAGCCGAACCCGAGAAGTATGTACCGCCGCGATCTTCGCCGTAGCGAGCAAAAGCAAATAGTTGACAATCAGATTAAGCAAGAACAAAGTATCTACATAGAGAATCCGCATACCAGCTCGACCTCCGACAAGCTCTATTATAGGCGCGCGCGGAGGCGAAAAAGCAAAAACCGGGCCGTCCCAGAACAGGGAAACGGCCCGGTTTTACGGGGATTATGCGGTTGTCAAAATCCTATTCCACATCCTCATCCGAACGCACCGGCAGCACAATCAGCGGCGGCATCTCAGGCGAATCCATAAAAATCTCCTCCGTCTCACACTGCGCGTCCTGCATCTCCAGAATAGCGTTCGTCATCGCGTTAAAGAGGGTTTTATACATTTTTTCATAATCTGGCATATTTCCACCGCCGTTTGTTATGATTTCGTAACAAGAATATCACAACACCACGCATATAATCAAGGAAAAATTTGCTCTTATTTTGGAGCAAAGCGGGGTGGCAAAGTGGAGCAGCTCATCAAGATGGAACGGCGTCTTGGGAAAAATATCAGTAAAGCCAGAGAAGCGAGCGGTTTAACACAAGACCAAGTTGCCACAAAACTACAACTGCTAGGTTGCGACATCTCTCGCAGCACGTATGGTAAAATAGAAGTCGGAATCCGTCACATCTCCGTAGAAGAATTAGAAGCAATCAAAGAAATCCTAGATATGCAATACGAAGACTTCTTCGCCCCCAATGAAACATAATCCGGCACCCACTCGGTGCCGGATTATATTTTGCCCCTCGCAATGCACCGCACATTCGTCTCGCGCACCGCACAAGAACGCGTCGCCCGAAAGCGACATAAACCTCCGCCGGCAGGCGGAACCCCAACCCCCAAACGCCCACAAACCAAAAATCAAAGGAAGAGATCTTTAAGAGAAACCATACGGTTTCTCTTAAATCGCCTTTTTGCTTCTTTTTGGCGAGCCAAAAAGAAGGCCCGCCCGGCAGGGCAAACAGCCCACAGGCCCGGCAGGGCCAACAGCCCACAGGCCCGGCAGGGCCAACAGCCCACAGGCCCGGCAGGGCCAACAGCCCACAGGCCCGGCAGGGCAAACAGCCCACAGGCCCGGCAGGGCCAACAGCCCACAGGCCCGGCAGGGCCAACAGCCCACAGGCCCGGCAGGGCCAACAGCCCACAGGCCCGGCAGGGCCAACAGCCCACAGGCCCGACAGGGCCAAACCCCCACCCCGCCCGGCAGGGCGCAATAGCTCGGCGACTCACTCGCCCCTCACAATCTCCCAATATTTCCGCGCCGCCTGCTCCGTCTTATTCTCCCCATACTCATAATACCGCGCTCCCCGGAGCCGCTCCGGCAAATACTGCTGTGCCACATAACTATTCGGGTAGTTGTGCGGAAATTGATACGTGAGCCCCCGCCCCATCTTCGGCGCCCCAGCATAATGCGAATCCTTCAAATGATCCGGCACATCCCCATGCCGTCCCGCCTGAATATCCGCCATAGCGTTACTAATTGCGTTAATCCCCGAATTGCTCTTCGGCGAAGTCGCCAGCAAAATCACCGCGTCCGCCAAGGGAATCCGCGCCTCCGGCAGCCCAATCTCCCGCGCCATATCCACACAGGATTTGACAATCGGCAAAGCCTGCGGATGCGCGAGTCCAATATCCTCCGCCGCCGTGACCAACAGCCGCCGGCAGACCGAAATCAAATCCCCCGCCTCCAACAGCCGCGCCAAATAATGTACCGCCGCATCCGGATCCGACCCCCGGATCGACTTCTGAAACGCCGACAAAATATCATAATGCTCGTCCCCGTCTCTATCATACCGCATCGAACTCCGCTGGCTCACCGCTTCCGCGTCCGCCAGCGTAATCACCCCATCCGCCCGAACCGCCGAAAACAACAGCTCCACCGAATTGAGCGCCTTCCGCACATCCCCACCACAGGCAGTGACAATCCGCTCCAATACCCCGTCCTCCAAGGAGACAGGACTGCCGCGCCGCCCATCCAAAATCCCAATCGCCCGCTCCACCGCAGACTGAACAGCTTCGGGGGTCAATGGTTTAAACTCAAACACCGTCGCCCGACTCAGCACCGCCCCAAACACATAAAAGTAAGGATTCTCCGTCGTAGAAGCAATCAGCGTAATCTTCCCATTCTCCATAAACTCCAGCAAACTCTGCTGCTGCTTCTTATTAAAATACTGAATCTCATCCAGATACAGCAAAACCCCACCCGGCGTCATCAGCGTATCCAGCTCAGCGATAATCTCCTTAATCTCCGCAATCCCCGCCGTAGTAGCGTTGAGTTTCCGGAGCGTCCGATTCGTCCGCTGCGCAATAATCGAAGCCACCGTACTCTTCCCCACGCCAGACGGCCCATAGAAGATCATATTCGGCACCTGCCCACTCTCAATCACCCGCCGCAACAACCCGCCGGGCCCAAGAATATGCTCCTGCCCCACAACCTCCGAAAGCTCAGAAGGCCGAATTTCATCCGCCAATGGTCTATAAGACATCTTGGATATCCCCCTTTCGCTATAAATCTTATTTGTGAGCCTGCGGCTCGCTGCGCTGAGGCGCCATATTTTTTTGGTCTTGCCCAAAAAGTATGCAAAAAAAGCAACTTAAGAGAAACTGCGGTTCTCTTAAGAATCTCTTCCTTTCAACTTCGCTGCACAGCGCGCCGCACATCACAGCTTCCGCCTCACCCGGCGGAAGGAAGGCCTCTTTCGGGCGCACACTGCACATTCGTCTCGCGTACCGCACCGCAATCCCCACGCCCGAAAGCGAAGCCGCTTCCGCCGGCAGACGGAACCACAAGCCCTAAATGCCTACAAACCAAAAATTAAAAGGAAGAGATTTTCAAGAGAAACCAATCGGTTTCTCTTGAATCACCTTTTTGCTTCTTTTTGGTGAGCCAAAAAGAAGGCCCGCCCGGCAGGGCAAACAGCCTATAGGCCAGCAAGGCCTAATAATAACAAAAAACAAAACGGGCGGGAGCACCCCCGCCCGCCTAAAAAATTAAGAATAAATCGGATACCGCGCACAAAGCGCATCCGCCTCACTGCGGATATAATCCGCCTTAGATTCAAACTCCGTCGCCGTCAGATAAATCAACTCCGCGATCTGATCCATATCCGCCTCAACAAACCCACGCGAAGTCACCGCTGGCGCCCCCAGACGAATCCCGCTCGTCACAAACGGACTCTGTGGATCCCCCGGAATCGTATTCTTATTCGCCGTGATCTGCACCTCATCCAACCGACGCTCCATCTCCTTGCCCGTCAGATCAAACTTCCGCAGATCGACCAACATCAAATGGTTGTCCGTCCCACCCGAAACCAGATCAAACCCACGCTCCAGCAGACCATTCGCCAGCGCCGCCGCATTCTTCAAAATCTGCTGCTGATACGCCTTAAACTCCGGCTTCAGCGCCTCCCCAAACCCAACGGCCTTCGCCGCAATGATATGCATCAACGGCCCGCCCTGCGACCCCGGGAAAATCGCGCTGTTAATCTTCTTCGCAATCGCCTCGTCATTGCAAAGAATAAACCCACCCCGCGGCCCCCGCAGCGTCTTATGCGAAGTAGACGTCACCACATCCGCATACGGCACCGGATTCTGATGCAGCCCTGCCGCAACCAACCCCGCAATGTGCGCCATATCCACCATCAAATACGCGCCGACCTCTTTTGCAATCTCCGAAAACGCCGCAAAATCAATCGCCCGCGGATAAGCCGAAGCCCCCGCGATAATCATCTTCGGCTTATGCTCGCGCGCCAGTACCCGAAGCGCGTCATAGTCGATCACGTTCGTGTCCTCCGTTACACCATAGGGCACGATGTTGTAATACTTCCCGGAGAAATTCACCGGGCTCCCATGTGTCAAATGCCCGCCATGGCTGAGGTTCATCCCCAGCACCGTATCTCCCGGCTCACACAGCGCGATAAAGGCCGCATAATTCGCGTTCGCCCCCGAGTGCGGCTGCACGTTAGCATAATTCGACCCAAACAGCTCACAAGCCCGCCGAATCGCGATATCCTCCGCGATATCCACAAACTCACAGCCGCCGTAATACCGCTTGCCCGGATACCCCTCGGCATATTTGTTGGTCAGCACACTGCCCATCGCCGCAATAACAGCCGGGCTCACAATGTTCTCCGAAGCGATCAATTCGATGTTGCGCCGCTGACGTCCAAATTCCTCCTCAATCGCCGCCCCAATCTCCGGATCAAACTCCGAAACAAACCGCATAATCTCATTAACCATAACGATCCCCTCCGCATTGACATTGTTGTGCCCCATTGTATCAAACTGTACAGCAATTTACAACTGTGGTATACTGATTGAAAATTGTTTGAGCAAGGATGCAACAAAAAATGCGTAAACGACAAGAGATTAGAAAAGCAGTCATCATTGGAATGTTTTTTACATTTCCTATCACAATTGCATGGATGTCGCCAGCTATGCCGATCATTTATGGGTTTGGCGGAATTGTCGCAGGCGCAACCATTATGTTCTTGCTGCACTTTGTAATTGCTCTATTTCTGGGCAGAGCTTTTTGTGGGTTTGTGTGTCCAGGTGGTGGATTGAGCGAGTGTCTGATGCGAATTAACGATAAGGGAATAAAAAACAGCAAACTTAGAACCATCAAATATATCGTTTGGGTGCTTTTGGTCATTGCAACGCTTGGTTCTTTCATATGGGCGGGCGGTATAAGTGAAATCGATTTTTTCGCAGGTCTTGAAGATGGATGGATATTTTTACTTGCTCCTTATCGTTATGTGATTTACTTTGGTGTTCTTTTGGGCGCGCTCGTATTTCAGTTGCTGCTAGGTAAACGCAGTTTTTGCCAATGTGCCTGCTGGGTAGCGCCATTCATGATTATAGGGACAAATGTCTCCGACTGGCTTAAACTGCCAAGGCTTCACTTGAAAACAAATGCAGCTAGCTGTGTTGGATGTAAGCAATGCTCAAAAAAATGTCCCATGAGCCTTGATGTGAAGGCAATGGTTGAAACGGAAAATATGAAAAACCCTGAATGTATATTGTGCGGAGAATGCGTTGACATTTGTCCTAAAAAATCTATTTCCTATACCTTCAAAAACAAATCATCCTAATAGCAACTGATGAACAGTATAAGCATTTTCTCACACCCCACCCACACAGGAGGCACCCCCATGCAACCCAAAACCCGCGCCCTCCACCTCATAGCCTGCCTCGAACAAACCTACCCTGAAGCCCTCTGCAGCCTCCAATACCCCAAAGACTACGAACTCCTCTTCACCGTCCGCCTAGCGGCCCAGTGCACAGACGAGCGCGTCAACCAAATCGCCCCCGCCCTGTTCGCGCGCTTCCCAACCCTCGAATCCTTCGCAGAGGGCCCCGTGGAAGACGTAGAACGCCTCGTCCACTCCACCGGCTTCTACCGCGCCAAAGCGCGCGACATCGTCGCCGCCGCCCAAATGCTCATAACCCAGTTTAACAGCAAAGTACCGGACAATATGAACGACCTGCTCAAACTCCCCGGCGTAGGCCGCAAAACCGCGAATTTAATCCTAGGCGATATCTACAAAACCCCCGGCAGCGTCGTCGTAGACACCCACTGCATCCGCATCACCAACCGCATGGGCCTCGTCGATACGAAAGACCCCGCCAAAATCGAAACCGAACTCCGCAAGATTCTGCCACCAGACAAATCCAACGACTTCTGCCACCGCCTCGTCCTCCACGGCAGAGCCGTCTGCACAGCCCGAAAACCCCACTGCGACCTCTGCTCCTGCGCCCCCTACTGCAAGCATTTCACAGGGTAAATATACAGTGTCGTGTAGGAAGGAGATAAAGATATGAACGATGGGTCACAAGAAACTATAAATGCAGAAAGCACCATACTCGACGATAAAGATATGAACGATGGGTCACAAAAAACTATAAATGCAGAAAGTACCACACTCGATGATAAAGATATGAAAATGCTAGAACTACTATTTGATGAGTGGAAGTTCCGCTTGGCTGAATTTTGGCCGCTTATGACTAAAGTTCTATTTGCTTAGTTTAATTCTGATGATTCTTCCAGTGATGTATCATACATGGGCCCCGGGCATTGACCTTATAATCCCAATAAGAGTGTTTCCTATCTTCGCGATTGTTTTTTCTGGAATCATTTGTGCATACGCGTATAATGAAATGAAAAAAGCAGATCTAATTAAAAAATGGCTCAGAGACACTATGAATGGAAAAAATTCAAATCTATTTAAGAACGCATTTCCCCAAAAACAGGAGAAGCATCATCGCATCCCATTTGTTATTTGTGGTCTTCAAGCTCTAGTAGCTCTAATAATATTTTGTTCCCTATAATCAACAGGAGGATATACACCATGCTCGATCACACCTACTTCACCGCCATCGAATCCCCCATCCCCACCGGCAAAACCCGCACCCGCTTCGCCCCCAGCCCAACCGGCTACATGCACGTCGGCAACCTCCGCACCGCCCTCTACGCCTATCTCATCGCCAAGAAAGCAAAGGGCGATTTCCTCCTCCGCATCGAAGACACCGACCAAGCCCGCCTCGTCGAAGGCGCGATGGAAGTCATCTACAAAACCCTCGCAGATTGCGGCCTCACCCACGACGAAGGCCCCGACCTAGGCGGCCCCGTCGGCCCCTACATCCAAACCGACCGCAAACCAATCTACGCTCAATACGCCGACCTCCTCGTCGAGCTCGGCGGCGCCTACCGCTGCTTCTGCGACAAATCCAACCCCGAACCCGACCCAGACCCAGACGCCACCTGCGCCGCCACCGGCCCCGTGAAATACGACGGTCGCTGCAGCCGCCTCCCCGCCGACGAAATCGCAGCAAAACTCGCCGCCAACACCCCCTACGTCATCCGCCAACGCATCCCGGAAGGCCAAACCACCTTCTCCGACCTCGTCTTCGGCCAAATCACCGTAGACAACGACACCCTAGACGACAACGTCCTCATCAAATCAGACGGCCTACCCACCTACAACTTCGCCAACGTCATCGACGACCACCTCATGGGCATCTCCCACGTCGTAAGAGGCTCCGAATACCTCAGCAGCACCCCGAAATATAACCTCCTTTACCAATCCTTCGGCTGGACCCCACCGCTCTACGTCCACTGCTCCCCCGTCATGCGAGACGCCACCCACAAAATGTCCAAACGCCACGGCGACCCCTCCTACGAAGACCTCATCGACCAAGGCTACCTCACCGACGCCATCCTCAACTACGTCGCCCTCCTCGGCTGGAGCCCCGGCGGCGAAGAGGAAATCTTCACCCGCGAACAACTAATCGAAGTGTTCGACGTCAAAGGCATCTCCAAATCCCCCGCCATCTTCGATATGGACAAACTCCGCCACTTCAACAGCGCCTACATCCGCGCGCTGTCCCCCGAAGCCTTCCACGCCCTTGCCCTGCCCTACATCCAACAAACCGTCAAAAACCCCGCCTACGACACCAAAGCCATCGCGGACATCCTCCACCAACGCTGCGAAACCCTCTGCGACATCCCCAAAAAAGTAGACTTCTTCGACACCCTCCCGGCTTATGACATCGACCTCTACGAGAACAAAAAAAGCAAAACCGACGCCACAATCTCCAAATCCATGCTCGAAGCCGCCATCGCGGCCTTCGAGGCCCTCGATCATTGGACCAGCGAATCCGTCCACACCTGCCTCATGACCCTAGCCGAAACCCTAGAAGTCAAAAACGCCACCCTCATGTACCCCGTCCGCATCGCCGCCGCCGGCAAAGCTGTGACGCCGGGCGGCGCAGTGGAAATCTGCGCCATCCTAGGCAAACCCGAAACCCTCCGCCGCCTACGGTTGGGTCTAGAAAAATTGGGCTAGTCTAACATGCAGAAAGGCAGGATATTCGCATATGAACAAGCTGTGTAAACGGAGCGTAGCCCTTGTCCTTATCCTCGCCCTACTCCTCTCCGGCATCGTCACCACAACACCCCCCGCCACCGCCCAACCCAACACCATTAACATCTCCACCTGGGACCCCAACTTCGTCACCCGGTTGCGGGCGATGTCGGAGCATGCCCCATTTGATAGCCTCATTGTCGGAAACTACCTTGATCTGTCTGTTGCCGCGTGGATTTGGGAGCTAAATTTGTCTGAGGCAAATATTGCATGCTTGCGCGGCATTGAGCATTTCCCTTCGTTGAACAGACTTATGGTCGACAGCAATCAACTAACTGCGCTTGACTTGTCCGGAAATCCAAAACTCTCGTATCTCTGGGCCTCCCGCAATAATCTCAGCACCCTAAATGTGTCCAATAATCCTGCGCTGGTGCAGCTTCATGTTAGCGAAAATAACCTTAGCACCCTTGATGTGTCGAATAATTCTAGGCTAATGACTCTTAGTGTCAGCTTCAACACCCTCAATGCTCTCGATGTAACAAATAATCCAGCTCTATGGAACATTTTGGCCAGTGACAATAATTTGAGTACTCTCGACTTGTCCAATAATCCAGAACTGGATATGCTTGAGATTGCCCTCAACAATCTGAACGCGCTTGATTTGTCGAATAATCCTGTGCTAAGAGCTCTATTTGCCGCCAATAATAATCTCGACGCTCTCGATTTATCCAATAATCCTGAGCTAGAGTTCCTAAATGCCTTCTACAACAACATTAGCACCTTAAATGTGTCCAATAATCCTGTATTAGAGGTTCTTGGTGTCGGCGGCAACAACCTCAGCAATCTAAATGTGTCAAACAATCCGATGCTAAGGAATCTTTCTGCCAATCAAAACAATCTTGAAATTCTTGACGTATCAAATAATCAAGCGTTAAGACTTCTCGACATCAGCAACAACAACTTCAGCACGCTCGACGTATCAAACAACCCCGAACTAAGCGTCCTTTGGGTTCGCAACAACAGTCTGAGCACCCTAGATGTGTCACATCTTGATCTATGGGAGCTCGTCGCCAGCTACAACCTCATGGTATCCAGAGACAGCGTAATCGGCTGGCAAAATGTCACCAACTTCCATTTCTATCCACAGCGAACCGACGCCTTCCCCTTCACCGATATCGCCGCCAACCACTGGGCGCGAGATTACGTTGCAACGGTGTTTGAGCACAACATCATGCAAGGCGTCTCCGCCACCACCTTCGCCCCCGACCAAACCCTCAGCCGCGCCATGGTCGCCACCATCCTCCACCGTATGGCTGGAGAGCCCTCTGCCATCGGCGGAGACTTCGGAGACGTCCCATCAGGCCAATGGTTTTCCACCCCCATCGCCTGGGCGCACCAAACCAACATCGTCCACGGCTACGCCGGAAACTTCAACCCCCACGGCAATGTCACGAGAGAACAGTTCGTCGCCATGCTGCACCGCTATGCGGTGTATAGCGGGCAGTGCGTAGCCGTCCCGCCGGAGTTTGTGCGACCCGGCTATGGTCAGGTGAGCGAGTGGGCGGAGCCCTATGTCCGCTGGGCCAGCTATCGCGGGTTGTTGCAGGAGGCCGAGGGCCCAATGAATCCCGCCGGACATGCAACCCGCGCCGAAGCCGCCGCAATGCTGGCACGATTTCTAGACTCGTAGGGCCGAACTGTGTTCGCCCCCCGCACACCACCAAAAGGAGGCCCCCACATGGACCAAGAAAAAATCGACCGCATCAACCACCTAGCCCAAAAACACAAAACCCACGGCCTCACCCCCGAAGAAGAAGCCGAACGCCACACCCTCCGCCAAGAATACATCTCCGGCTTCAAAAAGAACCTAACCCACCACCTGGACAACGTCTACCTGGTAGATGAAGACGGCAACAAAGAGAAGCTCAAGAAAAAAGACGAATAACAAAAACGGGCGGGGTTCCACACCCCGCCCGTTCCTATTGCAAGGCGGCATTCTGCCGCCCGCATCTACTCCAACCCAATCTCAATCCCGCGCACAAACTTCCGCCGAATCTGCCGCGCATCCGAAAGATGCGCCACCCGCGCCAGCCGATCCGGAATCGAAAGCCCTACCCGCCCGGGGATAACTGCATCGTCGATCACCAAGGCGTCAAATTCAAAGCCCGGCAGAAAGCTCCCGACCGCGCCAAAGAACCGCCCCCCGCCGAGCGTCCCAAGATAAAACGCCTCAGCCAGCGTCAACGGCGCCGCGTCCGAATCCACTAAACGCCAATACAGCTTAGACGCCCCAATTGCGTCCTCCATCGCCCGGAAGATAGACGTATGCGCCCCCGCCGCCACATCACTCCCAAGGCCGACGGGGATCTCCGCCTCCAAATACCGCCGCACCGGCGCGATCCCAGAGGCCAAATTCGTGTTCGACTGCGGACAATGCGCCACCCAGACCTTCTGCCGTTTCATAAGCGCGAACTCGCCCGCCGAAGGCCAAACGCAATGAGCCATCACCGTCGGCACACTGCCGCCGAACAGCCCGTTCTTATAATAAGCGTGCCCATAACTCTCCGCATCCGGACGCAGCCCCATCACCCAGTCAACCTCCGCCGGATTCTCCGACAAATGCGACTGGACAGGCAGCCCAAACTCACGCTGAATCTCGCCCAACCCCGCCATCAGCGCATCGGAGCAAGCGGGGATAAAGCGGGGTGTAAGAATAGGGGAGACGCGCTGATACCGCCCGGCAACTTCCGCAAGCCATGCCCGCGTATCGGCCAAGCTGGTCGCCGCGTCTATCTCGACCAGATCAGGCGGTGCATGTCGGTCCATGTTGACCTTGCCCACCATCGTCACAAGTCCAGATGCTTCGAGAAGATCCATTAGGAGCGCCGTCGCGGGGACATGGCGCGTGGCGAAGATCACAGCCCGCGTGTTTGGTCCGCGCCGCACATCGTCAACGAAGGCGCGATACGCCGAGGCCGCGTAGGCGAGGTCCATGTACTTCGCCTCCTCCGGAAAGGTGTGCGTATTGAGCCAACAGATCAACTCCAAATCCATCCCGAGCGACCGAAATGGGAATTGTGGCGCGTGGACATGTAAATCCACCAGCCCCGGTACGATCAACTGCCCACTACAGTCGATCACAGACAAGTCACGATACTGTTCCGGCAAATCGACAAACACCCCGGCGCACGTTCCATCGAGGCAAACCAAATAGCCCCCCTCGAAAATTTCCAAGCTGGTGGGGGCGGTGCTATAACAAATATCGCCTTTCAAAATAAAATTATGCATGTGCTATCCTCATTTATTCATCGGTGCCGTTTAGGTCCGTTTAAACCCCTTTTTTGGGTCGTTTCGGGAGCGAAAAGGTGAAGTATTTGCCCAAAAACGGCACGTCGCCGCTAAAAAATGTACGATTATGCAAATAGTCCAGCACGCCGGCATCCGAAGTAAAAGAAAAGGTCACCCGATACGCCCAAAGTGCTTGATGTGGCTCGGTTTTCGCAAGGCCGCCATACTTGCGGTCCCCCAAAAGCGGACACCCAAGCGCAGCCATCTGCGCCCGGATCTGATGCGTCCGCCCCGTCTCCAGCAGACATTCCACAAGCGAAAGATTCTCTCTCGTTTCCAAAGTCCGATAGACCGTTACAGCATCCTTCGCATCCTCTGTACCCACTGCAACCACAGACATCCGGTTCTGTGCGCTGTCCTTCACCAAATGCCCCTCAATCCGCCCAGTCGGCGGGTTCGGCCTCCCATGGACAGCCAGAAGATAGTATTTGTCAACTTCCCGATCCCGAATCTTTTGATTCAAAATCTGCAAAGCCGCCGCAGTCTTCGCCGCGAGTACGAGCCCCCCAGTGTTACGATCGAGGCGGTTACAGAGCGCCGGGACAAAACTCAGCTCCTGCGCCGGATTCCACGCCCCGGTATGCTGCAAATAAGCCTTCACCTGATCGACCAAATTGGCCTCATAAGGACCGTCCCCGCTGTGGCAGAGCAGGCCCGGCGGCTTATTCACGATCAAGATCTGCTCGTCCTCGTAGCAAATATTGAGGCCGGGGTCTTGTGTTTTGCGTGGGAGCTCTTCCCGTGAAACCTCAAAAAACTCGTCGCCGATGTAAAGTTGTATGGTGTCGCCCTCTAGGAGCCGGTAGTTTTGCTCTGCGCGTTTGCCGTTGACTTTGATGCGTTTTAGGCGGATGTATTTCTGCGCCAGAGGACCCGGCAAGGCGGGGATCGCTTTTGCGAGAAAGCGGTCAAGCCGTTGCCCGGCGTCGTTTGGGGAGATGGTTAGTTCTTGCATGGGGACCCTCCGGGTTGGCATTTGTTTTTGCTATTATTTTTTATTAGCCTGCGGCTCGCTTTTTTTGCTTACTTTTTTGGTCTTGCCAAAAAAACACCATACAATGTATAACAGATCATGAAAGTTAAATTCAGCCCAAACCCGATCATTCGAGGCGGGTGCTTTGGTTGCCGGGTCTTATTGAAAACAGGGCGGTTAAGCCACAAAGAGGCTTAACCGTCTTGGCTCCCTAAAGCAAAACCCACAATCCCCGTCAAGGGCGGCGTTAGCCGTGTATTTACCCTTGACGGGGATTGTGGGTTTTGCTATGCCCTTTAGGCGTGGATAAGTCTGATACTTATGCTGTAGCGGTTTGTTTGTATCTGGTCGTTTGATAGTGCTTATTTTCAACAGGCGCAGGAGAAAATCCCTAGCTTGTGCATTACTTATCTGCGTCGTGTGCTATGATCGGATAAAAATATCCTCGGGCTGGGAATTGGGGCGCTCTAGCCTCCACCACTCACGGGGTTCGATAATCTCACGCAGTTCCATGTAGCCGTTATCTCTCCATCTGTAGTGGAAAGAATTGGTTGCCATGTACATGTACAAGAAATACCAACTATTCCGGTTCACATTGTCCGGCCAAGAAACCATATCGTACAGACGGCAGTCATACGTCTCAATCAGACGCTCGAACATGCGGTTGATCATCGCCGCTGTCTCCGCTCTGGTGAGAGGAGCGCTTGGTCTAAACTGCCCGCCGATACCCGTATCACCCTCGATCCAACCTTGTCTGGTTGCCTCGTTGATATACGATCTTGCCCAATGACCGGCGATGTCGTTAAACTGATCGCTGTCATTCAGTGGCGCTGAGAAAGTTCCGGTCTGATCTCTGTACATGAAGCGAACCAGAACGGTAGCAAGTTCGCCACGTGTGATATTATTCTGCGGGGCAAACTGATCATTGCCAACACCCACAAAAAGTCCCATATGCGCCGTTGTGGAAACCGCATTGTTGAACCACTGATTTAGCGCCACGTCATCGAACGGATTTGTCTGCATCCAATAATCGGCACGAACATCATCGTCGATCAAGCGAAAGAAAATCGTGGCGACTTCTGCTCTGGTGATGTTGGCGCGGGGGTTAATCCACCGGGAACCATCGCCGCCGCTGACGCCGATTAAGAAAGCCTCACGCCATGGATCGTCTGAGGGAGGAGGCGTTATCCCGCCGCCACTACCACCTTGATGGTTGTTAGGCGTCCACCTTGCGTAAAGGGTTATATTCGCAGTAATCGGAGTAGTCACAAAATCAAATACCTTACCCCCCGTTCCGGCCGCTATTGATTCGGAAGTGAACCAACCACCAAAGGTATGGCCTGCCAAGGTCGGTGGAGTTGCTGGGCTGGCGGCAAAGCCGCCGTGTGATACGCTTTGCCCAGGCACAGCAGAGCCGCCACGAGAGTTGAATGTTACGGTGCGCGTTTCCAATACCCACTGTGCTGTGAACGTAATTGGCGCAGTAACGGTATGCTCCGCCACGTCCGCATTTGTTAGATTCTGGGCTCCTGTCGCTTGTCCGGTGTAACGCCAGTCCTGAAAACTGTAGTTCAACCGGCTCGGCACAGGTACATTCGCTGCGCCAACCGTAGTGTTCGGATAGGAATGGTGCGTGATGTTCTCCGTATTACCGCTCACATTCCCGCCGGCTAAGTTGAATATGACTGGAATGAGCTGAGTCGAACCACGGTAGTTGATGTTGTAGTTATCCATCAAAGAACCAATGCCGCGCGTAATGTCAGTTGCGTTCGTTGGCAGTGCAAACCGCCCGCCGCCCGCAGTGTTGTTGCTGATTGTGCCCACTGCGATGATTTGTGGATACACATCCACAGGCGGCGAAGTCTGCATATTGGTCGCCGTGGCAAAAATTCCGCCGCCATCGCCCGTGACCGTCGTGTTGCCGCTGATTGTGCCGCCGCTCATGTTCAGCCGTGCGTTTACTGTAGCAGCGCCTGTAGCAAGCCATACACCGCCGCCGTGTTGCGTGGCGGTGTTGTTGCTGATGATACCGTCAGACATGGTAACGATGCCATTTGCTACGCTTACGCCGCCGCCGTCTAAGTGAGCTGTATTGCCGCTTATTGCGCCGTTGTTCATGGTGAATTGTGTATTCGCAGCCTCCATGAATACACCGCCGCCCCTGCCACTTGTCGCTTCATTTCCGCTGATTGCGCCGTTGTACATGGTAAAGCTTGCCCCTATATTGACAAACACACCGCCCCCGCCGCCTTGTTGACCGCTTGTGCCCTCTGCGGTATTGTCGATGATTGCGCCGTTGTGCATGATGAAGTTAGCTGCCGTATTTGTCACCATCACGCCGCCGCCAAAACCGCCGCCGTTGCTGGCAGTGCTGGGGACATGCTGCGCAAGGTTGCCGCTTATCTCACCATTATGCATGATGAATGTGCCGCCTATCATGCGCACACCGCCGCCGCGCAAGGCATTATTTCCGCGGATCATACCGTTGTGCATATTAAACTGGGCGTTAGCGCCTTCCATAAATACGCCGCCGCCACCCAAGTATATGTTTGCGCCACTTGCGGTATTGTTTTCAATGAAGCCGTTGTGCATGGTGAATGTGCTATTATTGCCTTGACTCACACCGCCGCCGTTGTTGGCTGTGTTGCCGCTGATCATCCCGCCATTCATGGTGAATGTGTTGAATAGTGCTGTAGCGATGCCTGCAACATTGACGCCCCCGCCGTTGCCGGTTGCAGTGTTGCCGCTTATGGTGCCGCCATTCATGATGAAGGTGCTGCCTTGCGTCACATTCACGCCAGCGCCATTTGCCGTTTGGTTATTGGATATTGTCCCTGCGTTTAGGATGAATGTGCCGGTCGTAATGCCGATACCACCGCCATTGCCAGTGTTTGAAGCCGCCCTCGTCAGCGTGATTGTGTTGCCATTGGAGCACGCATCAATGACTAGGGTCCCCGAGTCAACGGAGAAGTGACGCTGGGTGTTTGCCGCGGTACGGTACAGCGTTCTATCATTACCGTCTGGAATAAGAGTGATCTGTCTGCCCTGCGTAATAGATACATGCCCCGCCATGATAATATTATCTGTAAGCACTATCGTTCTCGCGCCGTCGACCGGGGTGCCGCTAATTGCTAGAAAGAGGGTGGCATAGTCCCCCGGTACAGACACAACATCACCGCTAAACGGCATAATCTGCTCGTTTGTACCATAGGCGGACGGCGCTTCATCCGTGGCGGCTGCCGTTTGCAAGGGTATCATACTCAGCGCCAACACAAAGGCAAGCGCCAGCGCAAGGACACTTTGTTTGCGTTTCACTTTCATGTATCTAACCTCACATTATATAAACTTCCTAACATTGCCCCACCGTCAAAACACAACGTAGCAAATATTTCTACTCCAACTATACCATGTCAATCCTAAAAAATCTAGCTTTTCCAGAGAGAGGTGTAGTCCCCTGTGTAGCGAAATATTGCCCCTTGTTCACGTCCCATTTCCCTCAGAAACTACTCCTGCTTTTCGCAAAAATCTATAAAATCTCCTGACCTTCTCCCGCCCAAAACAAGGCCGCAGGCCGCCACCCAGCATCGGGCCACATTGGCCCGATGTTTCGGGTTTGGGGGAACCCCAGCAAGCAATATTTTTGGATTTCCCGGGCCACAGAAAACTCAAAAATATGCTTCTGGCAAGCCAGAAGTCCAGCTTGCAGTTTGCGGCAGGGCCGCAAAACTGGTTCTCTATTGATACGTTTTATAAAAAACATCAAAGTTGACTTGCATATCATTCCATGCGCTTCAAACATTCCAAACAAGCAGAATTTTATTATAAAATCCATCGACATTTTTGTGTGACAAGAGGATTTTTGCTATAACAGAGGTAGCTTTTGAAACTGACAATCTGACGGATTGGGAATTGATAAAGCTGAGAAATCCAAACGCTCAGTAAAAGACCATACTTTTTTAGCTTCTATTTGAAGTTTATACATTGTATGGTGTTTGAAAAAAGTATGCAAAAAAGGCGAGTCAAGAGCTTCGCCCCTGACAACCCCCATTTGACTTTTGGTTTGTGGGCGCTCCAGTCTTGTGGTTCCGCCTGCCGGCGGAAGAGGGTGTCGCTTTCGGGCGTAGACGTTCTTGTGCGGTATATGATACGAATGTGCGGTGGTCGTCCTACGCACTTCCTTCCGCCGGGCGAGGCGGAAGCACAAGACTGAAATGCGCACGAGTCAAAAGTTTAAAAGGAAGAGATTTTTAAGAGAAACGCAGTTTCTCTTAAATTGTTTTTGTCAACACAAAAAGTAGGTCGCCTTCGGCGACACGAAGCAGTAGGCCTGCTTGGCCTAATAAAAATATCTCTATAGCAAAGAAATATCTATTCTCAATCTTACCACAAATGCCAGTTTCCAGCAAGGCAACGCTGTGATATACTATACACAACAACAACAACAACAACAACAACAAAGATGGGGGCGGAGCACACTATGGACCGCAAGGACAAGCTGAATTATTACCTCGACATCGCCGACACGGTATCCAAACGCTCAACCTGCATTCGCCGCCAATATGGTGCGATTATCGTGCGCAACGATGAGATCATCTCCACAGGCTACAACGGCGCGCCCCGGGGACGGAAAAACTGCGGCGATCTCGGCGGCTGCACACGGCAAGAACTGGAGATTCCGAACGGGGAGCGGTATGAGCTCTGCCGCAGTGTCCATGCGGAGGCGAACGCGATTATTTCGGCTGCCCGTCGGGACATGATCGGTGCGACCCTTTTCCTCGCGGGACGGGAGTATGCGGGCGGCGGCATCATCAAAGATACCACTTCTTGCCCGATGTGCCGGCGGCAGATTATCAATGCCGGCATTGCCCGCGTTGTCTGCCGTACGGGGGAGGAGAGCTATACGATCACCGAGGTGGAGGATTGGATCGAGAATGACGATTCCCTCGCGTGGCGGTGATGGGATAGGTTCTCTGCGTGACTATAAAAAGAGGTTAGCCTGCCGATGCAAATCGGCAGGCTAATTGGTGTGTGTTCGAACATTTGGAGGATTGTCTTCAAAGCTTGTTGAGGAATGAGATGGTTTCCGCTGACTATATTCAAAACGCCTTGCGGCGAATTTGATAGGGGGGTGGGGTGCCGTTTTGGGGCGGCACCCCGGTGTGTGCAATTGAAGGAGAATGTGTATCCTGTTGGATGTTCTTAGTATAGCGGAGAATTATGGCTGAATTATGAATTTGAATGAAACAGATTGTAAACAAAAAGGGGAACTCTGTTGAAAGTTGTTTTTTTGTTTTGCTATTGCTATAGGCTATTTATGAGCCTTGCTGGCTCGTAGACTGAATGCCCTGTCGGGCGGGCCTTTTTTGCTTCGCCAAAAAGAAGCAAAAAGGCGCTTCAAGAGAAACCATATGGTTTCTCTTGAAAATCTCTTCCTTTTGACTTTTGATCGTGGTCACTCAGGTTCTGTGGTTCCGCCTCGCCCGGCGGAAGGGAGTGTCGTGCGCAAACCGCCGCACATTCGTTTCGCGTACCGCACAAGAACGCGTGGCTCGAAAGCGACATAACCTCCGCCGGCAGGCGGAACCACACGACTTGGATGCGCACGAGTAAAAGTCAAAACGGGGTTGTCAGGGGCGAAGCCCCCGACTCGCCTTTTTTGCATACTTTTTTGCGCGATGCAAAAAAGTATGTCGCCTCAGCGAAACGAGCGCAGCGAGCCGCAGGCTCAAAAAATAGTTTTATGACCTATCCAAGCACCACTCTGCAAAAGTGCTTCTTCCCGCGCCGGACAACGATGCCATCCCCGGCAAGCTCCGCCGCTGTAAAGATTTTTGCGAACCCTGTGACCTTTTCAGAGGCGGCCTCAACGCCGCCTTGTTCCACGGCGCGGCGGGCTTCGCTTTTTGAGGGGCAGAGGTTTGCTTTGACTAGAAGGGTCAGGATGTCGATGGTGTCGTCTGTGAGGTCTTCTGCGGTGAGGGTGATGGTGGGCATGTCTGCCGCGCCACCGCCGGTGAAGAGGGCTTTTGCGGTCTCTTCGGCTTTTTGGGCCTCCATCTCGCCATGGACGAGGTTCGTGAGCTCAAAGGCCAGAATCTGCTTGGCGCGGTTGAGTTCGCTACCCTCCCAGCTTTCCATCTGTTCGATTTCGGCGAGGGGGAGGAAGGTGAGCATGCGGATACAGTTGAGTACGTCGGCGTCGTCGATGTTGCGCCAATATTGGTAGAACTCGAAGGGGGTGGTTTTCTCCGGGTCTAACCAGACGGCGCCGGCCTGGGTTTTGCCCATCTTCTGGCCTGTACTGGTGAGGAGGAGTTTGAAGGTCATGCCGTAGGCATCTGCACCGGCACCGCCGGAATCTGCGCTGGTTTTTCTGCGGATGAGTTCTGTGCCTGCGAGGATATTGGACCACTGGTCGTCTCCGCCGCATTGGAGTACGACGTTGTAGCGTTTGAACTGCTCGTAGAAGTCGTAGGCCTGCATGATCATGTAGTTGAGTTCAAGGAAGCTGAGCCCCTTGTCCCATCTGGCTTTGTAGCATTCCGCCGCCAGCATGCGGTTGACGGAGAAGTGGACGCCCACTTCGCGCAGGAAGTTGACGTAGTTGAGGTCGAGCAGCCAGTCTGCGTTGTTGAGCATCATGCATTTGTCCTCGGTGAAATCGAGGATGTTGCTGGCTTGGCGCTTGAAGCACTCGCAGTTGTATGCGATCTGTTCCATGGTCAGCATTTGGCGCATATCGGTCCGACCGGAGGGGTCGCCGACCATGGTGGTGCCGCCGCCGAGCAGGAACACGGGGATATTTCCCGCGAGTTGGAGGTGGCGCATGATGATGAGTTGGAGCAAATGACCGACGTGGAGGCTGTCTGCTGTGGCGTCGAAGCCGATATAGAATTTTGCACCGCCGCCGTCTAGCAGTTTTTGGATGTCGTTTTCGTCTGTTACTTGGGCGATAAGTCCACGGGCTTTGAGTTCTGCGAATACGCTCATGTTGGTCACTTCACTTTCCTAGATTTTTTGAACTGTTCCGCCGCTTCTAGTTGTTCATTAGCGGCTAATAGGCTGACTTCGGTGATGTTTTCGCCGCCGGTGAGGCGGGCGAGTTCTAATTTGCGGCCCTCGTGATCGAGCGGGCCGACTTGCGTATAGGTCCGCTCGCCGGAGACAGATTTGGAGATGAGATAATGCCCATCTGCCAGCGCGGCGATTTGGGGGAGATGGGTGACGCAGATGACTTGCTTTTGTCCGGCGAGGCCGCTCATTTTTTCGCCGACCCGTTGGGCGGCGATGCCGGAAACGCCGGTGTCTACCTCGTCGAAGACCATGGTGGAGACGGTTTCGCTCTCGGCGAGGACGCGTTTGAGCGCCAGCATGATGCGGGCCAGTTCGCCGCCAGAGGCGATTTTACTGAGTTTGCCGAGTTTCTCACCCGCGTTTGCGCTCATGACGAAGCTGACGAAGTCGACTCCGGTGCGGTCTGGGGCTTGCGCTTCGAACTCGACGGCGAAACGGACGCCGGGCATGCTCAGGTCCTTGAGTTCGGTGATGATGCGCGCTTCCATGTCTGCCGCTGCTGTTTGGCGGGCGGATCGTAGGGTTTCGCCGGCATCTTGGACGGCTTTTGCGGTTTGCGCGAGTTGTTTTTCTAGCTTTGCCGCGCGGTTTGCGGAGTATGAGAGGCCATCTAGCTCTTCTTTGCAACGGGCGAGGAATAGGTGCATTTCGGTTTCGCCGCCGCCGTATTTGCGGGTGAGACGGCGGAGGAGGGCGAGGCGGGATTCTAATTCGTCTAGCTCTTGGGGGGAGAAGGCGAGGCTTTCGCGGAGGTCTTTGAGTTGCTCTAGGGTGTCTTCGAGACGGTATCGTGCATCTGAGAGGTCCCCCGCGACGGGCTTGAAGCGTTCGGAGAGGGAGGCGGCGTAGCTAATTTGGTCATCGGCTCGGCCGAGGAGGTCGATGGCACCGGCGGAGCCGTCTTCGTCGCCGTAGAGGGCTACGAGTGCGCCTTCTACGGCTTCCGCTAACTTTCCGGCGTTAGCGAGGAGAGACCTGTGCTCCCGGAGTTCTTCTTCCTCGCCGGGGCGGAGGTTTGCGGTTTCAAGTTCTTCGATCTGGTGCTCTAGGGTGTCGATGCGGCGGGCTTTTTCGCTTTCGTCCATCTGGAGGGTGTCGTATTCCTTTTGGATAGTGCGGTGTTCGTCATAAGCTGTGCGATAGGTGGTGAGGAGCGTGTCTAGGCTGCCGAAACCGTCTAGGTAGGATAGGTGGTATCGCTCTTCAAGGAGGAGTGTGCCTTCGTGTTGACCGTGGATGTTGAGGAGTTGTTCGCCTAGGGCTTTGAGTTGTCCCGCGGAGATGGGGGCGCCGTTGACGCGGCAGCTGCCTTTGCCCTCCGCTGTGATTTTGCGTTGGAGGAAGAGTTCGTCTTCCCAATCGACGCCGTTTTCTTCGAACCAGGGGAGTTGTGGGATGTCGGCGAACACAGCTGTGATGGAGGCGTATTCTGCGCCTGTTCGTACGAGTTCGCGGCTGACGCGACCGCCGAGGACGGCGCCGATCGCGTCGATCACGATGCTTTTACCGGCGCCGGTCTCGCCGGTGAGTACGTTGAAGCCGGGGCCGAAGGCAATCTCAGCCTTTTCGACCACGGCTACGTTTTCGATGTGTAAGAGTGATAGCATGCCAACACCCCTTTCTGACAGAATCAAGCGGACGCGCAATGTGCGCCCCTGCATCATAGCATCGCGGCGACTTCTAAGCGGAATTGTTCTGCGGATTCGTTGTTTGTCATGGCGACGAAGGCCGTGTCGTCTCCGGCGAGGCTACCTACTAGGCCGGGATAGCCCATGCCGTCAATCGCGGAGCAGGCGGCGGAGGCGAGGCCGGGCAAAGTGCGGATTACCAGCAGGTTTTGGGCGACGGCGACACTGGTGACGCTCTCCTTAAAGATGGCGCGGAGCCGATCTGAGTGACCGGGTACCGTATTATGACGTGGGGCGACATAGCGATACTTCCCCTCGGGGCTGTGCGCTTTGGTGAGGCCGAGTTCCCGGATATCGCGGGAAACAGTGGCTTGGGTGCTGATGATGCCGGCGGCGTGTAGTTCTGCCGTCAGATCGTTTTGGGTTTCGATGTCCCTTGCGGCGATTAGTTCTAAAATTTTCTCCTGCCTTGCACTCTTCATATCGCGTTTCCCCCTAGATGCCGCCTAATTTGTCGTTCACGATCTCATAAAAGCTCCGCTCGGAGGCTTTGATTAGTCGGGTCACATATTGGCTTTGTGTGACCTGGATCTCGTCTTGGTCTTCTAATTCGAAACTGCTGCCGTCTACGGCTAGGTAGCCGTCCTTTTCGTCGCCGAGGGTGATCTTCACTGTTACGGCGCGGTTTGAGGAGGGCAGGACGAAGCTTTTTGCGATCAGCGCGTGGGCGCAGATGGGTGTGATGGCGAGGTTCCGCGCTGTGGGTTCGATGAGCGGGCCGCCGGCGGACATGGAGTAGGCGGTGGAACCAGTCGGGGTGCAGACGATGATGCCGTCTCCGGAGAAGCGGGTGATGCGCTGCTTGTCGTCATAGACCTCGAGGATCACTTGGCGGGTGGTGCCTCGTACGACGACGTCGTTGAGGGCGAAGCACTCGTAGACGGTCTGGCCGTTGCGTAGAACGTGGACGTCGATCATCATGCGTTCTTGGATGTTTGGCTTGTCCAGGAGGGCAATGTCGACGATTTTTTCGATATCGTCCGGTTCCATTTCGGCGATGAAACCTTTGTGGCCCATATTTACCGTGAGGATCGGGACTTGATGGGGGGCGGCGAGGCGGGCGAGGTGTAGAATTGTCCCGTCTCCGCCGAGGCCGATGAGGAGGTCGGCGCTGCGGAGTTGCTCGTCCAGAAGCGAAGGTTCTACGCAGAGCGGCGTGCGATCTGTGGGGATGTAGTGGTGGGGGCTGAGGATGGGTTCTAGGCCGCGTGCCGCGAGGCGTTGGAAGAGGTTTTTGCTGTAGGCGAGGTCCGCATCGCGAATGGGGTTGGGGCATAGAATGATTTTTTTCAATACGGTTCCCTCCTATTCTACGTAGTGGCTCTGCTCTACGACGGACGAGATGTCTAGGTCTACGGTGTCGGGCATGTCTTTTTTTAGGTGGCCCAGATATTCCACGTTACCCTCGGGGCCGCGGATGGGGGAGAAGTCTAGGGCTAGGGTGCCGAAGCCTGCGGCCTTTGCATCTTCTAGGAATCGTTCGAGCACTGTTTGGTGGACGGCGGGGTCTCGGACGACGCCTTTTTTACCCACTTGTTCCCGTCCGGCTTCGAACTGGGGTTTGATGAGGCAGACGACCTCGCCATCTTCCGCGAGCAGTCCGTAGACCGCGGGGAGGACGAGGCGGAGGGAGATGAAGGATACGTCAATGACGGCAAGTGCGGGTCGGTCTATGAGTGCGTCTGGGGTGAGGTGGCGGATGTTTGTCCGCTCCATCACGACGACACGGTTGTCTTTGCGGAGTTGCCAATCGAGTTGGCCGTAGCCGACGTCGACCGCATAGACTTTGATGGCGCTGCGTTGTAAGAGGCAGTCGGTGAAGCCGCCGGTGGAGGCGCCGCAGTCGATGCAGCATTTTCCGGCGGGGTCTACGCCGAAGGAATCCAGAGCTTTTTCAAGCTTGAATCCACCGCGGCTTACGTAGGGGAGTGGGATGCCTCGGACTTCCGGTTCTGCCGTTTCGGGGACTAGGGTGCCGGGCTTGTCTACTCGTTTGCCGTCTAGAAAGACCACGCCGGACATGATTACCGCTTGGGCTTGGGCGCGGCTCTCGAACTTGCCCTGCTCGACGAGGAGGAGGTCTAATCGTAGTTTCGCCATTGCTACCTCCGTCCCGTCAACTTGTTGCCGAGCCATTTGATGCGATAGAGGCTGCGGGCTGTGAAGTATACGATCCCGGTGCTGCTGCGGATCGCGGCGCCTTTGCCGAGGGCTTTGCCGCCGATGGTGAGGCCTACGACGAGGCCGGAGATGGTGAGGTGGATCGCGAGGCTGTGTAGGGCATAATCCGCCACTAAACGGGCGGAAAGAACTGCCATCGCGACACCGGAGATGATGCCTGTGATATCGCCCACGACATCGTTGCAGATGTTGGCGACGCGGCCGGCGTTTTTGATCAGCCGGATTGCTTCCTTCGCGGCCAGACAGCCATGCGCTGCCATGGAGTGGAAGGGTGTCTCATCCGCGGCGGTGACTGCTACGCCGATCATATCGAACACAATACCGACGACGATGAGCAAAAATAGTACGAAAAAGGCTACGACGTAGCCAGCCTCTTCCATTGCCGCTGTCGATAACAAAGTAAACACGGTGGCCAGCACGATGCTGGAAGCCACAATCCGAATCGCCCACCGAATATCGCTCTTTTTCAATTCGTATGGGCCTCCTAGAGTAGAATGTCTGTGGATCCGTGCAGGGGCGATTATCAATCGCCCGCGGGCAGTTAATAGCCGCCCCTGCAAAGGGTATGGAACACCCAGTGTGCGTCCCCTACAAGGGCAAAAACGGAACGCCGAGGGCGGCGTTCCCTACAAAAATGAAACATACCAGACAGGGCGACCAACAAAGTAAATCTTACGGCTTAGGTACGGGTTGAATTTCTCCAGGAGTGACCTCTCGTCGCCGATGGAGGCGGTTTCCCTTTATCACTCCGGTCCCAGTGTTGCCAACTGGGTGACCCGACTGCCACTGAGTCCGCACTGTAATCCTCTGTCTGTCTGGGATTCATAGTCCCAACAGTCTAGGTGTTTTCCACCGCAGTCTTACCGGTTCTTTAGCCTCTTTTGCAATGGGTATTTCAAGGGGCAATTCCTCAGCGGCCGTGGCCTTTGGCCATCCAAGGCAGCTTCCCCTATCCGCACCGCACCACGCAAGGCAGGCTACTCTGCACACAGCGTCCGAAATTGCACTGCATTGCAGGTTCTCACCCTGGACCGTACCGTTCGCCTCACCAACAAGGGACTACGCGCCGGCACGAGAACAGGTCTCCACGGCAGCAGGAACGGGTTCTCCATGCCATTGGAGAGCGCCCTGAAGCCGCAAGCGCTCCGAAAGAAGCGCTTCCCCCCAGCACCCACCCCAAACTGGGCGTTCAAAGCAGGCACCACGAGTTTCATAGATATGCCCGACGAAGGATTTTTAGCCCCTTCTTGGGAACCGGCAGCACTGACTAGAATACTGCGCCGCTGTCTGATCTATTATCATAGCAAATCTGTGGGAAATATTCAATAGGATTATGGCTTGATCCAGTTTTCGGTCGCATAGTCATGTTGTTCGGATTTTTTGCTGCGGGTCATGAGGTCTTTGAGTACGTGGGTCGGGTCTTTGTCCTCGTAGAGCACGCGATAAATCTCGCCGCAGATCGGCATTTCGACGCCGGCTTTAGTTGCCAGCGCATAAGCGGCGCCGGCGGCGTAATAGCCCTCGACGACGCCTCCGATTTGCTCCATGACTTCCCGGTGTGGGAAGCCTTTGCCGATGAGTACGCCAGCCCGACGATTGCGGGAGTGGCGGGAGGTGCAGGTGACGATTAAGTCTCCGAGGCCTGCCAAGCCCGCGAGCGTCTCTCGTTGGCCGCCGAGCGCGACCGCTAACGTGGCGATTTCGCCGAGGCCGCGGGTGATGAGGGCGGCGATGGTATTGTCTCCGCAGCCAATGCCTTCGGCGGCTCCGGCGGCGATGGCGATGACGTTTTTGAGCGCCGCGCCGAGTTCGACGCCGACGACGTCTGAACTGGTGTAGACGCGAAAACGCTCGTTCATGAAGATGTCTTGGACGAGTTCGGCGACAGCGGAATCGTCTGACACGGCCACGCAGGCGGTGGGGATTTTCCGGGCGACCTCTTCCGCGTGAGAGGGGCCGGATAGGGCCGCGACGGCGGCGCCTACGCCGAGTTCATCGCGGACGACGTCGGAGAAATGTTGCAAGGTTTCCCGCTCGATCCCTTTTGAGACGACCACGACGGGGGTCCCGGGGACGAGCAAGGGCTTCATTGCGCGCGCTGTTTCGCGGACGGCGAAGGAGGGGGTGGCGAGGATGACCAAATCACTAGTCCGCACGGCGGCCATATCTGCTGTGCAGACGAGTTGGTCCGGCAGGGAGATGCCGGGGAGATAGGGGTTTTCCCGTATTGCTTGCAATACGTCGGACTCCGCCGCGAAAGCAGACCAAAGCGTGACTTCGTGTCCGTTTTCGTGCAGAAGCAGCGCGAGGGCCGTGCCCCAGCCGCCGCTGCCTAGGACGGTGATCTTCAAGACGATTCCTCCTCCTTTTGCTCCGGTTGCTCCGCCTGTTCCGGCTTTTTGCCGAGGCTAAGTTTGCGTTCTTCTCCTTTGACGAGCCGCTGGAGGTTTTCACGGTGCCGATAGATGACGAAGGTCGCACAGAGTGCCGCGAGGATGGTGGCCCAGAAGGGCATGCCGAGCACGAGCATGGCGATGGGGAAGGCGAGGGCCGTGAGCACGGAGGCGAGTGATACGTACCGTGTCAGGGCGACGACTGAGAAAAACACGACGGCGACGATCAGGAACACGCGATAGTCGAGGAAGAGGATCATAGTTCCGGCGGCGAGGATGCCTTTGCCGCCTTTGAAGTCGTTAAAACAGGGGTAAGCGTGGCCGATGACGGCGAAAAGTCCGGCGAAGGTCCGGCCGAGGAGGATGCGTTCCTCCACGTTGGCGAAGGCGAAGTGGTCCGCGAGGAGGTTTCCGCCCAAGATGACTGGCAGAGCGGTTTTGATGACGTCGATCAGGACGACGAGGAAGGCGCCTTGGCCGCCATAGGTGCGGTAAAAGTTGGTGAGGCCCGCGTTTCCGCTGCCGTGTTTGCGGATATCGTCTCCGTAGGCGAGCTTGGAGGTGATGATGGCCCCGTTGAGTCCACCGAGGACGAAGGCGAAGAGCGCGATGAAGATGAGGTATAAGACAATCACGGTTGCGTATCCCCCTTTTGTCGGATCACCATGCGGATGGGCGTGCCTTCCAGGCCGAATACGGAGCGGATTTGGTTTTCCAGATAGCGCTGATAGGAGAAGTGGAACAATTCTCTGCTGTTGGCGAAGATGACAAAAGTCGGCGGGCGGACCCCGGTTTGGGTCATGTAGTAAATCTTGAGGCGCTTGCCTTTGTCGGTCGGAGGTTGGACGCGGGCGGTGGCGTCCGCGAGGATGCTGTTGAGCGTGCCTGTGCTGATGCGCATGCAGTTTTGCTGGTGGACGAAGTTGATGAGTTCAAAAATCCGCTCGACGCGCTGGCCGGAGAGGGCGGAGATGAAGAGCGTGGGGACGTAGCTCATGAAGCTCAAATCGTCGAGGATGCGCTTGCGCATTTTTTCCATGGTCCCTGTCTCTTTGGAAACGAGGTCCCATTTGTTGACGAGGACGATGGAGGCTTTGCCCGCCTCATGTGCGAGGCCAGCTACTTTGGTGTCTTGTTCGGTGACGCCTTCTCGGGCGTCGATCATGATGAGGCAGACGTCTGCCCGTTCGATGGCCATTTGGGCTCTGAGGACGGAGAATTTCTCAATGCGGTCATGCACACGGCTTTTTTTGCGGAGGCCTGCGGTGTCGATGAAGACGTATTTGCCGTGTTCGTTTTCGAAGGCGGAGTCTACGGAGTCTCTGGTTGTTCCGGCGACGTCGCTGACGATGACACGTTTTTCGCCAAGGATGAGATTGACCAGTGAGCTTTTGCCCACGTTGGGTTTGCCGATGATGGCGACTTTGATAGTATCATCTTGATCTGCTTCCGCTTCTTCCGGGGGGAAAAGGGCAACGGCTGCATCCAAAAGGTCGCCGGTACCGTGGCCGTGTACGGCGGAGACGGGGATGGGGTCTCCAAGGCCAAGGGAGTAAAATTCGTAAAAATCTGGGTTGAGTTCGCCTACACTGTCTACTTTGTTGACCGCGAGGAGGATGGGTTTACCGGAGCGGAGCAGCATCTGGGCGACATCTTGATCGGTCGCGGTGACGCCGGAGTGGATGTCTGTGACCAATACGATCACATCCGCTGTGGCGATGGCGATTTCCGCCTGCTCGCGCATGAAGAGGAGGATTTCATTGTCCGTTGAGGGTTCAATGCCGCCGGTGTCTACGATGTCGAAGCTGCGTCCGTCCCAGTCGCACTCGGCGTAGAGGCGGTCCCTTGTGACACCGGGTGTATCTTCCACGATGGAGAGCCGTTTGCCGACCAGCCGATTAAATAGATGACTTTTGCCCACGTTGGGCCGCCCGACAATGGCGAGAAGCGGTCTAGCCATAGCGCATATCTCCTTGTTTACTCAAAAATCGCGTCCAAAAAGGAAGCGCCGTTCACGTCTACGGGGATTACCGGGACGCCGAGCGCCGCCGATAATTCTTCGACGGTCATATCGTCCAAAAAGACGCCTTCTCCGTGCCGGAGCATGGAGCGGGGGAGGAAGAGGCGTTTGCCCAAATCGCGGCCCTGTAGTTGGGCGCGAATGTCTCCACCGGTGACAAGACCGGATACAGTGATGGTGTGGCCGAAGAAGTCGTTTTGGATAGCATGTACCTGTCCGTCTAGTTTACCACAAATTTGCTCTGCTGTCGCTAGGTAATCTTGCAAAAATGGGGCGGCGGCAGAGCCGGTGGCGATGGAGAAGGGGGCGGGGGAGTGGTGGGGTGGGTCCATGGACTCCAAGGCTTCTAAAAACTCGGTCTCAAAAGAGCGGATGAGGCCGACGCCGTTTTCCAGTTGGGGGTAGCCTTCGTAGGCGTCTTCGCTGGGTAGGGGCAGTCCGGATTTGAGATAGAGTTCGTCGCCGCAGAAGAAGATGCGGCTGCCGTGTTTGGTAAGGCATTCTGCCGCGAATTGCTCCACTTGCTTGACTGCCGCATGGGCGGTTTCCGAGGTGAAGGCGGTTAGGGGGCATAGGTCGTCGCGATAGCGCGTGAGGCCTACGGGGACTACGGAGACGCTTTGGAGTTGGGGCCAGAGACCCGCTAAGTCCGGCATAGACTGGGCCAGAACAGCCCCGTCGTTGACGGTGGGGCAGAGGACGAGTTGGGCGTTCATCCGGATTCCGGCATCGGCGAAGCGGCGCATGAGTTCCATGCAACGGCCCGCGCGGGGGTTGCCGAGCATCCGGGTGCGGACGGTCGGGTCTGTCGCGTGGACGGAGATGTTGATGGGGCTGATGCGCAGGTGGATCATGCGGTCTAGGTCTTGGTCGCTCAGATTGGTGAGTGAGATATAGTTGCCGGTGAGGAAGCTCAGCCGGATGTCGTCGTCTTTGAAGTAGAGGGTTTCGCGTAGGCCCGGGGGGAGTTGGTCGATGAAGCAGAAAATGCAACGGTTTTGGCAGGAGCGGGACTGGTCCATGAGGTAATCTGCAAAATCGAGGCCAAGGTCTTGGCCTTCTTGTTTTTGCACGGAGACGGTCCGCCGCTCTCCGGTTGGGGTTTCTATCGTGACGGAAAGCGCGGCGTCGTAGCTATGAAATTGATAGTCTAGCACGTCCGCGATGGGGGTACCGTTGATGGCGACCAAAAAGTCGCCTGGGGCGATCTTTCCATCTGCCGGAGAGCCGGGGGCTATGCGGATGATCTCGGTCAAAACGAAACACCTCTCCATATGCAAATAGAGGAGGCAACTTCTGCCTCCTCTATTCCTGTTTTGCGATTAGTCTTCCGCTTTGACAGCGATGACTTCCCGGTCCTTGTATGTGCCGCAAGCTACACATGCCCGGTGGGGCAAGCGAAATGCGTTGCACTTGGAACAGGTCAGGACGTTGGGCGTGGTCAGCTTCCAGTGGGAGCTGCGACGCTTGTCTCGTCTCGTTCTGGATACTCTACTTTTTGGAACCGCCATAATGACACCTCCTTGGCAGGATGATTCTCACTCATTCTTTATCTAGGAACTGCTGCAGAGCAGCAAGTCTAGGGTCGATATCTTGTTTGCAAGCGCAGGGGTCTTGGTTGAGGTCTGCACCGCAGGTGGTGCAGAGGCCGAGGCAATCTTCTTTGCAGACGATTTTGCTCTCCATGTCGAGGAAGAAGGCTGTTGTGAAGACTTCTTCCAGATCGATCGCGCCGTCTTCTATGAGGAAGATGTCTGGGTTGGATTCATCGGTGAGTTCCTCAGCCAGGTATGCGACCACGGGTAGGGTCCGCTCGACAAGGAAGGAGGCCATACACCGATCGCAGGTGCAAGTCATCGCGATTTGGGCTTCGCCCCGGATTTCCAGTGCTCCGGCTATGTTGAATACGGTTCCGGAGATGGTGGATGGGCCGCACATGGTGCAGGCGACCGGGTCGGGGAAGAGGAGAGAAAACGCGAACGGTTTCTTTGCTCCCGGGATTCCGATAATGTCGTTGAGCTTTAAGCGCATGGGATATTACCTCGCTATTGTCGCTCTGACATTATAGTAGGAAATGGCGGTGTTGTCAAATGTTTTTTCTTGTGGGAAATCCACTTGCTTTTCTGCGATGTTTTTGGTAACATAACGGGGACCAGATTTTTGGAAGCGTATCGAAGTGGTCATAACGAGCCTGACTCGAAATCAGGTGTACCGCAAGGTACCGTGGGTTCGAATCCCACCGCTTCCGCCAAGAAAACCGGAAGCCTTGTAATATCAAGGCTTCCGGGAGTAAGAAAACGGCTGCACCCGTTTTTTCAAAAAATAAAGGCTAGGTTTGCAGGCAAGACGCTTACACCGTTCATCAGGTGCAAGCGTCTTTTTCTATCTCTCCGTTCTTGTCGTTTGCCTAGCGTTTGTCCTCTGGCTCTCGCTAACAATAGACCAGACGAAAAGCATTAGTCCGCTCTTTGGGCTGTTTGGTTGGCCTAGGTTCAGGGGCGGTAAGCATCCCTGATTTTGAGCCGCTAGGGTCAAAATATATTTAATCTACCCACTCTGGGGGGTATACCTATAATACGTCCGTTGGCGTTCCCACGCGACGGCCCATACAATGAACCCCTGCAAATTTACATACTGTAGGGAGCAAACGAACATGAAAATATATAGTTGCATTCGAGTATCAGCCGCCGACCAAAACGAAAGCCGCCAGCTTGACGCAAGAAAGATTCATCAATCGGTTCGTTGCGCTACTAAATATGCTGTCTCTGTATAGAGTCTCTTCCGGCACAGAAATATCCCTTGCATTCACAGAAAATGGCGCCATTCTCCGCATCAACAAAGGTCCCGCCGCACTATTTAGTCCTCCAGTACATCATAGAGTCTGCATTGCCCATAAGAACCACTCCTTCTTTTTGAGTTATCCAATGCTTATCTGCACTGGGCTACGCCTATCTGTCGTTGTACCATCACCTAACTGACCGAGATCATTCACGCCCCAAGCCCAGAGCGTACCATCATCACGAATAGCATAACTCGACAAAAGCCCCGCTTCAACATGGATTATGCCGCCGCTCGGCGCACAAGCGCTGAGGCCCATTATGAATAATATCAAAATGGCTGCTATGAGTTGGTTCTTCCTATTCACTCTCTTATCCCCCTTCATAGTAATTCCCTCCAAAACGAATCATAATTGTTCTCGTGCAGAGGTCAAGATGTCTCCGCACAGGTCGAGCAAGTAAAAGTACAGGGCCCGCTTGTTGCCGAAGTAGTGGAATACCATCCCTTTGGAGATGCCAGCGGTGGCGGCGATGTAGCCGGTGGAGGCTTTGCTGTAGGTGTTTTCGCTGAACACCTGAAGCGCGGCGTCGACAATTTTCTTCTGCTTGTCTGCGGGTAGGGCCAGAAATGTTTCCATAGAGGTATCTCTTAGAGGGTATTGATCGATTCGGTTTATGATGGAAACATAACAAACTAAACCAAATCGGTCAATGAATTTGGGGAAATTTTTTATGATTTCTTAAAAAGCGTTGATTTTTGTTGATTTTTGTTGATTTTTGGAAAATTTTACTTGAGTCGATTCAGCGCATATGGTATAATTTATAATAGCGTTTTTGTGCGCGCTACCATATTTTGTGTGGCGTACTTCCGAAGGGCCAGGGGAAAATAGTGCGAATAGGATGAGCGAGCAAGGGGATGCGGGAATGCGTACAAGAAAATTACAGATAAATGCAAAGCGGGGTCTGAGCTTATTGCTGGTCCTAGCTTTGCTGTTCTCTCTTGTGCCGCTGTCGGCATTTGCGGATGGGGAAGTACCCATGGAGCCGGTGCCGGGGTACATTGGGATTGTGCCCTTAACTACCGAGTACGTAAGCACCTTGGTAGCGTGGAACGCTGCAATCGCCGATATAACAGTGACAGAAATTGTCCTCCAAGCTGATATCACCCTCCCCGGCGCTGTCACCATCGTCGCAGGGCGCAATCTTTTGGTCCGAAGCGAATATGGCGAGTTGTGGACCCTGTGGCGAACGGCTGGTGCGGCACGACATTTTACAGTGAACGGCACTTTGACTTTGGAAAATGTCATTTTGAGCGGGAACTATCCGATGTTCTCCGGCAATCACGGCGGGATTCAGGTGAATGCCGGCGGAAGCTTGATTATGGAAGATGGCAGCGCGATTACGAGGAATCGGAATAATGGAAACGCGTCTGCCAGTGCTGTACTTGTAGATGGCGCAGGCGCCACGTTCACTATGAACGGCGGTGAGATCAGCTATAATAGCACACTCTCCATTACCGCCACCTCATCGTCCGGCTCGGCGACAGTGTTTGTCATCGGCGGGGCTGTCTTCACCATGAACGACGGCGTAATCCGCAATAATATTGGCCGCTTCGGTGGCGGCGTGCGTATCGGACAAACCGCAGCGATCGGTGGCGACAATAGGATGTACATGAACGACGGCGAGATATATGGCAATACGGCTTTCTTTGGCGGCGGCGTGAATCTTGAGTTCGGCACATTCACCATGACAGCCGGCATAATCCGCGACAATATTGCGACCGCGTTTCAGAATGATACAGCGCTTGCTCGTACGGATGGTCGTGGCGGCGGCGGGGTGTTCATACAAAACAGCGGCATATTTAACATGTCTGGAGGTGTGATCCATGACAATCACTCTTACACGCACGGTGGAGGAGTGATGTCGGGGACGCCTGCTGCCAATCAGTTCAACATGACCGGCGGTACGATTCGCGACAATACAGCCGACCGGCGCGACATCCCGCCCGCCCTTGCAACCCCCACCAACACCGGCGGTGGGGTGCGGATGTCCAATGGGGTCTTCACTATGGGTACCGCTACGCTGGAGGATGGCACGATCACTTACGGGACCATCACCGGGAACACCGCGACAAACGATGGCGGGGGCATCTGGATTGGCGCGGGCACTACCATAGCGAACGCGCGGCTCAACTTGAATGCCAATATAGGAGTCATCTCGAATAACACGGCGCTATATGGCGATGGCGGCGGGATTTTTACTGTTGCGAATAATGGATATCCGCCGTCACTGCTTCCGACGCATTATCCGAACATCATAGCGACGGCCCCACTCTCGGTCATATTCTTCGGCAATGTCGCAGGCGGTGGACGCTTTGCGCCGCCCTTAAATCCGGGCGCCCGCCCCTTTGGGGGGCTGCTCAACAACTACGCCATCAACTATCGGGGTCCGAATCCAGAGGCCTATATCACCTTTATGCTGCACGGTGGCTATTATAATAGTAGTACGACGAGCGTCTCTTTTCCAATTCCTTTAGGGGGAATGGTTGATCCGGCCGATATTCCGACTCCGCCTAACCTGAACAGACCGCTCTACACCTTCCTCGGCTGGATTCTGCGCGGCGACCTGACGAATACACTGCTCCAGGCAGACGAGATCGAAGACATGACTTTCACGGAAAGCACGATCTTTGATGCCCAGTGGTATCCGCTGAATCCGATTATAATCACTTATTTGTCCGGTGCGAACGGCACATTTGCGGGCGGCGGAACGAGTAGCACGGAGGTTTTGGCTGGGCCCGGGTATCCGATCCAAGCGCCGACGCCGGTTCCGCACAGCGGGTGGCAATTTGCCGGCTGGAGCCGCGATGGCGGCACCGCTTTGCTCGGCACGGCGGAAGTGATGGCGACGTTCATCGACACGAACACGACCTTCACCGCCCAGTGGGAGCCATCGGTTACGATTACCTATCTATCCGGTACAAACGGCACATTTGCCCCGCCGGGCGCGCCGAATCTGCGGACAGAGACGATAGTTGGCGGCGGCGCCTTTCCGAACCAAGTGCCGACGCCGATTGCGAACAATGGTTGGCAGTTTGCGGGCTGGTTGCAGGCTGGCGGCACTACTTTGTTCACTACGGCACAGGTTGAGGCACTTTTCATCAGCGATAACACAACATTCACGGCACAATGGACGCAAATCGGCGGAGGCGGATGGACGCCGCCTGCGCGCCCAGCCCGGCAGGCGTATCTGATCGGGACGGAAGAAGGATTGATCCGCCCCAACGCCAACATTACGCGGGCCGAGGTGGCAACCATTTTCTTCCGTTTGATCAGCGACGCGGATCGCAAAGCAGGCTGGAGCCAGACAAATCCGTTCTCCGATGTGGAGCGCAATCACTGGTTTAACAACGCCGTATCTACCACTACGCGGATGAAGATTTTCCAAGGCAGACCGGACGGCACATTCGGGCCAAACGAGCCGATCACGCGGGCGGAGTTGGCGACGGCGGTGGCACGGTTTATGGATGTGGCGGGGTTTCTAAACGCAGGAGGCAATCAGTTCAGCGACATCTCCGGCCATTGGGCGAATGCGTATATCAATGCGGCGGCGATGAATCGTTGGGTAGAGGGTCCGGATGGTCTGGGCGGCGCATTTTACCCAGATCGCCCGATCACACGGGCGGAAACGGCAGCGATTATCAACCGGATATTCGAACGCCTACCCGAGACGCCGGCGGATTTGCTGCCGGATATGATTACCTGGCCGGACAATGCGAATATAGGTGCGTGGTTCTATTTGTATCTCCAGTCTGCGTCGAACTCGTATACGTTTCAGCGAAAGCCGGATGGCGTTCATGAGCGTTGGATCGCGATTATCCCAGTCCGCGATTGGGCTGCGTTAGAGCGGCCGAACTCTACGCCGGGTGATATTTTGGGTGGCTAGGAGGGGACTGGTGCGGAAGCGGTTGATTGTGTTGCTATTGGCCTTGGTTTTGTTGACGAGTGGTGGGGCCATGGCGATAAGCTGGGTGACAGTCCAAAGTATTGACCAACTGGCAGACGTGGCAACATATGTTGTTCGAGTTGAAGTGTTAGATGGCAGAGAAGTCAGGGTTCTGGAAGTATTCAGCGGGGAAATCCGACCGGGAGATACAATAGAGATTAGGCAGGTTGGAGGAAATTTTTGGGATAGATGGAGATTGCGGCGGACATGGGATGTGCCTGAACTTCCTCTCGTGCGAGGTGATGACTTGGTTTTGTTCCTATTCCGTATGGGAGACAGTCCACGCGCAGGTCTATTGAATCCCTGGCAAGGCGCATACCGATTTCCAAATTCCAACGAAAGTACGCTGACGGTGGACCTGCCCAGAGTACTTGAAAATGCCATAAGGCCTGGATTAAGGTTGACCATTGGGGATTTGCTAGAAATCGCCGAGGCCAACTTCGGGGATGAGCCGCGGGAGGTGCTTGCGCACAGCGGGGCAAGGCCGAGAAATCCGGCGATTTAGTTGCTGTGGTCGTTGCCGCCCATTGCGGTTGCCGCAATCATAGTACGGAGGCGGAGAAGGGCAAAGCCAAATTCTGTGCTTGACAGCGGGGATGCGCTATCCTAGAATAGATGTATCTTCGAAAATTGAATAGTTCAAAATGATGGTGCGCACAGCTTGGCGCTGTGCGAGAATCGAGAATCAGGTGCGAATCCTGAACAGTCCTGCTACCGTGATGACGAGTGAGGTTCCCGTTTGGGCGCATGCCGAAACAGCCATTGGACACTGTGTGTTTGAGAAGGCGAACCTTTGCGATGATGTCTAAGCCGGAAGACCGGCCTCATTTTCGGCGATTTTGTTTCACAGTCGCTGCCGTAATGGCTCCACAGAGTATGGGGGGTAAGGTTGTTGTGGGGGTCTTTTGGCGTATCTGCAATGATGCTGTTTGTCCCGGTTGATCGTGGTGCGATATCACGGTTGGTCGGGATTTTTGGTTGTCAAAATAATCGAAAGTTAGAGAAAAAAACATGAGAAGAATGAGAAAAGGGATTATCGCGTTGGTACTATTAGCCCTTGTGGCACTACTTTTTATGGCCTGTAACACCGGAGAACCGGTGGGGGTGCCAGCGGGCAGTGTGCTCACGTATGACAGAGAAGGTTTTCCCGTTACACTGCCGGAACAGAGAGAGGCCATCATATCCATCGGTCCCTCCAATACCGAGATTCTGGTCGCACTTGGGTTTGGTGAGGCGATTGTTCAGGCGGACATGTTCTCCGCAGATGTAGACGGAATCCGGTCCGGGATTTCTACGCTGGACATGTTTGGCCTGGATTTGGAATACATTATCAGCCTTGCGCCGGATGTTGTGTTTATTACGGGTATGACCCGGACGCCCGGGGCGGAAGATCCCTTACATGCGGTTTCGTCTGCGGGGATTTCTGTAATCTACATGCCCATCAGCGCGAGTATTGCGGAGATTCAAGAGGACATCCGCTTTATCGCCGCTGTGTTGGGGGTAGAGGATAGGGGCGAGGCGATTGCCGCGGACATGATGCGGGAGATCGAAACGATCCTGGCGCTCGGGGAGACGATTACGGAAAGGCGGAGCGTGTATTTCGAGATATCACCGCCGCCCCATATGGTCAGCTTTGGGACGGGTACATTTTTGCATGAGATGATAGAGATCATCGGTGCGGTCAATGTGTTCGCGGACCAAGCGGGATGGTTTCCGGTGTCGGGCGAGACGCTGGTAGAAGCGAATCCGGATGTCATCCTCACCTCGGTGGATTTTTTGGAGGACCCGGTGGGGGATATTATGAACCGGCCCGGTTGGACGACGATTACGGCGGTCCATAATGGCGAGGTGTTCCGGATTGATGCCAATACCAGCAGTCGTCCGAGCCATAACATAGTGGCGGCCTTGTGGGAAATGGCTCGCGCTGTATATCCGGACGTGTTTCGATGAGGATAAAAGTGGCTCTATTCGTCGTTATCGGTCTTGTTATGGTCCTGCTGTCCATTTCTCTGGGGAGCGCACATGTTCCGCTTGCTGACGTATTTCATGTGATTGGGCATGCTGTATTTGGCCTCGATTTGCCTGAGCATATCACGGCGGCTACGGTTTCTATTGTTTGGAGCCTGCGTCTGCCGCGTGTGCTACTTGCCTTTCTCGCAGGCAGTGCGCTTTCGGTGAGCGGGGCGGTGATGCAGTCGGTACTCCAAAATCCCTTGGCGTCCTCGTATACGCTGGGGGTGTCGTCGGGCGCGTCGCTTGGGGCGTCTTTGGTACTCTTTCTGGGGGTGAGTTTGCCGTTCTTGGCAATGTTGACTCTGCCCATTCTAGGCTTTGTCTTCGGGCTTGCCACGATTTTATTGGCGATGGCGATTGCAAAACGAATCGACGGGAGCATGGGGAACCAGACCATCATTTTAACAGGCATCGTGTTCTCGCTCTTCGTCAACGCCATCACGACGCTGTTGTTTTCGCTGTTCCTCAACGACTCCAACAGAATGATCGCCTGGCAAATGGGCAGCTTCGCTATGCGAGACTGGCACACGGTCTGGATTCTGGCTCCGATCGCAGTGGCGGGCATTTTCTTTATCACGCGCTTTCACTGGGAATTGGATATTTTGTCTTTCGGGGAAGAGCAGGCGGAGGCCATCGGGGTAAACAGCAGGCACACCAAGACAACCTTACTCGTATCTTCCGCCGCGCTCACCGGGAGCACGATTGCCTTTATCGGTGTCATTGGGTTTGTGGACCTGGTCGTCCCGCACATTGTGCGGAGACTGTTTGGTCCTGCGCATCGCTATGTAATTCCGATGTCGGCGGTGATCGGGGGTGCGCTGATGGTGCTTTGTGATTTGATCGCGCGGACGGTGTTGGCGCCCAGGGAGTTGCCGGTTGGCGTGGTGACAGCTATGATTGGCGCGCCGTTTTTTGCCTATATCTATTTTTCGAAGCGAGGAGTTTCCAATGGAGCCTAGTTCTAAATTTTTCAGCAATCCCGCGTGCGAGTATTTTCCCTGTCACACAGGGCTAAATCCTGAGGCGTTCAACTGCCTGTTTTGTTATTGTCCCTTATATGCGCGCGGAGATGCTTGTGGCGGCAACTTTACATATAGCGGCCAAGGCATGAAGGATTGCATGGATTGCCATCTGCCCCATATACCGGAATATTACGACATCATTCTGGCGAAACTGGTGGAATAGGGGAGACGTAGATGTTAACATTAGAGCATGTGTCCGCCGGATATGGCGGTGCGGATGTGATCCGCAATATCTCGTTACAGGTCAAGCGCAATGAAAATTTGTCCATTGTCGGGCCAAATGGCTGTGGGAAGACGACGCTGCTCAAAGCAATCGCGCATCTCATTCCATATAAAGGGACGGTTACATTGGATGAGGTTGAATTGCGACACATGTCCCGCCGTGAGGTTTCTTTGAAGATCGGCATGCTTAGCCAACAGTTCGGCATGTATTTCACCTATAGCGTATTCGAGACTGTTATGATGGGGCGATATTTGCATATCAAGAACCGATTTTCCAATCGGCCGACGGATGCGGATAGGGCGGTTGTGATGCGGGCGTTAGAGGCGGTTCATTTGGTGGCTGAACAAGATAAGGAAGTGACAAAACTATCCGGCGGGCAACTGCAGCGTGTGTTTTTGGCCCGAACATTGGCGCAGGAGCCGGAGCTTATCCTGTTGGACGAACCTACAAATCACCTGGATATCAAATGCCAGATGGAGCTCATTGCATACCTGAAGGATTGGGCGAAGGAAGGGAGTCGCGCTGTGATCGGTGTGTTGCACGACATCAATTTGGCCATCCAACTCAGCGAAAATCTGCTTGTGATGAAAGATGGCGAGATGCGGGCATCCGGCCGTGTGGACGAAATTCTCGCGGATGGGCTGCTAAATGAGACGTATGAGATGGATGTGACGCGATATATGCAGTCCGCTTTGCAGAGGTGGGTGCGCTGAACAGGAAAAACTGCTTTTTTCTACCTGTGCGTTTGTGATAGATTACTACTAGCCAGATGCGGAAGATTCATGCTATACTGGCGGAAGCAGTCGAAAGGAGGAGCTTTGAAATGGCAAAAAAACTAGTATCGCTCCTACTCATTCTGATCCTTATGTTGGGCATGTTTGTGCCCGTATCTCTCGCTACACAGCGAGATTTTCCATCGATGCACATCACGAGTGAACGCAATCCATTCGTCCAGGAAAGGGACTTTTGGCACCCGGGGTCCTTGGCCGTAACAGGCGGAGAGGACGACTGGAACTTTCAGGATGTAGACGTGCGCCTGCGCGGCCGCGGGAACTCGACGTGGTGGATCGGCGTTGATAAGCGTCCGCTACGGATTCGCTTTGAAACGCCTCAGCCGATGTTTGGCTCTGACTACCCGCACAGAGACTGGATTTTGCTCGCCAATGCGTTTGACAACTCTATGCTGCGTACGCATTTTGCCTTCTATCTGGCGGAATTGCTGGGGAATACAGGGTTTGTCCCTACGTCTCAATTTGTGCATCTCTATGTCAATGAGGTGTATATAGGTGTCTATCAATTTACGGACGAGAGAGACATCGGCCCAGGACGCGGCGAGGTGGTGACGAATCCCGACCCGACCGTGAGTGAGTTTTGGCTGGAGATGGATGAACGCACACAAGACTATTTCCAGGTGAACGGCCTTTGGTATGACATCCGCTTCCCGAGCGGCAACGCGCTCACAGATGAGCATATTGCCTACGCCAATGATTTCATCGAACGCGTTAGCCTCGCGATTCGTAGCCACGACTGGGCGGCAGTGACGGCGCTGGTTGATATCCCCTCTATGGTGAGTTACTATATCCTGCTGGAGTTGACCAAGGACGCGGACGTCGCCTTTAGCAGCATGTTTATGCAGATCAGAGGACAAGGCGAAAATCGTAGGCTGTATCAGGGCCCCGTCTGGGATTTTGATATGGGTTTCGGCAACGCGCGTTCGGATTACTTCTTCGGAGACAATCCCGAGGGGATCTGGGCGGCAGGCCAGCACTATTGGTTTAGAGAACTTGTACAAATCCCGGAGTTCCGTGCGCTTGTATTCGAACGTTGGAACGAGGCGATGGCGCATGATATCCCGAGAGCCATCGCAAATGTCGAATATATGGCGACGCATTACCGCGCGGCGTTTGAGCGGAATTTTAAAGCCCAGCCAGTCCTTGGTGTGCGTTGGGGACTTGCCCCCGCGCCGCACCGCTATGAACTTGAGACTTTTGTGGAGCATGCCGAATGGCTTGTCTGGTTTATCCGCGAACGCGCCGCTTGGCTGGATGATCGCTTCCGCAACTCAGATGATCCATTCACGCCGCCAGAAGGATTTCACGATGTGCGTGCAAATGCATGGCACCGGGAGGCTGTTCAATTCGTCGTTGACAATGGTTTGATGACAGGCGCTTCCGAAGTGATGTTCTTGCCTTATCAAACCCTGAATCGTGCTATGGTGGCAACCATTCTCTGGCGTTTAGCGGGTGAGCCGGAAGCCGAATGGAGCTCGGTTTTCGCTGACGTGCCGCAAAATGCGCCCAATTGGTATCGCACCGCCGTTATGTGGGCCGAAACCACGGGTCTGATCTCAAGCGAGGACGGAATCTTCCGCCCCTATGCAACCGTCCCTCGAGAGGAGATCGCGGCGATCTTCTATCGCTATACATGGCTGGTCCTTGAAATCGACACGACTGTACCGGAAGACTTTACACTAGACCAGTTTGAAGATCGCGATGTAATCACGGCTGGGATGGAAGCCTATCTGCTCTGGGCAAATTACAATGGAATCCTCCAAGGTACAAGCGAGACGACGATCAGCCCGACCGGGACTGTGAACCGGGCGCAATATGCTACAGTGTTGATGCGCTACGTGCGAGAATTTACGGAGCGGGAACTCTCGCTTTCCGTGCTCAAACACGGCGCATAATTTAGGAGGAATCATTCTGAGAGAAACCGAAGAAAAGCTGGCTGCCTCTTTGACAGCGGAGACAACAGAACTTATCCCATTCCTGCCCTATCTCCTGCAAGATTTCTGGGAACTCGGCAGCGCCCCGGGTATGATGGCTCATCTGATCGAAAAACATGTCGACGTAACTGACGACACAAAAATACTGGACCTCGGCTCCGGTAAAGGGGCGGTATCTGTGCGACTTGCGCAGCAATTCGGGGTATACGTCAAGGGCGTGGACTTGTTGCCTGAGTTTGTCGCATACGCTTCCCAAAAAGCGGAGGAATTTGAGGTTGGTGGGCTTTGCGAGTTTATCGTGGGCGACATCAATGAGGCAGTGCAAATAGAGCGGGGCTATGATGTTGTGATTCTCGGCGCCGTGGGCGATGTTCTCGGTACACCTGCTGAGACACTGGAAAAACTTAGTCAAACGATCTGGCCGGGCGGCTACATTCTCATCGACGAAGGCTATCTCCCTGATGACGGCTCACAGGCTGACGTGCAATATGACAACTACGAATTCCTTACGAAGGCCGAGTGGGAAACCTTGTTCGAAGAAGCGGGCCTAGAACTCGTTGAAACGGTCTCAGAGTGGGAGAATCTGGAGAACCCAGACAGCGATGCCGGGATGGAGATGATAACGCGGCGGGCCAATGAGTTGATCGAACAGTATCCGGACAAAAAAGATATCTTCGAGAGCTATGTCCGCAGCCAGCAGGCGGAATACAATGATCTGGATAGCACGCTTGTCTGTGTGACATGGATGTTGAAGAAACGATAGTTGAACAACGCCCGGTGCAATTGACGCACCGGGCGTTTTGGTTTTGCAGACCCTGCCGTCTGTTTGCCTTATCATAGAAGTCGTGGTATAATTCACCAGTATGTTGTACAATGAAAGGGGGAGTGCCTGGCATGGGACTTTTTATAGAACAGTTTATTCTAGTTTTTAATGCGGTTGTACCCTTTTTCCTCATCATGGGTCTGGGCTGGTTCATGCGGCGGCGGGAGTTGGTGAATGACCAGTTTTTGGCGGGGCTCAATCGCGTCGCTTTTGTTGTTCTCTTTCCGCTGATGCTTTTCATGAACATATACCGGGCGGATCTGGCCGCGGCCTTTAATCCGGCCTTGGTGGGTTATTTTGTCATTGGGCTTTCGATGGTATACATATTCGTGTGGGTCATCGCCGCGCGATTTATCAAAAACAAGCAAAGGCTCGCGGCCTTCGTCCAGGTTGGATACCGGAGTAATTACATGGTGCTCGCAACGGCGATTGTCACTTCGCTCATGGGCCCGGAATCCTTGCCGCAAGCCGCGCTGATGGTACCTGTCGTCGTGTTTCTCCAAACAGCCCTCGCCGCGACGGTGTTTGCCGTTGCCGGATTATCGAAAGAAGCGTCCGGCTTGGAGCGGGTCAAAGGCGTCCTCGTTGGTGTTTTCAAGATGCCGATGATTATCGGGTCGCTCCTGGGTCTTGCTGTAAATTTTTCGGGGTTTACCCTGCCGGTGGTTGTCGACCGCGGCTTTACGAGCCTTGCCAATATGGCGGCGCCTGCCGCTCTGCTCGGGATTGGCGGGGTGCTTAACTTGGAGAAAGTGCGGCGCCAGTTGCGTTTTGCCATCGCGGGTACGGCGGTGAAGAATCTGATCGTCCCCGCTGCGGTGATTATTCCGGCGGTTTTCCTCGGGTTTTCCGGCGTGGAACTTGCGATAATCGCCATGTTCGGACTTGCGCCCGTGGCTACGGCGTCCTATGTCACGGCCTTAGAGATGGGTGGCTCTGAGGCGGGAGAGTGTACGGCCAGTACGCTGGTTTTGTCTAACGTAGTCTCACTATTCACCATCGTCCCGAGTCTTACGATTTTAGGTGTTTTGGGTCTGTTATAGAGCGATAATCGCGGAAGAGAGGGGGCGGAGAAGTATGGAACATGTCGCGGAACAGTTTATCATCACCTTCAATGCCGTTGCGCCCTTTTTTCTGATCATGTTTATCGGCTGGCTTGCGCGCCGCTTTGGCATCGCGGGGGAGCCCTTCTACAGCGGTATCAACAAGTTGGCATTTCTCTGTTTTTTCCCTGCGCTACTTTTCATCAACATGTACACAGCAGACCTTGCCGCCGCCTTCGATCTCGCGCTGGTGAGCTATTTCATCCTCTCGCTCCTGGCGGTCTACGCGGTTCTCTGGGTCGTCGCGGCGCGATTCGTTAAAGATAAGCTCAGGTGGGCTGTCTACGTCCAGGCTGCATATCGGTGTAACTATATCGTGCTGGCAATCCCCATCATTGCGGCTCTCTTTGAGCCGGGCGATATGCCGAGAGCCGCCCTGATACTGCCGTTTCTGGTGACGCTCAACAATATTCAAACCGCCACGCTCTTCGTAGTCGCCGGGCAATCGTCTGATATCTCCGTTGGGGCGCGGGTGAAGGGGATTCTCATCGGTATTTTCAAGATGCCTATGATCATCGCCGTTCTTATCGGCATTTTGGTCAATGTCGCCGGGCTTAGTTTGCCGGTGGTTGTGTCTCGTAGTATTAGTTCTGTGTCGCTCATGGCGGCGCCTGCCGCATTACTTGGTGTTGGCGGGGCGCTCAGTATAGAGAAGGTGCGGCTCAATTTGCAACTCGCCATCGCGGCGACGGCGGCGAAGAACGTACTCGTCCCACTCGCCTTGATTATTCCGGCGGTGCTCCTCGGATTTCGCGGCGTGGACCTTGCTATTATCGCGCTGATCGGTCTTACCCCTGTTGGTCCGGCAACTTATACCACCGCGATCGCGCTCGGCGGCCCTGAAGCGGGGGAGCCTGCCGCGAGTTGTCTTGTTTTATCGAACGCGCTTGCATTGTTTACGATTGTGCCAGGGTTGGCGATTTTGAGTATTTTAGGGTTGTTTTTATGAGCCTGCGGCTCGCTGCGCGCGTTTCGCTGAGACGACCTACCTTTTTGCATCGCGCAAAAAAGGCGAGCCAAGGGGCTTCGCCCCAGACAACCCCATTTGACTTTTGGTTTGTGGGCATTTAAGTCTTGCGGTTCCGCCTGTCGGCGGAAGCGAGGTCGCTTTCGGGCATACACGCTGCCGTGCGGTACACGAGACGAATGTGCAGTGCTTTCCGTACGACACTCCCTTCCGCTGGGCGAGGCGGAAGCTGTGACGCTCTGTTTCGCTGGGTACTAAGTTTAAAAGGAAGAGATTTTTAAGAGAAGCCTATGGTTTCTCTTAAATTGTTTTTTGCCTACTTTTTGTCAACACAAAAAGTAGGTCGCCTTCGGCGACACGAAGCAATAGGCCTTATGGCCTAATAGAAACATCAATATAGAGAAGAAACCAAATCCCTTTTGCCTTGCAAAGCAACTCATGCTATACTGAGACATACAACAGGATCCCACAGTATAATCATCTTCTAATAAATCTCTAATCCATCCAGCATAGCCATCTAATAATATCCTGCTATTCTATACTCACGAAACAAAACACAGAACATCACACAGGAGGAGATAGTATGGATCGCATTGAAATGGTAGAAAAGCTCAGAGAGAAAGCTGGTGTCAGCTATGAAGAGGCGAAGGCTGCGCTGGAGGCCAGCGATTGGGACCTGCTCGACGCAGTAGTCCTGCTGGAAAAAGAAGGCAAAGTGCGCGACGCAGCTTACTCGACCAAGCGGAGCGCCAAGGACGAGCACAAACAGTCGGGCGCGAAAGAAGAGAAACCGAAGGGCGAAGGGTTTGAAAAGTTCCTGCGCTTCTGCGGACGGATCATCCACAAGGGCAACACGAACAGCCTCGTGGTCCTGCGCAACGGAGAGCGGAAGTTCAGCCTCCCAGTGACAGCATTCGCTTTGCTCCTGATCTTCGCCTTCTACTTCACCATCCCGCTCATCATCGTCAGCTTGTTCTTCGGCTTCCACTACAAGTTTAGCGGGAAAGACCTGGGGAAAGATTCCATCAATAACGTCATGGAAAAAGCGACACATGCGGCTGAGGCTGTGAAGAGAGAAGTTCAGAAGGAAATGAAGGACGACACAAAGACCCTCAAAGAAGAGCTCAAAGAGATGCAAGAGGAAATCAAGGCGGACCTCAAAGAAATCCAAGAAGAGATTGATGAAATGCTCGAAGACTTGGAAGAGGACGAAGACAAGAAATAAGCACGCATACCCCCTTGGCGCTCTTTGCGGCAAGGGGGTATGCCAAAGGAGGCAGCTATGGCTACCAAAATTCTGGTCATTGAAGACGAAGAAAAGATCGCCCGTTTTATTGAACTAGAGCTCCAATATGAGGGCTACGAAGTCGAAAAAGCCGCCGAGGGCCGCCAGGGCTTAGAACTGGCGGAGTCGGGGGCGTATGATCTCGTGCTGCTCGACATCATGCTCCCGGGGCTGAACGGGGTCGAGATTTTGCGGCGGCTCCGGAAGTCGTCAACCGTCCCAGTGATTATGCTGACGGCGCGGGACGCGGTGATGGACAAAGTCTCCGGCCTCGATATGGGGGCGAATGACTATATCACCAAGCCTTTTGCCATAGAGGAACTATTGGCCAGAATCCGGGTGTGCCTCCGCAAACACGCGGCGAATGAGTCTGCACCGACGTCCGCCGGTAGTGCTTCCGAGCTTTCCGTGGGCAAACTGACACTCTGTCCAGATCGGCACGAGGTGAATTATGACGGCGCGGCAGTAGAGCTTACCAGCCGGGAATTTTCTTTGCTCCAGACACTCCTAGAAAACAAGAATATCGTCCTCGGTCGAGACACGCTGCTCGAGCGGGTTTGGGGCTATGACTATATGGGTGAGACAAACGTGGTGGATGTCTACATCCGCTATCTGCGGGCCAAGATCGACGACAAGTTCGATGTGCGGCTCATCAAGACGATTCGCGGCGTGGGATATGTGGTGAAAGATGAGTAAAAAAGAGGTGCAGAAAATGGGTTCCATTGCCGGGCGGATCAATCGGCTCTGGGTGTGGCGGCTCTTTTGGATCTTTTTTCTTATCAATCTGATTCTATTTTCCGGAATGGCCTATCAGATGGGCGGGATAGATCTGATTCTCGATTACGAGCGGCTTGCGGAGGAACTGGCGTTCCTCTATATTCCAGTCTTCGCGATTCAGGCCCTTATTTTGTTCTGGCAACTTCTGTTTGGCACAGGGCGTATCCGAAAACTGCTCAAACCCCTACACGACATGGCGGCGACAGCCGATCACCTCAGCGCGGCGGTCCAGCAGGGCGAGGAGAAATTCTACACCTTGGAGACCGCCATCAGCCAGATCAGCCCCACACAGGCAGACCGCCTCGAGACGGGCATGAGCGACCTTGCTGGGCTCGAGCAAGCGGTGAACAGTCTGCTCGAGCGGATGCGGGAGAACTACCGCCAACAGGCGCGCTTCGTGTCGGACGCTTCGCATGAACTCCGCACGCCGATCGCAGTCATCCAGGGCTATGTCAATATGCTCGACCGTTGGGGCAAAGAAGACGAGAAGATCCTGGAGGAATCGATCCAGGCGATCCAGAGCGAATCGGCCCATATGCAGCGGCTGGTAGAGCAGCTTTTGTTTCTTGCCCGGGGCGACATCGGCAAGACGCAGTTCGAACGAAAGCCAGTCGACCTAGTGGCGATGATGAAGGAAGTCTATGATGAGTCCGGCATGATTGACAGTGACCACGAGTATCGGCTCATCGTCCCGGAGGAACCAGTAGAGACAGTGGGAGACCCGGGGCTCCTCAAGCAAGTGGCCCGCATTCTCACCGACAACGCGGTGAAGTATAGCCCGACAGGGTCGAAAATCACCCTCAAAGCAGGCCAACATACGGATGGAGCGCCATACTTCCAAGTCCAAGACGAAGGCCGAGGTATGGGCGCGGAAGACGTACCGCATATCTTTGAGCGGTTTTACCGATCAGATAGCTCCCGAACCAAAAGCACCGGCGGCACAGGCCTCGGATTATCCATCGCCAAGTGGATCGTGGATAAACACGGCGGACATTTCGATGTGTTGACCTGGGATGGGCTAGGGGCAAGGATTACGGTGAATCTACCGGAGTAGAGATGCCTTCTGGTTTTGTTCGTTTTCAAAAGGACTACTCCCTTTGATGGGGGTGGTCCTTTTGCTTTGCCTTGCGGATGCCATAGAACTGTTCGATGCAGCCAATTGGCTCAACTGCTTAAGGGCAACCGAATGGTTTCTCTTAAAAATCTCTTTCTCTTGACTATGCTGCACAACGAAACAGAATCTCACAGTTTTCGCCTCGGCCAATGGAAGGAAAGGCAGTGCAAAAGCACAGCACAAAACGTGTATACCCGAAAGAAATAGCCTTTCCGTTTATCTACGGCGTCAACATCTTAGCGCAATCATTCCGATCCGCAATCAACAGCAGAGAAAATCAAATGGTTGTCTGAACCTCATGCGAATTCACACCAAAACACAGAAAACCCCGAAACATTCAATACCAAAATCGAAACGTTCGGGATCTTTCTATCTGAGACAGTGTTGCCATACCGGGAAGGGGCATGGGTCTTTTTAGTAGTGCACAACATCTGCCTCGGCTTGGATGCGCTCGATCACGCGCTGTCCGCTCTCGCTGGAGAAATAGCGGTATGTGCTTTCCGGCACAAGATCTTTTGTATCGGCGATCTGCCCGTTTTGGAGGAGCTTTCGTACCCTGGAAGCGCTGATCGGCATACCGTTGTGTTCGAGGCGCGGCACGACGGTACACTCGATTCCGCGAAGCGGTAGAGATGTATGCATAGTTTGATTATACAGCCCTGTTACGACGCTGAAGGGCTCCTCTCCGACATAGCGCCGGGTAACACCTGCCGCCGCCGCAATTTGTCCAAAGATGGCGAGGTCCAGCTTCGCCTGTGTTTCTATGGCCGAGGCCTCATCTTGCAAAAAATAGGATGGAAACACGGCGCTTGAAATCATATAGCTCTCGGTTGGGTGCAGGTGGACATTTGAGAGGTCGGCAGTGCCTTCTTGGATCAGCCTCCACCGGTCGGCGAAGGGGAAGAGGGAGAGGTCTTCCGAAACCACGAATAGGTGCACGGTATCGTTTTCAGATGCGGTGCGCTCCACCAAATGTCTGTGTCCGCGGGTGAAGGGATTGCAGTTCATCACGAGTGCCGCAGTTTTGCCGGATGTTCTCAATTGTCTTAACTTGTCCAGATAGCGATCAAAGCCGTTTTTCAGATTTTCCATCAACAGGGCATGACAGTCTACCCGTGCGACTTCATGGAAGCCGAGGGCGGAAAAGATGGTGGCATTTTCGGGTTTTGTGTATAAGAACAAATGCCGCACCCCGCGCGCCATCTGCTGTTCGACAAGGTGACTTACGATCGGGGCCATGAGTCCCTCGCCTTGATAGGCGTTGTCCACCGCGAGGCAGCGCAGGGTATTTCCAAAAAATGCTCCACCGGCAATGAGTTGATAGTTCTCGTCATAGATGCCGGCGATGTATTCTAAGTTGTTGTCTCGTTTGATACCAGACCGCTTCAAAAGGCGATCAAACGCCGTCTGACCTCTCTTGTCATTCGGGGAGATTTCACTGATGATTCGCGCCATAAGGATTTCCTCACTTTGTAATAAAGTGCAACAGATAGGTGACAGCGAGCAAATCGGCGCTGCCTCCGGGGCTGAGATTCCTCTGGATGCACCACAAATCCAGGTCGGCGGCATATGCGAGGATGGCCTCCTGATCTGGTTGGGTGGTTAAGAACTCCAAAAGACGGTCTTGCAAGAGCTTTAGCGAGCTAAGGCCGCCGCGACGGATGAGGTTGGTGTCTTCGACATGGGCCATCAGATGGAGCAATGTCGCTATGCCAGCCTCACCCAGCGAATATCCCTCTGCGAGAGAATGCCGCAAAGCTGGAAGGCCCCAAAGACGCACAGAGGGAAATCCTGCCGCGGCCTCTCCACGGATGCCGGTGAGCCCGTATTTTACAAAAATCTCCTCACCGTGGGTAGACACCGTCTGTGGCGTGAGCGCGCCCAGATCGCTTTGCATGGCAGGGGCGGCGATTCTCGCAGCGGCGCTCAAGATCGTGTCGGGGTCCGAGATCGGAAGTCCCAAATATCCCGAGGCGGCGGCAAGGATGCCCAACGAGAAAATGGCCCCCTTGTGCGTGTTAACACCCCCGGTTGTGGCGAACATTTCAGCCTCGGCTTGTATTCCATGGCTACGCAGGAGCGGCAGCAAGTCCTCTGCCGGGAGAGCGCGGTTCAATGCGCCGATTTTTGCCATTGCGTGAAAGTGAGGGCCCAGCGCGATGGCGCTGTCCAGAAATGTAAAGAAATTCATATCTGAATGGGCGCCGTTGTTGAAACGATCTACCAGACCGGGTTTTGGGGTGGCGGAGAGCTCATAGAGCAGGGCGGAAAGCGCGTGTTTTGCAATCTGCTGGGCGTCTTCTTCGACAAAATAGGCATCCAGCATAGCCTCCGTGCGGCAAACAATCTCCTCCAGCGGATGCAGGCGCTCTCGTGCGCAATTTGGACCGGCATTGCCGCAGATCAAACACCCTCGTTCGGAGAAACCAAGTGTACGGCGGGAGAGTTGTTGTCCGTCGCCGTTGAGGATGTCAATGTCAAACAAACGGCCCAGCGGATGTTTCTCCTCTAAGTCTGTGCATATTGTTTTTAGTTCCTCTGCACTACCCTTCACCGCCCAAAGCGCGGCGAGGCCCGTTTTCTCGTCGGTTCCGATACACTCCAACACCGAAAAACCCTTTTGCTTGAGCATTGCTTCAATTTGTACTTTCCCAACAGAAAAACAGCGGTCCGCACGGGAAAAACGTTTGATTGGTCCCGCGATATTGAGCGTATAGCTCACAAGCGGAGCGCCATATTTAGCAAGAAGCGTACGCTGGCGCAAGGCACGTTCATCGCGCGCCTCAGCCATATCCCAAACGCTCACTTGGTCCGCTTTGTCCATACAACTGCCTTCATCTTTCATCTGTTTCACTAGAAAGAGGCTACCCGTGCGACCTTGCCGACGCGCGCGGGTAGCCTTTTTAAATTCAGGGTTTGTCAGACTCATCCTGCTTTGGTTCTAGGCCCTCCAGCACTTGGGCGGCATTTTGTATGTGCTGGATGGTGAGTTGATACGCTAACGCTTCATTCCCCATCGCAATTGCCGTTACAATTTCACGGTGCTCCCTTTGCGCCTCAGGTCGACGTACCGGTTTGAGATAGGTCGCTACCAGCATGCGACACAATGTCTCCCGCAGGCTTTTGGCGAGACCTTCGAGAACAGGGGCATCGGCGATTTTGGATAGCATGTGGTTGTATTGATCTATATAGTCCGAGACTGCTTCGGGGGTGGTGGCGGTTTCTGCCTTGTCCAGCAGCACGCACAGATGCTTAATATCCTCAGGCGTTGCATTGCGCGCCGCGTGTTTGGCGAGGAGCGCTTCCACATTCGCACGGATTTCGTAAATGTCTCCGATTTCATCGGCAGGGATTTCCGCTATGACAACTCCTTTGTGCGGGTGATAGCGAACCATTTTCTCTACTTCCAGTTTGCGCAAAGCCTCGCGCACTGGCGTACGGCTGGTGCCCATCTCACTGGCGAGCTGCTCTTCCGCGAGGCGCTCCCCCGGGCGCAAGTCTCCCCGAAGAATGGCCTTGCGGATTTGCTGATAGACAACATCCCGGATTGGTTGCATCCGGTGGGATTCGATTTTTTTCATGGTATGATCCTTTGCTATTTCAAGTTTAGAACGACGTCTTTTCTGAATTGGATACAGGATACAAGATAATGTATTATATAATATATCATATTCAAAAACAATAGTGAATTCATACAAAATCGCGGTTCAAAATTAGGAGGATATCATATCTTGACAGAACTTGACATTCGAACTATTATAATGAAGTGAATGAATTGTATCCAGGATACATGATGAATGGGAAGGAGGTGGTAGAGAAGTGGAAATCAAGAGAATGGCCATGGCTGGAACATTAGAATCCAGCGATGTGCAGATTACCATTGAACCAGGAAACGGTACAATAGCAGTTCAGATTGACAGCATCGTGCTCAACCAATACGGAAGACAAATCAAGGCGGTCGTACTGCGAACTTTGGAAGATATGGGTGTCACATCAGCAAATGTTACAGTTGTAGATAAAGGCGCGCTTGATTGTACGATACGCGCTCGCGCAGAGTGCGCCGTGTATAGGGCCTCTGAATTTGAAGAGCAGATACCTTGGGGAGGTGTGGCAAGATGAAAGGAAAAAATCGACTGCGCCGCACACTGATGTTCGTCAGCGCCCAGACGCCAGGTCTTGTGAAAGAGGCCTACATATACGGGGCGGACAGCATCATACTGGATCTGGAAGATGCGGTGGCAGAAAATCAGAAAGATGCAGCAAGGTTCTCACTTTATCACGCCTTAAAGACCGTTGACTTTATGGGTGCAGAGCGCATTGTGCGAATCAATGGAATGGACACGCCGCACTGGAAAGAAGACATCCGTGCCGCAGTAGCCGGCGGGGCCGACGTCATTCGGATACCGAAGTGCGACTCGGCGGCAGATGTTGTGGCAGTAGAGCAATATATCAAGGCGGTGGAACTGGAATTCAACCGTCCGGATGCGGGCACGCTGATTATGGCGGCGATGGAAAGCCCTAAGGCTGTGTTGCGCGCGGAGGAAATTTGCACCGCGAGTGAGCGTTTGGTCGGTATCGCGTTATCCGGCGGCGATTTCCGTAAGAGCATGCAGACGAAGTACTACCCGAGCGGGAACGAAATCCTTGCGGCGCGGGGATTGTTACTGCTTGCCGCTCGCGCCGCCGGTGTGCAATGCTATGACACCATATTCTCAGACCTCAACGACATGGAAGGATTCCGTGTCGAAACGGTAACCGGGAAAGAGATGGGGTTCGATGGCAAATCGGTCGTTTCGCCCCGGCAAATACAGGTCGTCCACGAAGTGTTCGCGCCAAGCGAAAAGGAAATGATCGAAGCCGAACGGACTGTCCGCGCCATCCGAGAAAACGCCGAGCGAGGCATCGGGATATTTACCCTTGACGGGAAAATGCTAGACGTCGCCTTTCTACCTGGCGCAGAAAGAGTTCTGGAACTTGCAAAAGCGTCGGGGCTATACAAGGGGGACTTAGTATGATAAACGCTGTTGGCAGAAACATTCCGGACGAGTTGCTGACAAATGGCCGTGAGGTCTTTCAAGGCAACAACTACCGTGACGGCCAGATATACACAAAGCCAGGTCCAACGGTAAAAGCGCAGATCAAACCCCAAGAGAGCAAGCTGGTGGAGAGCATCCGAGAAGCGATACGGCTTTGCGGTGTGAAAGACGGTATGACCGTCTCCTTCCACCATCATTTCCGCGACGGCGACTATGTAGCAAACCTCGTCATGCAAGAAATTGCCGATTTGGGGATCAAAGACATCACCATAGCGGCCTCCTCCATGGGTGCGGCGCACGACCCCATTGGGAAAATGATTGAGGACGGCGTTGTCACCGGCCTACAGACAAGCGGTATCCGCGGAAAAATGGGCGAGGCCGTATCGAACGGAAAGCTGAAGACACCCTGTATCCTGCGCTCCCACGGCGGACGTGTGCGCGCAATCGAGCAGGGCGAAGTACATATTGACGTGGCCTTTATCGGCGCACCGACCGCGGATGAATACGGCAACGCCAGAGGCAAAGGCGGAAAATCTGACTGCGGCGTTTTGTCCTATGCGATGATAGATGCCAAATATGCTGACAAAGTGGTAGTCATCACCGATTGCCTCGTTCCCTTCCCCAACTTCCCGCCCAGCATCCAGGCTGTTGATGTGGATTATGTGGTCGTAGTGGAGGAGATCGGCAATCCGCAAAAAATTGCCTCCAAAGCCGCGCGTATCACACAGGACCCACGCGAACTCATGATGGCGAAGGAATGCGCCAGGATCATGGCGGCCACACCTTATTTCAAAGACGGATTCTCTTTCCAGACCGGTGTCGGTGGGGCTTCTTTGGCGGTCAACCGCTTCATAGAGCCTTTGATGCGCGAACGCGGCATCCGGATGAGATGGGGGATAGGCGGCATTTCAGCCCCCATGGTGGAGTTGCTCGAAAAGGGACTAATAGATTGTCTGGTAGACGCGCAGGATTTTGACATCGATTCGGTCAATTCAGTACATAAAAACCAGACACACTACGAAATTTCCACATCCCAATATTGCAACCCAATGAACAAGGGCGCGTTTGTCAACAAACTGGACTTTGTGGTGTTGGCGGCTCTTGAAATAGACACGGGCTTCAATGTAAACGTAGTCACCGGCTCTGACGGTCTGCTCATGGGCGCGCCCGGCGGCCACCCAGACGCTTCGGCCGGAGCGAAGTGCTCCATCATCGTCACGCCGCTGGTGCGCGGCAGAATTCCAACCGTATGCGAGCGGATTGTGACAGTGACGACCCCCGGGGAGAGTATTGACGTGCTTGTCACCGATTACGGTATTGCCGTAAATCCGCGCAGGCAGGACTTGATCGACCACATGAGCGCCGCCGGAATAGAACTTACAACCATTGAAGCGCTCAAAGACAAGGCATACTCCATGGTGGGTGTGCCGGATGACATTGTATTTCATGATCGCGTTGTCGCAATCATGGAGGCGCGCGACGGTACGATCCTCGACGTTGTGCGGCAAATAAAAAACTATGAGGTATAAAAAGGGAGAAATGAAAATGCGTAAGAAAATCGGTCTAATTGCAATGCTTTTGGCAGTGGTACTGGTTCTTGGAGCCTGTACTTCGTCCACTCCGACAGCGCCTCCTAACCAGACAGTCCCCGGTGCGGAAGGTGATTGGGTTTGGGAACGTCCGGTTGAGTTTGTGGTTCTCTGGGGTCCCGGCTCTGGCACAGATACTACTATGCGTGCGTTCGTACCCTTCTTAGAGGCGGAACTTGGCGTTCCGATTCGGATTAACAATGTAGAGGGTGCCGGCGGCATCAGAGGTGCTGAGTTCTTTGCGAACCAACCGGCGGACGGATACGTCTATTCCATGTTCACACAGTCTCACATCATCGCCGCGATCAACGGAACCGCGAACTTTGATATCATGGCGGAAACGGTTCCGATCGCCAGCCTTGTCCATGACGCCAGATTGATTCTCGCCGGGACACAGGCCCCCTTTGACGATTTTGACGGGATGGTGGCCTACGCCAGAGCAAATCCGGGCGCACTCACGATCAGCGTTATGTCCATCACCGGACTGGACGCCATCGCGCTGACCGACCTGACCAGACAACTCGACATCGACCTCACCATGATCGCCTTCGGCTCGCAAGCCGAGGCTGACGCGGCAATTTTGGGCGGCCATGTCCACATGTCGCTCACCTCTCCGATGGACGGTGTGCAATACATTGAAGCCGGGCTCATGAACGGTATTGTTCTCTTCGCCGAAGAGCGTTCCGCCTCTGTTCCGGATGTCCCGACTACGGTTGAACTCGGATATGACGCTACCATTGGCCCGTGGCGCTCTATTGTCGCGATGAGAGGTACGCCGGAAGCGGCGATTGTCGCAATGGAGGAGGCGATTTACAGGGCGAACCAGCATCCGGGCTGGTGGGAATGGAAAGAGTCTGTCGGCTTGACCGACCGAGACGGGTTCGCGAGACGCGCGGAATTCGAGAATCAGTGGCAGACGGAATATGTTCTCTTTAGAGAGCTTATGACACAGATGGGCATTATCGGCTAGTCAGAATGTGCAGGGTCCCTGTCCTGCTGGTGTTGCAGACAGGGGCCCTTTTTATGTGGATTAGTCCAACTCAGAGGAGATGTTACATATGGCATTAAAGATGTTAGTCAACGGTGTCCTGTTGTTGTTTTTCCTATACTCTTATATCTACACGCTCCAAAACCCGCCGCCCCCGACGGTTCTCCCTCATGACATGGACGGAGCACAGTGGGCGCAAGGGATTTTGATTCTGCTCATCTTTTTTCTCGGCCTCAATATTTTCAATATTTACCGCACAGCAAAGCCGGAAGAGCGCAATGTCAGTTCCATCACCTCCTTGAACTTTAAAGGGATATGGAAGAGCAAGCTCTTTTACGGCATGGCGATTATGTTAGCTTATGCCTATATCCTGCCGCAAATCGGGTTCATTGTGGCGTCTTTTATCATGGTAATGCTTTACATGATCCTCCTTGGAGAGCGGCGTTTTGTGCGCGTACCAATCTACGCGACAGTCATTGTTTCCGGATTCTATGTGTTCTTTCTCTGGGGTCTGGACGTCTGGCTGCCACGCGGTACGGGCGTGTTCTGGGAATTCTCCATGGCGATTGAGTCATTCTTTAGGTAGAGGAGGGGTAATACTATGTTAGATTTAGGCGTAATCGCACAAGGATTTAGCGCAATATTTTTAAATCCCTTTGCGTTGCTGGTGATCGTGATCGGCACGACTGTAGGCGTTGTACTCGGTGCGACACCCGGAATTAGTAACTCGATGGCGGTTGTTTTGGCTGTGCCCTTTGCCATTGCGATGGACCCAATGATCGCTTTGGCCTTTTTGACAGCGATCTATTGCGCGTCTATCACAGGCGGCAGTATCCCGGCGATTTTGTTCCGGATTCCCGGAACGCCGTCAAGTGCGCCCACTGCCCTGGACGGCTATGCAATGACCACCAGAGGAGAGAGCGGAAAGGCGCTGGGCATTGCCCTGATCGGCTCTGCGATCGGCGGTATGGTGGCTGCGCTTGCCATGCTGTTTATTTCCCCGCAACTGACACAGGTGGCACTTACCTTTGGACCGGCTGAACTGGCCGCGATTGCTTTCCTCGGCCTTTCGGTCTTGACCTTTCTGGATCAGAAGAACATTATTCCAACCATCATCTCTGGTCTGATCGGCTTGTTTCTCGCAACAGTTGGTATGGATCCCATCTATGGATATGCCCGCTTTACTTGGGGCAACTCTACCCTGCTCAACGGTGTGCCGATGATCCCGACCATGATCGGCCTGTTCGCGATCATCGAGGTGCTCAAACAGACAGTCAAGCGCGATACGCTAGACACCAGCAAAGGCTCCGGTAAGTCCGGAAGTATCCTCATGCCGCTCCGGGAATGGTTTGCCATGAAGTGGACAGTTTTCCGTGCCTCCGTTCTCGGAACAGCGATCGGCCTTTTGCCGGGCGCCGGGGCCACAATCGCCTCCTTCCTCGGGTATGCCACGGAAACGAGAATGTCCAAAGATCCGTCTTCGTTCGGCCAAGGAAATCCCAAGGGCGTTCTGGCTTCAGAGTGTTCCAGTAACGCCGCTGCGGGCGCTTCCCTTGTGCCCTTGCTTTCGCTGGGTATTCCCGGTGGTCCTGCGGCTGCGATTATGATGACTGCGCTGACGATTCAGGGTGTGCAAATGGGTCCGATGCTTCTCGTCAGGCAGCCGGAAATGCTCACCAGTGTATTCGCGGCAATGGCTTTGACTAACGTTGTCATGGTTATCGTGGCGGTCTGGATTGCTAAAATATTTAGCAAAATTCTGGACATTCCATACACCATTCTTGGGACCTGTATCTTCCTTATGTCTGCCGTGGGCTCCTTTGCCCTTTCCAGCAGTACCGGTGATGTAATGATCATGGTGCTGGCAGGTGTAATAGGATACGCTCTCATTACCAAAATCAAGTTTAATGCGCCTGCGATCATTTTGGGGCTTGTACTCGGAGATATGATTGAGGCCAACTTCAGCCGTGCCATTACCTTGGCCCGCGGCGATATGCTCTCTATCTTTATGCGGCCGATCACGGGCGTGATCCTGTTGGCCAGTTTGATTCTGTTGCTTATGCCCATTATCAAGCCCTTGTTAGACAAACGGAAAAAGGGAGACTCTTAAGGTCAGATAGCAAATTTATCAAAGCCGATCACCGGAGATGGTGATCGGCTTTGTGTTTGTATTATGAAGATTGCGCCGTGGCAGAAACAAAAATCCAGAGGATTGGTACTGTCGAAGTGGATCGGCAGGGGTAAAAAACAGAAAAAAGAGCCGACTCCAACGGGAATCGGCTCTTTTGAAAACAAAAAACTAGGAATTCTTCTGCCGCCGCTCCGACCGGAGCATCACAATCGCCCCAGCGCCCATCAGGACAATGAAGGCTCCGACATACCAGAACACCCGGGTGCCATGGTTGATTACAATGGCGTAGACCAGGAACAAGCTGCCCGCAATCGCGACTGATGGTGCGATGAAGCGATTGAACACACCGAGGTCTTTTTCTTTGAAGATGACCCAGAAGTAGAGGGGGATAAGCAAGGCTTGGAAGGTGATGGGCACAAAGCCCATGATGTCAAATACGATGTCTCCATACCAACCCGCGCGGTTTCCGCCGTTTACCATCATCCAGCCAGCGGCGAAGAGCAGATAGAGAATGGCGGCATTGGTTGCTGCGTTGGTGTTCGGGTCGACTTGTGAGAACGTTTTCGGGCTGATCCCGCGGCCTCTGACGGCCATGGAGTAGAAATAGCGCTGGCTCGTGATTGTGATGCCATTGAGTGCGCCGAGGCAGGAAACGATAATAAACGCGAGAAGCGCAGGCCCGCCGATGGCGCCGAAAGCACCTTGGAACGCGCTCAGAACGCCGCCGCTCGCCGAGAGTGCCTCGAGAGATGCGGAACTGAAGATACCGACGGTATAGAGCACATAAATCGCCATAACAACAAGCATGCCGCCGATCAAAGCGATCGGCAGATTCCGCTTCGAGTTTTTGACCTCAGAGTTGAGCGACAAAACGGTATCCCAACCCATGTAAGCGAATACTGTGTAGATCGTAGCTCTGAGGAAAGGGTTGTCTGACGCAACTGCGACAAATGTGGAGTTGAGGTTTTCCAGTGTAACACCGTTTCTGATGCCCAAAAGGGTTCCCACAATGCCCATGGCGATGAGTGGGACCAGCTTAATAAAGGCGGTCGATACCTGGAATTTACCCGCCAACTTTGGCGAAAGCGCATTGATCGCAAAGATCGAGACGAGATAAACTGCTGCAAACATATATGTTTGCGGGCTGTGGAAAATGTCGACATCCCAGCCGAAGAGTTCTACAGTAAAGCGTCCGGAAACCCATGCGAGGAGGCCGCCCATGGCCGAATAGAAAATTACGGCCATAAACCAGCCGAACATAAAGCCATAGCGCTCGCCGAGGAGAGCCTCGGAATAGTCGACCAGGCCGCCCACTTTTTCGTGCCGCGTTGCCAACACGCTGAACACATAAGCGGCAGACAAGGTGACAAAGCCGCCGGTGAGCCAAGCGGCAATGGCAATCCAAAGGTTACCGCCCACCACGGCGATGATGTTCTCGTTGCGGAAGAAGATACCCGAACCGATCACCGTGCCGACGACCATACAAGTCGCGGTCAATAGACCATACTTTCGCGTCAGTTTGTTCTCCATACTTGCACCCCTTGTTCAACTCTTATTATACAAATGAAAGAGCCATATCAACCTAGTATACTAGAGGCCGTTCTGTCTTGGCAACTAGTAAAATGAGACGAGTTTACATGTCGCTTTTTGGATGATCTGTGCGATATAGCGTGGCATTGCGGACAAGGTTCGCCTTAATTCGCGTGCTTCGCCGCCAAAAACGCGCGGATGCGCTGCATCTCGTTATATACGATCATATACGCCTCATCTACGCCCATACCAGGTTTTGCAAGCATCAGATCCGGCCTGGTTGCCATGGCGAGATGGACAGAGACTTGCGCTGTACGGTCCGTCTCGTTGCAACTCCCGCCGAGGTAGGCGCTGATGCCGAGGGCTTTGCAGTAGAGCACAGCCTCAACGCTGTTTCCAATCCCGCCGAGGTCCGGTGTCTTGATCTGCACCATATGTCCCGCGCGGCGATTGGCGAAAGCTTTGACGTCTTCGAGTGTGTTGCACCATTCATCCGCCACCAGTTCCACAGGGATGCCTCGTTCATCGAGCAGGCGAGTGAGTGCGGACATGCATTGGATTTGAAGCTCCCGCTCATCTGCATCCATCGGCCCTTCAATCCGCAAAGGGAAGGGAAGAGCGGCCTTGGCGAGGGTTTCGAGATAATACGCCATGGCAGCATAGTTCTCCTTACCGAAAATCTGCCCGATGGTCCCATACACGTCGATATGCAAGGTGGGATGATAGCTGTCATCAGTTTTCAGGGCAAGAATACGGTCTCTAAGCCAGATCACGTAGTCGAGGAGCAACTCCCCAGAGGTGCCGAGTTTCGTCTCCACGTGGTTAATGAGCGCATGCGGCAACGCCGGTACGCCTTTGAGAATCATCTTATCTGCGCCCTGATAGCGCGCATCGCCGGACTGGGTGAAAATGGGAATCTCCCCCCCAGTAAGCGAGAGATCATATTCCGCGGCGATCACCTCACACATCAAAAGACGCTTCGCCTTTGCCACGGCATCTAAAATGGCCTGCGAGACCCCGTAACGGATTGCGGCATGCAAGGGCTTGCCATCCACGCGAATGTCCTCCAATTCGTCTGCCAGACGCCGGAAGCAGTCTGCCTCGGCGCCGATGAGGCGCGGGAAGACGTGCTGCTCGATGAGCGGGATTCCATCCGCTGCCGAAAACAGAGTGTCTCTTCCTCCCACGCCCGCATATTGCACTGTGGCACAGTCTCCAAAGGCGATCTGCCCATCTTCCAAAATCAGCATGACAGAGATCGCTTCCCCTGCCTGACGTATAGCGGTGAAATGAGGCGTTGTTGGGTCGCCCAGATAAGTTGCCCCATCGGCGATGGCGCCCTGCTTGATGGCGCGCTGGTCGTCGTAATAAAACCCCGTGCGCCCCGGTGCGCAAATTGCTTTGACTATCTTCATGCGCGTGCGCCCCCCCCTTCGGCTTTGAGCTCCTGCTTCATCAATGTGAGCGCCTCGCGGGGATACTTTTGGCTGAGTAGTCCGAGGGAAGCGACAACATAGTTGCGGTCAATGTAAATATCTGCCTGTTTCGGACGGAGAGAGGCAGGTTCGCGGCTGTCAAAGAGTGCGCTCTTTGCAACCTCCCCGGCAACTGGGCTGTGAATAATCGCTCCGCCGATGACGATGAGGTGCTTGATCCCCATCAAATCCTTGCCTGTCTGCGCGAGGACGGAACCCTGATAAGTCTCAGCTGTCGCGACTGTTCCAGCGTGCCGGGCCACGGCTGTTTTCAATGCCGCCGAGGCTAATGTCCGGTCAAGTGCCGCGAGTTCCGGCGTATTCGGTAGAGTGTCCGGGACTTCGCCGAATTGCCGAACCAACGCCTCCACTTGATGTGTTGCAATCCCGCTTTTCTCTACGACCCACTCGATTCCCACCGCATCTATAATTCCGGCGGCGCTGTATCGCATCCCGATGTCGCCTTCGACGGTCCGTTTGGCAAAGGGTTCCTGGATTCCCTTGGGCGGGAGCGTGTAATTCACGGTCGGCTCACCGACGGCGATAGAGTAAACATCTGTGGTCGCGCCGCCCAGATCCACCGCGACCAATTCCCCGATACCGCGCATCCCGTCTGTCCCCAGCGCGAGCAGTTCCATCGCAAGAAGCACAGCGGCGGGGGTGGGGATAAGCGGTAGCGTCATCTGTTCTGCCACAGGCCCGAGTCCCTTGGCCTGGATGATCCGATCCAAAAACACCGCCCGTACCTGATCCTGCACAGGGCCGATGCAGAGTTGCTCCAGGCGCGGCATGATATTGCCGGTCGTGTAAACCTCCCGCCCGGACAGAAGTGCCTGGCAGCGACCCACAGCGTCTTGATTGCCCGCCAACACGATGGGAAAGTCCACTTCTGCTGCGGCGAGTACGCCCGCGTTATGGGTAATCACCTTGTCGTTGCCCCCGTCCGTGCCGCCGGAGAGGAGGAAAATGTCGGGCCGGAGCGCTTTGATCTCGGCGGCGTCCTGCTCGGTCAATGCGTAGGTAAAACTACGGACGACTTTTGCTCCGGCTCCAAGACAGGCCATCAACGCGGCCTTTTCTGTGAGGGAGGGGGTAAGTCCAGAGGCGACCATGCGCAGGCCTCCCGCGGCGCTGGAACAGGCGAGTCGATCAATAAAATCGAGCCGCCCTGTTTTGGCCTCGAGATTCGCCAAAGCCTGATTCAGCCCCAAGGCCACATCGCGCTCCACCGTAGTATGAGACGCCGCCGTTCCGAGAATACGCGGCTCTGCTAAATCCACGGCAACTACCTTAGTATAAGTACTGCCGATATCTACTAAAAGCACGGGCTTCATAACATGCAATCCTCCTGGGTACGCAGAGATGAGAAATTATATCATGATTTCTATCGCGGGGCAATGGGTGGAACCCCGCCCTTACAACAACCCCACAATCCCCAGTTGCACTCCGCTGCCATTTCCGTTAAAATAGAGCCAGCCTACAATTCGGAGGACTCACCATGAACTTTCTGCAACGCTTCTTCATCGGTCGAAACGGGACAGACCAGCTCAACATCACACTCGCTGTAACATCCATTGCGTGCACATTGCTCAGTTGGTTTATGTTCCGAAATCTCTTCACATCCATGGCCTATGTGACGATGTTCCTCATGCTCTTTCGCATGATCTCCCGCAACATTGGAAAACGTCAGCAAGAAAACGCGCTTTTCCTCCAGATGGCCGGTAAATGGGGCGACAAAATCCCCAGCGGCAGAGCGAGATCCGCGCCAAAATGGGAGGGGACCAATTATCGCTATCTCAACTGCCCCAACTGCAGACAGCAAATCCGTGTGCCGACAGGGAAGGGCAATGTCAAGATCACCTGCTCCAAATGTGGGCACGTGTTTTACGAACGTACCTAGGCCCCGACCGAAACAGGGTTCTTGCTCCGGAAAGAGGAATCTGCTATACTAATTTGAAAATAAAAATGTTGCCCCCTCGCTATGGGCAAACAGGAAGTGGTGGGTATATTGAACAAGGTAGATAAACTCGCAGTGGTGGCCATTGCTGTCATAGTCTTGATGGGCGGTATCGTTCTGTGGGCCCTCGCAGGGATCATTTCCACGGTCCAGCCCCCAGATTTCGGGACGATTAGCGGCATGCTCGGCATCGAAACCACGACGCCGACCCCAACTCTGGCCCCGGTTGCGCCACCCCCGCCGACGCCGACAGCCCCACAGCCGAACGAAGAACACGCCCTCGTCGGCATCTGGGCCTGGGACGGCAACCACAATTGGCAGTATAATTTTAACGCCAACGGTCAGGCAATCCGCGGCGTTGACGCCGCCCAGTCCTTCACATGGGAAGCGGAGGATGGCTACATAACCATGCGCTTCGCGGACCGCACGGAACGCTGGAGCTATGTCATTGTCGGAGACAGGCTCACGCTGACCAGCGGACAACACGAGTACCACTACTACAGAATGAACTAGGAGAAAAGTAACGTGGTGAGAGAAAATGTAAAAGCCCTGGCGAAATACATCTTCGAAAAAGTCCCCGCCAGATACGTCCGGCGCGAGAAAGACGCTTTTATCGAGCGCACCAAACAGAGCTTTCGAGAGATTGGTTACACAGATGAAGAAATGATGATCCAACAAAGCCGTCTCGGCGGGCGAAATCTCGTGGTCGGTCCACCGGATGCGGATATTCTCTTCACCGCCCACTACGATACCCCCGCCCGCAACGGTTGGGTCATGCTCCTGCCTCTTGCCAAAATAGTCGGGATGGGAATCGCTACTTTGTTGAGCGTGCCTATTCTTGTCACGCTAGTCAATCCCAGATTTGCCCTCGGCCTATTTGGTATTGACCTCATAGATCATAACATACCGGAGGAGGCTTTTATCCTCTTCTTCATTGCCGTGTGCCTCCTGCTCTTCGCCATCAAAAATCCGCACAATCATAACGACAACAGCAGCGGCTGCATCGGTGTCTACAACGTAGCGACGATCGTGGCGGAAAATCCGGATCTACGAGGAAAGTGCGCCTTCGTGTTCTTCGACATGGAAGAAGCCGGTCTGTTCGGCTCCGGCGCCTTTGCCAAATGGAGACGCAAGCACTACCCTGGAAAAGAGAACAGCCGCGTCATCAATCTGGATTGCATCGCAGACGGCGACATTCTGGTCTGCGCCTCCGCAGCGAAGTCGGCGGCTGTGACGGAGCGGGCGCAAATGGCAGAGTTTTTGCGGACAGAGGGCTTTGAAACGGTCCAAAAAACCAGCAACCTACTCGGCTATCTCAGCGACCACGCGAAATTTCCGAGAGGCGTCGGCCTGATGTTTCTAAGACGCTCTCGCCTCGGCGGCCTGTATATCCCAAACATCCACACCGGAAAAGATCAGGTCTGCGACCTGGATCAAATCGAGCGTTTGAGTGAGAGCATTGTAAAATATGTAAGCGAAGCATAGGCACACAAATCAAGAGAGCCGTAGCTTGTCAATGCGACAAACTACGGCTCTTATTTCGTCTATCCTCTTACAAGGCAAAATTCCCGTCCCGAAACACAGGAATCTTTCGCCCATCTTCTGTCGTCCCGGTGATGGAGAGGTCCGGTGTGCCGATCATGAAATCCACATGCACGAGAGAATCATTCATCCCTCGATCCAGAAGTTCCTGCTCCGTGCGCTCGTCGCTGTCCCGAAACTTCGGATAGGCCTTCCCGAAGGCCAGATGGCAAGAGGCGTTTTCGTCAAAGAGAGTATTGTAGAACAGTATCCCCATTTCCGAAATCGGCGACTGATGCGGCACCAGCGCAATCTCACCCAAATACCGCGCCCCTTCGTCAATATCCAGCTCCTTCTCCAGATGCTCCAATCCGCGCGACGCCTCCGCTTTGACAATCTTGCCGCCCGCAAACGTGAGCCGAATATCCTCCACTAAATTCCCATTGAGCGAGAGCGGCATGCTGGCGTAAACCACGCCCTCGGTGCCCCACTTATTTGGCAGGACAAAAATCTCCTCCGTCGGAATATTGGCGACGAAAGGCTGACCCGTTGCAGCCTTCTCCCCGCAAGCGACCCACTGATGCTCCTCCGGCAGAGTAAGCGTCAAATCCGTGCCGAGACTGTTTTGATAATGCAATTTTGTAAAACGATACTCGTTTAGCATCTCAGCTCGCGCCGCCATCGTCGCCACCTTTTCCCGCCAGATGGCGACAGGGTCCCCGTCACCCACATGGACAGCCGCGAGAATTGCCTCCCAGAGCCGTTCCACTGCTTCGGATGCAGACAAATCCGGAAACACCTTCTTTGCCCAAGCCTCTGACGGAATCGCCGCGATGATCCAAGGAAATTCATTCGCCATCTGCTTGTCATAAAAACCCTTGAGCGCCGTACTGGTAGAAATATTGTTCCGCTGAATCCGATCTGGGTCAACCCCCAGAAGCAGTTCCGGGTCCGACGCGGAGATGCTGATTAACGCGGCGCCCCGCTCGGCATATTCTTTGTAAAACTCCGGCACCCACCGAGCCACCTCATCAAAGACGGCGGAATCCGCCCGCAGAAAGTGCATCCGCCGCAGATTTTCGTCATAAAACCGCGTCACAACCTCCCGCGCGCCGGCGTCATAAGCCTTCTCAGCGACAAGCCGTGCAAAATAAGCGGAATCAGTGGAGGCGGAGACGAGAACCGTCTGCCCCGACTGCACGTTCGCGCCCACCTCGACGATGAGCCGTGCGTAATCTTGTAAGTGTTGCTGCATATAATTCGCTCCTTCAGGGCGTATTCGATCACTATTATTATAGTAGTTATTTGCCCAAAGCACAACGCATTTATTCTCCGACTTGACAAACGCTGGCAGTCCTGCTATACTAACCAAGCAAAACAAAGTAGGTATGGCATCCCCATCCTCACCAAGCCACCCGATGCGTCTTGGTCAAGAGCGAAACCCATGAGGCCTTAGCCTCAATATGTGGGATTTGTACGCGGATGCCAAAGTGCATTCGCGTTTTGTGTTACGTGGAGTTTGTGTGGACAGAGAAGGGGAGGGTTTGCCATTAGTAAACAGGCTCATCAGATCAATGAAGACATTAGAGACAAAGAAGTACGGCTGATCGGCGAAGACGGTGAGCAACTCGGCGTCATGTCTTGCACTGCGGCACAGGAAATCGCCGATGGGCAAGAGCTTGACCTGGTCAAAATCTCACCCGGCGCAAAGCCCCCGGTCTGTAAGATCATGGACTACGGCAAGTATAAGTTCGAGCAGTCCAAACGGGACAAGGAAGCCAAGCGCAACCAGCATGTGGTGGAGATCAAAGAACTCCGCATGTCCCCCGTGATCGACACGAACGATTTCAACACCAAACTACGCAGCGGCTGCAAGTTCCTCAACGAAGGCAACCGCCTCAAGGTCACGATCCGCTTCCGCGGCCGCCAAATGGCCCATACGGAAATCGGCGCGAAGATCCTGGAGCAATTTGCCGAGGCCTGTGCAGATTGCGCAGTGATGGACAAAAACCCAAAGCTGGAGGGCCGGAACATGTCCATGTTCCTCTCGCCCAAAGCCCAAAAGCCCGAAAAAGCGGTGAAGTCAGACAAAGTAGAACTGACAGAACCGGAAGACCTAGACTTAGAAGAAGTAGACGAGTCCGACGACGACTAAAAGCAAACCACGGAAGGGAGAGCCACTTAACATGCCAAAGCTTAAGACGCACAGCGGTGCTAAAAAACGGTTCAAGATCACAAAGAGCGGCAAAGTAAAGCGTTCCCACGCTTTCAAAAGCCACATTCTGACCAAGAAGTCGACCAAACGGAAGCGGAACCTCCGCAAAGGTGCCTATGCTGACGTGACCAACGAAGCAGCAATCAAGCACATGATTCCATACATGTAGAGATAGGAGGTTTTTGAGAAATGGCAAGAGTAAAAAACGTCGCGGCAACCCGCGCGCGGAGAAAAAGAGTCCTCAAACTGGCCAAGGGCTATTGGGGCAATAAGAGCCGTCACTTTAAAATGGCCAACCAGCAGGTGATGAAGTCCCTGCGCTATGCCTATATCGGCCGGAAACTGAAGAAGCGTGACTTCCGCAGACTGTGGATCACCCGCATCAGCGCCGCTTGCAAGCAAAACGGCCTGAACTATTCCCGCTTCATGCACGGCATGAAAAAGACTGGAATTGAGATGAACCGCAAGATGCTGTCTGAAATGGCCATCCACGATCCGAAAGCATTCACCGTCCTCTGCGACAGAGCGAAGACTGCAATTGGCTAAAGTACAAAACTGTGAAACCGCCCCCACAATGGGGGCGGTTTTTTGTGCATGATGTTGCAAAAAGGCAAAAAATCCCTTGACAATCGCAGTGGAACCATGTAATATTGTGAACAGATCATGAATATAAGGTGACTGGAGGGGAGACATGTCGAATACGTATGACTCGGAGTCATACGGGTGCGGTAGTTCTCGAAAACGCAACGTTAGAACAGCTTTAACAAAACGAACTATTGGGAGGAAAAAATTATGGGATTCGGCGGAGCCGGGGGTAAATACACTCCCGCATTCTACATCCACAGTGCAATTGGTATTTTCTTCATGTTCTTCTTCCGTTTTCTGCCAATCGAAATCTATCCAATCACCCCAGTCGGTATGCAAGTGGTCGGCGTATTCCTTGGCCTCGTTTGGCTCTGGTGTTTTGTCGGCTTCCTGTGGCCCAGCCTGTTGGGCTTCGTAGCCTACGGTTTGACTGATCTTGTCACTTTCGCACAAGTCGGAACCGCCTCCTTCGGCGGCGGCGTTCCCATCCTGTTGCTGTTCTCCATGATCCTCTTCGGATCCCCGCAACACGTTGGTGCGACAAGATATATCACCAGATTCTTCTTGACCAGAAAAGTTCTAAACGGCAGACCCATCGTATTCGCGTTCATCTACTTCTTCGCGACATATGCACTGTCTGTTGCAGTTAACGTTACTCCAGCTTTGGTTCTCATGTGGGCCGTTCTTTACGGCGTTCTCAAAGAACTGGGTTACAGCAAAGGTGAGAAGTTCACAGCCCTCATGATCGTCGGTACCTTCCTCGGCGCCATCTCCGGTCAAGCTTCTCTGCCGTTCACGGGCTCCACACTCGCCATCCTCAACTCCTTGAACGTGGCGTCGGAGAACATCCTCGGTTTCGTGATCGCTGTGCCGGCACCGCACTACATGCTGACTGGCTTCATAAACACCGTCATCGTCATGGCAATCTATTGCGGCTTCATGAAGCTCACGCTGAAGAAGGACGAACTGACGAAAGTTGCGCATGTCAGCACAGAAATGTTTGACAGAGAGCCCCTGCCCCCCATGAGCAAGCTGCAAAAAGCCAACTTTGGTAGCATGTTGCTCTTTGTAGTACTCATGTTAATCCCCGCTGTACTGAGAATTTTTGAATCGCTCAATTCGGATTCATGGGCTGCCATCGCCGTACTGAACACCCTAGGCCCCGCTGGTATTGCCATCGGCCTTTGCGGCGCTATGGTGCTTATCAAAGTGGAAGGCGAACCAGTCCTCGATTTCAGAGCAGTTGCCGCTAAGTCCATCAACTGGGACGTTTACATCATGGTTGCCATCGCTATGGCGATTTCGGGCGGTCTCACAAACGCAGCCACCGGCGTGCTCGACTGGATGATTATGACCTTCGAACCGATCATGGGCGGTCATACCGCAACGATGACGTTTGTTATGACACTGCTCGTTGGTGCCGTCATCACGAACTTCGCAAGCTCCATGGTTATCGGTATCGCGTTCATGCCGGTTCTGGTTTTCTTCGGTGCCGAAGCCGGTGTCAACCTCCCAGCGCTCGCAACTGTAACCATCCTCCTGCTCCACTACTCCATCCTTCTCCCGTCGGCTTCCGTTTTCGCCGCGATGTTGTGGAGTAATGAGGAGTGGATATCTGCGAAAGATGTCTTCAAATACGGCGCGGTGGTCGCAATTGTCGCTCTAGTTATTGCCCTCGCAATCATGATGCCGGTTGCCAACTTCATCATGCCTCCAGGCATCTAAGCGATCATTTAGATCAAGATACAATCAAGAAGAGCCGCTCCCCAACCGGGGAGCGGCTCTTTGTTTTGTGTGATATGGTATATTTCGAAAAATTATTTAAATAATTTATGAATATACATTGACAAATGAGGTATTGTGTTGTAAGATATATATATGCAAGCGATCAAAGCTAGACAGGAGGGCTGACATGTCGATTGCGTCGGATCTAATCAGAGGCCATACAGACACGATTATTCTCGCACGGCTGATGGGTGGAGACAACTACGGATATGAGATCAACAAATCCATCCAACAAAAGACCGGCGGGAAATATGAGTTGAAGGAAGCCACGCTCTACACCGCGTTTCGTCGATTGGAGCAAGCGGGATGCATCTCATCCTACTGGGGTGACGAGCAAACCGGTGCCCGGCGGCGCTACTACACCATAACCGACCTGGGCCGCGAAACCTACAGTGGTTTGGTTGAGGAATGGCAAGCGGCAAGAGAGATGATCGAAGAACTTATGAGAACGGAGGAGACATAGAGATGGACCAGAGGTTGCGTAAGCATGTGGAAGGCCTATTCGAAGGCACCGCGCCCACGAAAAAAGCCGTGGAACTGAAAGAGGAAATGATCCAAAATCTGGAAGACAAGTACAAAGACCTGATCGCGGAAGGCAAATCGCCGGAAGCGGCAGCAAATATCGCAATAGCGGGAATTGGAGACGTGAGTGCATTGATAGAAGAAATGGAAAAAGGGGCAACGATGCCCAATGAGGCTGGGCGCCATAAGTCGGCCATGCTAACGGCGGTGGCCGTAGCGATGTATATTGTTAGCTTTCTGCCGTGGATTATTTTGGATTCCCTGCGGATTCGCAATAGTGGCACACTGGGATTTGTGATTACGCTCTTGTTCGTTGCCGGTGCGACGGGGCTCTTGATCTACAACTCCATGACAAAGCCGAAGTATTACAAAGAAGATGACACCATGGTAGAAGAATTCCGCGAGTGGCAGTCCGACACGCACGATCAAAGACAAATGCGCCGCGCCATCTCCTCCGCCTTGTGGACAGTGATTGTAGCGCTCTTCTTCATCCTCAGTTTCTCGACCCGCATGTGGCATGTGACCTGGATTATTTTCATCATCGGCGGCGCGATCGAAGCGTTTATCAATATTTTCTTTTTGAGCAGGAAGAAGTGAGGTGTGTCAATTGAGCAAAGTGAGAGTGATTACCATCATCTGCTGGATCATCAGCGCGATTGTCCTGATCGGCCTTGCCGGATGGTTCGCATTCGGGATCGGCTGGGGCGGACTTTCCGGCATGAGCATCAACATCAACAACAGCCTAACCGGGCCATTTGAAGAGCAGGGGAGCCACAGTGTCCCCGCAGACGGCATAAGTGCCATGTCCATCAACTGGACAGCGGGCGCCGTCACAATCTTGCCCCATAACGGCACAGACATCCGCATCACCGAGTTCGCCCAACGCGACTTGCGCGACGGGGAAGAACTCAGCCTTAGAACAGACGGCGGTATAATCCGAATCGAATACATCACGGGCCGCAATTTTAACAATCTGCCCGCCAAATACCTAGAAGTGCTGGTCCCCTACGCACTGATCGAAGGCTTTGAAGCCGTGGGGATCACCACTGTATCGGCCCGTGTAGAGATCAGCAACTTGAGTGCGCGAGAGTTACATGTCGGAACCACATCCGGCAGGATCGAACTCTCCGGCGGGGGCGCCCATGAGTTGTCCTTGAGCAGCGTCTCCGGCCGGGTAGAAATGGACAACGTTGTGGCTCAGAGCCTCGATGTCTCCACCACCTCCGGCAACCAAACCCTCATCGGTACATTTGGCGATGTGGTCCTCGGCAGCGTCTCTGGCAGACTGGAACTGACCAGCGAAACATTGCCCGACAGCTTCCGCGCAAACACCACCTCCGGCGCAATGCGCCTCACTATCCCGGACGAAGGGCCGATCAGCGTTTCGCACTCCTCGGTGTCCGGCCGGTTTGAGAGTGAGATTCCCGTAGTCATGCACGGGCCAGACGTGCAGTTTAGATTCTCCACCGTCAGCGGCAGAACCAGTATTTACACACTGGGATAGAGGCGGCCGCGCAACATAAAACAAACGGGCCACCCGCATGGGTGGCCCGTTTTCCTACGCGATTTACTTGTGCCCCTTCACCTGCGCCACAGCATCCTCAATACTGGTAAACGTCCCATCTGCATCGAGATAAGCCGTCGTCGGCAAGGCCACGCCCTCCTTCGGACAAAGCGCCCCGACGGGACAGGTGGACACACAGAGCCCACAGGCGGTGCAGTTTTCCTCTGTACCCAGCGGTACGGCGAATGAAGGCTCTACCGTTGTCTCAAACCCGCGCCCCACAAAACCGAGCACCCCGGCCCCAGTCGCGACGCAAATCCGCACACATCGTCCACAGAGAATGCACTTGTTCCGGTCCCTTACGATATAAGCATGACTCTCATCAAGCGGATGCGTCGTTTGTTTCCCGGCAAGGGCGAATTGATCCGCGCCATAAACCGTAGAAAACTGCCGGAGTTTACAAGTGTCTACATCCGCACAGCCGCAAGACAGACAGCGTGCGGCCTCCCGTTTCGCCTGCTCCTCCGTAAACCCGCGCTCAACCTCTGTAAAACTATGATGCCGCTCCGCTCCACTGAGCACAGGCATCGGCGTCTTGGTTATCGCCTCCCGCACCCCGAAGACAGAGAGATCCAAAGTCTCATTCTTACCCCGTGTATGGTTGTACGGTACGATGTCCGTATCGTGTCGTATGCCCCGCATATAGCGATCCATCGCCTCCGCCGCACGCTTGCCGCCTGCAATCGCCTTAATCGCCGTTGCCGGACCGGATACAACGTCCCCGGCGGCGAAGATGCCAGCCAGATTCGTCTCCATCGTCACATCATCTGTCACAAGACACGCACGGTTGACCATCAGATTGCAAGAAGGCCCGACAAAGTCGAGATCCTGCGTCTGCCCGATGGCGGAAAGTACGTAATCGAACGCCTGTACATACTCCGATCCTGCCACAGCCACTGGACTCCGTCTGCCGGACTCGTCCGGCTCACCAAGCTCCATTTGAATGAGCTCCAGTTGAATCGTATCTCCCGTTTGGGAAATACCCACAGGCGCCGTCAATGTCTCAATATGCGCCCCTTCATGTTCCGCCTCTTCGATCTCCATCACGTCTGCCGGCATTTCGGCAACCGTGCGACGATAGATGATCCGGACGTCCCGCGCGCCCAGCCGAATCGCCGTTCGCGCGCAGTCCATCGCCGTATTCCCGCCGCCGACGACAGCGATTGTTTTGCCGCTAAAGTCCGGCGGCGTCCCACGTGTTACAGAACCGAGGAAATCCACGCCAATCAGCACACCGGGGCAATGCGCCTCGCCTTTTAGGCCGAGCGGCCAACCGTTCTGAGAACCCACCGCAAGCAAAATCGAATCAAAGCCTGCAGTTTTAAGGCTTTCCACGGTCACATCTGTCCCAAAGTTTACACCATAATAAATCTCCACGCCAAGCGCCTGGATAATGGCAATTTCCGCGTCCAGCGTTGCGCGCGGCATCCGATAGGAGGGGATGCCGTAGCGCAGCATCCCGCCGGGCCGCTCCTGCCGCTCAAAAATAGTCACCGCATGGCCGGCTTTCGCCAAAAACCAAGCCGCGGTCAACCCCGCGGGGCCTGCGCCGATGATCGCGGCCTTTTTCCCGGTAGATGGCTGTTTTTCGGGCAAATAAGGCTGCTCCTGCGCCAGGTCAATATCCGCTGCAAAACGCTTCAGATAAGCGATTCCAAGCGGTCCCTCAAAGGCGTTCCGGCGGCATTTTGCCTCGCAAGTTCGCACGCAGATGCGCCCACAGACCACAGGCAGCGGATTCGTTTCCTTCATGAGCTTCACGGCCTCGGCATATTCCCCCCGCGCGATATGGGCAATATACCCAGGCACGTCCATATGCGCCGGGCATTCGAGGGTGCAGGGGGCTGTGCAGTCTCCATAGTGCTGAGAGGCCAAGAGTTCCAGGCAGGTCTTCCGCGCCAGTCGAATCGCGTCGGATTCGGTGGTGATGACCATGCCGTCCGCCGCCGTTGTTCCGCAGGCCAGCGGGACGCCGCGCTGCCCTTCAATCTCCACCCGGCAGATCATACAAGAGCCAAACGGGACCAGCCGTGGATCATGGCAGAGCGTGGGGATAAATACGCCGTTCTCCCGGCAGGCATCTAAAACCGTTTGGCCCGGTTTCGCCTGGCAAACGGCCCCGTTAATCGTCATGTTCAGCATCCGATACGCCCCCCTATTCCACCACTACAGCGTCAAATTTGCAAACGGACTTACAAATCCCGCACTTGGTGCACACGTTTTGATCGATCATATGTGGCGCTTTCGATCCCCCTAAGATCGCGTTTACCGGACACTTCTTCGCGCAAACGGTACACCCGACGCACTTATCCGGCACGATTGCGAACCGAATCAGGGCCTTACACTGACCGGTAAGGCACTTTTTTTCCCGGATATGCGCGTCATATTCGTCCCGAAAGTACCGAATCGTGGTCAATACCGGATTTGGCGCTGTCTGTCCTAGGCCGCAAAGCGCGTTGGTTTTGATCTGATGGGACAGGTATTCGAGCTGTTCCACGTCCCCTTCGATACCCTTGCCCTCCGTAATCCGCTCCAAAAGCTCCAACATCCGCATGGTGCCGATTTTGCAAAACGTACACTTCCCGCAGGACTCCGATTGCGTAAACTGCAAGAAATATCGCGCGATGTCCACCATGCAGTTGTCCGCGTCCATGACGACCATCCCGCCGGATCCCATAATCGCCCCCGTCTCGGCGAGCGATTTGTAGTCGATTACAGTATCCATCAGCTCCGCCGGAATGCACCCGCCGGACGGGCCGCCCATCTGCACTGCCTTCAACGGCTTACCGGACACAGTCCCCCCGCCGATCTCATAGACCACGTCGCGAATGGTCATCCCGATCGGGATTTCCACCAGGCCGCCCTTTTTTACCTTGCCAGCCAGCGCGAACACCTTGGTGCCATGGCTCTCGTCCGTGCCATAAGCCGCGAACGCGGAGGCGCCGTTGCGGAGAATCCACCCGATATTGGCCAGTGTCTCCACGTTGTTGATGTTAGACGGTTTATCAAACAGCCCCCGTTCCGCTGGGAACGGCGGACGGATGCGCGGCATGCCGCGTTTGCCCTCAATGGACTCAATCAAGGCCGTTTCCTCGCCGCAGACGAAAGCGCCGGCGCCCTCTTTGACGGTGAGTGTGAAATCAAAGCCGGAGCCGAGGATATCTTTGCCCAGGAATCCCCGCACTTCCGCCTGCCGGATCGCGATTTTCAGCCGCCGAATCGCGATGGGATACTCGGCTCGCGCGTAGATATATCCCTTCGTCGCCCCGATCGCGTATCCGCCGATGATGAGCCCTTCGATCACGCTGTGCGGGTCGCCTTCGAGGATGCTGCGATCCATAAAAGCCCCGGGGTCGCCCTCGTCGGCGTTGCAGATGATGTATTTCTGATCGGCTTCATATCCTGCCGCGAATTTCCATTTGAGGCCGGTCGAGAACCCGGCTCCGCCCCGGCCTTTGACGCCGGACGCGATGACTTCCGCAATGACTTCCGGCGGCGACATTGCGCCCAGCGCCCGCTTGAGGCCCTCGTAAGCCGCCATCCCAATCGCGGCGTCGATCGACTCCGGGTCAATCGCCCCGCATCGGGCAAGCACCAGGCGCACTTGGCGGTCCAGAAAACCCTGCTCCGACCCGGCGCCGGTGGAGGTCAGCAGGGGCGCGCATTGCGCGTCCGTCTCTTTGCTGCCCAAGATGTGGCGCTCAAAAATCGCCTTTGCCTGCGCCGCGTCCACCCAGCCGTAGATCGTGCGCGATCCGTCGTCCGCCCGCACTTCTACCATAGGTTCGGCATAACACATGCCCATGCAGCCTGTCTCGCCGATCGAAAGATCGAGCGAGGCCTCCTTGCCCAGTGTTTGCAAGGTTTCCTTGACTGTGAGTCCTCCGGCGGCAATGCCGCAGGAGCCTAGGCCGATAATCAGTTCACGCATGCCGTCTCCACCTCCCGCGCGCGAAACGCCCGAATCACTGCCCGCGCCGTCTCGGGCGTGAGCCGTCCATGCGCCTCTGTGCCGATCATAATCACGGGCGCCAGGGAACAGCACCCAATACAGGCCACCGACTCCACAGTAAACAGCCCGTCCTCTGTCGTGCCGCCCAGCTGGATGCCGAGTTCATGACAAATCGCGTCCGCGATATTCTCCGCCCCGATCACGTGGCAGGCGGTGCCGAAGCAGATTTTGATGATATGCTTCCCCGTAGGCGCGAGCCGAAACTGGGAATAGAAGGTAACCACGCCCATGATTTGGCTCACGAAGATACCCGTCCGCTCTGAGAGCCGGGCGATGATGTCCTTGGGTAAATAGCCGTAGGCGTCTTGTAGCTTTTGAAGCGTGGGGATTAGGGCGGACTGGTCGCCGGTCCAATCCGCCGTGATTTCCTCGAATGCGTCCCAATATTTGCTGTTCTCCGCGCAGTTGTTGCACATGCTGTTACCTCGTGTGGGTTCAAGTGTTGATAAACAAAAAGTATACCATGATGCCGTATTTGATGCAAGCGATAGAATCCCCCGGCAGTGGAAAAACACGTTGTACGTCATTGCGGGCTCGACCCGCAATCTCCGGAATGTGTAATAATCAACAGGATTCGTCCACGCCCCAATCCCCCTATGTTTCAATTTCATTACAAGTTTGGAAATCCATTGAACGAACAAGAACTGCCGTGCTATACTTGAGATCACTTCAATCTAAATGGAGCTGTATGTAAATGCGCAAAAAACTCAAACGGATCGCTTCGCTGCTCTTCGTGCTCTGTCTCCTCCTGCCCATTGGCGCGGCGGCGGTAGAAAACGGGGGTTGGCAGCTGGACGAGATCACCCATTCGAGAGACATTGCCACAGACAACGAGTGGGAGACGCTCATCCTCATCAACACCCTGCGCCTGAACGCGGGCAGAGAGCCGCTCGCCATGACGAGGGACCTTCAATCCGCGGCGTCGATCCGCGCCTATGAACTTGACACTAGCTTCGGGTCTACCCGTCCGAACGATACCCCTTGGTACACCGTTTTGGACGAAGCCGGGATTGTTTACAACGGCGCGGCGGAACTGACCGCCCGCAACTTCCTCTTCGGCTCCGCCGCGGTGGCGGAATGGGCAAATGGGGGAGCGGCGCTGGACATTTTACTTGGCAACTTCACCCACATCGGCATCGGACACGACTTCGGCGGAGATACTTGGAGCGTCCTATTCCTCTCCGCGGCGGCCCATACGGAACTCTCGCTCCATCCCTCCGGCGCGCGGCATATCACCGCCGGAGAGTCCCTGTTTAGCCTTGGGCTCATGGTGCAAGCGGACGGCCCCGCGGGAATCAGCTTCCTCCCGCTGATGGACGGTATGGCGCGCGGCCTAGATCAGACCCAGGCCGGACTCCAAACCGTGACAATCGGCCTCGGCGGCCTCTTCACCACCTTCTATCTAGAAGTCCGTTTCACAGACGTGCCGGGCAATAGCTGGTATTTCCCTTATGTCCGCTTCGTGACCCACCACGAACTGTTCCAAGGCATCTCGCCGAGCGAGTTTGATCCGGAAAGTCCCATGACCCGCGCAATGTTTGTCACTGTCCTTGGACGCCTCGCTACGCAGATGGGTCTAGAGATTACCGGAGATCATAGTCCATTCTCCGATGTGCAGGCCGGCATGTGGTATACCCGTTACATTGGCTGGGCGGCGGACCGTGGCATCGCCCAGGGCTTTGACGGTAGATTCGGCGTGAACGACCCCGTTACCCGCGAACAGATGGCGACCTTTCTCCTGCGCTTTGTCCACTATATCGAACTGGAACTGACATCGGCGAGAACGCCGTTCATCGCAGACCGCGCACAGATCAACGCCTGGGCCAGGGAATCGGTAGACCTCTTCGTCGGCCTCGGCCTCATAGATCTTGACGAAAGAGCAGGTACATTCAATCCCAGCGACCCCGCCACAAGGGCAGTGGTCGCCAAGGCTTTGACGATTCTGGCGAGAGATCATATTCAATAACACCGATCACACACGACGAAAGAGCCGCCCCCTTTGCGAGGAGCGGCTCTTTTCTGTTTTAGCTTTGCGCGATGCGTAGACTATCTCTGTTCGTTCATATATGTCTGGATGCGATTTTGCAGAATACGGGCCGTGTCAGCCGCGCTCCTGTCACCGGCTAGGAAGGGAAGGAGTTCCTCTGTCACCATGTCCATCACGGTTTCATCAAAACGCCCCATGCGATTCGCGCTTTCCACAATCGTCCGCAAACTGTTCGCTTCCGCCGCTGTCATGGCGTAGAGCGAAACCATAAATCCGCTCCCGCCAAAACTGACCATGCCCCTGGGCTGTTCGATTTCCTCGCCGTACTCGTTGATAAAAAACTCCGGTTGCATCGCGGTAGCAACGACCTCTTCATACTGGTCAATTCGCAGCGGGAAAGCGTTGCCCCAGATGCGGTTGAGGGGCGCGTCTGCCAAGAGGAATTGCCGGATAAAGGTCCAAGCCTCCTCCTGGTGCGGGCTGGCGGCATTGATCCCTAACCCGTCGCTGATCTGCACCAAATGCGCGCCGCCGTCCGGAGTTGGTACGCCCAGGGCGATCACCTCTCCTAAGGTAGCTGTATACACCTGCAAATGGAGCGGATTTGAGAGAGTCGCCATGTCGAGCAGCTGCTCACCGCGCTGCATCCGCTCATAAGCGGTGACATGCCCGGTGAGGATGAACCCACCGCCCCCGCCGCCAAAATTCCGGTTATCCGGCAGGCGTCGGACAATTTCGAGCAGATGGAGAAATTCCTCGTTCTCCAAGTTGACGCGCCGCTCTGTCCAGTTGATAAAAGCATCGCCGAACAGGAGAATCGTAGAGAGGAAGGAATCTCCCGTCAGCCATTCTCCTAAGATATACGGCATGTCCTCATCTGCCGTCTGGTCCAGAAGCTCCAACAGCGCGGCAAGCGTCCAGGAATGGATATGATCCACGTTCTCTGCCATGCCGACCATGGTTTGGATGGAGAAGCTGTTTGAGATCAAAGGCAAGGTGCCGTCCGGCATCTCCATGGCGCTCAAAATATTCTGGAAGAAGTCCGAGCGGCGGAGCTCCGGGTCGGCGTCAAGGAAGGGGTAGAGGTCTGCCAAAAACCCTCTTTCTACCGCAGTGCCGAGAATACGGGAATCGCCTAAAATAATGTCTGGCCCTCCGCCGGACGTGAGCTCTGCGCGAAACCGCGCGATCCCCGCTGTCCTGTCCTCGTTTGTGTCGTGCATTCTGTAATCTGTCACTTGAATCTGGTGCGTCTGGCTGGTCCTGTTGAAAGCCACAACCTGACTGCGCACGTCTCCCGAGATATTGAAGCCGCCCAAGGTGATGATTTCCCGCACCGGGAGCTCGCTGCGCGGGGTGCGGCTCAGGATAATCAACTCTGTAGTCTCCTCCGAGCCGGAGAGAAACATCGCGTCTGAGATAAGAACCGCGATCCGCCCGTCGTCCAGAAAGTTTACATGATAGTCCCGCTCCGCCGCGACACCGGACTCGATCCAGTTGAGCAAAAGCGTCTGCTCGCCGGTGGCCAGGTTGTACCCGATGAGATGAATGCGGTCGTCTATGATGAAGTCGAAGTCATCGGCCGCGGCGGCGGGGAAGAGCGCCGCCGCGGCGGCAACGGAGATCGGGAAAGTCTCTCCCCATGCGTTAACGGCCAGGTTCACTTCCCGAGCACTGTCCCAATCAAGCACAAATACGCGCCCATCTGCCGTATGGGAAAGACTGCTCTGGAAATCTACATCTAACCGCCCGCGTACCGCGCGATTCTCGTCCAATATGTAGACCGCCGAGCCGCCCATACCCTGCGTGCGCAACAGAATATAGTCACCCGTGAAGAGCGTCTGGGTGACACGGAACCAAGCTCCGCCCTGCGGCGCGACACCCGTAATTTCCTGAGAAAACAACTCGTTCCCATCCGCGTCATATGCGGCGTAGAAAAGCGCGATACTGGACCCCGTCATGCCCCATGCGGTATCGGTATAGAGGATCGCATAGTGTCCCTCGTCTGTGACCGCGAGGCCTACAACATCAATCATCGAAGTGTCTGGGACTTGAATCTCCGTCCGTCTGGGGTCTGTTCCGTCCGCCGCCATGCTGGCGATTATAATTGGCAGCGGGGTCGCTTCCCAAGCATCCCAGGCTGTGCCCGCGTCCGGCAGTTGCCATGGGGCGAAGAAGTAATAGATCCGGTCGTTGTGTACGATGCTCCGCACGCTGGACGGGCCAGTTTCTAGCTCGAAATACGTCGGCACAAAAGCATAGGCTGCGATCGGAGCGTCGCTGATTACGGTATCCGCCTCCGTGCCGCCTCCGCCGCCGCAAGCGGCGAGCGAGGAAATGAGCGCCAAGGCCAATATAAAGGCCAAAATTCGTGTCTTTGCAACTGTAATGCGCATGCTGTAAGTCTCCTTATTCAAAAAAATAACCTCCTGCGGTCGATGTTGCCCAACACATCATACCGAGCGGAAGGTTAAGAGAAGGTTAAATTGTTATGGATGCTCCCATTTATTGCTGCAACACGATCGTCGTCCCCTTGCCGCATGCGCTCGACACTTGGATTGCAATGTGGTGTTTATCAAAAATGTTCTTCGCAATCGCCAGCCCCAATCCGTGCCCGCCCAAATCTTTTGACCGAGATTGATCGACGCAATAAAACGGCTCAAAAATGTGCGCCAAATGCGCGGCGGGAATCCCCACACCGCTATCTGCAATCGTAATACCCTCCGCCGCAAGACGAACCTTGACCGTCCCGCCATCCACATTATAGCGGATCGCGTTGTGGACCAAGTTCGAAAACGCCCGCTCCAAAAGCGCTCTGTCGCCCCGAATTTGACAATCGCCCTCAATGGAAATGTCCAGATTTTTCCGCACAATGTCCTCTTGTAAGTCATCCAGGATCTTTTCAAACACGTCTCGACTGCTGAAAAGCTGGGCCCTGTCGTCTGTTCTGTTGTCAAGGAATAACAGCCCTTCTACCAGCGCAATCAACCGCTCGGTGCTGTCTTTCACAACACCGACCACTTCTCTATATTCTTCGATCGACGGCTCGGTGTCCATCTGCAAAACTTCAATATTCGCCCGCATAGACGCAAGCGGTGTCTTCAATTCGTGGGCGGCATTTTGAGCAAACAGCTTTTGCGCCTCAAACGAGCGGTTTAATTTCCCCAGCATATTGTTAAACGAGTAAGTCAGGCGTGCCACTTCATCTATCGTGTTCGGCGGAGCGATTAGCTGATTCAGATTATTCGCATCCACATCTTCAATGCGCTCAGCCAGAGATTTGATCGGCTTCAAAGCCTGCCCGGAAATGACATATGCGGCAAGCGTTCCCAACAACACCGCCCCAAGCGCAATGAGGATACTATGGGTTTGAAAATCGCTTTGGGACTGGGAAAGCTCCGCCAGCGCGTCCTGGCCGCTGATGTGCCAACCGGACATGTTATGCAGATGTGTAGGACTAGATACAATCTGCACCGTATCCGTTCCGAACAGCGCGTCTGGATGCATGAAGATGCGCAGGCTCGCGCTGTCAAAATGACGCGGGAAGGCAACAGCTTGCGTAATGGTAACCGTTCCTTCTCCGCGTGGGAGGAATGTAATCTGTCTCGCGTTATAGATCGAAAGTCCGGTTACAAAAGTGGCGACCACGGAGAGCGCCAAGGCCGTCAAGAGCGTTATCTTCGCGCGCAGTGTAATCCTATTCCACATAATACCCGTGCCCTCTCGCATTTCGAATAAAGGTGTCCGGCAACTTCTTCCGCAATTTGCTTAAATGCACCTTGAACGAATTGAACACATCATCGGCCTCGCTTTCCCATATGTGCTCAATAAGCTCTGTGGGGCGCACAGCCTCGCCGCGGCGTAAACAGAGATATTCCACGATACCATACTCCTTTTTAGAAAGGCTGATCTCACGCGCAGACACAAAGAGCCGCTTGGCCGCCGTGTCAATCCGTACCTCGCCAATTTCTATGACGGTATCAGCAGTTTTGAAGTTCCGCCGCAACAAAGCCCGCACGCGCGCTTCCAGTTCGCCAAAATGAAACGGCTTTGCCAGATAGTCATTGGCACCCTCGTCAAATCCCGCGATTTTGTCCTCCACCTCACTCCGCGCGGAAAGGATCAACACAGGGAGGTCTTTGTTATCCATGCGGATTTCCCGCAAAACCTCCATACCGTCTAGTTTCGGGAGATTCAGGTCAAGCACAACGAGCGTGTAAGTGTTTGAGAAAAACAACTCCACCGCCTCTTCTCCGTCCGAGGCGGTGTCTACGGTGTATTCCAATTTGTGGAACCCTTTTGCTAAGGCGGTTTGCAGGGGTTTCTCATCTTCGACAATAAGCAGTCTCACGTGCGACACACCTCCAGACATAGGCAGCATAACAGAGAAAAGGTTAAGTTTAGGTTAATTGATTATAGCACAGATGCGTGCGCCATATTGATGTTTTTGTTAGGCCTAGCAGGCTTGGGGCTATAATGCCCTGCCGGGCGGGCCTTCTTTTTGACTTATATGCACAGCGGACCACAGCGTCACAGCTTCTGCCTCGCCCGGCAGAAGGAGGTGCAGTGCGCAAACCACCGCACATTCGTCCAGCGTACCGCACAAGAGCAGACGTGCCCGAAAGCGACCCCGCTTCGGCCGGCAGGCGGAACCACGGACTTTGTGGCTACAAGCCAAAAGTCAAAAGGGGTTTTTAGGGGCAAAGCCCCTAAATCGCCTTTTTTGACGACGTTTGTCAAGGGGGAAAATGATATATTTCCCCCGAAACAGCAAAAACCCCGCCACAACTCCCCTAAGTGGAAAGGAGGCGGTTTTTTTGCTGTCCAAAATCCTGACCATATACAGTGGCGGTATTTCCTATCTCGGGGCCGTCATGATCCAGAACGTCCAAGCAGTCCCCCATTCGTGTGTGTCGCCACTCGCAAAACCCACGCCAGCATAGGGCATCGTCGCCCATTCCACGGTTAGTCTGTTCCCTTCCGCTCCGACCAAGATACCGTCACGATGCACCGGGGATTCCATCCATGCGGTTACCATATCCTGCGGCGTACCATGCCCCCACCCGGCGTTCTCCCCGGCGTAGAAAACATTGAGGCCCTGATTGTTCGCGTGTGCCGTGTGCGCAAGCCCCGTGGTTGGCGACACATGGCTCATGGAATTGTGCCGTATCATTTCATCCGCGCGGCCTCTTGCGATAGTTGAAAGGGCCGAATGACGGATCAGCGGTGCTAGGCCGTAGCTACTGCGGATTTCATTGATTAACCGCATCAGTTCTTGCTCGAACATGGCCCTAACATCCGCGCCGGGAAACAGCCGTACAATCTCGCTGTACTCTATCCCAGCCCGCATCGCTTCCTCCTGCGTCATAGAACTGCCCAAGAACCGCATGAGGATCGTCGCGGCTTCGGCGCGGGAGGCGTTTCCAGTCGGTACGATAGTCGTAGTGGTTCTGCCTGTGATAAAGCCGTGGTAGTTGGCCCACATCAAAGCGTCCGTTGCCCAACTTTGGATTTGGTTGCGATCCGCAAATCCAGCCCACGCCGCGCCCTGCCGGACGCTCGTGTCCATATCCGTCATCGTGTCCGCGAAGCGAAAGAGCATCGTGGCAAACTGCTGTCTGTCCACGTTGTCATTCGGCGCGAAGTGATCGCCATGTCCTGTCACGATCCCATGCTCTGCCGCCCAAGAGACGTATGGAGCGAACCAATCGCCGTCCTGCACATCGTTGAACGGTGTCTCTCTCGAATCGGTCTGGTTTGCCGCTCTGTCGTGGTAGATGCGGAACAGGGTCGTAACCACCATCGCGCGGCTAAAATTCGCGTGTGGCGCGAATGTTGTCGATGATGTACCATTCATGATGCCGTTTGTGCTGACAAATCGGACAGCAGAGAAGAACCAATCATAGACCGTGACATCCTCGAAGTCGGTATCCTGCGTGTTCGCCGCCGCTGGCGTTACGATCACCGTTAGGAGCATGAGTAGAGCTAGTGCGACAATGGCTAATCGTTTCATTTTGCGTCTCTCCCTTTTCCCATTGTGCCGCCAATTATATCCTTTTTACGTTTAAAATGCAATCTCACATCAAACGAATGTTACACTTTAACAAAAGCAAAAGGCGTTATGTTAATGTGAGAATTGGAATCAAGGCCCGGTTTCCAATGAACATTTTAAGAACTTGGTCACAGCGCAACGCATTATGTCTACTTGCACTTAAAACGGCCTTGCGAATCGACGCATTTTGTGATATATTGACAAAGGTAAATTGGTTATTTGACTACTGGTAATATGACCCGCATGAAAAGGCTATAGCCTTTTCATGCGCCCCTGCAGGGGCGCATGATGGACATTTGGAGCAGTAAAAATGTCAAAAAAGCTTGGAAATTATCGAAGGGGAAGTTATACTATGAATACGAGACATTTCATAACCAGAGCCTTGGCAATCTTTCTCGCGATCCTGATGCTTGTCAGCAGTGTCCCACCGACAGCTTTTGCGGTCGAGGCAGACGAAGCATATCTTGAATCTGGTTATGATACTACTTCGGAGGTCCCTGCACCTCCTGAGTACCCTCCGTATCCCGAAGTGCCTTCGCTCCCCGAAGAGCCGTCACTTCCTGAATACCCTTCGTTGCCTGAGCATCCCACACTCCCGGAGTACCCGTTACTCCCCGATGACGAAGAGGACTATGAGGATGACGAGGACGAAGAAGAGTTGCCTCTGCTTCCAGAGCCATCTCCAACGCCCATACCGCCTGTGCTTCCTGAGTTGCCGTCACTTCCAACGGTATCCGCATTCCCCACCGTGGTCCTCGAAGGAGGCCGCGCAAATGCGATTGTGGGCGAGGATATAGTTGCAATGTCGCGGACGACCATCATGCAAGGCGGCACAATGCTTGTCCCGGTAGAGCCGATCTTTGCGCTGGTCGGCGCGGAGATCATGTTCGACGGAAGAATCTTCACAGCCCAGTTGGACGAGCGCAGAATCATGCTTGAAGCTGGTTCAACCATTCTGCGGATATGGGAAGGCAGACAACCGCAGGAGGATTTCGCAATCCCGCCGCTGGAGGAAATCAATCTCGTCCTGTATGCTCCGCTGGAAGTAGTCGTGATGGCCTTGGGCGGTTACATAGAATCCGTGCTCTTGGGCGGTCAGCATTTCGCCATCGTTAGCCCGCATGAGCTTTATCCCTCGGAAGCGCTGGAACTAGCGGAAGCGGCACAGGCCCAGCTACATGAATTGCGTGTAGTGTCCGATGCAGTAAGAAGAATGACACCCATGCCTGCCGTTGCCTTTGGTTCCGTGGTTGTCCAAGACGGCGCGTGGCGCGCGCTTGTCGATGAAGTCAATATTGTTATGACAAATCCGATTTTTAGCGTGGACGGCGCTCTGTTTGCGCCTATGGACGGGATATCTCAGATGTTGGGCGCGGCGACCAGTTTCTCTTCTCCGACCCTCTCTATCACGATGGGGAATCAGCGGTTCGAGATGGATGTCGGGTCTGTTACCATCAGACAATGGATGAACGGAGTAAGACAGCCAGACACTACCATAGAGGCAGTTTTGGGCGGCGCGCACCCTGTCGAGCCTGTCCGAATTGTAAACGGCGTGGTATACGCGCCGCTCCGTTTGTTGACCAACCTATTGGGCGGGCATATCATGTGGCTCGATTATCCACCTCCGGGTACTGGACCCGGCTTTGCCGTTATTACCATGTTCCCAATTTCCAATGCGGAAGCCTACCGATTGGTGCGGGAAGCGCAGAGAAGATTGCATCCCTCCTACGTGCCAACGCAGGGCATTGCCGTAAGTCCGAGCAGTACACAACTCGTCCTAGACAACGGAGAGGTAGATGGCGTGCGCCAACTAACCGCCACGGTGCTCCCCACAAACGCAACAGATCAAAGCGTGCGCTGGACATCGAGCAACACAAATATCGCTACAGTGAGTTCCAATGGTTTTGTCACACCACACGCTACAGGCACCGTATTCATTACGGCACACGCGGCGGACAACGGTGTCTCGTCATCGAGTACCGTGACAGTAGTCGAACGCGCTTCGTCGGTTACGCTGAACCAGACGAATGTTACCTTGGGTATCCAAGGCACTGTCACCGAGGAGTTTACATTTGTCGGGACCGTTTGGTCGGCACAGGCGACGAATCGGGATATCAGATGGACGACGAGCGATCCAAATATCGCGTTCGTATACCAAGACGGGCGGGTCAGAGCAGTCAATCCGGGGACGGCGACGATCACGGCCCATGTAGATGGCTCCCGCATCCCTGTCAATACATCAGCTACCGTGGTGGTCAGAAGATTGGCGACGGATATTTTCTTGGAACCAACTGCCTTGACCCTGCACATGACGGGGCCGATTTCCGAGACGGAGCAAATCGCCAGAACCGTATTCCCCACAGACGCATTCAACGCAAACAATATTGTTTGGACAACGAGCAACCCTGCCGTTGCCACGGTAGACCAAAACGGCAACGTCACATCGGCGGGTGTGGGGACGGCGACAATCCGGGCAACGGTGCAAGGGAGCACGAATGTTTGGGCAGAAGCTACTGTCACTGTGTTTAATCTGGCTACGGCGGTGGAACTGAACCAGAGTTCTATTACATTGATTATAGAGGGCGACCAATTCGGTGAACGGCAACTGCTCGAAACCGTCCTGCCGCTCGACGCGATCAATAGAGACGTAACATGGTCCTCCTCAGACCCGGACATTGCCACGGTCGATCAATATGGCATTGGTGACAGCGGGAAATGCCGGAACTGCGATCATCACCGTGACAGTCAACGGGACAACCCTTACCGCGACTTGCATCGTAAATGTAGTCGTGATCCCGACTGGGATCACGCTCAACTACACGGCGCGGACGCTGATGATAAACAATCCGGCCCGGAGTTCTGTCTGGCTCCAAGCGACAGTAGACGCGGCATCGGGCCTCGCCGGAACCATCATCTGGTCGTCGGATGATCCGAGTATCGCCACGGTCAACCAGAACGGGAACGTAACCGCAGTTGCGGAAGGTGTGACATATATCCGGGCGACGGTGCTGGGTAGCGGCGTGGTCGCGGTAGCCAGAATCACCGTCGGCGTCGAAGTGATAAGCCTCTCGATCCCGGAAACCGCGAGGCTGGAGATCAATGGGCCTGTCTTTGAATCGCAAGTATTGCCTCTAACGATTGATCCGGCCAACGCGACAGATCAGCGCGTCACTTGGACGACAAGCAATCCCAATGTGGTCATCGTAGATCAGAACGGCAGGATTACCGCCATAGGCGGCGGACAGGCGCGGGTGACTGTGACGAGCCTGTGCAGCGGTGTACAATCCTCGACCCTCGTCACCGTCATTGTGCGCGTTACGCACGTATTGGTCGATCAGTCGGAGATGTTCCTCGTCATTGACGGCAACACAAGAGGCCGTGGACGATTGAACGTAACGGTACTACCCCAGAACGCGACGAACCGCGCCGTTACCTTTGAGGGCTATGATCGCAATATCATCAGCGTTTCCTCGGATGGCTGGGTTACGGCCCGTGACGGAGGGGTTACGCAAGTCACAGTCCGCTCTGTGTGCAACGATGGGATTTATTCCTCGACCGTCGTCACCGTTATTGTTACGGCGGTAGGGATCAGTCTGCATCCGGCGGCGGTCAGCATGACGGTTTCTAACACTGCCATAACGGATCAGGTGCAACTACGGGCTACGGTATATCCCGAAAATGCGACAAGTCTGATTCGGTGGATATCGAGCAACACGAGCGTTGTGCGGGTCGATGAAGAAGGTCGGCTCCACGCGGTACGTCCCGGCGAGGCGACGGTTACGGCATGGATTGACGGCAGATCAGCCTCAAGCCGTGTCATCGTTGAGCCGGAGATTGTGCTCAAGATGGATTGGGGCGGTATATTCGTCAACGGAGAAGTCATGTACCGCAGTTTCCCCGGCGCGACCCGTGTCGGGGCGCACATGATGGCGCCGATTTCCGTGCTGGCTGATGCGACGAGAGGTGCGTCCTCGTGGAGCCCAGAAACGAGGACGGCGCAAGTGTTCCTCGACGGACGGATATTTGATTTCACTATTGGGTCACGCACGATGGGTGTGAGGTATAACGGGCAGGCAAGCCCGTCTTCGACCGTTACGCTCCCCGCCGCGCCTATGGTGTTCGACTTGCATCCGGGGCAGGTGTTTGTCCCAGTTCAGGCGGTATTTGAGGCGATTGGCTGGAATGTATATGAGTGGGTAGGGATACCCGGTCAAGAGTATGTCTTGCTCACGAGAATGGACTTGTCTGGAAATGTGGAAGGGCATTGGACACAAGTGCTGGCGAAGATGGAACACGCGCGCGGGCCGGAAAACTGGAATTTGTTGCCGCCGACTGGTATAATACTACAGGACGCGCCGCAGATTGAGGTGGGTCGTCCGCGACAACTCAATGCGGTTGTGTTGCCAGCGATTGAGCGTTTGGACAGCTCATTAGTGCGCTGGGAATCAGACAACCCGAATATCGTGCGGGTGGATGAATCCGGCACGGCGACAGGAGTGGCGCAAGGCCGTGCGACGATTACGGCGATCAACGCCTTAGATCATAGGGCGACTATACAGGTAAATATTGTTCCCGCGACTGCGCCGCCGTTCGATTGGCGATTTGTTGACGTATCGACAAGCGCAAGCAACTGGGCGTTTAGGTACGTCTATGCGATCTCCAGCATGGGGATCATGCAGGGTGATGGCTCATATTTTTCGCCGCATGCAGAGATTAGCAATATACAGATCATCGCAACAATGCATCGTATTCTTCATGGAGGGATGCCTTGGGAACCCGATTGGTCGGCTCCCTACATTCAGTGGGCACATGATAACAATATTATATTAGACGTTGATGGCCCCTTTTACCCACACAGAGCCGCATTGCGGCAGGACATTGCGCGATATATGCACCGTTTTCTGGGGAGACCTAGTTCTCCGAACAGTCCAGAATGGGAAAATGTGCCTGATCGTGGGCAAATTGGCCCACATCCACTGGTGAATTACCGGCTCAATATCTACAATTCTACCGCACTTCGCTGGGCGCACCATAATGGCATCATCATGGGTGACGGGTATGGCAGAATCAATCCGCAGGGTCAAGCCACTCGTGCGGAAGCTGCTGCCATGCTAGTGCGTCTTATGCGCGATGTTCAGGGTCGCCATATACCGACACCGCCCCAATTGCCTGCTACAATGGATAGATGGGTGATTACTGATGCGCCCGTGAGACCTACCACCCATGATCCGCACACGGAGCTTGGCATCTTGCCTGTAGGAACCACATTGAGAGTTGTGCCGGTAGTAGGGATGCAACACGCTGGCTCGAATATATGGTATCAGATTTGGTTTGGAAACCGATATGCGTTTGTGCATAGTGGGTATCTTGGGGATGCCGAGCCGCCGCCAATGTTTGATGTCCGCTGGCCTGCTCCGAATGTGTATAGGATTAACTTTCCTTTCTGGACAACTGGTGGTGGTAACCATTGGGCTATAGATATCAATTCTGTGCGTGAAGAGGTTGTTGCGGTGGCGAGTGGTGCGGTAGAGTTTAGAGGGATATGGGGAGGGGGAAGTGGTCGCACTATTCGTATCAATCATTATGTTCCAGGACAACGTGCTGACTATCGCTCTCTATATATGCATCTGGAGGAGTATAGGATAGGTTTGAATGTTCCGGTAAGGGCAGGTCAAGTAATAGGGATTTCAGGTGATCACGAATCGCCAGATAATTTCCACTTACATTTTGAAATCTGGAGACCGGGCGGTTGGCGGTCACAGGATGCATTTAATCCATTGGAGTGCTATCATCCATCTGATTATAACAATCAAATAATGTTTCGGCACGCGCCTTTGGACTATCGAATCCCGCCTAATAGTGAAGGTCAGGGCGGCAATCCCAATCCGCTGTTTATTTGGAGAGATGGTAGGTTTGTAGCTAACCCGGCTTTCCATTGGACTCGCCCGGGAGCGTAAAGATTTGTTTATAGAGGAGAATATCTCATGAAAAAACTAAAAATCATTTCCATAGCAATTCTGTGTCTTGTGGTATGCTTATCCATATCAGCATGTTCTTATGTAGAGGATAATTCCCCGCCTTTGATCGTGAATGCACCTGTACCTATAGAGGAACCCGTTGCTCCGCAAGAAAACTATGTTGCTACTCTACCAGCAGAAAATCCAGCTTCTTTGCCTGAAAGTGGAGATGGCAGTGCTACCGATCAAACGAGCCATATTGATGCTATAACAGAAGATGATATTTATATTTTAGCTGCCCCTCTGCCGACAACGGGAATGCCAGATGTTCCTTTCCCGTGGCCTAATGCTCTTCCGCAACACGTGCCGGGGTCGATTAGGCTAAGAGACGCAGATTCGCTTCGAGCAGATTTCTATCTACCATACACCCCACAACTGCGAGCCGCTTTTTATATGATACCGGGTTGCTTTGAGGATTTGGTTCAAGGTCGTCCCGGCGCAATAGTGTGGATCAATGAAAATTTACTTGGCACTGGGGATAATGATTATCCATATATAATGCCTTTATTGCGTTTTGTGCAACATTTTAATATCTCAAGAGAAGAATTTGTGGCTGTAGCCGAAGGTCTGAGAGAAGCCTATATAGCATTAGGCCATGACATTACAGACGAACTATTTGAAATCCCCAACGCGGACATCATCTTCACCTTCGACAACGACATCATCCGCTACTTCTACCGCCGGGCATAGGTAGGGGAAAAATCCATGAACAGAGTAAAAATGATATGCGTAGCAAGTTTCTTTGTTAGCCTGTGTTTGGTGGTATCAGCGTGCGCTAATACCGAAACTATTCCAGCTTCACTGCCTCCAGCAATCAGCTCTCCCATCCCAACAGAAGCAACTACTCCTGTGGTGGAGCCTCCGACAAATCAGACGGAGCAGGTGTCTACTTTGCCAGAATACCCCGGCACTCTAACAGGAGAGGGTGCCGTACAGGTACCTCCTACCGCAGAGGATGGAATCGAAGTACTAGGCGCACCTTTACCGCCTGCCGGTATGCCAGATGTTCCGTTCCCGTGGCCGGACCACCTGCCGCAACACGTACCAGGGTCGATTCGATTGCACTCAGATATTGAAGGATGGCTTGGTATGCCCTATCCAGCACAGCATCGCTATATTTTTTATAGCATACCTGGGATCATTTTGGGATTGATAGATGACCAAAATGCGCTAAATGAGTTTTTAAATGCTCTTACCGAAGCAACGCACCTATATGAGATGCCGCTAATGCTTCTTGTGCAACATTTTAATATTCCCAAGGAAGATTTTGTTGAGGCAATAGAAGAATCGAGAGCGCGCAGAATAGAGCTAGGCTTTGATCTCTACGACGAACTACACGAACTCCCCAACGCCGACATCATATTCACCTTCGACAATGATATCATCCGCTACTTCTACCGCCGTGCATAGATATAAAGAACGGAGGCACACCATGAACCACAAGCGCATCATCGTCCTACTACTCGCCCTAGTGCTCGTGCTCCAGCTATTCCCTCTGTCTGCCCATGCAGAGCAAAGGCGTAGCTTTGCAGATACGCACAATCATTGGGTGGCAGGGTTTTTGAACTCTTTGGCCGACAGAGAGGTCGAGATTTTCCGAGGCATTCAACAAGATGGCCGCTACTACTTACGCCCCAACCAACACATCACCCGCGCGGAGTTCGCCGCAGTGCTGGTGAGAGTGTTTGACTTGTACGACCCCACCGCCCCGAACCCGTTCCTTGATGTATATGGGGGCGCATGGTACGCGACATATTTAGCCTCCGCAGCAGAGGCAGAAATCGTACACGGAGCAAACGCGGCAGGAACGATCTTCAATCCCCGTGCGCTTTTGACCCGGCAGGAAGCCATGGTCATGATCGCCCGTATCTGTCTGGAACTACCATACTTTGACGATATCGACGAAGACGAATGGGAAGAGATACTTGACCGTTTCCTCGATGTGGACGCCAAAGACGCTTGGGCAAGCGAAGGCGCGGTTTTCGTGGTCTACCATCAGATCATCCGTGGTATCGCGCAGGGCGATGGTGCGTATTTCCTGCAACCCCACGGCAGAACAACCCGCGCAGAAGTTGTCGCTATGATCGAGGGGATGCTAAACCGTATCCACATCGAACGTGTCTTCAATCAAGACCGGGAGTATGATGTTGTGTATCCCGAAATGCCACAAACTCCTCCATATCCGCAGCAACCGCCACCACCACCCCCGCCTCCAACTCCGACACCGCCCCCGCCGATTCCGGATGTAAATCGGAACGACCTATGGGCCGCATATCAAAGCGCGGGTGGAGATGTTGACCTTGCCTTCACGTTCACGCCGGGGAGCTTCGGGGCGTTCCTCACGGCATATAACGATGTGTTCCGGGTGCTGTCCAACGCTTGGTCTACGCAGGAGGAAATAGACGCGGCGTATGACGCTTTGGACGCGGCACGGGCTAACCTTGTACCACTGCCGCCAGCGGACTATCTGCGGGAGGCAATCATCATGGGCGAGGTCAGTGAGCAACTGCCGGACAGATTCACCCCGGCAAGCCATGCGAATATGATGAACGCGCTGAACACCGCAAGAGCCGCCGCCAACGGCGGATCAGATGCCGCGCAGTCTGCCGCCGCGAGGAACTTGATGAATGCGATTCGGGCGTTGCAGCCAGTGTAGAGACTGGACGGAAAATAGCAGGGGGCGGAATCAAATTCCGCCCCCTTTCCTTATCTTTCCATATTCCAATCCCGATTTCTGCGTTTCGGCTGCGGTGACACTATCTCTTCCGCTTTCCGAATCCGCTCAATTTCCCGCAACTGCTCGGATAGGGGTATGCGAGAATCGCTTAGTCTTTCTTTTTCGGCAAGTAGTCGCTCACGCTCCCTTTTCCATGCGTTAGTTGGGATTTTGTTCTCCCTGTTTCTGAGAGGTTTCAGGTACGCGCTTGCGGATTTGTATTGCTCTATCTTGGCTAGAAGCTCATCCCCAAGCTCCGCTTTTTCATACGAATAAAGAGTGCAATAGTGTTTGTAATAAGGGTAATTTTCACGCCGGATTGCCGCTTGGCGCAGGTGTTCGTCTAGCGCATTTATCCGACCATCAATCTCTTTCATCCGCTCTTGTATTTTCCCTTGCCCGCTCAGTAGCTCTTTGATTTGCTCCTCGGCGGTAGGCACCTTTGCGGGTTCGGGTGTCGGTGTAAGCAACTCACGCTTTAGCCAATCTGTTAGCTTGCGAATTTGCTCTTTGAGCTTTTCGATTTGCCGATTGATAAACCCGATTTCACGATTGTGATTGCCCCGATCCGTGGCAATGCCTTTCTGCTCCATCTGGTGAGCGGCAACGCCCAGATGGATGGTAGGGATTTGCTCAATGCCCTGCCGCTCGTATGAGCGGTGGTCAATTCTGGCGGCGTGATTCCCGCGCTCCAACGTGGCGTTGACTGCCACCGCCCATGCCTCCCGCCAGACTTCGGCTTTCGTCTGCTCGTTCCAATCAATGGTCGGAATTTTCTTGCCAGCCACTTTATGCGCTTTCATACCCCACTCTCCGTCCCGTTCAATGGGACGCATGGTGAGCATAATGTGAGCGTGTGGGTTGCCCTGTTTGGTGTCGTGGATTGCAAAGTCCGCGCACATACCCGCCGAAACAAAATGCTGGTTCACATACTCCCGCACAAGGGAAATGTTTTGCTCTCGTGTCAATTCCAACGGCAAGGCAAGCTGTATCTCTCTTACTAATTGACTGTTGCTTGCCTTCTCGATTTTTTCCACGGCGTTCCACAACGTCGCGCGATCTGCATACTCGGCGGGGGCATGGTTGGGGAGTAGGATTTCCGAAAACACAACCCCCTTTTTGCGGGTGTAATCGTGTGTCATACCGTCATATTCGTTTTTGATTCTTTCTGCGGCACGGTAAGCAGCGGCGGCAACGGCAGACTTGCCGCCTTTGCCTCTGTTGATGATCTTAATACTGCAATGGTAAATCGCGATAGGCATTGCTCCTTTCTTCGTGTTGCAACCCAAAACAAGATGAGGCGCGTTAAAGTATCTGCTTTAACGCGCCTCATCTTGTCGGCCTTGGGGGTTCGGGGGCAGCGGCAAGCAGTCCCCGTCAGACAAAGGAAAGGCGCAGAGCCTTTCCTTTGTCTGCAAGGCGTTGTGAGGTGGCGGGAGCCGCCGGGCAACGCCTACAAGTGGCAGGGCCACTTGTCCGTGCCGCAAGGCACGGTAGCCCCCGGCAGGGCGCACATACCACGTTAGTGGTATATAAGTGCGCCGTTGGAAGGCGGGAGAGGAGGCGTTAGCCATCCTCTCCCGTGCCGCCGCCCTCGCCCGATAGGGCGGGGCCGGCGGCCTGTTGCGGCGTTGTGTCGGCTCTCGCCGAGGCTACTTCGCCTCGTTGCGGGTGTTTGATTCTGCGCAGAGCTTTGCGGGCGAACTCGGTGTCGAGCGTCTCCTTGAGAAAGGTCTTGATCTGCTCCTCGGTATACTCCGCAGGGTCGGAGATGAAGCTCTCCAAGAGCGCCCCGCGCTGAATCAAGCGGCGGGTTCTGGCCTTGCGTTCGTCCTCTTTATGCTTCTGGACGAGCTGTTTCCGCTGATTCTCTAGTTGTGCGATCTGATCCTCAATACTTGTGATTCTCTCAACTTTGGTTTTTCCCATGTGATGTTCTCCTTTGATTGTTTTAGCTTGGGGAATGGAAAAGGGGATGGCTTTTGCCATCCCCTTACTGTGTTATGCTGTTTTCATTCTTGTCCGCTTCGCCCTCCGATTAGCGGCATACCGCCGCTGGGCCTCTCTGTGTCGCGTCCGTTTATACCGCGCGAACTCCTCGGCCTCAATTTCCCCCTGCGACGGTTCCGGCATCGGCACTTCAAACTTGCCGATAAAGTTGAGGAAGATTTCCACATCCTGCTCACGCTCACCGCCGGACTTGTCCGCCTGATGCACGACGATCCGCTCAATATATTCCGCGATCATGGCGGAGGTCAATTCAGAGAAATCATTATGCCGCTTCACAATCTCGATGAAGCTCTCGGCGCGGTTCCCATCGGCGGCGAAGGTGTTGAGTTCGGCTCGTATCTGCACGGCAGAGCTTTCAAGTTCCGCTTGCTCCTGCTCGTACTCTTGCGACAACGCCTCGAAGCGTTTGTCCGTGAGCTTTCCGCTCACATTGTCCTCGTAAATCCTCCGAATGAGCGTGTTGAGTTCCGTGATCCGCTTCTCCTCTCTGGCAAGTCTCCTCCGATGGGCTTTCACCGTCTCGACTTCGCGGATAGCGGAATCCTCACGTACCCGCCGAATAAATTCAGCCTCGTTCGTTTTTACAAACTCGCTCACCCGCTTGATCGCATCGAGGATCAGGTCGCGCAGAGTGGCGGTACGGACATAGTGGGAGGTGCAAGTGCGACCAAAACGGATCGCGGACAAGTCGTAGGTCGAACAAGTGTACTCATCCTTCGGGCTACGGGTTCGCGTTTTTCCTTCTTTGTCCACATAGGTTTTCGCATATGACCGCCTATGATTGTAGAGCTTCGCCCCGCAGTCCGCGCAAAACACCAAACCCGTGAGCGGATTCGCTTCACCTGTCGAATCAGTCCGACGGACGGTCTTCCGGCATCGCTGTGCTGTCTCCCACGTTTCGGGGTCTACGATCCGTGGATGCGTGTTCTCGAAGATCACCCACTCCTCTCTGGGCCTCTCCTTTGACCGCTTGTCCTTGTAGGATTCTTTGGCGGAGCGGAAATTCACCGTATGCCCCATATATTCCGGCTTTTTCAAAATGTCCGAAATACTCGTGCCGCTCCAAACAGACGACCCGCCTGTATCTGAGTAATTCACAAGTCCATGTGCGGCTTTGTACTGCTTGGGGCAGAGAATTTTTTCCGCAGTCAATATCCGAGCAATCTTATGCGGCCCTTTGCCCTCGATGGTAAGTTGGAAAATCCGACGTACCACCTCGGCGGCTTCTGGATCAATGATCCATTTGCTCTTGTCCTCCGGGTCGAGCCTGTAGCCATAGATGGGCATGAAGGTGAGCCGCTTGCCAGCCATCCCATTTGCTTTGTGCGCGGCTTTGATTTTCCGGCTGGTGTCCCGCAGAAACCATTCTGACATGATGTTGAGGAAAGGTGCGAACTCGCTGCTCTCACTATTCTTGCTGTCGATATTGTTGCCGATGGCGATGAAGCGGACGCCTTTCTCTCGGAAGAAAACCTCGGTGTAATACCCGGTTTGCAGATACTCCCGCCCAATCCGGCTCATGTCCTTGACGATCACCGTGCCGACATTGCCTTTCTCAATCTCGGCGATCATCGTTTTCCATCCGGGGCGGTCGAAATTCCCTCCCGTGAATCCGTCATCCGTGAAGTGGATGACATTACAAAAACCATGCTGGGCGGCGTATGCCTCCAACATGGTTTTCTGGTTTTGGATAGAGCCGCTCTCGCCATGAAGCTCATCGTCACGGCTCAGACGTTCATATAGGGCAGTGATCTTTGTCTGCTTGCTCATAGGGTTCTCCCTCCAAGCAAGCGGCTCATTTGCAGTGACAAGAGTATATCATAGAATCCAATCATTTTCAATCGTTCGCCGTCCTTTTCGTCGCAATTTCATTCTGGATCATGCGGAGCATCTTATCGTCCATTGTCTCCTTGCTGGTCTGGCTAAAATGCACCGTGACATGGTAGGTGGTAGACCCGATACGCCTCGTAAATCTCCCCGTCTGCGTTGACTGCTTTCCTCCCTCGTGATAAACTTGTTTCGTTCTGGTGTTCCTGCCTGCGTAACCTCTTCTTGTTTTCAATGTCTGTATACGCGATTCCTCCTTCGCACAATGATGATGGGAAATGACTCCCTCATATATATGGTCAAATATATGGGCGATTTCGGAACTGTTTTTTAGACGTGCCAAAAAAATATTTTTGCGAAGATGGTGATGGGGTGAAGGCGACTGTAGAACACTTGGCTTTGAAACGCGAAGCAGACAAAATCGCCCTGCTCCGTTTAGAAGCCGCCGCACGGACAGAACAAGATTTCAAATATCTCATTAAGACATGGGACAGGATCGACGAGAATAGAGAACGCCGGGAACGTAGAGGCGAAATCTTATGCGCCGAGGATAGTCTAAAACGAATGTTCGCGGAAGGCGAAGTCATTCCTTCGCCCATAGCCCATATCTGGTGGCGGCAGATCGTGCGCGGCAATTTCAACGATGTCATCTTCGATTGTCCGTTGGAGATTCAGGAACTCACAACAAACACAGACATATTTCTCGCTGTCAAAAAGCTGAACGACGGACAAAAAGAAGTTTTGTACTACACCGCCATCCGCGAGTGGACACCACAACGGGTCGCCATGCTCCGAGGGCAAACAGACCGCAATATCCGCAAGGTATATTCCACGATGATCGCAAGCTTACGCCGCAAGTTGGAGGTAAGGAAATGACAAAGGCTCTGTTTCAAAGGACGAGTTTCCCATGGGTCAAGTACAGCGAATATGAATGGCGTGAGCGCGACGGTATCCTCTACGTCGTTACTGCCCCGAATGCCAACCCCACGATTTACAATCCGTTGAAAGACACAGATCAGCTTGTGCTGGACGCACTCAACGTCGGAATGCTCCAAATGGATCGCGCAGACGATGCAACGGTCAAAGCGGCGTTGATGGACTTCGTTTCTAAGTATGGGCTGCTCGGCTTCATGACTGCCCTGCCGACTACGCCGCACTTTACGGATTACGATGCGGTCTATCTGCCGACAAACCATTTCATCCGAGCGGAATCCATGCCGGTGGTGGAATACGTCGAACAATTCTTCCCCTTTGAAAAGCCGGACTTCACGCACCACAAAGGCGACAGCACTTGGCACCTCCGCGATGATGACAATGAAATGGCGGCTCTTGCCATGACCTTTGCCACCGGGCCGATGGCTTTGAGTTTGAGTTTCCAACGGGAATATGCCGAACGGGTTGACTGGCTCTTGGAGCAGTTCAAAGATTTGGCGTTCACATTTATCGCCAGCCACTTCTACTATCGAGACTATGACAAGATCGACGAGGACAATCGCAACCTATACCGCCGCGCTGTAGCGGCCTTCGGCGGCATCACGCCAACCTATCGTATCGGTCTGTTTGAGAAGCCGACGATTATTTGGGATTTCTATTCTCTGTCGCTCGGGATTCAGATGATGTTCAGTTTCATGCTGACGGACGAGAAGGCACCGCTTCACTTTTGCCTGAACTGTCACTGTATCTTCATGGCAAAGCGGACGGACGCAAAGTTTTGTTGCCCGGAGTGTAAGAATCAATACAATGTGGGGAAGAGCAGGGGGAAGAAATGATACGTCGCGGTCAAAGGTCGGAAAACACGACCTTTGACCGCGACGGCAAAGGACGCCCCGATTCGGGGCGTCCTTACACATGTATCTTGAAAGGTTAGGCGCAATATGATAAAATATTTTGCGTCGTCTTGCGAGATTCGAATATCACCAGCCTCTCGCAAAGCATTGGAATCACTGCAAATGAGCCGCTTGCTTCGCTGTATTAGTAGTGGTCTATCAGAACCACCCTTTACAGCGTAACTCTTTTGCATACTTTTTTGCGCGATGCAAAAAAGTATGTCGCCTCAGTGAAACGAGCGCAGCGAGCCGCAGGCTCACAAAATAAAACACTATTAAAAAAAGAGCCATCTCCACCAGAGACGGCTCTTTTTCATTATCTTAAGTTCCGCAAAGCCTCGACTCGCGCCGCAATCGGCGGATGTGTCGAAAACAAAACCCCGCCCTGCTTCTTCTGCCGTCCCCGGCGAAGCTCCGCGCAGGGCGTAACGATATACATCCCCTCCGTCGCGTTGTTCGCGTTCCGAAGCGGGAGATTGCTTCCGCCAATCACCTCAAGCGCACTCGCAAGCGCTTCGGGATTACGCGTAAACTCGGCAGCCGTAGCATCCGCCAAAAACTCCCGATTCCGGCTGAGCGACATCTTGAGCAACTGCCCCGCAAGGGGAGCCAAAATCATAAAGAGAATCCCGATGACCGCAAAGACAAGCGCGGCGCCCCCGCTGTTGTTATTGCTGGACCGCCGACCACCCGCGCCAGACCAAAACATCGTCCGAACGGCAATGTTTGAGGCGATAATCGCCGACCCAATCATAATCCCCGCAACCGTCTGAAGCAGGATATCATAATTCTTGATATGCGCCAACTCATGCGCCACGACGCCCTCCAGCTGGTAATAATCCAACTGATCTAACAAACCCGTGGTGACACAAATCACCGCATTCTGCGGATTCCGCCCCGTCGCAAACGCATTGGGGGAGGGGTCTTCCATCACGTAAAGCCGCGGCTTCGGCACTCCGGCGGCGATGCAAAGTCCTTCCAAGATGTTGTTCAACTTCGCATCCTGTTCCGGCGTCGCCGGGCGGGCTTTATGTAACCGCAGCACAATCTTGTCGCTATTCCAAAAAGCCGCGAAAGAGGCAATAAAGGAGATCACCAGCGCGATCACAGCGGTGATGATACCCAGATCAAGCAAAAAGAACGAGATGGCATAGATAATCGCAAAGAAGAACAGAAAAATCGCCGTTACGATAACGGTAGTTTTCGTCTTATTGCTGCGGACTGCTTGAAACATAGAAAACGACCCCCTTTGTCGATCCGTCGATAATTAGAAGCTTACCCGTGGTGCGGTTCTAACTTCGGGCGAATCCACTTGGAAGTATTCACGCGCGGTAAAGCCGAGCATGTTTGCGATGATATTCTTCGGGAACTTTTGAATATCCGTGTTGAACTTCTTCACAGTGTCATTGTAGAACTGCCGGGCAAAAGAAACGCGATTCTCCGTGTTGGTCAACTCAACTTGGAGATCTCTGAAGTTCTGGTTCGCCTTGAGGTCCGGATAAGCCTCCGCCACGGCGAACAGAGATTTCAGTGTGCCAGACAGCACGTTGTCCGCCTCGGCCTTCTGGCCGGGCGTGGTCGCGTTCGCCATGCTCGCGCGGGCGCGCGTCACGCTCTCAAATACGTCCGCCTCGTGTTTCGCGTAGCCTTTGACCGTCTCTACCAGATTCGGAATCAAGTCAAAACGTCTTTGAAGCTGCGTGTCGATCTGTGCCCAACCGTTGTCCACGCGATTTTTCAGCGTGATAAGACCGTTATATACGACGATGACATAAACGGCAATGAGGCCTAATACGATGAGTGCAATTACCAATGGGTTCATATGAATTTCTCCTCTCTAATACGTTAAAAAATAGACTTACTTATTGTACCACGAAATACCTGGACGCGCAAGGTAACTTTTCTCCGCTTTATTTCACCAAAACTTTCTTCAAATTCGCAAACCGCGGCAAAGAGTGCTCCAACGTCCGATTCGGCTCGCCTTGAATCAAAGGTAACGCATACGCAATAAACTCCTGCGTAATCCCGTTCCCCTCTGGTGTGATCCAATCGAGGGGTAGTTTCTGTTCGAAATTAGCTACTTTTTCGAGCGGTAACAGCACCATTTTGCACACATATTGCCCCGAGGACATATCCCGCTCAAACGCCACCATCTTCCCGCTCTCCCCGGCGACAGCCTGCTCAACCGCCGTCTTTCCGGCGAGGAAAGCTTCGTCAATATCTGTCTGAGAGGCGAGATGCGCAGCCGCCCGCTGCAACAGGCTCAGTTCAATACCCCGCACTTTCGCTCCCGTCCGCTCCTTGACAATCGCCGCAAGCGTGGCCGCCAGCCCGCCGAGCTGCGCGTGACCAAAGGCGTCCTTCGACTTTGCCGAGCCGGTATATTCGGCGATCAACTTGCCCTCCGCGTCGTGAATCCCCTCGGAGACGGCGACGAGGGCGTTTTTATCGCGCTCATAAATCGCGGTCACGTCGGCGAGGAATTTTTCCATATCAAAGGCCACTTCGGGAACATAAATGAGGTCCGGTCCGGCCCCGGCGTGTGAGGCGAGTGCGGCCGATGCCGTCAGCCATCCGGCGTGGCGGCCCATGATCTCAATGATCGTGATCTGCCCCGTATCATACACCCGCGCGTCGCGGTAGACCTCCATAAAGCTGGTCGCCACATACTTTGCCGCTGAGCCAAAACCCGGGCAATGATCGGTGCCGTAGAGGTCGTTGTCTATTGTTTTTGGCACACCCATGACGCGGCACGCATAGCCGACCCGCTGGAAATAGCGGCTGATTTTGTTGCAGGTATCCATCGAATCATTGCCGCCGTTGTAGAAGAAATAGCGGACGTTGTATTTCTCGAAGACCTCCAGCAGCCGTTTGTAGTCCGTCTCGTCCACATCCGGATCGGCGATCTTATACCGGCAGGATCCAAGCGCGGACGAGGGGGTGTTGAGCAACAGCCGCAATTCTTCTGGATCCTCCTGGCCCATATCATACAGCCGGTCCGCCAAGATGCCCTTGATCCCGTTTGCGGCCCCGTAGACCGCGGTGATGTGCTCATTATCCAGCGCCGTGCGGATCACGCCGTAAGCGGAGGCATTGATGACCGCTGTCGGTCCGCCCGATTGCCCGATGACACACGCGCCTTTGAGTGGAGTTTGCATGATTGATTTCTCCTTCCTATTCTGTAGGGGCGCGCATTGCGCGTCCGCCAGGTATCTAGTATGCAGTATACCATGCTTTTCCTGTGGAGTATACGTCCATCTGCCAAAATTCTCTTTCCCTGCTTGTCCGAATGTGCTACACTGAGACAAATGAAATGAAAGGGGAGCCACATTATGCCACTGGTTACTACCAAAGAAATGTTCGAAAAAGCCTACGCGGGCGGATACGCCGTCGGGGCCTTCAACGTCAATAATATGGAGATCATCCAAGGCATCACAGAAGCCGCAAAAGACCTCAACGCCCCGCTGATCTTGCAAGTGTCCGCTGGTGCGCGAAAATACGCCAACCACACCTACCTGATGAAACTGGTCGAGGCGGCCCTTGAGGAAACCGGCCTGCCCATCGCCCTCCATCTCGACCACGGAGACAGCTTCGAACTCTGCAAAAGCTGCATCGACGGCGGCTTTACCTCCGTCATGTTCGACGGCAGCCACCATAGCTTCGAGGAAAACATCCGCCTCACCCGTGAGGTAGTCGAATACGCCCACGCGCGCGGTGTCGTCGTAGAAGGGGAACTGGGTCGCCTGGCTGGCGTGGAGGATGACGTCAACGTCTCCGCGGAAGACGCTTCCTACACGAAACCGGAAGAAGTAGAAGAATTCGTTCGCCGCACAGGAGTAGACTCTCTCGCCATCGCCATCGGCACCAGCCACGGGGCCTTCAAGTTCAAACCCGGCCAAAAGCCACAGCTCCGCTTTGACATTCTGGAAGAGATCGCAAGACGCGTCCCCGGCTTTCCCATCGTGCTCCACGGCGCGTCCTCCGTTGTGCCGGAATATGTGAAGATGATTAATGACTACGGCGGAAAAATGCCGGACGCCATCGGCATCCCCGAGGACATGCTCCGCGAGGCGGCAAAATTGGCCGTCTGCAAAATCAACATCGACTCTGACCTCCGTCTCGCGATGACGGCGACGATCCGGCAGCACTTGGCCCAGCACCCGGATCAGTTCGACCCACGGCAGTATCTGAAGCCCGCGCGGGATAATATTAAGAAGATGGTGGCGCACAAGATTGTGGATGTGTTGGGGTGTGACGGGAAGGCGTAAGCTAAAAATCGTGCCGGGAGCCGCCATCGCTGCCGAACCGCTCAAAGACACACACAATCTGTTCTACGCACTCAAAATCATCAAGGCTGTCATCCTCAATGATGGCCTTGATTTTTTGCAAGGCAGCATAAGATTGCTGCTCGACAATTTCGGCCGCGTGGAGCTGCAAATGGGGAAGTGTAACGCGCATGACGTCTTTTCCGATGGCTTTGGCTAGTAGTTCTTCATAGAGTTCCATAGAATCACCTCAATAACATTATATCTCTATTTGAGCTAAAAAGAAATAGCTCTCTTTGAGATATCTTATGTTTATCTGGGTGATGTCACATGAGATATGAACTGCTAAAATATAACAGAATCAGAGATCTTCGGAATGACAACAAATACAGTCAAGCAAAAGTTGCTGAGCATTTGAATGTTGCGCAAAACACGCTTTCGCAATATGAACTCGGTGAGCGCAATATCCCGAACGAAGTTCTAGTGCAACTAGCAATCTTTTATGAAACCAGTGTTGACTATTTGCTCGGCCTAACGGACGAGCGCGACCCATATCCCCGCAAGCGCCTGAGATGATTGAAAGCCAATCCTCTCAGGCGTTTGTTTTACGTTCGACACCCCCGCCTTGCCTTTTCCCATTCACAGGAGTATACTACTCCCATGAGCATAGTTACAAAAACCATCACCTGGGGCGCCCGGCGTACAAAACGTATGCCGCCCACGCAAATCATCATCCTCGTGTTCCTCGCCATCATCGCGGCGGGGGCGCTTTTGCTTACCCTGCCTGTCGCCACGAGAGCCCCGGGCGGTACAGATTTGCTCACGGCCCTCTTCACCGCCACCTCTGCCGTCAGTGTCACGGGCCTCACGCTGGTAGACACCTACACCCACTGGACATTCTTCGGCCAAGCCGTAATCCTGCTCCTCATTCAAGTCGGCGGCCTTGGTTTCATGAGCATCATTTCCATCTTCTACTTCCTGTTAGACAAACGCATCGGCCTCAGAGATCGCCTCGTGATTATGGAGAGCATGAATCTCGATGAGATGAGCGGCGTTGTTGCCCTCCTCCGTCACGTGCTCATCGGCACACTTCTTTTCGAATTCGTCGGCGCGGTGATTCTCTCATTGCACTTTATCCCCGAGTTCGGCCTGGCCGCTGGAATCTGGCGCGGGACATTTTTGGCCGTCTCCGCCTTTTGTAACGCCGGATTCCACATCCTCGGCGGCCACGACATGTTCTCCAGCCTCGCAACTTATTCCGATAGCCCCGTGGTGCTCCTCACTATGGCTATCTTAATCGTCATCGGTTCGACGGGCTTCTATGTCTGGGAAGACATCCTAAAGCGCCGCCGTTGGAAGCGGCTCCATGTACACTCGAAGCTGGTCCTCCTCATCACCGGCATCCTCGTCGTATTGGGTGCTCTCATGTACCTCCTGATGGAAGGCCAAAATCCGAATAGCCTCGGCCTTCTGCCGATCGGCGACCAAATCATGCTCTCCCTCTTCCAATCCGTCAGCACGCGAACGGCAGGTTTTGACGTAATCGGCCAGCTTACTCTCACCGAAGATACACGCCTCCTCTCGATTTTCCTCATGTTCATCGGCGGATCATCGGGCTCCACGGCGGGCGGCGTCAAGACGGTAACGATAGGCATCCTCATCCTCTCAGCCGTCTCTGTTATGCGGGGACGGCACGACCTCACGGTCTTCGGGAAGACAATCGCCCCCAAGCAAATCCTAAATGCCGCAACCCTCGTGGTGATCGGCATGATCTTCACCGTAGGCGGCGGGATTTTCATCTTCCGCACCGCGGGCGTATCTCTCGCGGACGCCCTGTTCGAGACTGTCGCGGCCTATGGAACGGCGGGCCTCAGCATAGGTGTCATAGATGAAGTGGGCACGATTGACCGTATCTTACTCATGTGCTATATGTTCTTCGGCAAGATCGGCATCACCAGCATCAGCATTGCCTTCCTGATGCACAGCAAGAAGGCCCACGCAAAAATCAGCTACCCGACAGAATCAGTAATCATTGGATAGGGGAGGAGACTATATGAAATCATCATTCATCGTAATCGGCATAGGCCGATTCGGCCAGGCGGTCGCAAAAACGCTCTCTGAACAAGGCCACGAGGTGCTCGCTGTAGACAAAGTGGAGGCGCACATCGAAGATGTGACCGACTTCGTGACCCATGCCATCATCGCCGACTGTTCCGAAGAACGCACGCTAAAAGCCCTCGGCGTGCAAAACTACGACTGCGCCATTGTCGCCACGGCCCAAGACCTGGGAGACAGCGTGCTCATCACACGCGGCCTCAAAGAACAGGGCGCAAAGCAGATCATTTGCAAGGCGAGAGACGTTCGGCACAAAAAAATCCTGCTCAAAATCGGCGCGGACCGCGTTGTCATCCCCGAACACGAAGCCGGCGCAAAACTCGCGCTCCACCTATCAGACCCAAAACTGATCGACACCCTGGACCTCTCCGATATTTATGGCATCTCTGAACTCCATGTGCCGGACCGATGGATCGGCAAGACCGTGGGAGAACTCAACGTCCGCCGCAAACACGGCTGCGTCGTTGTGGCGATCAAAAAACCGGAAGACCACGACGAAATCGTCGTCGCCCCCGGCGCGGACTATGTATTCATGGCGGGAGACATCTTGGTCCTCCTCGGTGAACATGGGTTGATTGCAGAAGTAACGCATTTGTAGTTCGAACAAGACATACCGTTGTCGTGTTTTACATGGTATCATGATTGTATCAAAACAACGAAAGGAGCACGACCACATGCTGATTCCAATGATCCATTTTCCCGGCAACTGTGACGAAGCCATCGCCTATTACAAAGAGATAGCCGGAGCGGAAGTGAGAACGATCGAATATTTCCGTGACGCCCCGTCCGACTCCGGCCTGGACTTGCCGCCCAATTTTGTCATGTATTCGGAGGTATTGCTGTTCGGTACCCCCATTTCTATGACCGATGGAGCGGAACAGCCGATCACCTGCGACAATTTCCAGTTTGCTGTCACCCTCGATTCCGCCGAAGAAGTGACGGCTCTATTTCACAAACTTGCAGAGAGCGGACAAGTGATAGAGGCCCTCGAACCACAATTTTGGGTTGCTCTAACCGGCGCCGTGAAAGACCGCTTCGGGCTAAACTGGAATGTGTTCACAAGTGATGCGCTGAAGTAAATCGTATGCAAACAAAAAGGCCGCTACCCTGTGGGTAGCGGCCTTTTCAATAGCCAAGTTATTTGAGCTCCACTTTCGCGCCGGCTTCTTCGAGTTGCTTTTTGAGCGCCTCTGCATCGTCTTTGGAAGCGCCTTCTTTGAGGGTTGCGGGTACGTTCTCAACCTTCTCTTTTGCCTCAGCAAGGCCGAGGCCGGTGATTTCGCGCACAACTTTGATGACTTTGATCTTCTCCGGGCCGAAGTCAGTCATAACAACGTTGAACTCGGTCTTCTCTTCAGCGGCTTCAACGGGAGCAGCGGCGACCATAACTGCAGCGGCAGGAGCGGCAGCGGATACGCCAAACTCTTCTTCGAGAGCCTTTACGAGCTCGGAGAGCTCCAGAACGGTCAGGTTTTTTACTTCTTCGATCAAATTAGCTACTTTAGACATGTTGATGTTCCTCCATCGTATTATTTTTTAGTGTAGACACCTGCGGTGTCCCGCGCGTAAGTTACGCGGATTTCTTGTCGGCGATTGCTTGCAGGGCCACGGCTAGGCCGCGGATGTTGGCGTTGAGCACAGTCGCGAGCCCGGTGATGGGTGCGATCATTGTGCCGAGGACCTGTGCCACCAGGACCTCTTTCGCGGGCAGTTTGCTGAGGGCTTCGACCTCGGCGGCGGTAATGACCCGACCGTCTACGAATCCGGCTTTGACCTGCATGGGCTTATCTTTGCCCATGAAAGCGTGAACCATTTTCGCGGCTGCGACGGGATCATCCTTGTGAATCGCGAGGGCTGTCGGCCCTTCCAGGAAGGGGTGCAGACCATCGAGCGCGGTATCGGCTGTCGCAAAGCGGATCATGGTGTTCTTGATAACCGCGTACTCCACACCGGCGTCGCGCATTTTGCGGCGCATCTCGGTATCGAGGACTACGTTGGTTCCTTTGTAGTCCACCAAAACACCAGCTGTGCTGCTGCCGAGCTTTTCGGCTAAGGCTCTGACCAGCTCCTGTTTTTCGCTGAGGATTTTATTACTTGGCATTCTTTCATTTCACCTCCTCGAAATAAAAAATGTCCTCCCGTTCCGAAAGGACGGGAGGACACGTAAAAACGCATCATGTGCGCGAGATAACACTCGAAACACTCTCCTCGGCAGGACTTACAATTGCCTACTGTCTTTGGAACGCTAAGACAGTATACCAAGGGAGGGGAGGGTTGTCAAGGGGTGGAGATGGGATTTTTCTTTACAGGGGGTAGAAAATCAGGTATAACTGATGTATGTAATATGTAACTGGACTGTAGAGAATTTATATTAGGGGCTTATTATGATTGATTTTTCTGAAGTTATTAAAGAATATTTTAAATCATTAGAAGAATCACTAGGCTTAGAAGGCTATACGGGGGATCAGATGCAATGGCTTTTCAATGATAGCGATGACTTTTCCGAAATATATGAAGACGGCTTGCGTGATATTTCTAAAATAATTGTTGATGATGTTACTGAGAATTTAGATAAACGCGATAAAGAAGAGAAGAATGAAAGGACGCAAACTCGCAAGCGTTTCGGCGCTGTTTGGGGTGAAGGGCTCGCATGGATGCGTCAGTTTTATTCATTAGCGCTAGAGGTTTGCGGGAGTTTTCAACGGATCACGAAGAAATCGTCACTTAGTATAGAAAGTTCCAGCTTTCATAAAGCATTGTATCTGCTAAATCAGAGGGCGGTATTGGTTTATTCCGAAGTGTTATGCTTAATGGAGAATGGCTTCCCCGACGGTGCATATGCACACTACAGAACTTTGTATGAGCTTTGGGCAGTGGCAGAGTTTTTATTTCATGACGAAGATAGGGAAGTTGTCTCTTTAGCATTTTTGGAAAGTGTAAATCAAGTATCCAATAATGAATCAGGGCATTACAAATGGGCACAGGTGTCTAAGCGGTTTGAGGGTTGTGACAACATAACGATAAATGCTATTGTCAAAAAGGCTCATGAAAAGTGTATGCTAAAGCGAGAGCAAGGTAGGTCTAATAGCAAGCTAACGAAGGACTACACGTTTCCAAACGTACTTATTCACCCTTCCGCTGCAGGTTTAGAGATATTGTCTAGTTCATCTCCAAATGCTAAAACAGTGGGCATGGCTAATCCAGCCATAGGTTCGAGTTTAAAGCTTTATGAAATTAGTTCACTATATCTATATTTATTTGCAGATATACATGGGGAAGGTGACGAAGAGGCTCTGATCAGTAATAACGCATTTATTTGTAATGAAATATTGAAAACTATGTTATGGGATAAAATTTTTCTGATATTTAATGCAATTGAGCATGGTAGCGAATCAGACAATTAAATGCAGCCGGTGTACCAAATAAACATTTTCTGCCCCCGCTACCCTCAAAAAAGGAGGCCCCCCTCATGCTATTCGCCATCGACGCCGGCAACACCTACATCGTAGCCGGCGGCCTAGAAGCCGGCACAGTCCGGTTCACCGGCACCCTCTCCACCGACCCCAATAAAACCGCCGACGAATACGCCCTCCTCCTCCAAAATCTCCTGCGCCTCCGCGGGATCGACAGCAGGGAAGTAGAAGGCGCCATCGTCTCCTGCGTCGTGCCCACGCTCACGGCAAAACTGCGCGATGCAGTCTGCCAAGTCACAGGCAAACGCCCCCTCATCGTCGGTCCCGGCATCAAAACCGGGCTCAACATCCTGCTGGACAACCCCGGGCAAATGGGGAGCGACCTCGTCTCCGTCGCCGTCGCCGCGCAAGGTCACTATACCTTGCCCGTGGTCACCGTAGACATGGGTACCGCCACCATCCTCGGTGTGCTGGACAGCGCGGGCAACTACATCGGCGGCGCCATCTGCCCCGGCCTGCCCCTGTCCCTCGCGGCTCTCGCCAGAGGCACCAGCCAACTGCCCAACGTAGAACTCACGCCCCCCAGCCGCGTCATCGGACGCAGTACGGTCGAGTGTATGCAAAGCGGCATGCTCTACGGCTTCGCCGCCATGCTAGACGGCATGCTAGACCGCTTCGAGACAGAACTCGGTGCGGATCCCACCGTCGTTTTCACCGGCGAACACGCGGAACTCATCGCGGGCCTCTGCAAACGCCCCGACATCATCAGCGACCCGCACCTAATCCTAAAAGGCCTCTGGCTGATCTATGAGAAAAACGCAAAAAGATAGGGGCGGCAACTGCCGCCCCTATCTTTTTTACGCTATTCATGATTCGTCAAAATCGCGTCTCTGCTCCGCATAATATGCGCATGCATCAGTTCTTTCGCAAGGCCCTCGTTCTTCGCCAAAATCGCCTCGATGATATTCTTGTGTTCCATGATCGACCGCTTCGCGTACTCTTCTTCCGTCACCCGGTGTCCGGGCGCGAAGCCGTTCCACATATCCGAGAGGAGCGCCTTCACCTTGTCGTTCCCGGCCGCGTCCCAGATGGCAAAGTGGAACGCTTGATTATAGTTGGCGACGTTGGAAAAGTCTCCGGCGGTGATGTCTTGAATCGAGTTTTCATAAATGTGCTCAAGGTCGCTGATATCGGCCCCATTGCGACATACGGCGGCGGCGCATTCCCGCTCTAACAGCGCGCGCGTCTCAAAGTGGTCCTGGATGAACTTCCGGCTGAGGGTGAGCACCTCGGCGCCCTTGTTGTGGCGCTGAATAATCAGACCCTCCCGATTGAGCATCTGAAAGGCCTCCCGCACCGGCGTAATAGAGACTCCGAGTTGCGTCGCGATCCCCTCCAGGGTAATCACGGTCCCCGCGGGTAACTCCTTCGTCAAGATGACCTTCCGCAGAGCCGCCGCGACGCGTTCCCGGGCTGGCAATAATTTGATGGGCTTGAGTCCGTCTAGGTTATTCATGCTTTCTCTCTTTCATATTGGAAAGTAAAAGTTGCGCCAAGTCGTGGTAATAAGCCTGCATACTGGCGCGGATCGCATCGGTCGCTCCGCTTTGCAAGGCCAGCAAAATAGCCCCATTTTGTTGGATAAGCTGGGCATTGTTCCTGCAAGTATCCCACACATACTGCGGGTAGATGTTGAGCAGCCGCCGATGCATCTGGCGCAGATAAGGATTTTCCAGTTGCTCGGAAAAGCGATGATGGAATCGCTTATTATCCTGCGGATCAAGATCCCCTGGCAGACGGTCATTCTCGACCAAAAGCAGCGCAAGCTCCGTCTCGACCGCCGCGATCGTCCGCATCGTCTCATATACCGCGTGTGTCTCCAAGCCAACCACGCGCATATGGCGATTGGGCAGGCGGGTAAGTAGACCTTCCAACTCCAAAATTTGCAGCGCCTCCCGCACCGGCATGCGGGACACTTCCAAAATGTCGGCGAGTTGTTCCTGGGTGAGCTCCTCGCCGCCCTCAATGCGCCCGGAGAGGATTTCCTTGCGGAGCA
>Ga0131853_10000154_pt1 | contig 115299 bp, 114 predicted proteins | sample TergutLab28metaG_FD_92764 | JGI IMG/M metagenome (GOLD analysis project Ga0131853, IMG submission 92764) | Labiotermes labralis P1 segment gut microbial communities from Petit-Saut dam, French Guiana - Lab288 P1 (version 2) (version 2) | ecosystem: Host-associated > Arthropoda: Insects >...
CTTACAATAAGCAATGTTTTCCTCATTGGAACGGTCAAGGAGGTTGTACTGAATCAAAACTGTTTCAAAGCGTCCGCTATCCACGATATAGCGCAGGTTTTCTGCTTTGTCGTGATAAGAAAAGGATATGTGTTTGATTAGTCCTTCGGCTTTTGCCCTTTCAGCAGCTTGGAGTGGGCCATCTTGCAATACTTCCCACGCTTTGAATCCAGCTTGATTGATTCCCCAAAAGTGATAAAAGTCGATATAGTCTGTATCTAATTTTTTCAAAGAAGTTTCAAGACGCTTGCGCCAATCGTCCGCAGATATGTTTTCAATTGGGTTTTTTGTAGAAAGATAAACTTTGTCACGCCAACCTTTTAAGGCTTTACCAACGGCAACTTCGCTATCTTTATTGCAATAATAAGGTGCAGTGTCAATGTAGTTTACGCCAAGTTCAAAGGCACGATGCATTAAGGGCGTGGCTAAGTCATAGTTAACTTTTGCGTTATCACCTTCACCAGCCATTGGTAGGCGCATTGCACCAAAACCAAGTGCCGACATTTTAATGCCTGTTTTTCCAAATTCACGATAAAGCATAAATTTCTCCTCTCATCAATTACATGTCGCGTCACAACATAACCTGAAGGAAGCGGAAGTGGGCTTTTACCCACTGTAGTGGCAGAGTTGTAGGGACAGCGTCCCTACTTCAATAGAGCGCACAGCGCGACCTGAAGGAAGCGGAAGCGGGCTTTGCCCACTGTAGCGGCAGGGTTGTAGGGACAGCGTCCCTACTTCAATAGAAAAAAACCCTAACCGTGATGTTAGGGCGTTCCTTCTAAAATATAATGGTTTATTACACCACGGCTTTGTTGACCATTTTAGTTAGTCTTGATTTCTTTCTTGCGGCAGTATTTTTGTGAATTACACCTTTAGAAGCCGCTTTATCAATTGCCGCAATGGCTTGTACAAGCATAGCTTGTGTATTTGCTACATCACCTGCACCTACTGCCACATTCAGCTTTTTAACAGCTGTTTTGGTTGTAGATTTAATATGTTTGTTCCGTATTTGACGCTTCGCTGCAACACGAATGCGCTTTTGGGCTGACTTGATGTTTGCCAAGATTTGTCACCTCCTTGTATTGTCATATTATTGTAACCAGAAAAGACCATGGATGTCAAGCATAATCAGCTATTTTCCCCATAATATCGCAATAATGCATTTACAATCCCCCATACATAATCTACTTGGCGGCGTTCGTTAATCATCCACGAAAAATCTTGGATATTATTCATAAAGCTTGCCTCCAGTAAAATTGACGGCGACCATGTAGGGCGTACCACAAAGAAGTTTGCTTGATTTGGTGCGCGGTTGCGGTTTGTACCGGGGTTTACATTATACATACTGCGCATAAACGCGTCTGCGGCAGGATGGCTGTTAGGGTTTCTGTACCACACTGTAAACCCACGAATATTTGTGGCGTCCGTTGTTTCAGCAGTTGCGTTGTTGTGTAGCGAAAGAAACATGTCTGGTTTAATTTCGCGGGTGAAGTTTACACGCTCTTGCAGTTCATAAAAAACATCGGTGTCACGCACAAGATGAACCTCTGCGCCAAGCATTTCCAGACGTTCAGCTAAAAGCAGTGATTGTGTAAGCACAAGATGGGCTTCGGTCATTGCATATGCGCCCATTGCCCCAAGCGCGCCAGAGTCCCGTCCCCCATGCCCTGGGTCTATAACAAAGGTAAACCCTTCAAATGGATAATTCCCTGGGGTAAGCTGGCGGCGGCGACGTAAGACCAAGTGAACTTGCTCACCTTCACGCTCGACATAGAAACCTTCAAGATTTTCCCCTTCACGAAGGGTCATAAAATACGCAGGTGCGCCACGATGTATTCCAATATCTATATTGGAAAACAAGGTATCTTCAAGATTATAAAAAATTGGCGGTGCAGAATTTTGCATTCCCAAGGTGACAATCAACTGGCTTCCGTCAAACTCTGCAAAAATGGCAGGGAATATTTCAGATTCCCAACGAATAATATCTTGAACTTCACCTGGGATATATAATCCTTCAGACAAAAAACCTAAGTCAAACCCTATATTGGGTACATATTTGGGTGCGATTTCAGTATCGCGGAAAGTACGCATATGGGCTGAATCAAACCACATGCCTGATGTCAAACGCGTCCAATTTCCAGAAATTTGTGCCACTCGGTCAACTTGCCCTTGTTGCATCATCCAATGTGAACCACCTGTGGTCGTTGCATTAGGAAATGCCCAAGCCGTATTAGAAGTGATTTCTGCAAAAAATGGAGCTTCATAACCCAGTTGCCTAATGTGTCCCTCTGCTGTAGCAGATGTGGTTTGTCCGTTCCAAGTCATGCTATACATTGGCCGCCCAATATCGATAATTGCATCTGGTGGTGCGTCTGCATTCAAAGTAAAGTTTCCTGTAAATTGAGCGGCAACGATATGGGTTTCTGTGGCAACTAAATTTGCATTTGTTTGTGTAAGCTGAATGGTTTGCCCGCCAATTTGAGCCGTAACAGTTGCTCCGGCAGGTGCGGTTGCACGTAATGTTAACGTTGTGCCAACCCTTGCCCATTCATCTGTGGCAGGGAAGGGGGATTGAATGCTAGCTTGTGCCATTGTCGCAGGTGGTGCGGCAGGGGTAGGGGCGTTGTTGGTTATCACTCGGGTAATATCAGATTGACCTGCTTGAGAAAATGTGAAGCTATTGGTACCTTGCATAAGGGGTAGGAAAATGCTGAAAAAACCTTCGGCAGTGCGGTTCGTTATTTCCTGCCCATTAACGAACACAGGAACATTTGGGACAGCTGAACCAAAGAACCAAAAATTTTCTGCATTAACAATAGACCTATTGGCGGAAGGTTGCGCCACAATAAGTCTATCCATAGTAATTGTAGGTGCGTCTTGTGGTGGGGTAGGGACTTGCGCTGGAATATGCAAGCCATAAAATTCAGCAATTTGATTACCTACATGGCTGTTCATATGCTCCGCACGAAAGAAAATACTTCCCCGCACAACATCGGACGTGGCGTTACGCTCAAGCTGGCGCAGAATTTCTCCTTCCCAGTGAGGGCGGGCTAAAACTTCACGATAAATAGCTAAACCAATATACAAATCAACATTTGTGCCGCGCACCACATCTTCCCACCAAGAAAGTACCACTTCATAACACGCAGCAGGATTCCCTTCTGGCCAGTAAATTTGCGGCACAATGTAGTCAACCCAGCCTTCTTGTACCCAGCGGCGGGTATCGGCATATTGCTGATGATAAGATTCCATACCAGCAGTTGCACTGCCCCGTGAGTCGGTGGTGTCATTCATCCAAATGGCAAAGGGGCTTACCCCAAATCGTGCCCGTGGATTGGTTTCTCTTACGGCAGTTTGCATATCACGAATCAATGTATTTACATTCTCACGCCGCCATTCATGAATGTCGGTCATGCCATTGTTATACTGTGCAAAAGTAGCTTGGTCTGGGAAATATCTGCTGGGGTAAAAATAATCATCCAAGTGGATTCCGTCTAAATTGTACAAACGTAAAAGTTCACGAACGCCATCATTGATTAAATCTCGTACAGCAGGATTGCCTGGGTCAAAAAATAAGGAATTTCTATATGCAATCACTAAATTATGATTAAGCCGTGCAGGGTGGTTTTCAGAAAGTGCCATAGGGTCTGTAATTTCCTGATTGGGAAAAGTGACACGGTAAGGGTTAAGCCATGCGTGTACTTCAATGCCTAATGCATGACCTCGTTCAATCCAGTATGCCAATGGGCTAAAATTGTCCGTAGGTGCTTGCCCTTGAACATCTGTCAGCAAGTGGGACCATGGGAAAATTTCCGAACGATGCAAAGCATCCGCTGCTGGACGTACTTGAACAAATACTGCATTGATACCCTGTGCCGCAGAGCGTTCTAAAATGACATCTATTTCACGACGAAGTTCATCAGGAGAAAGCCCCCGTTGGGAAGGCCAATCTAAATTATATGCGGAAGTCACCCATAACCCACGCATTTCTGTTGAAGCTTCAACATGCAAAAGGGGTGCTGCATTTGTTAAAACAACAGGCGGCAGCACTCCAAGCATAAGCAAAGCCCCAAGCACAAAAGCTACGGCAGAATGTATAGTGCGTTGAAATCGTTTTCTATGATATATCATTTTATTACCCCACTTTTAAGTCTTAAAAAATTGACAAAATCTTATACCAGCGGGATTATAACACGCTATACAGTAATTAACAACGGTATACAACTATTCTTCAACTGTAAAATTTGGAAATCCAAATGCTGTTAATATATCTTGCAAAGATTCCAAATGTTCACCATCAATAGTAAACCCACTCATGAAGCCAAAAGTCCCTGTAGGCAATCTATCAAGGTCTACGATAAAGCTTACATTAACACTTTCAGGGCGAAAATGTGGGTCAGGCTTCATGGTAAAAAAAGCAGGTTGCCTTTGTTCAACAAATATATCTGCAAAAAAATGCATAAGCACTTCTAATTGGGTTGGGTCGTTCACATAAGTGATTGACCCAACTCGACCTCGCCAAATATCATCATCCCAATATCCTTCAGGCATATGATAAAAACTAATTTCTGTCACTAATTCTGGATGAGAAAAAATTAGTTGACCAGCCACAATCATTTCTCGGTTATAAACAATATCATTAAACCCAGTACGTTCTGCAAATGTGTCAGATATAAGATACATGCGTGTAACTATCCTTCCGCATTCTAATAAGTATGCGATGTGACGATGTCTGCGTTGACTAACATTTGATTGCCGTAAAGGTGTAATGTTTAAATAGTTTCTTTCATCTAAAATCTTTTCATGGGCTTGGACAGTAAGGTCAATAATATCTGGGTTGCTTACAAAAAGATGTTGATGATATGTTGTATCAAAGGTCGTATGCCAAGGCATCCAATTATCAATACTTACACCTACAATGTCACTGCGTGGTGGTATATAATTGATATACGCGCCCATTCCAACTTGTGTAACAAATAGTGTGATTCCATATAAAGCAACTGCTAAACCAGCAAAATAAGGAAATGATTTAAGCTTTCTTATCATATGAAAGGATTTTTCTGCAATCATTTGTGAAATAACAAACCCTAGCCCAAAGCCTAATATAAGCCCTATGTGAAACACCAATGGAGGTTGGTCATACATATGAAGGAATCCCCCAAAAAGAATCATGAAACATAAGGAAACTAGAAAAATCAGTGCATGTTTTACAGGGGTAAATATAATAGAATCTCCTGTGCGTTCGAGTTTACGTAAACGGCTTATCGTAAATGCAACAATAAACATGACCATAGTTAGTCCACTAAATAATAAATATGGGTTCATGATGGTTTCAAATCTATTGTGGTTTTCCATCATATATCGCCATAAAACAGGATTGGAATGGATAAATACTATCATTGAACGGTCTAATACATTAAACGCATGAAACCCAAAGACATAAATTTCCCCAATAATAACCGCTAAAAAAACTAATGCTGCGGGTAAAAGGTTAAAAAACAACCCTGTCAGAAGCCCAATGACAAAATTACCAGAAAGTGAGAATGCTAACCAGCTTAATGCAAAATAAAATAGTACTATAATTGTCATTCTTGCAAAAAAGCGTGCCACTACAGGTATTGTGTTAATAACATCACCATGAGCAATGGCATTTGGAAAAATAGCTTCATTTTCAAGCAGCCTCATCCATCCCCATCCGCTAACGTAAGGCTCAAGATTATATTCTATAGGTATGAGCAATAATAGCGATGCAATAACAATAGGAATCATGCAAAGAATTATGCCAGCTAATGCATTGGTAATTCCAATCTGGCTTTTAGTAAGCGGAAGCGCGTAAATTGTGATAGATGCCTTACGGTTGAAAAATACCCCAAAAGTGAAAGATGCTACTGTTAAAGGAAGGGCAAGAGAGATAATGAGTATTAAATTATCCTCCATAGATAAAATTTCCACCACTCCCTGCATTGGCGCAAAATCGTAGCCTCGCCCCAAAACAATCACAATCCCAGCAATAATAAACGTCAGAGAAAACAAAAAAGATATCATCCAGAAGCGTTTTAATTGCTCGATAAGTAATCCTTTACTAATCATTTTTTACACCACTTTCATATACATATACAAAAATTTCATCAAGGGTTGGCGGTAAATGTTCGGATATCGCCTTGGTTTGCATGTCTGCTTTTAATTCATCTAAATCTTGTTCTATTAGCATTGAACCATTTTTTATGATGCCGACTGTATCACATATACCATCCATTTCCTTTAAATTATGGCTAGAGATAAGCACTGTCATTTGTCTGTCTGCTACATCTTCTATCATCCATGTGAAAATCCGTTTGCGCACAATCGGGTCAAGCCCGTCTATTGGTTCGTCTAATAAAAGAATATCTGGGCAAATAGACAACGCAAGAATCAAAGCCGCTTGCTTTTGCATTCCTTTGGAAAATCGACTGACACGATTTTTGGGGTTTAACTCCGTGAGCTTCATAAGCTCTGCAAAACGTTTATCGTTCCATGTAGCATATATGCGTTTATAAAACTGACCTAGCATTTTTAAATTGTAGGATGGAAAAAAATATAAATCATCAGGCACATAACCAATCCTTGCTTTTGCTTTGGCATTATCATAAACTTCTGCGCCATCCAGGTGTATCGTTCCACTATCTGCGCGGTATACTCCTGCCAAATGTTTAATAACAGTTGTTTTGCCAGAACCATTTACCCCCACTAAACCATAAATTGACCCTTTATTTACACTCAAGTTCAGTCCTTTTATGACTTCATGCCTATCAAAAGATTTTCTTAAATTACTTATCTGAATCATTATTGACCACCTCAAATTTCTCTGAAATAAATTTTTGAACTTCTGTAATAGTAACACCGCGGAATAGTAACTCATGTATCTGTTCTGCCAATGCCTTATACAATTCAGCAATTTCCTGCTGTGTCAAAGATTCTGGCGGCGCGGAAATAAAACTTCCTTGCCCAAGCACGGTATAAAAATATCCATTCGTTTCTAATTCACGATAGGCTTTTTGTACTGTATTTGGATTTACACCAAGGGTTTTTGCCAAATCTCGTATAGATGGTACACGTGAGTCTTGGTTAAGCCCGCCAGATATTATCATTTTTTTAAAATTTTCAACGACTTGCTCGTAAATTGGCTTACGGTTTTTTAAATCTATCTGGAACAATTAGACACCTCCTTCACATTTTGTGATTTAAGTGTATTATATGCATTAGTACACATTTGTCAAGTTTTTTTGCAAAAAGATGCTATAGGGTGATATAATCTTTGACGTAGTATTTGTAAATTAACGGAGGGATAATGAAAATGGATATCTTATTCACAAATGCAACGATAGTTACCATGAATCCAGAAACACCTATACTAAACAATGTAAATATAGGTATATCAGGAGGTAAAATTACTTTTGCAGTGCCGGAAAAACCACCAGTACGGACAATTGACTGTACAAATAAAGTCATCATGCCTGGAATGTACAACTGTCATGCACATGTTGCAATGACTATGTTTCGCGGGTATGCAAATGACTTAAATCTTGAAGATTGGCTCTTTAAATATATCTTCCCTGCAGAGCGCAAATGGACACCTGCACTGATTCGTACAGGTACAACCCTTGCTGCGGCAGAAATGATATCATCTGGCACTATCTCATTTTCTGATATGTATTTTTTTATGGACACAGTAGCACAAGTGGCAGACGAAGTAGGCATGATGGCAAATGTCAGTAATGCTGTCATAGGTTTCGATAAAGATACCTATGACTTTCACAAGGATAATGTATATGAACAATCATTAAATGCCATAGCCCAGTATCATAAAAAAGGTGATGGACGTATTAAAGTTGATGCATCTATTCATGGGGTATATACCTCACATCCTCCTGCGTGGAAACAAGTGATGGACTTCACCCACAAGTATGGACTAGCCATGCACATTCACCTTTCTGAAACCAAAACAGAACATGATGGTTGCATAAAAAATTATGGAAAAACACCTGCCCGTGTTTTTTATGAACATGGTGTGTTAGACGTACCCTGTGTAGCTGCCCATGGCGTGTGGATTACAGAAGAGGATATGGAAATGTTAACAGAAAAAAATGTGACGGTAGCCCATAATCCCCTTTCAAATCTTAAACTTGCAAGCGGGCTTGCGCCCATAGTAAAAATGTTAGAAAAAGGGGTAAATGTGGCGATTGGCACAGACAGTGTTGCCTCAAATAATTCTCATGATTTATTTGAAGAAATAAAAATGGCATCCTTGTTGCAAAAATATGCAACAGAAGACCCCACTGCATTGCCTGCACTTGAAGCACTAAAAATGGCAACAGTGAACGGTGCAAAAGCCCAAGGCCGTGCCAAAGAAAGTGGAATGATTGCTGAAGGTTTTGATGCAGATATGCTTGTGATGGATTTTAATAATCCCCGTCAAACTGTTTGTTATGACCCAACCCTTAATTTGGCATATTCCACAAGCGGACGGGATGTTGAGATGACAATATGCCGTGGACAAGTATTGTACGAAAAAGGGGAGTTTAAAACCATAGACATAGAGAAAACCTTATATGATGCCCGTAAAGCACAGGAGGTATTTTTATCATGAGCGACCGAACGAAGCAATTGACAGCCATGGCAATGCTAACAGCCATGGCATTCATATTAGGTGCAGTGCTTCGCCTACGCGGAATTTTTCCCATGGCACCATTTTTAACATTTGAGCTAAAAGATGTGGGTATTCTCATTGGCGGCTTTATGTTTGGGCCACTGGCTGCCCTTTTAATGTCTATTGTTTTGGCACTGCTTGAAATGATTACAATTAGCGAATCTGGTATATTGGGTGCAATCATGAACGCACTGGGAAGCGCGGCTTTTACATGTACAGCAGCTTTTATCTACAATAAAAAGCGCGGCATGAAAGGGGCGATTGTTGGGCTGGTTGCTGGTTCGCTAGTGATGACGACGGTTATGATTTTGTTTAATTATGTAATAACCCCCCTTTATGTGCCAGGGGTCACACGAGAAGCCGTGACTTTAATGATTTTGCCTGCGCTTTTGCCATTTAATCTAATAAAAGCTGGTGTAAATTCTATTGTTGTATTATTGATTTATAAGCGCGTATCTGTGGCGTTAAAAGCTGCGGGTTTCTATAAATCTTTAGATTAGTTTTCTATTTCCGTAGGGTGAGAGGTTGTTGATTTAAAAAATTCTGTTTCAGCAACCTCGGTATCTTCTTTATTTAGTGTGTACATTTCTTCCACAGTAATGACTCTATTTCTTCCAAGTGATTTTGCTTTATATAATGCTTTATCAACTTCACCAATAAACTCAGTTGTTGTATTTGGACAATTTGACGGTGTTGGAATAATTGAAGATGCGCCAAGGCTTACAGTGATGTTTATAGAGTCATTGCCGCATATAACAGGTGTTGATTGAACATTAGCACGGATTTTTTCACCTACAAGGCGCGTACCTTCAATGGGGGTATCTGGAAGGATTATCGCAAACTCTTCTCCTCCCCAGCGAAATACATAGTCTGAACCACGTTGAACAGATGATGTGAGTACTTGTGACATAGTTTTTAGGGCAATATCTCCATTAAGGTGTCCGTAAGTGTCATTGAATTTTTTAAAATGGTCAATATCTATCATTAGCAAACTAAGCCAAGTACCATTGCGAGAGGCTCTTACCCATTCTTTTTGCATTTGTTGCTCGAAATAACGACGATTATTAACACCTGTTAGCCCATCGGTTAAACTAAAACGTTCAATGGTACGCATTTGCTCAAGAAGTTTTAAATGAATGCCTACGCGCAAAGTGACAATGTCTGCCACAAAAGGCTTCTTGATGTAATCTACTGCACCGCTGGTTAATGCTCTCACTTCATCCCCTCGTGCTTCACTGCTTGTAATAAAAATAACAGGTATATCTTTTGTTTTATCATTCGATTTTAATGTTGCTAGTACGTCATAACCAGACATACCTTTCATAACAAGGTCAAGGATTATCAGCTCTATATCATACTTTTCTGCAATAAGTAGACCAGTTTCACCACTGCGGGCAGATTTTACTGTGTATTTTGATGATAAAATTAAATTTAACGCGCTCAACATCATTGGGTCATCATCAATTATGAGGATGCAATTTTTTTCATTCATGCTAGTCCCCCTTTCCCGTTGCCGTCATTGTACTACATTTTTCCTAAAAGTGAAAGAAAAAATCTAAGCCGCGCTGAAAATATTTAGCGCGGCTTTCTTTAACCCTGATTGAATATATTTTAATGCTCACGTGCCTGTAGTAAGTCATATGGATTGACTGGTTCATCATCTCGTGTAACACGTAAGTGAACATGGGTTCCATCAAGGCTTCCAAAAATAGAGGGTTGTCCTACACCACCAATGATTTGCCCCGACCGAACGATATCACCTTCGGACACCGTTGCGTTTTCCATCAGTTGACCATAGGTGATTACCCAACCATCACCATGGTCAATTTTTACATAGTTTCCGCGCCTTATATCATTACCTACGGCTACGACTCTTCCATCTGCCCCTGCACGCACAGGTTCACCTTCTGGTGCGGCAATTCTCAAGTTATCATTTGTCCTAAACTGGTCAAGGGTTGGGTCGAATACCAGTGTTGTCATACTAAATGGCATTACGATTTCACCATATACAGGCCAAACGAGATTATCACATTCTGTGAATGGCTCAAAAGTTTCTGCTGTGGGTGTTACTGCTGGCGGTGGTTCTGGTGTTGACGGTTCTGGTGCAGGTGTTTCTGCTGGTGGGTCGCCATTTTGAATGGGGGGTGTTGGCTCATCTTGGGTGGGTAGTGGCGTTGATTGCGGTCGCTCTTGTGGTGTTTGAGGTTGGTCTGGGGTTGGTTCTGGTGTATTTCGTGGTCTAAACCATGCTTCTTGGTCTACTTGTGCAAGATAGCTTTCGACTTGGTCTGCCGCTACGTATACTGTATCTTCGGGTTCATATGCCCCTTGGGTTCCGCGCCCATTCCGCGCAGTAAATGTTACTACAAACGCTAAAACTGCTACTGCTCCTAAACATGAATACAGTGCGATGAAAAATCCTTTTTTACGGAAGATACTGTCTTCCGGGCCTGTTGTATTTTTCATTCGCTCACCTCCTGAATAATTTTTATAAATGGATTATTGCCGCTGGTATAAAAACTTAAACCTCATGTTGCTCTCTTTTTATTTTCGCACCTAGTTTATTTAACTGCTCGTCTAAACGGTCGTAACCACGGTCGATATGGTGTATGCCCGTTATTTCTGTTGAACCTTCTGCACGTAGGGCCGCTAAAACCAGTGCTGCGCCTGCACGTAAATCACTGGCGGCGACTTGAGTTCCTGTGAGTATATCTACACCTTCAACGATGGCACTGCGGCTTTCGATTTTTATTTCCGCGCCCATGCGCTTTAGCTCACCAACTTGCATGAAACGATTTTCAAATACGGTTTCTGTGATAATGCTTGTCCCAGAAGCGGTCGCCATCAATGCCATAAACTGTGCTTGCATATCTGTTGGAAAACCGGGGTAGGGTAAAGTTTTAAGGTCAGCCGCAATAATTTCATTAGCAGAATCATGCCGCACGCGGATACCTGTTTCTAATTCATCAACGATGATATGGGCTTCTTTTAGTTTTGCCGTTACAGGTTTTACATGGTCTGCCATAATATTAGTTAGCATGACATCTCCGCGGGTGAGTGCTGCTGCAATCATAAATGTTCCTGCTTCAATCCTATCAGGAATAATGCTGTGTTGGGTTGCCTTCATTGCCCGCACACCATCAATTTTTATCGTATCTGTTCCTGCACCACGAATTTTTCCGCCAGCTGCATTTAAGAAATTTGCAAGGTCAACAATTTCAGGCTCTACAGCACAATTTTCTAAAATAGTTTGTCCTTCGGCAAGTGATGCTGCCATCATAATATTTTCTGTTGCACCTACACTGGGAAAGTCAAGATAGATTTTTGCACCTTTTAATTTTTTTGCACTGACTGTGACACACCCATGGGAATTATCCACTTCTGCACCTAATGCTGCAAACCCTTTAAGGTGTAAATCCACAGGGCGGGAACCTATAGCGCACCCGCCGGGAAGCGGTACTTTTGCCCTGCCAAACCGTGCCAAAAGCGGCCCCATGACCAAAAATGATGCCCTTAATTTCGCCACAAGCTCATAAGCGGCTTCATGAGAATGGATATCTGAGGTGCAAATTTCCAAGATGCCTGATTGCTTATCCCATTTTGTTTTTGCACCTAAAGTTTCCATTAACCCACTCATAGATTCAACATCACTCAAGGTGGGAACATTTTGCAAAGCACAAACATCTCCTGTTAGCATGGTTGCTGCCAACACAGGAAGTACAGCGTTTTTTGCTCCGCCAATTTCTAATGAGCCGCTCAAAGGGCCGCTTGGCTCGATAATAAACTTTTCTGCCATTCAATCACCTGCTTATATGTCATTTATAATATAGTTTTGCCAGAGAAGTAATGGACATATTCATATATATATGAAAAACTAATTTCTTGACAATGTCATAGCAGGCACGTATATTTACCACAAACCCATAATAGAAAAAATAGCAAAGGATTGGTGAAAGTGCATGAAATACAAAGGCATAATTTTCGATTTAGACGGGGTAATCTGTCACACAGATGAGTTTCACTATCAAGCATGGAAAACCATTGCAGATAAGCAAGGTATCTATTTTGATGAAATCATCAACAACCGCTTGCGTGGCGTAAGCCGAATGGAAAGTTTAGAAATAATATTAGAACGCTATACAGGTACTCCATTGACTCATGAAGAAAAATTACAAATGGCAGATGAAAAAAATGAAGTTTATAAATCTTTACTTATGCAAATGAACGAAACCCATGTGACAAAAATGGTACTGGATACTTTAAAGGATTTACGTAAAGAGGGTATACAACTTGCCATTGGTTCTTCAAGTAAAAATGCAGAGCTTATTTTAAAACAGATAGGTTTGAATAATTTTTTTGATGCAATCAGTGACGGTAATAATATTGAATTTTCTAAACCCCATCCTCAAGTTTTCTTACTTGCGGCTGAATATATTGCATTGCCGCCAGAAAATTGTCTTGTCATAGAAGATGCACAGGCAGGAATTGAAGCCGCCATTGCAGGAGGTTTTGACAGTGTAGGGCTTGGCGATTGGGCAAAAGATTGTGGTGAAACGTATCATATTCAAAATTTTGACGAAATTTTGTCAATCATCAGAAGGAAGTATTAACAAAAATTGAAGTGAACATTGACGCTAAAAGATTGATATAGGAGGGTTCGGGGTATGGCAATAGCACAAGTTCATTTTTTCTCAAGAAGTTTAAGCCGTCAAGTAACGGTCAATGCAATTGTTCCTGTCGGTAAGTTCCATATGCCTGATATGCCGGAAAGAGAGAAAAAACCATTTAAAACACTGTATTTGCTCCATGGTATCTTTGGAAATTATACTGACTGGATGGTTGGTACACGCATTGCCTCATGGGCAGAAGAACGCAATTTAGCGGTAATCATGCCATCCGGTGACAATAGCTTTTATGTAGACCATGAAAAGAGCGGTGCGATGTATGGTGATTATTTCGGGCGTGAGCTTGTTGAAGTTACTCGTGAAATGTTCCCGTTGTCGGATAAACGTGAAGATACTTTTATTGGCGGTTTATCCATGGGTGGGTTTGGAGCCCTTAGAAATGGCTTGAAATACCATGAAACATTTGGCGCAATCGCGGCACTTTCCAGCGCACTTGTACTGGACAATGCGGTTCATTCTACCAATGATACACCAACCATTATTGGACGGCGTGGTTATTATGAATCGGTTTTTGGTGATTTGGATAAGCTTTTAGGCAGCGACAAAGACCCTAAAGCATTGCTGACTGCTTTAAAAGAAAGCGGCGCAAGCATTCCAAAGCTGTATATCGCTTGCGGCACAGAAGATTCCCTTATTGAAGCGAATCGCGGATATCATAAGTTTCTTGAGGATAATCATGTAGAACATACCTATGTAGAGGGAACAGGGGCACACACTTGGGAGTTTTGGGATGAATATATCTTAAAAGTACTCCATTGGCTGTCTTTAGCGTAAGTCAAAAATTTTTATTTTAAATAAAAGGAGCATGTATGATGAAATTTGCAGATTATCTTGACCTTGTTGAGAACACGGAAGATGAACAATTGTTGCTAAAGAACGCTGCTGAAATAAGAGACGATATTGCCAAAGTGACATGGATACCTATTGTAGGCAAAATTTTAACAGCGTTAATTGTTTTAGGGGAATGTGAAAATATTGCAGAATTTAGACAATCAGAACAGTATGATGTGATTAAAGACTGGAATATCGAGGTAAGCGACATCAAAAAAGGGCATTTTTCACTTTATCCAAGTGATGCCCATTTACAGATAATCAAAACTGTGATAATCGTTGTTGGTGCTGTGTTGACATTACTATGGTTACGTAGAAAATTACGCCGTAAACGTTAAAAAAGGTGGCGCAACATTTTAGCTTTATCAATTTTGTCTTGAATCTCAAGAGAGCGGTCACCAGCAAGACCTTCTAAGTGGTGAACAAGCTCGTGATAAAATACATCTTTAAGCTTTTCACGGAACTTTTCGGGACATAAGCGTCCGTAAGCTTGTGTCATAGAGCCATAATGCACCACCACATAACGCCCCAATCCCCGTGGCTGGTAATGGTACTGCCCTAGTATGATTAAGCCATTTTCATCAAATACCGTTTCCTCTGTGAGGGCGTATCCGCCGTTTAAACCTTTAAAAATTTCTTGCGGGAGGTCTTGGGCAATTTCGTCTAAGGCCTCTTGTGACGCTTCAAAAGTAAGCAAGTTACATCATCCCTCTCCCCAGTGAATTGGCGTTAGTCCATGTTTTTCTAAAAATACGTTGGTTTTAGAAAAATGTTTACACCCAAAGAACTTCCCTCCCGCAAGAGGGCTTGGGTGGGCTGCTTGCAAAATCAAATGATTTGGGTTTGCTATCATACGCCCTTTTGATTGCGCGTCTCGCCCCCATAGTAAGAAAACCATAGGCATTTCTCTACGGTCAAGGATGTCCATGACTGCATCCGTAAATTGTTCCCATCCACGGCCTGCATGTGAGCGGCTTTGTCTTGCTTGAACCGTTAGCACATTATTGAGAAGCAGTACGCCTTGTCTTGCCCAATGTTCCAAATTGCCATTTTGCGGAATGGCGCATCCAACATCGTTTGCAATTTCTTTATAAATATTTTGAAGGGAAGGGGGAATTTTTGCCGTTGGCTTTACAGAAAAGGAAAGCCCATGGGCTTCTCCTGCATTGATATATGGGTCTTGTCCCACAATAACTACTTTGACCTGCCCATAAGATGTAAATTTTAGCGCATTAAAAATATCATGCATGTTTGGATAGACTGTGGTTGTTTTATAAGCATTTTTTAGAAATTCCCGCAATGCTAAGTAATAATCTTTGCGGAATTCATCTGCCAAAAGTTCATCCCAGTCATTATCAAATTTCACCATTTATATCACCCAGACAATATCATAACATAATATTTGACGAAAATGTCTATGATATGTATAATATACCATTGAATTATAACAAACGGATTTTGAAACGGAGGATTTACCCATGCACGACATGATAAAAGAACTTGAAGCATCTCAATTAAAGGCAGACGTGCCTAGCTTCAACATTGGTGACACGGTGCGCGTACATGCAAAAATTGTAGAAGGCGCGAAAGAAAGAATACAGGTGTTTGAAGGTGTAGTACTTAAACGCCAAAATGGGGGAGTACGCGAAACTTTTACAGTTCGCCGTCTTTCCAGTGGAATTGGTGTAGAAAAAACCTGGCCTTTACATTCACCAAGAGTTGACAGAGTAGAAGTAGTACGTCGTGGTGTTGTTCGCCGTGCCAAGCTTTTCTATTTGCGTGACAGAATTGGTAAAGCTGCAAAGGTAAAAGAAGCTATTTTTGCTAAACCTAAGAAGAACGCTTAATGAAGGATGCTTAAAAATCGCATCGAAAACCCAATGCTAAGAGGCATAGTAGAGTGGTTGATTGCCATTGCATTTGCCGCTCTATTATTCTTTGTGGTGCGTTCATTTTTGTTTCGTGTTGCCCATGTGAATGGAAATTCAATGGAGCCAACTTTAAGTCATGGTGATATGGTGGTATTAAATAGACTGTCATATTTATTTTCTGTACCTCGTGTAGATGATATCGTGGCTTTTCCTTTTGCAGAAAACCCGTCTGAATTTTACATCAAACGGGTTATTGCTGTGCCTGGGGATATGGTTGATTTGCAAAATGGCGTATTTTTAATTAACGGGATACCCCTTGTTGATGACTTTTCATTAGAACCCATTGTTTCATTTGGTGATATTCGTTTTCCAACTACGATAGAAGCAGGGCATTTCTTTGTCCTTGGTGATAATAGAAATGCAAGTATGGATAGTCGGTTTGCTTCTGTAGGCAATGTTCCTGCACGTGATATGGTAGGCAGAGTTGCTGTGCGTATTTTTCCTTTCAATAGGCTAGGGGGGGTGGACTAATGCAGGACATCCAGTGGTATCCGGGGCATATGACCAAAACCAAACGGATGCTTTTGACACAAATGGGACTTATAGATGTAGTCATTGAGCTTTTAGATGCTAGAGTTCCGCTGTCTAGTAAAAATCCTGATATTGACACCCTTGCCAAAGATAAAAAACGTGTACTTTTACTCAATAAATCTGATTTGGCTGATGATGTAATGACTGCGCGTTGGGAAGCACATTTCCGCCAGCAGGGTTTTTTTACATTACCTATCAATGCAAAGGATAATGATAAAAAAAAGAGCGGTACAGCAAAATTATCTACCCTTTTAAAAGAAATCATGCGTCCAAAAGTTGAACAGCAAAAAAAACGCGGGCGCATTGGTGCGCCCATTCGTGCAATGATTGTTGGTATTCCGAATGTGGGTAAATCTACTTTTATTAACCAGCTATCAGGACGCGCAAGTACAATTGCTGCCGATAAACCTGGTGTCACTCGGGGACGGCAATGGATTAAAGTAGGCAGTGATTTTGACCTCTTAGACACGCCTGGCGTACTTTGGCCTAAGTTTGATGACCAACAAGTGGGCATTCGTCTTGCTTGTACCGGTGCGATTTCAGACGGTGTACTTGACAAAATAACCCTTGCGGCACATTTACTAAACTTATTAACCAACATAGACCCTGCTATCATAGAGAAGCGTTATAAGGTAACGGCTGCACATAATGTAGAGGGTGAAGCTGCCCTAACGCTTTTAACGGAAATAGGTAGTGCAAGAGGTTTTAAAATGAAGGGTGGCATAATAGATTTAGAACGTGCCGCCATCATTCTTTTAGATGAATTTCGTGGCGGCAAACTAGGGCGAATTTCCCTAGAATGGCCAAATAAATAAAGGGCATAATAAAAGACGCATACAAAAATGCGTCTTTTTTATTTTTAGATTTATCTTTGGAGGGATATTGTAAATGGATATTAACTGCACGCATAAATGCTTCTACCAACATGACGGCAAATGCACCTTAAAAGAACTTTCATCTTACAGTAATACAGCACAAGCGTCACCAGATGTAGATTGCCCGTATTACTTGGTAAGTTAAGCACAACTCATCGATTTGGAGGATGTGTGGCAAAAGATTCAACGATTCCGCTATAAATAGCATGTGCGATTTGCCACTGAAATTGTGTTTCGCGCATTCTTGCAGCTTCTTCTATATTGGTAATGAAGCCTAATTCTAAAAGCGCGGCAGGCATATTGGTATCACGTAAAACTACAATTTCATTTCCTGCAAATAAACCACGGGAATGGGCATTTGTAGCGTCTATTTTTTGGCGTTGCATGATTGTTGCAAGCTGGCGGCTGTCTATATTATGGTTGCCAGCTTGTTCACGTGCGCTAATGCTATACCAAGTTTCAATACCATGTACATGGGTGAGATGTGCGTCAACAGCATTTACATGAATTGAGATAAATAAATCAGCTTCAAGATTATTTGCAAACTCTGCACGTCTTGGGTTAGCCACTGTTGAATCATCATGACGTGTCATATATGCCCGAATAAATGGGTCAGCATTCAAAAGTTGCATGACTTTTTGGGAAATTCCAAGTACATAATGGGACTCTACAATACCGTTGTGACTTGTACCAGGGTCACTTCCCCCATGCCCAGGGTCAATGACCACAATAAAAGGGAAAATTTCTCTTGGCAAATGGGCGCGTATAATAAAATAATCGGCATTTTCATGGACAGTAAATGTTAAAACTCGGGATGTATTAAATGTTAGTAATACATCTCCGTTTGCCGCACGTGAAACATTTACAGCGTTAATATAACCATCAAGAATACTAAGTTCACCACGTCCAATGACATCTGCGGAAGGTGGTAAAACAACCGTATAGCGATATCTCAAGTATTCATCAATATGTTGTACATTATCAATCTGCATTGCAAAATCCCGTGAAATAAGCAATTCTCGGCGTGTGGAGTCATATCTAACCCCTGTAATTCCATGATGCATGACAAAGACGACAGCATTCGTACTGTGGGCAACGCTGAATGAAGGCCAGTTGTTGCCTACAAATACATTGATATAGGACGTACCATTGGCGCGTTGTCCTACTGTGAAATGGGATGCAAAAACGCCATTAGGCACAATACCACCAATGGTTTCTATTGACGCATTTTCAATGTTAATGGTTATGAATTGGGGAAAACCCTCTGTTGAAATGCTAATTGAAGGAAGTACATCACCTTGAATCAATAATGAATCTGAAGTAGTATCTGAATGGGCAATAATTTCTGTAATTCTATTGGGTGAAAATGAAATCGTAAGGACTTGCCTATCAGCAGAAAGTCCTACACTAAATTCTGCTGACCCAACAACATCAAAAACTACACGTGTCACCCTTGGTGCTGTATTTGTAAATTGTGATGCACGAACGCCGCTAATTGGCACAGTCGTATCAACATAATGGGTACCACAAATCAGTGATATTGCATTGTTAATATCCACGACTAATCGATTGTCAGGTAAGACAAAATAATTTGCACCAGTAATAGGTGATGACGCTACAACTACATAAGCCGCCGCCCCTGTTTCCTGCGGGGTACGAATGGCGGTTATCATTGTCTCAGGATGGGAGACGGTTGTAATTGGCGTTGTTGATACACTGCGTGCGAGATTTAGGTCGTTACCTTCTGGCGCAACTAAAATTGCATTGGGTGGCGGCAACTCGTTTGGTGCGCCTTCCCATGGAAGTTCATCTTTATCTGATTCATAAATATTATTGGGTGGTTCATTAGGTACAGTAGAAGGGGGAAGGGGTATAATTTCTGTTCCATTTTCATCTCCGTTGCCATTATACTCACCATCTGAATTTATAATTGCAGAACGTGTGGTTTCGCACCAGTCAACATCCAACCCAAATGCTTCTGCTGGAAATCTTAACGGAATAAGTGTGCGGTCATCAATAACAATAGGTGCGACTTGCATCATAATAGACTGTCCATTAAGCCGTGCTTCACGCAAACCAACAGTCATAACAAGCACATCATCAGCATAGCGGACAGTGACTTGACGATGTCCTTCATGCCAACCTATAACTCCGCCAACGCGCTCAAAAACATCACGTGCAGGTACCATCACACGGTCATCAATAATAACCGGTGATGCAGACATATTATGTACTTCTTGCCCATCAATAATCAGTCTAATATTTGTCCCGTAAGCAACCACGGGAAACAAGCTAACAAAAATCATTGCTAATGTGTAAATAAGTAAAAGTTTCAAGTTTTTCATATTTCACCCTCCCGATTTATGTCGAGTTATCAGGAAGATATCATATACAAAAAAAAACCGCTACGCAATATGCGCAACGGAATTGTAAGAAATTACACTAAAAAATATTATTTGCTGTTTACAGCATCTTTAAGCTTTTTGCCAACTTTAAAACGTGGTGCTTTTGATGCAGCAATTTTCATAGGCTCACCTGATTGTGGGTTGCGGCCTTCACGTTCGGCACGTTCTACAACATCAATGGTAAGGAATCCTACCAACTGAACCTTCTGGCCTTCTACCAGTGCATTAGTAACGACTTCCTCAAAGGCTGTGAGAAATTTCTCTGCATCCTTTTTTGTTAGGTCGGATTTTGCCGCTACTGCCGCAATAAGTTCCGTTTTGTTCATTCCATTATCCTCCTTTAATTTGAGCCACTAAGGGCAGAAAAACATTTATACTGCCGTTCCTTATCATTGGTACGGAGTACACTTTCTCGTATTTATAAACTTTTCCACTGCATTTGTCAAGGAAAATTCAGCATTTATCTTAATTTTCGCTCCTTCGCCTTGTTTGCTTCCCAAATTTTAGTAACATCATCTGCGCTTAGTGCAATGTCATCCCCAAAAACATGCGAATGACGGCGCACTAATTTATGTGAAATGCCATCAAGAATATCATCAAAAGTAAATGCTCCTGCCTTCTCTGCTAATTTAGAGTGAAAAGCGACTTGTAATAATAAATCGCCTAATTCTTCTTTTAATGATTCCATATCTTTTTTGTCGATGGCTTCTATCACCTCATTGCTTTCTTCTATCAGATAGGGTTTCATGCTTTCATGGGTTTGTTCTTTATCCCAAGGGCAGCCATTTTCGCCAAGCAAAGTGTCCAATAGTTTTAAAAATTCGTTCATATATACCTCCAATTCAACATTAAAAAAACCGCGCTAACATTTGCGCGGTTTGAGTATACACTATTGTTCCATTTGCCGTCCAAGAAAATTTGCCGCGCTTACTGCAAGTTTGCCTTCTACTTCACCCATTTTTTTATCTGGTGAGAGTAGCACAACGGCTCCAAGGACATCACCCTCGGCGATGATAGGCGCGATATATTCATTGCTGTAAGTGCTTGGGTCATCTTCTTCAAGAATCGGTACAAAGGTTGCGTCACTGCGCGTTGCAGATACTGCATTGCGCTGATTGATTGCGCGTTCTAGGGCAGGGGAGATATTTTTATCTAAAAATTCTTTTTTCCCGCCGCCTGAAACGGCAATGATTTGGTCTTTATCTACAATACAGGTAATATGACCTGATGTTTGACTAAGTGTTTCAGCATATTCTTTTGCAAATGTGCCAAGTTCGCCAATTGGAGAATATTTTTTCAAAATAATTTCGCCTTCACGGTCAGTAAAAATTTCCAATGGGTCGCCTTCACGAATTCTCATGGTTCTTCTAATTTCTTTTGGTATAACAACCCTTCCAAGGTCGTCAATTCTCCTTACAATACCAGTCGCTTTCAATCAGTATTCCTCCTTGAATTTCGCTAATATATTAAAATATTTATCTTGAGCTTTTCATATTATCTGTAAAAGTTTCAGTAAATATACAAGAAAAGGAGCTGTTAAAACAACAGCCCCCATGAAGTTTAATAAATCTTAATTTTTATGCGGTACGCGCCATTTCTGCAAGTTTTGCAAATGCTTTGGCATCGTTTATAGCCATTTCGGATAAAATTTTTCTGTTGATATCAACACCGGCTTTTTTCAAGCCGCTCATGAAACGGCTATAGCTTAAACCATGCTCACGTGCAGCGGCATTGATACGTGTAATCCATAAACGGCGATATTCACGTTTTGTCTGCTTGCGCCCTGCAAATGCTGCTGCCATAGCCCGCATTACTGCTTGTTTGGCTACACGATATTGTTTACTGCGCGCACCGCGATAACCACGGGCAAGCTTTAATGTTTTTTTATGTCTTTTGCGTGAGTGCAATGCACCTTTTATTCTAGCCATATTTTAAAATCCTCCTTGTAATTTAAGCGTAAGGCAACATTTGCCTTACTGCTGCTTCGTTCGTTTTGTCTACAATACCCGCTTGACGAAGCCCCATTTTACGTTTAGGGGATTTCTTGGTTAGGATATGCTGTTTACCTGCTTTGCCATACTTAAACTTACCTGTGCCAGTGACTTTAAATCGCTTTTTAGCCGCCTTTTTTGTTTTTAACTTAGGCATATTATGACTCCTTATTTTCCAGTTTTTCTTGCTTTTCTCGTTCTTTTTCCATTTTATCTTTTTCCGCTTGGGTCTTTGGTGCCATAAACATTGCCATAGACCTAGCCTCCATTTTTGGCGGCTTTTCTACATTGCCATGTTCAGCAAGTTTTTGAGCAATGTTATTCATGATACCGTATGCTACTTCTGTGCGTCCAAGTTCGCGCCCACGGAAACGGATTGTGACTTTTACCTTGTCTCCATCTTTTAAAAACCCAGTGGCTTTTTTCACTTTTACACCAATATCATGAGTGTCTGTGTTTGGAGAAAGGCGAATTTCTTTAATGTCAACCGTCCGCTGTTTTTTTCTGGCTTCTTTTTCTTTTTTCGACTGTTCAAACCTGAACTTGCTGTAGTCCATGATCTTACAAACCGGTGGTTTTGCCGTTGGCGAAATCTTTACCAAGTCCAGCCGTTTTTCATCTGCAAGACGCTGTGCATCACGCCCAGGCATTACACCCAGCTGCGTCCCATCTGCATCAATAAGCCGTACCTCACGGTCTCGGATTTGCTCGTTGATCATTAAGTCGGTAATAATCTATTCACTCCTTCAAAATTTACAGCCGCTCACGGCAATAAAAAAGTAGACTGCAAAAGTCTACCACTAATTTTCCTGTAATATAGTACATCAGGCAGGAAAAGAGAATGCATTAAAGTGCAACCCGTTAGCTCAAAAAGGCGTGGGGTGAGAAGTGGTGCTTCTGCTTTGATAAAAACTATACCATAGGACTTTGTCAATGTAAAGCTTTTTTAAATTATGAATAATATAAATTTTAAAAATAATTTATGATTTTTTTGCTAATTGATTAAGCCTTTGTTAAATGTAACAAGAATGTAAAAATACCTTGCCTTTTATTGTTGGTTATGATATAAATGAAAAATCAGGCATGACAAATTATATGAATCATGTCTAATACATCATCTTAATGAGGAGGAAATTTGATGTTAAAACGTTTTCTAGCAGTGCTTGCCATTTTGGTTATGGCTACATTTGTGCTTGCAGCTTGCACAGGTGGCAATGGCAACGATGAACAAGCGGGTACAGCACCTGGAGACCCACCAGCAACAACACCAGCAGACCCACCAGGACAAACAGGTGATATAAGTGCCGCACCTACAGGCCCCGCAGGTGACACAACACGCACGGACTTCACGATACTTGTAGCTGCATTGCCAGTATCAATGGATCCTATTCAGTCAAATGACAATGCGTCTTCAATGGTTAATAACATGCTGTATTCTACCCTTATTTATCAAAGTTCTGTTGACCTTAGCGTACATCCGTCACTGGCTGAAAGTTGGGAGTTTGTTGATGCGCAAACTTTAAATATGGTGCTTCGCCGCGATGTGGTATTCCACAATGGCGACCCAATGACAGCCCATGATATTAAATTCTCCATCGAACGCGGTGCAGTGAGTGACCAAGTTGAAATTATCCTAGGTATGATTGACAGCGTAACCGTGCATAACGATTATGAATTTACAATTCACCTAGACTTTCCATTTGCTCCAATTTTAAGTCACCTTGCGCATCCTGCGGCTGGTATCCTTCCAATGAACCACCTTCAAGGTATCTTAGATTCAATGGGTGAAGAAGATGGTTTAGCTCATTTTGCTGATAACCCAGTTGGTGCAGGGCCATTTGCTTTTAATAGTATTGTTTTAGGTGACGCAGTTACACTTGTAAGAAACAATAACTACTGGGGTCATTTGCCCGTTATTGAGACACTTATTTATAGACTTGTTCCAGACCCAAGTTCACGTTTAATGGCAGTTGAAACCGGTGAAGCTCAATTTGCACAAGCTGTAGCCCCTGCGGACATTGCTGTAGCAGAAGCTTCTCCAAATGTAACCATGATGCGCAGACCAAATATGACCATTCATTACATTGGGTTTAATAATAACCGCGCACCATTTGATGACTACCGCGTACGTCAAGCTATTCACTATGCACTGGATACCCGTGGTATCGTTCAAAACGTATTTATGGGCGCGGGTGCACCAGCACAAGGGCCGCTTTCAAGCCAAGTATGGGGATTCCACCCAACACCATCTTTTGATTTAGGCAGCCAAGGTGCAAACTTTGAAAGAGCGCAAGAACTGCTTACCGAAGCAGGATTCCCAGATGGTTTTGACGCAGCAATTTGGTGGAACATTCCAAATACACAGCGTTCAACAATTGCTGAGATGGTTCAATTCCAACTTGGTCAAATTGGTATTAACGTAAGTATTCATTCTTATGAGTGGCCACAAATCCTTGACGAAACTGAAAGAGCAGATGGAGAACATGAGATGTTTATTATGGCTTGGGGAACTGTAACAGGCGACCCAGACTATGGTTTGTTCCCATTGTTCCATTCATCGAACCACGGTGGCGCAGGTAATAGAACATTTTTCTCTAATGATGAAATTGACAGATTGCTTGACGCTGGTCGTTTAGAAACAGACCCAGCAGCACGTTTGCCAATTTACGCAGAAGCTATGGAAGTTATTAGAGACCAATCACCATGGGTATTCCTTTGGGAAGGTGAAGAATTACATGCTGTTTCTAATGATATGAATGGACTGATTCTTAACCCAGCAGGTCATCACAACTTTGCAACAGTTTGGTTTGAGTAATTTTTAGTAGTAGATTTTATTAAAAAGCAAAAGATTTTAACGCTATTAAGGGCGGCAGCGGCACAGTGTCGTTGTCGCCTATTTATTAAGAGGTGAGGGTGTGCATAAATATATTCTAAGACGGCTTTTGATGATGATACCTGTGCTGATAGGTGTTATGTTTATCATCTTTGTGCTGGATTATATACGCCCGGGTTGCCCTTCACGTGTTATACTTGGCGAAGCTGCTTCGCCTGAAGCCATAGCCCGTGTACGTGAAGAGTTAAGATTGGATGACCCGTTTTTAATACGATTTGGTAGTTTTGTAGGTAATGCACTAACACTTGATTTCGGGCGGTCATGGCAAACAAACCGACCTGTATTTCAAGAAATTTTCGCTCGTTTCCCAAATACTATGCAGCTTGCAGGCATGAGTGTTATCTTTGCCCTTTTAATGGGTGTGCCTTTGGGGATATTAAGTGCAACCAAGCAATATTCTATTTTTGACATTATAGCCAATTTTACCGGGCTTTTAGCCGCCGCTATACCTAATTTTTGGCTGGGTATGATGATGGTTATATTATTTGGTGTTAATTTAAGAATATTTCCCACATCAGGATGGGGTACGCCTATGCATTGGGTTATGCCGGTTGTTGCAATAGGTGCATCTTCTGCGGCTATCATCATGCGTATGACAAGGTCAAGTATGCTTGAATGTATCCGTTCAGATTATATACGAACAGCTAGAGCAAAAGGGCAAAAAGAAAGTGTGGTCATTTTCAAACATGCTCTGCGCAATGCGTTGATTCCAGTAACCACTGTAGCTGGTCTTACATTTGGCGCACTACTTGGTGGTGCAGTTTTGACAGAAACCATTTTTGCTATCCCTGGTCTTGGCAGGTTTATGGTAGAGGCAATATCGCAAATGGATCAACCTTTAGTACAAGGTGGTGTTTTGCTTATTGCTATCTCATTTAGTTTGGTAAACTTGCTTGTAGATATTTTGTATGCCTTTATAGACCCGCGGATTCGTTCGCAATACAGATAAAGGGAAGGTGAAAAAATGGAAAATCAAAAACCTAAAAAGAAACGTAGTCAATTTCTTGAAGTTTGGCGACGATTTAAACGTAACCCTATTGCCTTAGTTGGCATGGGTATTATCATTTTACAAATACTTTTGGCTGTTTTTGCTGATGTTATTGCACCTGGTGATGGTTGGAGTCCTGGTTTTAATATGCAAGATTGGGGAAATTCACGTCAATTCCCTTCTGCAGAAAACTGGTTTGGTACAGACCATCTAGGACGAGATGTCTTTAATAGAATCGTACATGGTTCAAGAATATCGTTGCAAGTGGGTGCTGTCGTTGTGTCTATATCTATGATTATAGGCGTTACGCTGGGTGCTGTTGCAGGATTTTTTGGCGGTGTGGCAGATAATATTATTATGCGTATTATTGATATTATTTTGGCTGTACCCAATATCTTATTGGCGATTGCAATTTCAGCGGCACTTGGACCAAGTCTTGTCAATGTAATGATTGCAGTGGGTGTAGGTGCTATCCCTGCATATGCTCGGCAAGTGCGGGCACAAGTTGTTTCTTTACGAGAGCAAGAATTTGTTGAAGCTGCCCGTTCTATTGGTGCAAGCAATTTTAGGCTCATACGCAGACATATTATGCCAAATGCTATGTCACCCATCATTATTGAAGCAACGATGGGTTTCGCTACCGCTATTGCTGTTGCAGCGGCGTTGTCATTCATTGGCTTGGGTCTTGAACCGCCTACACCTGAATGGGGTGCAATGTTGTCTGATGGGCGCAGATATATGCTTGCTGGATACTGGCATATGACATTATTCCCTGGTCTTGCCATTGCTTTTGTTATTTTTGGCATCAATATGATGGGTGATGGACTTCGTGATGCGTTAGACCCTAAATTACGCTCTGGCGGTATGTCTAAAGGACGTTTTGAAAAATTAAGACGTGCGCAAATCGCGCTCACGAATAAGGGGGCAGATACAAATGTCAAAAAATAATGAAAATTTGCTGAATATTGAAAATCTGTCGATACACTTTTTCATTGAAGAGGGAACAGTTGCTGCGGTTAATGACCTTAACTTTTCCCTAAAGCCAGGTGAAACCATTGGTTTGGTTGGCGAAACAGGTGCAGGTAAAACTACAACTGCACTGGGAATCATGTCCCTTATCCAAAGCCCTCCGGGATTAGTTGTAGATGGCTCAATCATTTATGATGGGCGAAATTTACTTGAGCTTTCTGAAGCAGAAATGCGAGCAGTGCGCGGAAGCCAAATTTCAATGATTTTCCAAGACCCTATGACCAGCTTAAATCCTGTCTTTCCAATCCGTGACCAAATTGCAGAAGTTGTTATGCTTCACGAAAAAGTTACAGCTGCCCAAGCCATTCAAAGAGCAGAGGAAATGCTTGATAAAGTAGGTATACGTAAAGAACGTGCAAAAGACTTCCCTCACCAATTTTCAGGTGGAATGCGTCAACGTGTAGGCATTGCTATTGCACTTGCATGTAATCCAAAGCTTCTTATTGCTGATGAACCTACCACTGCTTTAGATGTAACCATTCAAGCGCAAGTGTTGGAACTTATGAAGGGGTTAAAGGAAGAAAACAACACTTCTATGATAATGATTACCCATGACCTTGGTATTGTTGCAGAAATTTGCGACAAAGTAGCTATTATGTATGCAGGTAGTGTTGTAGAAACGGCAGATAAAAAGGAGCTTTTTAACAATCCCAAACATCCATATACTATTGGGCTTTTCAATTCCATTCCAGATATTGAAAAGGATGAAGAGAAGCTAAAGCCAATTAAAGGTTTAATGCCTGACCCAATGAATCTTCCGTCAGGTTGTTCATTTCATCCTCGTTGTGACCATGCAAAACCCGAGTGTTCGCAAAAAGTACCTAAACATACGCAAGTCAATGATGGGCATTATGTAAGATGCTTATTATTTGAAGAAGGGGGCGAGTAAATTGTCAGTATTATTGGAAGTAAAAAACTTAAAAAAATATTTTAAAACTCCAAGAGGCCCTCTTCATGCTGTTGATGATATCAATTTTAAAATCAAAAAAGGCGAAACTTTAGGGCTGGTCGGTGAAAGTGGTTGCGGAAAATCTACAACAGGGCGTGTTGTACTACGCCTGATTGAAGCCACAGGCGGACAGGTTATTTTCAATGGTGAAAATATCTTAGATTATAAGAAAAAGCAAATGGCAAAGTTTAGAGAAAATTCACAAATTGTTTTTCAAGACCCTTTTGCTTCTCTTAACCCGCGTATGAGTGTTTCTGAAATTATTGCTGAACCGCTTATCATTAACAAAAAGGCAAAAGGTGCTGCGGAGCTTGGTAAAAAAGTTGCAGACCTTATGGACACGGTGGGTTTGGCATCACGCTTAGAAAATGTATACCCTCATGAGCTTGATGGCGGTCGCCGTCAACGTATCGGTATTGCCCGCGTGCTTGCGCTCAATCCAGAATTTATCGTTCATGACGAGCCTGTTTCTGCATTAGATGTATCTATTCAGGCGCAAATTTTAAACCTTTTAGATGAATTACAAAGAGATAAAGGGCTTACGTATTTATTTATTTCTCATGACTTGGGTGTAATTAAGCATGTAAGCAATCATATTGCGGTCATGTACTTGGGTAAAATTGTGGAGATGAGCGACTACAAATCAATTTTTGCAAATCCTAAGCACCCTTACACAAAAGCGTTACTTTCCGCTATTCCTGTGCCTAGAGTAGATGATGTAAAGCGGGAAAGAATTATCCTAGAAGGGGATGTGCCAAGCCCAATCAATCCACCACCAGGTTGCCGTTTTTACGGTAGGTGCTTCCAACGTCAGGATGCTTGCAAAAATACAGACCCTTTGCTTAATGAAATTTCTTCTGGTCACTTTGTAGCCTGTCATAGATGTCCTCGTGATGAGTAAAATAGTCAAGCTTATACTACAATATTTTGCTATTGCCTTTGTCATTATCATCATTGTTACTGTGGGGAGTATCATTTTCTCATTTGTTCGTCTTGGTCAAATGGATATACAGTATATTTTTACAGGAAACTTTGCTACAGGTGGAGTGATTCTGTTCATGGGCATTGTAGCCTTGATTTTTCCAGCGACATTGGTAGCAGGAAAGGATAAGCTTCTTGACCATTCAACTTTTACTGAACGTGTGATGGGAGTCCGTGAAAAAAAACGTGTAAAGGCTTATGATTTGTTGTACGTAGGCATTGGAATTGTCGCTATGACTGGAATAATGGAGTATATCCTTTGGGTGCTGGCTTAATGCCAGCACTTTTTTCTTTGACTTTTTCTTGATAAGGTGTAACCTTTTTCGTATAATTACAGTATTATTGAGGCATTCATTGAAAGGTATGATTTTGAATGAGAGAAAAAATTAAGCCAGTTCATTTTATTATTGTAATGATATTCGTGTTCGTTCTGATGATTTCGCCAATAAATGTAATGTTTGCATCACTACATTCCCCTCTCACACCTGTCATTGTAACTGCGGCACCCCCTAGAGAGGGATATAGTCTTACGCCAACATTGCAAGGACATTCAGGTATCGGTATCCAAAGTGAATTTATGCTGTCTACGCCGCCAATATATGATTCAACACTTCCATCAATCACTATTGACGGACAACCGCAACCGATTATTACCCGTAGGGCAGGGGATGCTTTTACAATTACCCCTGCTGTACCCCTTTCACATAATGGACTATATATATTTCGGCTTGCCAGAAACGGTCAAGATCATATTACGTGGGCATTTCAAACCACTGTACGTTTTGAAATAATATCGGTTTTTCCAAGAAATGAATCTACAAATGTACCAGTCAATACAGCAATTGAAATTGAATTTGCAATCAATGAAGACATATCTATCGAAAACTTTTTCAGTATATACCCCTATGTGGAAGGGCGGTTTGAACGCCATGAGAATAGGGTAGTTTTTATGCCCTTTAATCCCCTTACACACAGCGAGGTTTACACTATTACAATAGCGGCGGGAATTGAATTGCCAAGTACAAATGAAGTTATCGCTGAAAGCCATATTTTTTCCTTTGAAACCGCACCAATACCAACCCAAAATATACAAAATCGTACACAGCAATCTACAGTGCGTTTTTCAAATGCATATATAGAGTTTCCGTCTTTTGAACCGCCTACGTTAAATTTTAGAGTGCAATATAATTCACAGGCTGGTATTACCCGTCCTATTATTGATGTGAATGTATACCAGTTTCACAATTCCAACGCAGGCGTTAATGCTGCGAAACGGCTTTTACGTCCGCCAAGCTGGGCGCATCAAGCATGGCGTAATAATCTTATTAGTACTTCTGAACTTGAAAATATCATGTCATTCTATATCACTGAACCACAAAATGTAAGCAGATGGGGTGTTGAAACATTAGGACTACCCTATCAATTGCCTGAAGGATTTTATTTGGTTCAAGCATCTATCGCAGATTGGCATAGTCAAATGGTTATTCAAATTACAGATTTAGCTGTGCAGGTCGTTGCTGATGGCGAGCAGACTTTGCTATGGATAAATGATATGCAAACGGGTAGACCTGTTGTAAATGCACAAGTTTACGACCCAATGGATAGCCGTGAATTTTTAACAGATGCCCATGGTATTGCAATCATTGACCGTCCTATGCCATATTCATCATATGGTGATAGGCTTACCATTACATCTACAGAGGGTATGGAAAGTGTTTTATTTTTCTCACAACATTTCAGACATTCAAGGCCTAGTGGTCATGATAGATATTGGACTGCACTACAACTTGACCGTACATTATTCCAGCGAGATGATACAGTGAGCTTTTGGGGATTTGTACAAAATCGCCAATATCATGAAGATATCCAATATGTAACGGTTGTGCTTACCAGTAGCTGGTGGCGGTCTGGCGGCAGACCTATTCTGCAAAGACAAGTCATTCCTGTTTCATATAGTGCATATTCTGGGGAAATGCAATTACCACACCTTGACCCAGGTTTTTACAATTTGACTATATATCATGGTGATTTGTCTGTTGGTTCAATGTTTTTTAGTGTTGAAGATTATGTAACCCCGCCATATCAACTACTTGTGATACCAGCTCAACACGCCATATTTGCTGGAGAAGACGCATCATTTATGATAAGAACAGAATTTTTTGAAGGTACGCCAGTGGCTGGGCTTGATGTGACTTATTGGGCAAGTGGCTGGAACTTAACGACTAATCGTGATGGCAATAATACAACCAATATTGACGGAGAATTTGAAATAAGTACAATGGCTACAGTTTCCGATAACCACGCACAAGGGCAAACCACATTAAACTTAGAAGCACATGCAACCCTTCCTGAAGTGGGATGGGTAATGCAACGGGCATCTACACGTGTATTTATCAATGATATTTACGTTCAATCACGGGCTGTACGTGAGGATACAAATGCTAATCTTTCATTAAACGTTCATTCCATTATCCTTGATAGACTGAATGATGGCACGGCTCAAAATAGTCAAGACTTTTTAGATACACCTGTTGCAGGGCAGGAATTTTCTGTTGTCATTCAACGTATCTACTGGGAACGCATACGCGATGGAGAACGTTATGACAATATTGAACGCAGGGTAATCCCAAGATATCGCAGTGTAAGGCGTGAAGAAGAAATCAATAGATTTACGTTGGTTACTGACACAAGTGGTGCAATTTCTCACGATTTTCAAGTGCCAAATAGAGCGCGTGAAAGCTATAGCGCAACGATAACAACAACAGATGGTAATGGTCGCCAAATAATGCAAACGTTATTTATCGGTAGAGACTTCACAAGTTTTTATAATGAGATTGATGAAGACAGACTTTCATTATATGGTGCAAGACCACATAGTGAAGGGTATGACATTGGCGATGAAGTGCGTCTGAGTATCAACCGTGGATTAGAACCCCTTACGTCAGGCAATTTCCTGTTTGTAGCTGTTCAAGATGGCATTTTACATTATCATGTTGGCTCAAATGCTTTTGTATTCAATTTTGATGAAATGCATTTACCCAATGCCACCGTATATGCATTCTTTTTCAATGGTCACATCTATTATAGCAATCACCAAATGCGTCAAGAACTTCGTTTTAATAGTGCAAGCCGAAATTTAGTGTTGACAGTAGAAACTTGTCAAGACAGATATAAACCTGGTGACATGGCAACCCTCCGAGTGACTGCTCATGATAATCGTGGCAATCCAAAAGCTGCAAGTGTAAATATAGGTCTTGTTGATGAGGCATTGTTTGCCTTACGTGATTACAATGTAAATACACTGAACGCTTTATACCGTACAGTCAATGGGCATTTGCACTTTATAATGACAACCCACAGAACCTTTGCTAGTGATGGCATTGATATAGATGTTATAGGATTTGATGAAGAATCAGAGATGATACTTGGGGAAATGTGGGCAGCATCTGATGTAATGTTTGCCCCTGCTCAAGCTGGTGCAGCACTTATAAGCGAAGAAACCCACATCCGTGAAATCTTTGAAGACACGGCAGTTTTCGCTACAATTCGCACTAACGCACAAGGCGAAGCCACCTTTACATTCCGTCTTCCGGATAATATAACATCATGGCGCATGACAATCTCTGGAATAAGTGAAGATTTGTATGCAGGCAATTTAGTTGAATCTGTTATTGTGACGCAGCCAATGTTTTTAAACTATGCTTTGAACTCTGTTTTTCTCGTAGGTGATATTCCAACCCTTGGCATAAATGTATATGGCACTGCTTTAAACTTTGGCGATAATACAACCATCCAAGTTAGAAATGGAAATACTGTCATGGCAACGGCAACAGGTCATGTTTTTGACCGCATAAACATCCCTCTATGGGAACTTACAGAAGTAGGCGACCATACCATAGTCATTTATGCAACAGCACAAGGGTATAGCGATGCAATAATGCATCATTTCACTGTATTGGAAACCCATCGCCAAATAGACACTGCCACTTTTTATGATGTGACTCCAGCTACAATTTTTGCAACCAATCCTACTGGGCTTACAAACATTACTTTTTCAGACCAGGGGCGGAATCAATTTTTAAGCCAGCTACTTTTCATGCGCTGGGGTTCTAGTGCCCAACTAGAGGAACTTGTAATGCGCCGTGAGGCAGAAAGGCTCTTAGCTGAATATTTCCCCGAAGTCATATTAACCCCCACTGTAGGAGGGAATTTCAACCCACGCATGTACCAACAACAGGATGGCGGCATTTCTACCTTACCTCATGGCGAAAGTAGCTTGACCGCAACCATCAGACTTATGCCATTTATTATGGATGAAATAAGCACAGTCAATCTTCGAGACTATCTATACAATATTTTTGAAGGAAACTCCCAGTTAAATAAAATGCAAGCATTATATGGGCTTGCTATGTTGCAAGAACCAGTCTTATTGTACTTGCAAAGTTATGAACAATTAGAGAATCTCTCAATAAGAGATATAACGTATATCGCTTTAGGCTTTGCAGTACTTGGGGAAATGGATACTGCAATGAGAATTTACAATGAAAGAATCGCCCCGCAAATTCAAAGTATTGGTCAATATTACCGCATACCTCAAGATGGTTCGCACCCAAATACACTACATGCTACAGCCAGCGCGTCACTTCTAGCTTCAACCCTTGGAATGCCCCACAGTGAAGGGTTGTACCGCTACATTGCAAGGCACTACACCAGCGACTTTATGTTAAATGTTGCACGGCTTTCCTTCATTACAAATGAAATTAGTCATGTAAGCGATGTAAACGCCGAAATAACCTATACGCTTTTTGGTGAAGCATTTACCAGAAGCCTATCTCACTGGCGAGGTTATACCTTGCAAATTCCTGTTCAAAATATGCACGAATTTGTATTAACCTCTGTAGTAGGGGATGTAGGTGCAACATCTATTCATAGAAAACCCCTGACTAATGAAGGCATTGCAGGAATCACCATTCAACGTGAATTTTTCCGTGCTGGCGAAACCATAAGTACTACAGACTTTAATCAAGGAGATATCGTTCGCGTACAGATTACTATTGACTATTCCGCACACGCCATGGGTGGCTCATATGTAATTACAGATTTTTTACCCGCAGGGCTAGTTGCTATAACTGATTCAGGTGGTTTCGGCTTTAGCAATCAAGGTCAAATACGCCATATAAGAACCGAAGGGCAACGTATCATGTTTTTTGACCATAATAGAAACTTCAATGATACACGCACGTATTACTATTATGCCCGAGTAATAAACCCTGGCACATTCCTAGCCGAAGGTACAATGGTACAAAACCTAAGCGCACAAGAATATTTCACCATAGGTACAGATGAAATTATAACTATCCGTGAATAACCACTAAAAAGCCCTCAATCGGCTGATTGAGGGCTTTTACTATACTACATACATATTTTTATTTGAATTTTTTAACGACCACTTGAAGTCTATCTGGAATATCAATATGCTGTGGACAATGAGACAAACATATGCCACATCCTGTGCAATCATCAGCACGTCGTCCTTCTGGCAAAGTTTTGTACATCATCGCACGATTCCACTCTGCATCACCACGGCTCACGTCATTATAAAGAGAAAAACATGATGCAATATCAATTTGCTGTGGGCAATCAGTATGACAGTACTTACAAGCTGTACAAGGAATAGATGCAACTTTAGACATCTCAACCAATGCACTTTCAATTAAGCCCATTTCTTCAGTGGTAAATGGCTTTAAATTTTTAAAGGTTTTTACATTATCCTGCACATGTTCTAAAGTTGACATGCCACCTAGCACCAATGTTACACCTTTTAACGTACCTGCATATTGCATGGCCCACGAGGCAATAGAGCGGTCTGGCGCATAATCTTTAAATAATTTTTCTGCGGCAGGCGCAAGTTTAGCAAGTGAACCACCCTTAACTGGCTCCATAACTATAATTGGTACATTATACTTTAATCCAAGCTCATGCCATTCTCCTGCCGGCCCGCGAAGAATATCCATGTAGTTAAGCTGTAATTGCACAAACTCCACTTCTGGATGACGTTTTAATAGTCTATCAAGATACGCTGTTGTTCCATGAAAGGAAAATCCAACATGCTTCACTAATCCTTTTTTCTTTTGGTCTGCTACCCATGAAAATAATTCCTTCTTTTCAACATCATCTTCACGGCTATCATCAAGGGAATGTACAAGATAGTAATCAAAATAATCTATACCCAAGCGCGTTAGAGATTCTTCAAAAATTTTCTTGCAATCCGCATGATTATTCACCAACCATGGCGGTAATTTATCAGCAATTACAAAACTATTACGTGGATGACGCGTCACTAATGTTTTCTTTAATGCTTCCTCAGAACCATCATAAATATATGCCGTGTCAAAGTAATTAGAACCACTATCCAAATATGCGTCAACCATTTTTGAAACCTGTTCAGTGTCAGGTAGCCGCATTGCACCAAATCCCAAAACAGCAGGATTATCCACATTCAAATAATCAATCATATACAAGTACCCCCTTTTCTAAATGAGTTCTTTTGCCTTTTCAACGACAACATCAACAGTAAATCCAAAGGATTTAAACAATGCGGGAGCAGGAGCTGATGCACCAAAAGTATCTATACCGATAACTGCACCGTCAAGCCCTGTGTATTTATGCCACCCAAAGGTCGAAGCGGCTTCTACTGCCAAACGCGCCCGAATACACTTGGGCATAATCTCTTCCTTATAGTCGTCGCTTTGACGCTCAAAAACCTCCAGCGAAGGCACGCTTATAACGCTAGCATAGATTCCGGCAGCTTTTAAAATTGGCTGTGCATTATAAATCAGCTCAACTTCTGAACCACTTGCCATAAGCAAAATATCAGGCTTTCCTGTGTTAGGGTTAATGTCTTCTTTTAATACATACGCCCCCTTATATGCACCTTTGCCTGTTTCAGGTAGAAGGGGTAGATTTTGACGTGAAAGCACAAGTGCAGTTGGGCCGTCAACTTTAGTCAGTGCATAAGCCCATGATGCAGCAGTTTCTTTGGTGTCACAAGGACGATACACTGTAAAACCAGGAATACTGCGCAATGCAGCAAGTTGCTCTACAGGCTGGTGGGTTGGGCCATCTTCGCCTACACCAATTGAGTCATGAGTCATAATATATATCACAGGTAGCTTCATAAGTGCAGAAAGACGCATTGCAGGTTTCATATAATCGCTAAATACAAAGAACCCTGCAACATATGGACGAAGCCCTCCATAAGCGGCAAAAGCATTTGCAATGGCAGCCATTCCATGCTCACGAATACCAAAGTGCAAGTTTGAACCACATGGCGTTTCTTTTGAAAAAGATTTACGGTCTTTCATCAATGATAAAGTTGAAGGCGCAAGGTCTGCCGAACCACCAAAAAGATTTGGTATATGTTGCGATAACTTATTAAGCACCACTTCTGAAGATGCACGCGTTGCAAGATTGCCCTCGTATTGCCAAAATTCATCCCAATTATCAAGGTCAATGGGTAGTTTTTTAGCGTGCCAGATTTCCCATGCTTTCCAGTTTTCAGGATAGGCGGCTTTATATTCATCAGTAAGCTTATTCCAGTCATCTTCCCACTTTTGGGCAATCTTTACCCAATCAGCAGATGTGTCCTTTACATCTTGCGGCACATAAAATGACTCTTCATGTTGCCAATTCAGCGTTTCTTTGGCTTTTGTTATGCCTTCATCACCAAGGGGCGAACCATGAACACCTGCTGTTCCTTGATTGGGCGCGCCATAGCCAATGATAGTCTTTATTTCTATGATGGATGGCTTTTCTTTTACAGATTTTGCAGTTTCTATGGCGTTCATAATATCAGATAAATCATTACCATCTGATACTTTTTGCACATGCCAGCCATAAGCTTCAAAACGTTTTCCCACATCTTCTGTAAAGGAAATATTGGTTGCACCTTCGATGGTTATATCATTTGAGTCATACATTAAAATAAGTTTTCCAAGCCCCAGCGTTGCAGCTAAAGAAACTGCTTCGGCGGCAACGCCTTCTTGCAAACAACCATCGCCGCAAACAACATAGGTGTAATGGTCAACAATATTAAAATTAGGTTTATTAAACTTTGCTGCAAGATAGGTTTCTGCCCATGCAAAACCTACTGCATTGGCAATGCCTTGCCCCAGTGGCCCAGTGGTAATTTCAACACCATCAGTATGCCCAAGTTCTGGATGTCCAGGGGTAACAGAATCCCATTGACGGAAATTTTTTAAATCATCTAAGGTTACATCATATCCAAAAATGTGCAAAAGACTATATAAAAGTGATGAACCATGCCCTGCGGATAATATGAAGCGGTCACGATTTTGCCAGTTCGGGTTTTTAGGGTTATGTTTCATTTCGCCACCCCAAAGTGCTAGTGACATAGGTGCCGCACCAAGAGGTAGGCCAGGATGTCCGCTTTTTGCTTTTTGTACAGCATCTACGCTTAAAAAGCGCAAGGTATTTACAGTGGTATCATTTACAATCTTATGCATTTATCATTTCTCCTCTCACGTTTCTACAGTTTTTATTTCAAAGTTTCCCAGTCTTGTAGGAATCGCTCAATTCCGCTATCGGTTAGTGGATGATTAAGCATTTGTACAAACGTTGCATATGGAATAGTGGAAATATGCGCACCAAGACGTGCTGCCATAGTTACATGAATTGGGTGACGAATGCTGGCCGCAATAATTTCTGTTTCGATACCATGCTCATCAAAAATATCACAAATTTCTTCAATGAGATTCATTCCGTCCATGCCAATATCATCTAATCGCCCAAGAAATGGGCTTACATATGTTGCCCCTGCTCTGGCGGCAAGAAGGGCTTGGACTGCGGAAAATATTAAAGTGACATTTGTTTTTACACCTTCCGCAGTTAAAATTTTTGTGGCTTTTAATCCCTCAGCAGTCATAGGAATTTTTATTACAATATTTTTATGAATTTTAACCAGCTCTCTGGCTTCCTTTACCATACCTTCGGCTTGGGTATCGATAACTTCCGCACTAATTGGGCCATCAACTATTGTAGTGATTTCTTTTACGACTTGTGCAAAGTCGCGGCCTTCTTTTGCAATAAGCGATGGATTGGTGGTTACACCACAAATCACCCCCCAGCTTTCAATTTCGCGAATGTGGTCTACATTGGCAGTGTCAATAAATAATTTCATACTAAAAATCCTCCTTTAATTTAATGTAACCCATGGGTTTCTGCCCACAAATTCTTCTAAACTTAAAATGTTATTGTTGTGCATGTACATGGAAATATTCATACCCACATAAGTGATATGCCACGGCTCGTGAATATAGCCTGTAATATGTGTTGTTTCAGCTCTATAACGCACGATAAAACCGTGATAATGGGCATTGTTTGCGACCCAAATACCCGTGGGTGATGACCCGTTAAAATCAAGTAGCCCACCAGGGCCCCAAAGGTCTAGGGCACGTCCTGTTTGGTGTTCGCTGTGATATGTTCGAGCAATTCTACCATCACGTCGCCCTCCGTTCACCCATAGTTCATGCTGGCGTGCAGCTGAACGATAGGCTGATGTTATTGATAAATTGAATCCAGCTTGCTGTGCAGAAGCACGTAAGCTATGAAACGCAGCCACTGTTTGTGGTGTAGCACGAAGGTGACAAGTATCACTGTTGACAGGTATCATTCCGCTTGGTGAAAATCCTGACGGCAGACGGAAAAATGGACTAATTAAAAGAGGATTGGCATCATCGTTGATTTGGATTCCTTCATAAAAAGGTATGTGAAGGGATACATTGACTTTCCACACAACTGTTTCAATATCTAAATCAGGTCTTGCAGCATAAAATTCTGCATAAAATACGGCATTTTCCGCTATGTAGAATGGTAATACGGAAAATGCATCCATATTTGCAATTCGTGCAGATAAACGATGTTGCTGAGGTTCTGGTGTGGGGGATGGTGTTGGCTCTGGAACTGTGATAGGTGCTGGAGAGTCATAGACAATCATCATTATATCATCAGGAGTGTCAGGTAGGATATAAAAATCTGCATAGGATGGAATATCATCAAAGAAGACAGTCGTTGGTTCAACAATAGTCAATATTTCTGGTTGAAGCGTCTCTGGTGTTTGTGGCACATGGATAAATGCTGGCTGTATATTATCTAACGATACAGTGTTTCTTGTTGTTGGAATATTGTAATCAAGCATGATAAATACAGCAAGCGCTACGCACACTGTTGCGGCTAGAACCAAAATGCCTGCACCAATGCCTGAAAGAAGGTTCATTGATTCACTTTTTCGATTTTTTATATTTCTTCGATTTTTTCTGCGCACTCAAAATGCCTCCAAATAAGCAAGGGACTGCTTTTGCAATCCCTAGTATACCATGGACATCATTCAACTACCATACGATTCATTTCTTTTTTTAGCCTTACGATGATTTTTTTCTCAAGCCGAGAAATATATGATTGGGAAATCCCCAGTAAATCGGCAACCTCTTTTTGTGTTTTTTCTTCCCCGCCAGGATATAATCCAAAACGAAGTTCTATAATTTTTCTCTCACGATTATTTAATTTTTCTAATGCTGTATTTAAAAGTTCGCGGTCTACTTCATCTTCCAAATCACGTGAAATAATATCTACATCTGTTCCTAAAATGTCTGACAGCAGAAGTTCATTACCTTCCCAATCAACATTAAGCGGCTCATCTATTGAAATCTCAGATTTGGTTCGGGTATTTCGCCGAAGATACATTAAAATTTCATTTTCGATACAACGGCTGGCATAAGTTGCTAATTTTATTTTTTTGTCTGTTTTAAATGTATTGATTGCCTTGATGAGTCCAATTGTACCTATTGAAATCAAATCTTCCACATTGATTCCTGTGTTTTCAAACTTGCGTGCTATGTATACTACAAGCCGCAGGTTTCGTTCGATTAGCGTTGCTTTTGCTTGCGCATCATCTTCGCTTCCAAGCAATGCAAGCCATTTTGCCTCTTCGTCCGCATCAAGGGGCGCAGGTAGTACCTCACTGCCACCTATGTAGTAAATACGGTCGTTGTCTTCCTGTGGCTTTATAAATGCCAATGCATCATAAATCATGTTTCGCGCTTTTGTATAAAGTACATTCAACATTTTAGACACCTCCTATGAGTTCGGGGCTAAGTAGCCCTCTATAACGTCCATCACCGCTAAGTTTGTCGTTGTAAATGCCAATCACTACATCGACAGGTACATCTTTGCCTATTTGCACCTTATCTGGGCGAAATCCGATGAGCATTCCATTGGTTTTGCCAAGGCTTGTGAATGGAATCATTCGGATTCTTGTATAGAAAGACCCTTCGCGGTTTAATAATAACGCGCTAAGGTCGTTTTCCTGTTTTTCATAAAATAGAATTTTCAGCTTGTCTGGAAGAAAACTTTTTACAAGTTCAAACTCTGCAATAATAACCGATGATTGAGAGATGGGTTCTTTTAAGCAATGTCCAGTGTCTACCAATGCATCAAATGAACAATCTTTCTCATCTAAAAACACTTGTACATTACATATCATTTGACGCTTTAACAAAAGCTTTTCATAAAATCTTATACCTATTTTTATTAAAATATAGCTTGCAACCATGCCCGTTAAAGCTAAATGCCATGAGATAGCACGTGTGAACCCTTCCCAATCTTCTGCCAATAAATGAACGGCATATGGCAAATCTGTAAGAAAGAACAACGCCATTCCCAACCCACCAATGGTAAATGAAACCCCATAAGCAACGACCATAAGTTTTAAAAATGGTTTAATGCCTTTTGGATGAAAAACGATTGCTACACCAATAGATAAAATGACTACAGATGCGAGTAGTACATTCATAAATCGCAATGAATAGATGACAATAATAAACGTGTATAGCAAAGCCATAACCCCTGCACCAAGTAAAATCCACCTAAACTTACGTGAAATACCCATAATTTTTGCCAACACCCAAAGTACAAAACCATTCATTATGAAATTCACCAGAAACAACATATCTGCATATACTGTCATACTGCATCACCTAGGTCAGTATAAGGCTAATGCATATGCGCAATTTGTCTTTTCTTTTGATGGAAAGGTGAAATTTTATGTATAAAACTGGAACTCACTTACTTATTGTTATTTGACAAGTTCAAATTTCTGCATATAATTATTAAAGTTTTCTAAATGCTAGGAGAGATTATAATGCAGACTTTGAAGAAAATTTTAAAATGTGCGGGTATTGTCATGGGTACATTCGTATTGCTAGTGTTAATATTCCATTTGATTCCCCGCCGTCCAACAATGGAAGCGAATCCATTTATCGTGGGGCGTGGCAATCGTCCTATGGTTGCCGCACATGCTGGTGGGAATTTAGAATTTCCAGGCAACACACTTGAAGCCATGTTTAATTCATACCATGTTGACCCAAATGTTATGTTTGAGCTTGATGTAAACATGACCCGCGATGGTGTGATTATATTATCACATTGCCGCACACTTGACCGTAGGTCAAATGTAACAGGATATATACATGACTGGTATTTTGCAGACTTAGTTGAGCAAGAAGTAAGCTTTGGTTATTTTCATCCTATAGGCTCTAATGGCACCAGACCTCTTGAAATGGATTTGATTCCATATACAAATTATGCAGGGGTTAGCGTCACGCCTCTTGACGTTGTATATCCATTAGGCGTTTCTCCGCGTCATGATTACAAATTTTTGGTGACGACATTGGAAGAAGCCATTAGAACATTCCCCAATAATCTGATGACTGTAGAAGTAAAACAAAGCGGAGATATTGGATTGCAGTCTGTAGATGCCATTATTGAGCTTATGGAACGTTTAGACGCAGCGTATAACACCTTCGCGCGTATAGGGTTAGCATCATTTCATACGTCAAACTTTGAAAGATTTGTGGAGTTGCGTGAAACAACCCACCCTCAACTTATGTTTTCGCCAAGCGGTTCTGGACTTAGGCCTGTATATATTGCCCATTGGGTTGGGTTGGACTTCATATATAATCCCCAATTTACTTTAGCGCAAATCCCTACAAGGGAAGGGTCTTTACCATTGGATACTCGTCATTTTATCCGTGCCCTGCATAGACATAATATAGCTGTGCAATACTGGACTATAAATGATGAAGAAACAATGCGTCATCTTATTTCCCAAGGTGCTGATGCGATTGTAACAGGCAGACCTACACTGCTTAAAGAAATTTTAGATGAAATTTTTGAACAATATTAAATCATTGCTTCAAGTTCACGAATATATGCACCGATGTCATTGATTTGATGTGCATCGGATGCTGTACATATTTTTACATTGTTTTGCTTTAATATATTTAGCAGGTTATTATTTAGTCCAAGTTCTAAGGCTGGATTGTAGCGCAGTTTTAACCCGCCGTTATTTTCTGTGTACATGTTGTTTTTATTTAACCCGATGGCTAATTTATGATATTGGTCTGTTAAGTCACAAGTCGGATTATATCCAAAACATTTTATGCTATCAGGATGAGCTAAACCTGTAAATAAACCACTATCACAAAGTTCAAACATAATTTCATAATACCGATGATACATGTTGTTTACATTTACATTATGCCATAATTCTTTTTGGCTAGGGTCATCAAAAACCCATCCATTGATGGAATGTATACCGCCTGTTAAAAAGTCGAAACAATATTGTTTTAAAATATTTATCAGCTTGCCAGATGTTTCAGGAATATAGCAAACTTCAAGTCCAAAATTTATTTTAATGGGAAGTTTTCCAATAAGGGGTTTAATTGATTGGATAAAATGAAGATAATCTTCTATCGTTCCCCTAAGGTCACTTGTCAACCATTTCCTTTGTGTATGATTGTATTCAATGCAGGGCGTATAAATTTTTTCAAATTCAAAAAAATGATGGGTATGTTCTAGTAAATATATTTCTTCAAGCCCCATTTCTACTGCCTTTTTTACATAGCTGTCAAAAAATTCCATACTATAACCGCACTTTGCTCCGTGCAAAAAATGAACATGTACGTCTCTCATATTCGACACCTCCAAAATAATTATATCATAATCCATTGACGCATTCTAAGAAGCAATGTATATTCTAGTCGAAACCATAACTCGAAGGAGAATATCGTGATTAGAATTATTGATTATAAGGCAGGCAACGCCCCAAGTGTAATGTCCTCAGTGCGGCACTTGGGTTTTAATGCAGAATATGCCAGAAGCGCGCAAGAATTATCTGATGCAACATGTGTAATTTTGCCAGGTGTTGGTAGTGCAAAAGCAACAATGGAATCACTTAAAGCAATGAATATTTTAACGCAATTAGAAAAAGCAGTTTTAAAAGAAAAAGTGCTATTCCTTGGTGTTTGTGTAGGTATGCAAATTTTGTTTGAGCATAGCGAAGAAGAAAAGACCGAAGGGCTAGGATGGTTTAAGGGGCGTGTCGTTAAATTTGACCCTGCAAAAGTGCGTGTTCCCCAAATGGGCTGGAATAAAGTCAAATTTATAAAAAATACACCAGTGCCTACTGAAGATGTGAACAACGCACATTTTTACTATGTAAATTCATACCATGCTGTAGTGGATGATAGTGCTGACCTTTGGGGGGTAAGTGATTATAATGGAGAATTAACTGCATGTGTTCAACGTGATAACATCTATGCAATCCAGTTTCATGCAGAAATAAGCGGTGAAATTGGATTAAAACTGATTAAAAACTTCTTAGATACTGGGGTGAAAATATGTTAACAAAGAGACTCATTGCATGTTTTGATATAATAAATGACCGTGTCACAAAAAATGTGAAGTTTCAAGGTGAACCTGTAGATATTGCCGCTGCGGATACGTTAGCAGCTACAATGTATGCATCACAAATTGATGAACTGATGTTATGTGACATAAATGCTGGAAATGAAAAACGCGGAATAAATCTTAATATAATAAAAAAAGTTGCCGCTCATGTGTTTATTCCCTTTGGGGTAGGGGGCGGCATAAGTGGAATAAGCAGCATGTTTGATGCATTAAAATCTGGTGCAGAGAAAATTAGCCTAGATTCTCTTGCTGTACGCAACCCTGAAATAATTAGTGAAGGTGCGAAAGCTTTTGGTGCGCAATGCATTGTTTTACACATTCGTGCGAAAAAAAATGACTTAATGCCTAGCGGATATGAAGTATATACTGATGGTGCGAAAACCCCTACAAATCTTGATGTTATAACGTGGGCAATAAAAGGTGAATCCCTCGGCGCAGGGGAAATTTGTGTAACAAGTATTGACCGTGAAGGTACCTTTCAAGGGTATGACATTTGTTTAATGAAAAAAATTGAATCTGCTGTACGCACTCCGCTCATTGCTTGTGGTGGGGCAGGAAAACCTGAGCATTTGCTAGAACTTTTTACAAAAACACAAGTTCAAGCCGCAATCATTAGCAGTATGCTATATTCCCCTTTGCTTAAGGAAAATTACACTGTAAAATCTTTAAAACAATTCTTATCAGAAAATGGAGTTCCAATGCGCTTGTAAATTCCAATAGACTTCGCACCGCATATTTCATTCCCGCATACTATGCAAAATAGCATATAAACGGGAGTGATTTTTTGTGGCAAAAATTGCAATGTATGCAGGACATGGTGGAAGTGACCCTGGCGCAGTTGGAAATGGGCTTATGGAAAAAAACTTTACCTTAGGAGTCTCAAATCAAGCAAGTAATATCCTGCGTAGTTGGGGATATACTGTGCTTAATAATCGAACGACTGATACTGATAGAAACATTACAAGAGACGCAAATCTTGCGAATGAAAATAATGTTGATGCCGTTATAGAATTACATCTCAATAGCAATGCCGGCACTCCAGCCACAGGTACTGAAGCTTTTATAAGTATCCATGACAAAGGGCAAGCCCGTGCAATTGCAAATGCAATACTCAGCAGAATTGCTACACTAGGATATAGAAACCGAGGCGTAAAAACACAAGCAAATGCCGCTGGGCAAGATGCTTTTGGTATTATTCGTCAAACTAGAATGCCTGCGGTGCTTGTGGAACTGGCTTTCATAAATAATCCACAAGATATGGCAAGATTTAATGTAAATGAAATGGCTTTAGCCGTGGCATCGGGTATAAGAGATGTCATACCTATTGGTGAAAATGGAAGCAATAATGGAAGTGGAGCATTACCGCCATATCCGGGAACATTGTTGCGTGTAGGGGCAAGTGGAGAATCTGTACGCCAAGTTCAAAGTCGTTTAAACAAAGTAGGGGAGCGTCATTCATCTATACCTCGTATCAATGAGGATGGTATTTTTGGACCTAAAACTTATGATGCGATAGTTGCTTTTCAAAAACTATTTTCATTAAATCCTGATGGTGTTGTTGGTCCTTTAACATGGGATAAGCTCATGCAAGAAAGTTATTCAAATGCTGAAAATACTTGCATAATGCCACCATTTGACGGCGTATCAATTCGACCAGGTACAACAGGGGAAACTGTACGACAAATGCAATGCTGTTTAAATAGAGTAGGGCAAAGCTATCCTGAAATGTCTCAGTTAGTAGAGGATGGTGTCTTTGGTGTTAGAACTTTAACTGTAATTACTACATTCCAAAGGATTTTTGGTTTAGTTCCCGATGGAATTGTTGGCTCTTTAACATGGACAGCACTATCACAGGCGTGTTCGGCATAAAACAACCGAGTCAGTTCCAGATATCTCATAAACGAAAACAGCCGTAAAAGCTCTTGATGTCAGAGTTTTTACGGCTGTTTTATGATTCAAATAGAAGTTTTAATCAAACTTTTTCATAGATTACACTGCTTGTTGGTTATGTGCTTTTTTCCACAGGCTGGATTCATATTCTCTAATAAACAGACGAAGTCCTGCGGTTGCGGCTTCATCACCTAAGATGAAATGTAGAGAGATTACAAAAGTTTTAATTGTGAACAATGTTTTTACATATGAATGATGTGGGTCTGTGTAGGTTGGTACGGTAATGTGTGGTATTAAGCTGTTTAACCATTCTGTGATAATAGTGGTATCAAGTCCTTTTTCTACTAATGCAAGTACAACGGCAGCAAGGCGTTTCTCATCCATATCTGTGAAACTGTGCCCGCATAGCATGTGGATTTTTACACATTCCAAAATTTCCTTTGCAAACGCTATGGGAAATAGGGGACACTTAACAACCCCGCATAGCATGTCTGCACCATGAGATGCGGCGTGCGCCCATCCCTTACCTGCAACATAGCCACGCCTATCAACTTCACGCTTCATGTAATCTATGGATTTTTGCAATGCGGTCATATACAACTTTTCTGTTAAAAAGCCTTTATCAACGCCATGCTCTACAAGATAGCCTATGCCAAGAGATGTAAATGACCGCCAGAAAACACTGTCGTCCCCTTGCTTACCTAGTCCATTAAACAAATGGCTATCGCTTAAAAAGCTGTTTAGTATTTGTACGCAACTTTCGTTACTTAAATAATCCAGTTCTAAAAGACCTAGGATATTTTCCCTAAGTAATGAGTTAGGGCTACCTGTATTGTCAAGTAATAGTTTTACAAATTCATCCTCCCCAAGTTCTGCTATAAGTGCGGGAATGTCTATTTTTCCGTATAAATATGCTTGTTCCATGTCATGTAGTAATTTTTTTAAATCCATTTTGGAATCTCCTTTATTCAAATCGTAATTGATTTATAAGATATTTGATTTTTTATTGAATTAACCTATTATAAAAATGGAAAGAAATAGCTACCAATATACCGTACAGCGATTCCCCCAATAAGTCCAATAAAGGGATTTTTAGTGAGTGCAGTCAACGCCATCGCTGTAGCTGCTTGTGCCGTGTATAGTGGCGTACCTCCACCGTATGCAAAGGCATTTCTTGAGTTAACAACAAATGTAGAAAAGAATCCAATGATAAACAAAAACCCTGCAATCGCTTGCACAGGAACATATTTAACAGCCTTTGTCATAAGCCCTAAAAATAGCAAAAATGCACAAAATAACATCATGACAGCCCCAGCAATGATAGGCCATGGGGACGCTGCCGTAGCAGAAATAATTGCACCAACAGGCGCACCACCAAACAACACACTTGGAATATCTGCCAAGGCGTTAATCACGGTTAAGTGGTCCATATTTTGTGCTGTGCCATCGCCTGCAAGATTTGCTGTAATATTTCCAAAAGCAATATTAGTACCGATATTTAAACTTATAAATGCCAGTGAGAAATAAATTGCCCCAAAGCTAAATTTAGGCTTCATAAGCTTAAAATCGTCCCAGTATTCCTTTGTCCAAAATTTAGGATTATCATTTTGTGCCATATCACCAGTGTATCCGTTATCTTGTGCCATTTTAAGCAAGTCAACACGCCTACCTTGTAAAAACACAAAATCAATTGTTGCAAGTGAAACCGAAATGGCAATGACATAAACAAGCGCGTGTGGATTGCCCATAAATATAATATGAGCCGCCAACGCGCTTACAAATGCTATGATTCCAGTTCGCTTTTCTTGATTAAACATGTCTATGCTAATGCCTGCAACCATGAGTCCAACACCAGCCATCATTCCCCACACAACGGGATTACCTGCAAATTCTGCAATGCGAGTCACTGCACCTGTCAGCCCCAGTGGAATCATCACAAGGACTGCAATGAGTAATGCACCAATTCTTTCATTCACATTTTTCATAAAATGTGAAACGGTCAAAATAGAAGATTGCCCAGAGATTGGCGTAATCGAACCGGTAACAAGATTTCCAACTGCACCGACTAAAAAAGCAAAGGCGGTCGGCTTCATTTTATATCCCTGCGCCGCCGCCCAGGCCAACATAGTTAGCCCATTAATTGCAACAAATACCACTGCCACTACAAACAACCAGATGTCTTGAAACATAGCATCACTTCTCTCTTTCTATACAGAAAACGACGAGTTGCTCAACAGAGGATATTTTACTACATCATTAGAAAATGTCAATCAGTTCATACGTTTTTTTAACATCAAAATTTCATCACGAATGCTGGCGGCTTGTTCAAACTGTAATTCTGCGGCTGCCAATTTCATTTGTTTCTCTAATTTTTTAATTTCAACAATAAGCTCCTCACGGCTCATAGACTCTGCATCTTTGGCAAGCGTAGGGGATGCAGTATCTACGGACTTTGTAAGTTGAATACGCTCTCTGATTTTCTTCACAATAGAACGAGGGGTGATATTATTCACTCTATTGTATTCCTCTTGAATCCCTCGGCGACGATTTGTTTCTGTTATTGCATTATTCATCGAATCAGTAATCACATCAGCATACATAATAACACGCCCATCAACATGTCGCGCCGCGCGGCCTATGGTTTGGATGAGGGAGGTATTAGAACGTAAAAAGCCTTCTTTATCTGCGTCCAAAATGGCTACAAGTGAAACCTCAGGAATATCTAAACCCTCTCTCAAAAGGTTGATTCCCACAAGGACATCAAAAACATCCATGCGCAAATCACGGATGATTTCTAATCTTTCTAATGTGTCAATATCCGAATGTAAATATCGCACTCGGATACCTGCTTCTTTTAAATAGGATGTTAAATCTTCTGCCATGCGCTTTGTTAAAGTGGTGACAAGTATCTTTTGCTTCTTTTCAGTAATGGCGTTACATTCACCAATAAGGTCATCAATTTGCCCTTTTATTGGACGCACGACAATTTCAGGGTCTAATAGACCCGTTGGGCGAATAATTTGCTCAACTTCAAATTGTGAGTGTTCTTTTTCATATTTTGAAGGTGTGGCAGATACAAACAACATTTGGGGAATTTTTGTCTCAAACTCGGTAAATTGCAAGGGGCGATTATCTAATGCAGAGGGTAATCGAAAACCAAATTCCACAAGGGTGGTCTTGCGGGAACGGTCGCCTTCATACATACCCCTGACTTGGGGTAGGGAAACATGTGATTCATCTGCAATAATCAAAAAATCATCAGGAAAATAGTCGAGTAGGGTATATGGCATAGACCCTACTTCGCGCCCTGCTAAATGTAAAGAATAGTTTTCAATGCCAGAACAAAAACCAACTTCACGCATCATCTCCACATCATAACGGGTACGCTGTAATAATCTTTGCGCCTCTAGAAGCCTATCTTGAGATTTTAAATATGCCAATTGCCCTTCAAGTTCATTTTCAATACGCTGTATTGCAATTTCCATACGCTCACGGCTGGTCACATGATGGGAAGCAGGGAAAATTACAATATGCTCCCGCGTGGCAATTACTTCCCCTGTCAGTGCGTGAACTTCGGTAATGCGCTCAATTTCATCTCCAAAAAACTCTACCCGAATCGCAATTTCTGCCGAATTAGCAAGAAATATCTCTAAAACATCTCCACGGGCACGAAATGTAGCGCGCGCAAAGTTTAAATCATTGCGATTATATTGAATCTCAACTAATCGGCGCATGATATCATCTCTGTCACGTATCATCCCCACACGTAACGAAAGCATCAATTCCTTATACTCCGTTGGATGTCCAAGTCCATAGATACATGACACAGACGCAATAATAATCACATCGTTGCGCTCAAACAAAGCCGAGGTAGCCGAATGCCTAAGTCTATCAATTTCTTCGTTGATAGCTGAATCTTTTTCAATAAATGAATCAGTTGAAGGCACATAAGCTTCTGGTTGGTAATAGTCATAATAACTAACAAAATACTCTACCGCGTTGTTTGGAAAAAACTCTTTAAACTCACCATATAACTGTGCCGCTAAGGTTTTATTATGTGCCATGACAAGGGTAGGCTTTTGCAATTCCTGAATAATATTGGCCATGGTAAATGTTTTACCAGAGCCTGTAACACCAAGCAAAGTTTGAAATTTCTTTCCGTCACGAAAACCTTGTGCCAAAGCCGCAATAGCTTCTGGCTGGTCACCAGTAGGCGCAAAGTCTGATATTATTTTAAATTCCATAAATGTACTCCTTAAAACTTTTATAAATTTTATTCTTTTAAATATTCTATACTTGCCAAAGGTAATTCTTTAAGATAATTTTTTAACCGCTTAGACATAGGTTTAAAAAATGCATAAGTGATTCCACCAGATGCAACAGCACCCACTATAGGAATAATTTTACCCACGGCTTTTGCAAAAATAGGTTTTGTCATTCTGATACCAATTGCGGCAGATGTTTTTTTAATAACAGGATACACTACTCCTTTTGTAAGTGCCTTTCTTATAAGCTGTTTGGGTACATTTTGTGCTGATAATAAAGCAATTTTAGATAATGTTATATTTGCAGCGTTTACACCTAACATAACACCTAAAAATAAGATAAGTTGATTTTGTGTTTCATCATCAAATCCATCTTCATCACCTAATATTTCTTGCCAACCATATAAGTATGCAAGTTTTTGTAAGATTCTGATTATATGTGCAAAAAACTGTATAGAGTCAGCTGTCATGGCTATAGCCATTGTAAAACCACCTGGAATACCTGCAACAGCTGATAATGCAGAAACCTTTAATGTTTCATTATTGATACAAGCCTTTGCGATACACTCAATGTCTTCAATATTAATTCCAGCCTGTGCTGGACGTGTTTCTATTGCCTTCTTAACTATATCATCGTCAAAGTACTTTGAAAGTTCTTTTTGTAGAAAGCTTGTACGATTGATTTTTACTCCCGGAAATTCCAGTGATTTGAGTACAATCTTCTCTAATTTGCCATGGTTGTTTTGATTTGTTTGTTCACTCATCTAAAATATCTCCTTATATAGAATTAAACGTGACCTTAAATAACAACATTAACGCCCTCACTTAATCTATTCGCAAAAGTTGTCTTTTGCGAATAGATTAAGTGTAGCTAAACCACCCCCTATTATTGGGATAGTTTAGCCATAAAGCGTTCTGCATCTACTATAAAGCGTTCATGGGTGCCATTACCTATTTGTGTTTTGTCATCGTTGGCGGTTATTGCAAAAGAAACTTTGCGGCCCTCGAATTGTGTTATCGTTGCAGTGGCGAATATTTTTGCACCAAGCGGACTGGCGGCAGTATGAACTATATTGATTTGAGTACCTACAGAGGATTGATTATCTGTTAGTTCATCTGCTAAACACTCACAAGCTGCTTGTTCCATAAGTGCAATCATCATGGGTGTTGAAAATACATCTAAATTGCCGCTTCCTATAGTCTTTGCTGTGTTTTTTTCAGTCACAGTTGTTGTGACTGTTGCAACTTTTCCTACCACAAAAACACTCCTATTCTTTGCTTGTCAAATAAAGACACAATAATTTCCAAGCATTTTCTACAGCCTTCATATGACTGCGTTCCATTCCATGGCTAGAAGCAACCCCTGGCCCAATTAAAGCACCTCTTACATCATGCCCAGCATATCTTGCCGCAGAAACGTCTGAACCGTATCTTGGGTAAATGTCCACGGCATAAGAAAGTGCTGAGTCTTTTGCCAAATTTATAAGTCGCGTGGTCAACGCATAGTCATAAGGCCCACTGGAATCCTTTGCACAAATTGAGACATCATACTCTGTACACGTTAAATCATCACCAATACATCCCATATCAACTGCTAAAAATTCATCTATTTTACATGGCAAATGACTAAGCCCATGCCCTACTTCCTCATAGGTTGAGAAGACGACACAAATATTATGCTCTGGTGTTATATTGTTATCTTTTAAATATTTGAGCAAAGCAAGAATGATTGCCACAGATAATTTATCATCCAAAAATCTACTCTTGATAAAACCTGTATCGGTTATCATTGCCTTTGGGTCGTAGCATATAAAATCACCAGGTAAGATTCCAAGTTCTTTTACGTCATCCTCACTTTTTACCTCTTCATCTAATTTTACATGCATATTTTTTGCATTACGTTCCAATTCAGACGCATCATCATATACATGAGAGGAAGGCGAGTTTGACAAGATAGTACCAGTAAACACCCTACCCCATCGGGTATAAATTTTGCAATATTCCCCATCTAACGTAGGCATTATCGCGCCTCCGACTTGTGAAAAACTTAAAGTGCCATCGCTCTTATAACCTCGCACCACTAACCCTAGTGTATCCACATGTGCAGATATACCCACAGTTTTGCTACTTTTGCCTGTTACATTTACAACCAAATTACCTTTGTTTGTTAAATAATTTTCAAATCCCATATCAGATACATAGGATTGAAGCTTGTCTACAACTTTCGCCGTATAGCCTGACGGGCTGTCGATAGACAAAATTTTAAGCAAAGTTTCTTTGAAATACCCATTGGGAAAGTTCATGGTTAATACCTCCAAAAGAATTTATCTACCCTATTCTACCATAAACTATTTTGACAAGAAATACCCTAAGAAATTGACAACATGCACAAATGATTTATAATTTTCTATAGGCAAGCTGTAATCAGCGATTAAAGGAGGCTTTGCCATGACAATAAGAGAGAAAAGAGAACGATGGGAACGCGAATGTTTAAGTTCGATGGCAACCAAAAGCGCAGATACTCAAGGGCGTAAACATTCTTCAAAATATTGTGATATCCGCACAGAATTTCAAAGAGATAGAGACAGAATTACCCACTCCAAAGCTTTTAGGCGGTTGATGCACAAGACACAAGTATTTATTTCTCCTGAAGGCGACCACTATCGCACACGGTTAACGCATACAATGGAAGTTGCTCAAATTGCCCGTACAATATCGAGCGCGCTTTCATTGAATGAAGATTTAACTGAAGCAATTGCACTTGGACATGACTTAGGACATACACCTTTTGGTCATACAGGTGAAGACGCGCTCAATCATATTTTGCCTGATGGATTTCGCCACAATGAACAAAGTGTTCGTGTAGTGGAGCTGCTGGAAAATGACGGTGCAGGATTAAATCTGACCTTTGAAGTCATTGATGGGATACTCAATCACAGGACATCTTGTAAGCCTGCAACTTTTGAGGGGCAGGTTGTACAAATTTCTGATAAAATTGCTTATATGAACCATGATGTGGACGATGCAGTACGGGCAGGGATTCTTAACCCAGCAGATTTGCCAGAATCTGCGTTTAAAATACTTGGCGCAACGCCATCCATCCGTATAGATTTTCTTGTGCATAATCTGGTTGAATATACTCAAGCAAATCCTAGAAAAATCGCGCTTTCTCCTGATATTACAAAGGTAATGGGTGAACTGCGCAGCTATATGTTTAAAAATGTATATGTACATCAACTTCACTCAAAAGAGCGGAGTAAAATTGATAAAATGATTCACTTGTTGTTTGAGCATTACATGGAATATCCAAATAAGCTTCCCAAGGAATTGCAAGCGCGTATGAGTGAATCTCCTGCATTTACTGTAGCAGACTATATTGCTGGCATGACTGACCGCTTTGCACTAAAACAATTCAGCGAAATTTTCATGCCAAATCCATGGGCTGTAGCGAAACAGTCATAGAATTATCATTCAATGAATACTGCTGAATACCAGTTGACCTCATCATCAATGGTTTTAGCAACGGATAATGGAAGTTTTAGTTGGTTTACTGTTTTAAACACATCAATACCAACTGAATGAAAAGCCGGTCTTGCCTTTGCTGGTAAGCGACATGCTTTGTCTTGTACTTTTGAGCATTCCTTGCATAATGCGCAGTCACTCAGCGAAAAAGCAAAATGAAATCCATCTAAAAAGCAAGCCCGTTCTATTTCGTAAGAAATGTGCTGGCTGGCTTTTTTTTCATTGCTCCCTATAATGATACCGCCTGTGTAATAGGAGAAAACATCTTTATACTGTTCCATGGTCAGTGGTGAGCGTTGATTAGGGCATGTGTGACTTTTTCCGTAATCTGCACAGCCGAAAATACACTTCAAAATAACACGTGGGTCAAAAACAATATCTGAGATGTTAAATGAAACTGCATTCTTTGCGCCCATTTCTTTTGCTTGAGTAATATATTTTTCAAAATTCATTTTTGACATACCTTTTTCTAAATTATTTTCAAAATTCATTTTAAAAACTTCCCTTCCCTATGTATTTGTCGTATGATATCATCTATAAGGACAAATTCCAAGGGAGGATTTAATATATGGCACATATTTCTGCGCGTATTTTTGCGGCATCTTTGGGACATAGCACTTCTATTGAAGTCATTATTCCGAATAATCCGCTTGCCCCTAAACCAGTTGAAAAGGTATTGTATCTGCTTCATGGATTAGGTCAAGATTGTACAGCATGGGGACGGTACACGAATATTGAAGCACTTGCCGAAAAATATAATTATGCAGTCATTATGCCTGAGGTTCATCGCAGTTTTTATGCAAACATGGTTTATGGCAGTGATTATTTTGACTATGTCGCATTCGAGCTTCCTAAAATTTGCGAGCAATTATTTCAAATAAACCATGTACGTGAAAAAACATTTGCAGCAGGACTTTCTATGGGAGGATACGGCGCATTACGCTGTGGACTTACGCGTCCTGAATTTTATGGTGCATGTGCTGGATTCTCTGGTTCAGTAGAACCGCAAGCTAGAGTTGAAGCGTTAGAACAATTTGGTATGGGTAAACAAATCGTGGGCATTTTGGGGCAATCGCTCGCCTATCCTGATGAAGCAAATCTGTATAAATTAGCAAGCAAAGTTGCATTCCTTCCTGAGATTGAAAAGCCAAAGGTATTGATAACCTGTGGTGACAAAGATTATTTATTAGAGGATAATCGTCGTTTGGACGCGCATATGAAAAAACTTTCTATTCCATACAAATATATGGAGTGGGCAGGAGAACATGATTTTAAATTTTGGCAGGAATCACTGTCAGTAATGTTTGAATACTTTGAAGAGATAGAAGGAGTATATTAAATGAGAACTTTTATGGATGAAAATTTTTTACTACACGACGGCACAGCGGTTGATTTATACAATGGGATAAAAGATTTACCCATCATAGACTATCACTGTCACCTTGACCCTAAAGCTATTGCGGAAAACGCACGTTTTCGTAGTATTACAGAACTGTGGCTTGGGGGCGACCATTACAAATGGCGGTTAATGCGTCACAATGGTGTTCCAGAATCACATATTACAGGTGACGCACCAGACCATGAAAAATTTGCGGCGTTTTGCGCTACCATGGAAGATGCTATTGGTAATCCTGTGTTTCACTGGGCACACTTAGAACTAAAAAAATACTTTGGTTATGAAGGAAATATTACTGCTGAAAATGCAGCGGAAATTTATGCATTATGTAATTCCCAAATTGAACGGGAGGATTTTAACGTACACAGTACATTAAAAGCTTGTCGTGTAGAATGGCTTGCCACTACAGATGACCCGGCGGATGATTTGCAATATCATAAGCAAATTAAAAATGCCAACGCTTTGGGTGTACCCAAAGTGCTACCTACATGGCGGCCATCACAAGCATTAGAAGTTGAAAAGCCTACCTACTCTGCTTATATAATAAAACTGGGTAAAATTGCAGGTGTCACCATCACCGATTGGGATAGTCTACGCACTGCCCTTACAAACCGCTTAGATTTTTTTGTGGAAATGGGATGTAAACTTTCCGACCATAGCTTAGAACCACCAGTATTTGACGCTACAGCAACAGATGACGATGCCGCAAATACAATGAAAAAAGCATTGAATGGTGAGACGCTATCAAGTAAAGAAATCATAGCATATAAAACCCGCCTTCTCTCTTGGCTTGGTGGTGAATATTACAAACGTGATTGGGTCATGCAGTTGCACATGCTTGTACAGCGTAATAATAACACGCGTATGTTTAAATTACTTGGCCCCGATACGGGTTATGATGTGATTGCAGATGAAAGTTTTTCCCAAGCTTTAGCACGTATTCTTGACGATATGGAAAGTCGTGATGCCTTGCCCAAAACTGTTTTGTATTCATTGAATCCAAATTCAGACGATTTGCTGGCAACTATGATTGGTAATTTTGCAGGACGCGGCATTCGTGGACGTATGCAATGGGGTTGCCCATGGTGGTTTAATGATAATAAAACAGGTATGCAAAAACATCTTACAACCCTTGCAAATCATGGGATGATTTCAACATTTATTGGAATGCTTACAGATTCCCGCAGTTTTCTTTCATATCCACGGCATGAGTATTTTCGCCGAATCCTTGCTCAACAACTTGGTGAATGGGTTGAAAATGGTGAATATCCACGAAACATGAGCCGCCTGCATAAAATTGCTGGTGACATTGCTTACTACAATGTAAAAAATTTCTTTCAAGATAAATAGAATGCAGAGGTTTTAATATGGAAATAAATATGGTTTCATGGAATGTAAATGGTCTTCGTGCGTGTATGGGCAAGGGGTTTATGGATTTTTTATCTAACAATGATTTTGACCTTGTAGGTTTGCAGGAAACAAAAATGCAGCCTGACCAAGCAGATTTTAGCTTCTCAGGATACCATGTTTATTGGAATTCTGCTGAGAAAAAAGGATATTCAGGCACTTTAGTGCTTTCTAAGCAAGAGCCTATTCGTGTGAAGTATGATATGGGTATTGAAGAACACGACCGCGAAGGACGAATAATTGCACTGGAATTTGAACATTTCCACTATATCACTGTGTATACACCAAATTCTCAAAGAGGACTCACACGGTTGGATTACAGAATGCGTTGGGAAGATGATTTTAAATCATATCTCAATGCTTTCAAAAAACCTGTAGTGGTATGTGGTGATTTGAATGTGGCACATAAAGAAATTGACTTAAAAAACCCAAAGTCTAACGTAAAAAATGCAGGGTTTACCCCTGAAGAACGCGCAAAAATGACGGATTTATTGGCAGATGGTTATACAGATACTTTCCGTTATCTTTATCCTGATAAAACGGACGCATACTCTTGGTGGTCATATATGGGACAATCAAGGCAAAGAAATGTTGGATGGCGTATTGATTATTTTTTAGTATCCGATGCTTTAAAAACTACAATTCGTGAAGCTACAATCAGCCCAGATGTTCACGGGTCAGACCATTGCCCTGTAGGACTCATATTGGATGTTTAATGATGAATACAGTCATTCAATCTCAACCTTATGTGTCGCGAGGCATGGAACAAGCGGGTGGTATTGAGCAACCCGCTGTTCCTGTTGAAAAACCTACAAAGCTTCCTGAAACAGTTGCATTAAAACCAGATGTAACGCCAATGCAAACAGAACGGCTAACAGAGCTTTTACGGGGATATGCAATGAAAGCCACAGAAGAAAATATAAATCTTCTAAAAATTATGCTTGAAAATGGAATCCCTCTTACAAAAGAAAATATTTTACAAATGAATCAAGCCATGAAACTTGCAGGGTCGCAAGATAATGCACTATTTATGATGGAAAACAATATGCGCCTAACACAATCAAATGCTGCACAACTCGATGGGTTTGTCAGTGGGCAAACTAAAATAATGGAACAACTAAGCAACTTAATGAAAGCCATCGAACAGTTGCAAGATAAAACTTTAGTCACACAATTGAAACAAATGTTGTCCAATGGCGGAGACAATAATATACATCGAGATGTAACACCCTCTAAAGAATCTGTAATAATGCAATCGCAACCACAGTTGCAAATAAAAGGGGAAGCAGGATATCAAATATCAAAACAGAATGTATCCCCTACCCTAAACACGCCACCAAGTATACCACCAACGGCACAATCAACAATGCAAATCACAGTAACGATGGGACCACACCAACCTACTGAGCAAGTAGCTACTCATTTGCAGAGTACAACTCAAGTACTTCCGAATATAGGACAACAAGCCCCGCAATCTCCAATTCAAACAGAACAAGTCATGCCATCACCACCTCAAACAGAACAGCATACTCAATTTGTACCGCCCCTTGCTGATGTAGGTGAACTTGTAAAACAAACACAACCATCATTTCACCCCTCTACAAAGCAATTTTCTGCACAACCGCAAACACCTCCATCACTAACATCCGAACTAAACCAGCCATCCCCTACTCTACCACAAGGTCTATTATTTCATTTAGCAGACAGTACGTCAGAAGATATTACTCACTATCTAAATAATTTACGTGAAGCAATGACCCAAATACAACAAACGCTAAGTAAGCAAGAGTCATCTGAAGATATTACCCGTGTTTTACAAGAAGCACGTGCAGTAGAGACACATATAGACTTTACTACACAAATAAAAAATCAAACTTTCATACAGCTACCTATATTTTATAATGGGCAAGAATCTCAAACGGCCTTGCATATTTACAAAGATGCAAAAAAATCATTAAGTAGCAGTTCAGGTTCATCTAGTGCGTTAATTGCCCTTGAAACTGCTGGAATGGGACATTTTGAAACATATGTACAAAAAAATGTCCGCTCTGTCCATTGTCAGTTTAGATTAGAAAGTGACAAAATAGTACAAGCGGTTAGAAATAATATCCACAAGTTGGATGCATTATTAAAAAACTTCGATTACGGGCTTGATAGTTTTTCATTTTTGCCCCCTGGTGACCCTTATACCTTACTTGACAATCCAAAAACCTTTGAAGATTTATCTGATACAAAAATCAGTATCCATCATTTTGATAAGAAAGCCTAAGCTAGGAGTATAACATGCTAAAACTTGCACAGTATTTAAAACCATTTTGGTTAGGGCTTATGTTGATAGTCTTATTGCTTCTAGGACAAGCCCTAGCCGAACTATACTTACCGACACTGATGTCGGATATCGTAGAAGACGGAATCATTTATGCTTATGTAACAGAAACTCCGCGAACAGAATTTATTTTACAAACCGGAGGCTTAATGTTGTTTATTGCATTTTTGGCAGGGTCTGCTTCCCTTACTGCAGCATATATTTCACCACGTATTGCCGCAGGCATGGCACGAAACCTCCGCCGTGATTTATTTACAAAGGTAGAAAGTTTTTCTCAAGCTGAATTTGATAAGTTCTCTTCTGCATCACTTATTACCCGATGTACAAATGATGTTGCACAGGTACAAGGCCTTGCTAATATTTTTGCACGAACCCTGCTTTATGCACCAATTATGGCAATTGGCGGAATAACAATGGCACTCACACGTTCGGTTAGTATGGCTTGGATTATTGTATTGGCAGTCATTATCCTTCTTGGACTAGTACTTATTATTGTAAATATTGTCATGCCGAAATTTAAAATTGTACAAACGATGGTGGATGCATTGAATAAAGTTTCCCGGGAAATTTTACATGGACTTATGGTCATTCGTGCATTTGGCACACAAAGTCATGAGAAAATTCGTTTTGAAAAATCCAACGCAGACCTACGCGACCTTGGTTTATTTATTGCACGTGTAATGTCAGTTGTTGGCCCAGCAATTACTTTTATCATGGGTGGAACACAAATTCTTGTCATATGGGTTGGTGCTCATCAAGTGGCTAATGGTAACTTACCCATTGGCGATATGATGGCGTTTATGCAATATGCTATGCAGGTCATTATTGCGTTTATGATGATTTCAATGGTGTTGGTTATGGTTCCAAGAGCACAAGTTTCTGCTGCCCGTATATCTGAAGTTTTGCATACAGAATTAACTATCAAAGACCCGCCAAATCCTGAATATTTCACAGAAACCAGTGTAAATAAGGGGCAAGTTGTATTTAATGATGTGTCGTTTAATTACCCTGGTGCAGAAGCTAGTGTTATTGAAAATATTAGCTTTACAGCACAATCTGGACAAACCACTGCAATTATTGGCGCAACAGGCTCAGGAAAATCCACTCTTGCGTTGCTTTTACAGCGTTTCTATGATGTAAGTCAAGGTAAAATTACCATTGATGGCTTGGATATTCGCAATGTTCGTCAGGCTGATTTACGTAAAAAAATCGGTTTTGTTCCACAAAAAGGACAATTGATTTCAGGTACAATTGCTTCAAATATTCGCTATGGCAGACCGAATACTACAGATGAGGAAATGAAAGCGATTGCAACTATTGCCCAAGCAATAGATTTTATCCATGATAAAGAAGACCAGTTTGAATCTGAAATTGCCCAAGGCGGAACAAATGTATCTGGTGGACAGCGTCAACGGCTTTCTATTGCACGCGCCCTTGCAAAAAAGCCAGAAATCATTGTATTTGATGATAGCTTTTCTGCATTAGACTTTCAAACAGATGCAAAGCTTCGTAAAGCATTAAAAGAACACATTGGCAATGCTACGGTTATTGTCATTGCCCAACGTGTAGGTACAATTATTAACGCTGAACAGATTTTAGTGATTGATGAAGGTAAAATTGTTGGGCGCGGTACACATGAAACTTTGTTAAAATCTTGCCCAGCGTACCATGAAATAGCATCAAGTCAGGGGGTAGTATGATGACAACAATATATTTTGTTCGTCATGCCATATATCCTTTAAATAAAAAAGGACTTACAGATGTTAGAATGACGATTGAGGAGGTGATAGTGTGAGTGAGAAAAGGCAAGAAAAACGCCCTACATCTAGTGGCGGAATAGGTTTTGGGCGCGGGCAAGGAATGCCTGTTGAAAAAGCCAAAGACTTCAAAGGCTCAATGAAGCAGTTGATTGCATATTTGGGTGCAGAGAAAAAAATTATCACTATCACATCACTTATTGCTATTGCCTCGACCGTCATGGCAGTATTTGCACCACGTGTCTTAGGGGGTGCTACAGATGAAATTTTTTCAGGACTCATAATTGGTCATTTTAACTTCAACCGCATTGCAACAATCATGTTTCAAATCATGGTCCTGCATGGCGTAAGCATCGTGTTTAACTATTTACAAGGCTTTATCATGGCAGGTGTTAGTGTACGCATTAGCTATCGTTTACGCAATCAACTCAGTGAAAAAATCCATAAGCTTCCACTGAAATATTTTGATAAAAATGCCCATGGAGATGTACTTTCTCGTATTACTAATGATGTTGATACAATAACCAATACCCTTAACCAAGGGCTTCCAATGTTGTTAATGAGTTTTACAGCCGTTGTAGGTATCATTATTATGATGATTACCATTAGTCCGCTTTTAACCCTTGCTGCCATGGGTATTTTACCCCTTTCAGCAATTTCTATGGGTATCATTGTTAAAAAATCGCAAAAGCATTTTAAAGCACAGCAAGAAGTGTTGGGAAAACTGAACGGACACATTGAGGAAATGTTCACCAGTCACATTATTGTGAAATCTTTTAATGGTGAAGACGCTTCCGTAGAAGCTTTTGACGTGCAAAATGAGAAACTTTACAATGCTGGCTGGAAGGCAAATTTCTTGTCTGGAATGATGATGCCTATTATAGGGTTCATTAGCAATCTTGGATATGTTGCAATTGTAGTCATTGGTGGGGCGTTGGCTGTTGGTGGGCGGCTTTCTATTGGCGGAATCCAAGCATTTATCCAGTATACGCGTCAGTTTGGGCAACCAGTCGCACAACTTGCAAGTGTTGCAAGCGTTTTTCAACAAACCGCTGCCGCTGCTGAACGTGTATTTAAATTTTTGAATGAAGTAGAAGAATCTCCTGAATTTGAACATCCTGTGGATAAAATGCAGGTAAAAGGACATGTTATATTCGATAAAGTCAATTTTGGCTATGACCCTGAAACGCCTGTTATTCGTGATTTTACAGCTGAAATTAAACCGGGGCAAAAGATTGCCATTGTAGGGCAAACTGGTGCAGGTAAAACGACTATTGTAAAATTACTTATGCGTTTCTATGATATAGATTCTGGCTTAATTGCTGTAGATGGTGAGAATATAAACCATTATACAAGAGATGGATTGCGATTACATTTTGGCATGGTTTTGCAAGATACATGGTTGTTTAATGGAACAATTGCAGACAATATTAGATACGGAAAACTTAATGCTTCAGATGAAGACATGAAAAAAGCGGCTAAAGCCGCTCAAGCACACCATTTTATTCGGGTATTGCCAGACAGTTATAATATGATGATAAATGAAGAAGCTGATAATATTTCAGCAGGGCAAAAACAGCTTTTGACCATTGCAAGAACCATTTTAGCTGACCCGGATATTCTCATTTTAGATGAAGCAACCAGTAATGTTGATACACGCACAGAAGTTTTAATTCAACGTGCAATGGATAATCTCATGAAAGGGCGAACAAGTTTTATTATTGCCCATAGGCTATCAACCATTCGCAGTGCTGATATGATTCTAGTCATGCATGAAGGCGACATCGTAGAACAAGGTTCTCATGAGCATTTATTGGCACAGAATGGGGTATATACTAAACTTTATAATAGTCAGTTTGATGTAGTTGATTGAGGATTTTATCTTAAAAATGGGAGATTATTAAATAGGATGTAATCTGTGGAGGGCGTAAATAACACTGATTCTAAGAACACATCTTATTTTGTAAATCTGATATATGTTAGAATGAGTTTACTATCTGAAAAATGGCAGGGCACATTTATGTACCACAGCAAAGCTGTTGTATCGTGCGTAAAATTTATATAATGTGGGTGAGTGTGCATGAAAACTAAACAAAAAACATTGATACATTGGTGCGGGTTACTTGGTGTGGTAAGTTTTCTTTCCTATGCCGTAGCAGTAATATTTGCCCCCTCTGCTTATCCGGGGTATGACTGGATGAGCCAAGCGGTCAGCGATTTAAGTGCAGCTAACGCTCCATCACTTGCTCTTTGGCATCAATTATCAAGTTTGTACGGTGTAGCAGGAATAGTCTGCGTTATGATGGTTTGCGTTGCCATTCGAGGTGGGCAGAGCAAAATTTTGCAACTGGAAATTTATGCATTTACTGTAATGTTTTGGGTGTCTACAATCGGATATGCAATGTTTCCCCTTTCGGAAAGCGGAGGTACAGGAGCGACTTTTCAAGGTACAATGCACATTGTTGTAACTGCACTGGTTGTTCCCTTGTCTATTTCCTCTTTTGTCTTGGTGATGATTGGGGGGTACGCTAAAAAGAGATTTGTTTCTCTTGCAGTCTGTGCAAGTGTCGCTTTATTTCTTATGCTCGTAGGTGGAATAGGAATAGGAATTGCACCATCTGAATACTTCGGTGTATTTCAAAGGTTTAGCAACCTTGTTTCTGTAAATGGATTTCTTGCGGTATTAGGTATATTTTTGCTTACAGGGGAGTTGGAAGATAGAGTGCATGGTGAAGTATAAGCATTATCTACGTTATTTCCACCCCTATCAGCGTTCGTTGTATGATTCTCTTATAGAAAGTAAAATAGAAAGTAAAACAAGCAGTGATACTGTATTGACCACCTTACAGATATGTACTGGGGCAAATGCCCCATGATTTACATGATTACAATTAAATAATTTCTACAGTGACTCTTTTTTCTTCGTGAATGGCGGCGGCTTTAACTAATGTACGAATTGCACGGGCTATACGTCCTTGTTTGCCTATGACTTTGCCCATATCTTCTTCGCCTACTTTTAGGCATAGTACAATTACACCATCACGTTCTTCTTCTCTAACTTCTACTAAATCTGGCTTATCAACAAGCTGTTTTGCAATTAGGATTAGTAAGTCTTTCATGGAGTTACCCCTCCCCTTTTATACGCCAGCTTTTTTAAGCAATGCGCGAACTGTGTCTGTAGGTTGCGCACCTTTAGAAATCCAATCTTTAGCCGCGTCATTGTCTACACGAAGCACTGACGGAGCTTTTGTTGGGTCATAGATGCCTATTTCTGCAAGCACCTTACCATCACGTGGGGTGCGGCTGTCCGCTACGACAATACGATAGAAAGGAGCTTTTTTCGCGCCCATTCTTTTCAAACGAATTTTTACCATTTTACATACACCTCTTAAAATTTTTTATTGCGGTCTTGCCGCTTTATCCGAAAAAGGGCAGTTTACCCTTTTTGCCGAATTTACCTTTTTTACCGAACATGCCACCACCTGTAAAGTTTTTCATCATTTTGCGCATGTCCTCAAATTGCTTTAATAAGCGGTTCACTTCTTGAATTGTACGCCCACTTCCTTTGGCAATACGTTTTTTGCGTGAACCATTTAAAATAGTAGGATTATGGCGTTCTTCATGGGTCATGGATTGGATAATGGCTTCGGTATGTGCCATAGCTTTTTCATCCACTTCTTGCCCTGCTAATGCGGATTGGTCTACACCAGGAATCATGCCAATAAGGTCTTTTATTGAACCCATTTTTTTTATTTGTTGCATTTGGTCTAAAAAGTCTTCTAATGTAAATGCATTATTACGGATTTTTTGCTCCAACTCCGCGGCTTGCTTTTCGTCAAAAGCTTGTTGTGCTTTGTCAATGAGACTTAATACATCACCCATGCCTAGGATTCTGGATGCCATACGGTCTGGGTGGAAAGGTTCCATATCCTCTAATTTTTCGCCCATGCCTACATATTTTACAGGTTTGCCTGTCACTTTCTTTACAGAAAGTACTGCACCACCACGGGTATCACTGTCTAGTTTTGTTACAATGATACCATCTAAACCCAGCTTTTCATCAAAGGTCTGTGCTACATTTACAGCATCTTGCCCAGTCATTGCGTCTACGACTAATAAGATTTCCTGTGGTTTTACAGCAGTACGCACATTTGATAATTCATCCATGAGTGTATCATCAATATGAAGACGACCAGCCGTGTCAATAATAACTATGTCATGACCATTTTCTTTAGCAAAGTCAAGACTTTTTGCTGCTATAGTCACAGGGTCTGTTTTGTCTCCCATTTCAAAAACAGGAATATTATAAGTGCTTCCAACGACTTGTAGCTGTTTAATTGCAGCAGGGCGATAGATGTCACAAGCAACTAAAAGCGGTCGTTTACCTTGTTTACGTAAAATTCCTGCCAGCTTACCTGTGCTTGTGGTTTTACCTGCGCCTTGTAATCCAACCATCATATATACGGTAGGTGGTTTTGATGAAAATGTGAGTTGGCTTTGAGATGAACCCATGAGCGCAATGAGTTCTTCATGAACCAGTTTTATCACTTGTTGACCAGGGTTAAGACTTTCTAAAACTTCATGTCCAATAGATTTTTCTGTAACACCTGTGATAAATTCTTTAACTACACGAAAGTTCACATCCGCTTCAAGCAGTGCAAGACGAACTTCGCGCATAGCTTCTTTTACGTCTTTTTCAGAAAGTTTACCTTTACCTTTTAATTTTTTAAAGACGTTTTGCAGCTTTTCACCTAAACTTTCAAATGCCATATTACACCCCTTTCTAGATATTTAATGTATGAACAAGTTTGCGAATATGGTTAATATCCCATCCATTTATATTTTCTAATTGAATTAAAGCATCATCAATTTGGGCTATTATTTTTTGATGTGTCATATATTTTGCTACAAGACAAAGGAGTTCCTCATAACGATTTAATCGCCCCAATGAGCGTTTTAATAAATCTGCAACAGCTTGTGGCGTAATACCCATAGATGCACCAATTTCTGCATGAGAACAATCTTCCATGTAATGCATAGCAAAAACTTCACGTTGTCTTTCCGTAAGCAATGCGCCGTAAAAATCAAAAAGTAAATTTTTATGTTGTCTTACGGCTGGCAAGTCGTAACTATTCATAATCGCCTCTCAAGGAAAAATACTTTATAAAGTATAAATACTTGGGAGTATATTGTCAAGTATATTTTACTCAAAGTCCTATTATTTGCCAAACATTTCAAAGCAAATGCTTATTATGTATTAACTTGCGGTGAAAAAATATTGCTTAATCATTAACAACATGTTACAATCGTCTTCATAATAAATTTTGGATAGTATCCTATCCATATATTCAGGAGACCATTTTATGAAAATTTTAAAGGCAGTCTGTGTTGTATTATTTGCCTTAATCGCCAGCATTACCATTCCATTTGGAATAATGAGTTTTACAGCAGCAGAAACAGCACTAAGGCAAGTGACGATTTACGACATGGACGCAGAACGGACATTTTTAACACAAGCAGAAACAGTAGGTGACGCTTTAAGAGAGTTGGGCATTGAATTAAATAGTTTCGACCGCACCAGTCATTCTCAAGCAGGACAAATATGGGATGGAATCGCTATCACGATAGAAAGAGAAATTAACTTTTACGTTAAAATTGACAGTAACCCCTTACTTACACATGCATCCCGTCCGGGAATTACAGTAGAAGAAGTGTTAGTGCAATTTCAAACAGGGCAAGATTTTGCACTACTTTTTGACGGAAATCATACACGTCAAGTGGCAAATGGTGAAACCCTCCATTTTACTTCATGGCAATCACGCTTTATTTCCGACACGCATAATGTCCCCTACTCGACCATTGAAAATCGTACAAATGCTGTAAGCCAAGGACGTAGTCATGTCCGTCAGGTTGGAGAAATGGGCGTAAATGAATCTACAACAGCACTGATATATATTGGCGGCGTAGAAATGAACCGTCAATATTTTGGAACAACAACATTGGTTGACCCTGTTGATGAAATCATAGATATTGGAACAGGCTGGTTAGGTTCAATGACCGATGTAACACGGGAGGATTTTCACTATTTCCGCCGTGTTCAAATGGAAGCCACCGCATATACCGCAGGATATGGTTGCACAGGAAAACACCCTGATGACCCATGGTATAGAATCACTGCCTCTGGGCGAGAGGTGCAACATGGAATCGTTGCTGTTGACCGTAATGTCATTCCACTGGGAACGCGTTTGTTTGTAGAAGGATATGGCTTTGCCATTGCCGCAGATGTTGGCGGTGCAATTCGTGGTTACAAAATTGATTTATTTATGGAAGATTTACAAGATGCTTTAAATTTTGGACGGCGGCATATATATGTTTGGATTTTAGATGAAATATAAAAACCTTTGCAAAAAACCGATTATGCATATATTTTAGCATAATCGGTTTTTTTACATAGATTTTACATTCAGCTTATAGGCATTTTACATAGCTTGTGTATTCTTCATCCCGTAAACAAAAATTACAATTTTGTGGAGGATGTTTAGGATGAAAAAATGGATTTTAGTTGTAGCTTTAGCCGTGGTGTCAGCTTTCTTATTTGCAGGTTGCCGACCAGAAGATGCAGGCAGTGATAATATCATTGTCGCAGGTTCTACCACTATCACCCCAGTCATGCGTGAAATTGCTGAAGCTTTTGAATCAGCAAATAATGGACTTACAGTTGAAATTCAAGAACTTGGTACATCAGCAGGTATTAACGCAACCATCGAAGGTATTAGTGACATTGCAATGTCGTCAAGAGCCATGTCAGCAGATGAGCAAGCACAAGGCGTACATCCAATCCCGTTTGCAATTGATGGCGTGGCCGTTGTTGTGAATCCAAACAATCCAGTCAGTGACCTTACACTTGAACAAATCACAGCCATTTTCTATGGTGAAATCACAAATTGGAGCGAAGTAGGCGGAAATGATGTTGCAATTACTGTAGTATCCCGCGAAGAAGGTTCTGGTATTCGTTCAACCTTTGAATCATTTGCTAATATTGATGAAGTGTCTAGTGGTGCTATTATTTCTCAAGGCACAGGTGGTGTAATCGCTAGTGTTTCCAGCAATGTGAATGCTATAGGATATGTAACAACAGGTGTTGTATCTGATGGTTTAAAGGCTGTTGCCATTAACGGCGTAATGTTTTCTGAAACTACAGTGATGAATGGAAGTTACATTTTTGCAAACACATTCTTTATTGGTATACGAGATGATTTAAGTGATAATGCCCAACGCTTTGTTGACTTTATTCTATCCTCACCAGGGCAAGACGTAGTATCCGCAGCAGGATATGTGAGGATTCAATAAAGACTATGAAAACAAGAGAACATGTTGCAAAACTTATTTTTATGTTTTGTGCCTTAACCGCAGTCGCCGCTCTATTTGTTATTATCTTCTTTATTTTTTCAAGAGGAATGCCCGCCATCTTTGAGGTGGGCATTGGCGGCTTTTTAAGTGGTCGTGTTTGGCGGCCATTGCAAGGGGAGTTTGGGATTTTCACCTTTATATTTACATCCCTTGTGACAACAATCGTTGCTTTTATTGTAGGGTCAAGAATTGGGTTGTGGTGTGCAATTTATCTTGCCATGTTTTGCCCTAGAAAAATTTATCGTCCATTAAAAACGATGGTAGAGTTACTTGGGGGCATTCCTTCTGTTTTATATGGTTTTTTTGGTGTGGTCGTAATTGTACCGTTTATTCGCAATGCCTTTGGAGGACCAGGAAACAGTATGCTGGCGGCAATGATTATCCTTTCCATTATGATTTTGCCTACGATTATTAATTTAAGTGAAGCGGCTATTCGTGCAGTGCCGAGTTTTTATTATGAAGGTGCCCTTGCACTTGGTGCAACTAAGACAGAAGCGGTTTTTGATGTTGTTGTGCCGGCTGCAAAATCAGGTGTTAATGCCTCTTATATACTAGGGGTTGGTCGTGCAATTGGTGAAACAATGGCAGTGATTATGGTGATAGGTAATTCACCTCATATGCCAGAAAGCGTACTTAGTCCAGCAAGAACCATGACAGCGGCAATAGCACTTGAAATGAGCTATGCTACAGGATTGCACCAAAATATGCTATTTGCAATTGGTGTAGTATTGTTTACTATTGTTATTGTCCTCAACCTTATTTTAACCATTCGGAGGCATTAAAGTGAGAAAACTTAAAAATAATTTACGATATATTAAAATTTATATTGGAATTGGTATGGCAATCACTACTTTGCTTGGTATTTTGCTATATATTTTAATTAACGGATTACAGCATATTACATTTGATTTCTTATTTAATGTCAATGCGCCCCGAGGGCAAACCCTTGTACCAATGATTTTTACTACAGTTTTAATTGTTTTACTTACGCTGGCAATCTCTGCGCCTATTGGTATTGGTTCTGCAATTTACTTAAACGAATATGCAAAAACAGGTGCGTGGTTTGTTAAAACAATTCGTATGGCTATTGAAACCCTTTCAGGCATTCCATCGATTATATATGGACTGTTTGGTTTTCTATTCTATGTCATTATCTTGCGCTGGACATGGTCGATTATGGCTGGAGTTTTTACAGTCGCTATTATGGTATTGCCTATTATTATACGCTCTAGTGAAGAAGCTTTAAAATCTGTACCCAATGCTTATCGTGAAGGTAGCTATGCACTTGGTGCAGGAAAGTTTTATACAATTTGGAAAACCGTTTTGCCATCGGCAGTTCCAGGAATTTTAGCATCCATTATTCTCACTATCGGACGAATCGTAGGCGAAACTGCCGCACTTGTTCTCACTGCTGGAACTGTTGCAGGTATGCCGTCAAATTTATTTGATTCATCGGCAACCCTTGCGGTATTTATGTATACTATTACGGTTGAAGGAACAGACATGGATAGAGCTTATGCCACTGCTGTTGTACTTATGGCACTTATCCTCTTTTTAAATACTTTTGCAAACTTTATTGGAAAGAAGCTGAAACCACAATGAATAAATTTCAATTGAAAGATGTAAATTTATGGTACAACGATTTTCACGCATTAAAAGACATTAACATGGATATCAAAGCAAAGGAAATTACAGCATTTATTGGGCCTTCTGGTTGCGGAAAATCCACATTAATTAAAAGTCTTAACCGCATGAATGACTTGATTGATGGTTGTAAAATTACTGGAGACTTTCTATTAGACGGCGAAAATATCTATGGAAACCTAGATATAAATGCACTTCGCAAACGGGTAGGCATGGTTTTTCAAAAGCCAAACCCCTTCCCCATGAGCGTCTTTGACAATGTGGCATATGCCCCTCGTGTGCATGGTATAAAGTCAAAATTTAAATTGAATGAAATTGTAGAAAAATCTTTACGGGATGCTGCAATTTGGGATGAATTAAAAGACCGCTTAAAAAAATCAGCAATTAGTCTTTCTGGTGGACAGCAACAACGCTTGTGTATTGCTCGTGCCCTTGCGGCAGAGCCGGATGTTTTACTTATGGATGAACCAACATCTGCACTTGACCCAATTTCTACTGCAAAAATTGAAGAGTTGGTGATTAAACTTAAAAAAAAGTATACTATTGTCATTGTTACACATAACATGCAGCAAGCTGTTCGCATTTCTGACACAACAGGATTTTTCCTGCTGGGCGAACTCATTGAATACAATAACACCGAGCAATTATTCTCAATGCCAACCGACAAGCGTTGCGAAGACTATATTACAGGGAGATTTGGATAATGCGTAGATTTGATAAGCAACTCATAAAGCTCAATGACATGTTGCTGGAAATGGGTGCATTGGTTGAGCAATCCATATTCATAGCATCTCAAGCTTTAATTGAGCAAGATTTAACATTGGCAAAGAAAGCGATAGCCGCTGAAGCAGATGTGGAACAAAAGGAAAAAGACATTGAGGCATTTTGTCTCAAATTACTTTTGCAACAACAACCTGTGGCAAGAGATTTACGTGTCATTTCTGCCGCCCTTAAAATGATTACAGACATGGAACGTATTGGTGACCAAGCCGCTGATATTTCAGAAATTGTTGTCATGATGAACGACGCACCCCACATTGCAAATCTTGAGCATATTCCTAAAATGGCAACCGCTACTGTAAAAATGGTGACTGACAGTATCGACGCATTTGTAAAAAAAGATTTAGAGCTTGCGAAATCTGTTATAGATTATGATGATGTAGTTGATGACCTTTTTGACAAGGTAAAGTTTGACTTGATTGAGCTGATTCGCAAAGATAGCGGCAATGGAGAGCAAGCCATTGATTTGCTAATGATTGCAAAGTTTTTTGAACGTATTGGTGACCATGCTTGCAATATTGCAAAATGGGTAGTGTATTCAATCACAGGAAAGCAGTGATAAAGTTGCCGCATATTTGGATGATAGAAGATGATGAGGATATACGAGAAATAGCCCTTTATGCTTTGCGTACTGCAAAGTTTGAAACAACAGGCTTTGAAAATGGTGAAGAATTTTTTACAGCCTTAACAGCATGTGACTATACCCCTGATTTAATTATGCTTGATATTATGCTGCCTGGTGATGATGGGTTAACTATTTTAAAAAAATTACGGCAATGCCCACAATATAAAAACTTACCCATTATCATGCTTACTGCAAAAGGAAGCGAACATGATAAGGTGGTTGGGCTAGACCTTGGTGCAGACGATTATTTATCCAAACCTTTTGGTGTGATGGAACTTATTTCTCGGGTAAAAGCCCTGCTTCGCAGAAGCCAAAACAGTACATCAACACCTTCAAATGAATTACAATACCAATGCATTCAAATGAATCACACCAGTCGTATAGTGCTGGTTGATGGGGTGGTATTAAACTTGACCTTTAAAGAATATGAACTACTACACTACTTGTTAATCAATACAAATATTGTATTAAACCGTGATAAAATTCTGGAAACTGTGTGGGGTTATGATTTTGAAGGTGAAAGTCGTACCTTAGATATGCATATAAAATCATTGCGAAAAAAACTTGGAAAAGCGGGCGAATATATAAAAACTGTCCGTAATGTAGGATATAGATTGGGTGAATAATCTTGCATAAACGAATATATGGTGGCTTTGTTGGACTGATAATGGTTTGTGTTATAGTATTAGCAACTTCTTTTAGTTTTATGTTTTTTAGTGCGTCACAGACCCATGAAATGGCAGCCATTAGAGATAAGGCATATCTTGTTGCTGAATTGCTTAATCATGGAGATTTTGACTACTTTGTAAATTTTGCAGGCAATGAAACACGTATGACTATTATCGCGCCTGATGGTTCAACAATTATGGATAACTACAGCGGTGCAGACTTTAACGAAAATCGTGCAGATAGAGAAGAGTTTATTCAAGCCATTGCCTTTGGATATGGTGAGTCAGTCCGCCAATCAGAAACCCTTGGTGCAGAGACATTTTATTATGCGATACGCCTTGAAAATGGGGATGTTTTGCGTCTTTCACGTACATTGCATAGCTTAGGTGAGGTATTTCCTTCAATTTTACCTATGCTTGTAATCATCACTATCGTTATCTTGCTTTTTGCTTACTTTGTCGCTTTCCGTGTCACACGAAAAATTATAAAACCATTAGGAGAAGTTGACCTAGAAAACGCAACTGCCATTGATGGCTATGAAGAGCTTTGGCCCTATATTCGGAAAATAGGCAACCAACGGCAGGAAATCGCGTCGCAAATGAAAGCTTTAAAAAACCGTGCTGGAACCATTGACACAATTATTGAAAATATGCGGGAAGGTTTAATCATCCTTGATAAAAAAGGGAAAGTCATGTCTGTGAACCAAAGTGCAAAAGATATTTTTGATATGCCAGGTAAAGCCAAAAATATTCAACACATTTACCGTGACCCAGAGTTTATGCAAAGTGTCAAAGGGTGTTTAGACGGTGTACATCTGGAAATGATATTTTCACGCAATGATAAAATTTACAAGGCTGTCTTAAATCCCGTTACTGGCGGAGAGCATAAACATGGTGCAATTATTTTCTTCCTAGATATCACTGCCCAAGCCAAAGCTGAAACCCAGCGTAAGGAATTTTCTGCAAATGTTTCTCATGAATTAAAAACGCCACTGACCACTATTTCTGCATTGTCAGAAATGATGGAAGGCGGCATGGTTAAAGCAGAAGACATGACGGCAATTGGCAATAAAATTTCAAGACATACTAAACGGCTGATTAGCATTATTGAGGATATCATCCGCCTTTCAGAATTTGACGAAAATAAAATTGCGCTGGACTTTACGCCTTTTGACGTATTTGCGTTGGCAAAATCCACAATATCTACACTGGAAGAAAAAGCGGCTGAAAAAGCGGTGACATTAAAACTTGAAGGTGAGCCGTTAAATATCAATGGCAATAGCCGTTTGATTGACGAACTTTTGTACAATTTAATTGACAATGGAATTAAATACAATAAAGATAATGGAAGTGTAACTGTATCCATAAGTCAAGATGCAGAAGTGTGTAAAATTAACGTAAGTGATACGGGCATAGGCATTGCCAAGGAACATCAAGAGCGTGTTTTTGAAAGGTTCTATCGTGTAGACAGTTCCCGCTCTAAAAAAACTGGGGGAACAGGGCTTGGACTTTCCATCGTGAAGCATATTGCTGAACATCATCATGGTAAAGTTATGCTAACAAGCACAGAAGGTGTAGGTACGACTATTACCTGCTATTTACAATTTATTCTATAAATTTTTACTTTTAATTATTTTAGTAGTATAATTTTATAAATATGTAAATAAGGGGTTTGTTGATATGAAAGCAGATATAATTATTATTGGGGCAGGTATTGTAGGTTGTGCAACAGCACGTTTTTTAAGTCAGTATAAATTAAAAATTATTGTACTAGAGCGTGGTGCGGATGTTGCCATTGGCGCAACCAAAGCCAATAGCGGAATTTTGCATTCTGGATACGATTGTGAACCTAATACCCATAAGGCGGCGCTTAATGTTAAAGGACTGTCAATGTATCATAAACTAAAAAAAGAACTGGATATCCCAATGCGAATTTGCGGCTCTATGGTGGTCAGTTTTAGTGAAAGCGGCGAGAAATCACCTGAACTTATACGATTGTACGAACGTGGGATAAGCAATGGTGTCACTGACATGGAGCTAATTTCTGGTGAGGTGGCAAGAAAGCTTGAACCAAACTTACATTTATCTGTAACAGGTGCATTAGTATCAAAAAACGCAGGTATTATTTCTCCTTATGAAGCCGCTATTGCGTTTGCTGAAAATGCAGCTGAAAATGGTGTTGAATTTTTCCTTAATACCAATGTAACCCATATCAATTTTGCTGATAAATCTTTTACTATTCACACTTCAACAGGTTATTTTTCATCCCCAGTGGTTATCAATGCCGCAGGTTTAGAAAGCGGAAATATTCACAATATGACCCATGTAGAGAAAGAATCAATCATACCCCAGCGCGGAGAATATTATTTGCTGGATAATACCCAACGAAATTTAGTAAGCCGCACAATTTTTCAATTACCCACAAATTTAGGTAAAGGTGTGCTTATTACCCCTACCCTAGACCATAATATTTTACTCGGCCCAACAGGCGATTTTATTGACGAAGGCAATAGCACTGAAACCACATTAAAGGGACTTGCCGAAACATTAGAAAAAGCAAGTTTATCCCTTAATAAAATACCCATCCGTCATCGTATCACTAACTTTGCAGGGGTAAGGGCAAAACATCATAGCCGTGACTTTGTTATAGAAGAGTCCACATCTGGATTTTTTAATGCCATTGGCATAGATTCACCGGGACTCACTGCCGCACCAGCCATTGCTAAAATGCTTGGGGAAATGGTTTTAAGTCGGTTACAACCCAAAGAAAATCCAAAGTTTAAAAGTAAACGTGTTGGCATTAAACGCTTTAAAGAATTATCGCCTACGCTACAAGCTGAATATATTGCCCAAAATCCAGCATATGGGCGTATTGTATGCCGTTGTGAAACCATTACAGAAGGGGAAATTATTGAATCAATCCGCCGACCTGTAGGGGCAAAAAATCTAGATGCAGTAAAACGTCGTTCCCGTGCGCAAATGGGTCGTTGCCAAGGGGGATTTTGTACAATGCGTTTGATGGAAATTTTAAGTGCAGAACTTGGCATTTCTGAGTTGGAGATTACGAAAAGTGGGGCTGGGTCGGAGATTGTTCACGGTTCTTTTTAGCCGTTTTAATTCTTACAAGTTCATCCCTTTCCCGTTCTTCCAGTTGTTCTGATATGTATTTAATACGCGCCTCGTACTTTGGAATTGTAATATTTCTTAGTGCGGCGGCGCGTTTTCTTATGCGTTGCAGCAATTCATTAAGCCGATTGATTATTGCTTCGGATTCTATTAGTTTTTGCTTGATTTTCACGATTTTACGCCATGCTTCAAATGCTTCATCTACAGATACACTGGTTTCTGAAAGATTATAGTGCTTATTTGAAAACGCAATTATCCACACATTATCTAAATTTTCCTTACCAATTTCCATTTGTGCTATTGCCAAAAGCTGATATGCGGTTATAATATTATCACGAAGTTCATTTCTTAACATACGTGTTGTGTTTTTTATTTCGTTAAGTTCATGCAATAATGCTTTGTGACGCATGTCCATGAGATGATATCCTTTTCGCGCCAGTGACAGATTATGTCTGGCTTGAAGTAAATTTCTTTTGGTTGGCAATGCGTTAACATCCATTTTAAAATACTCCTTTCCTGATTGTATAAGGTTTTATCTTAGAATGTCCTCCATAATTTTGAAGTATATTCTAACCTATTCCAATCCAATATAAATATGCAATGATATTTGGGAGGGATTGATATGCCAACATCTGTAGGTATTGTCGGCTATAATGGACGAGAAATGACGAGGGCATTTTTAAGAATGAGCAATGGCAAAGCAAATTGTTATCACATTACAAACGAACAATCACATGGGCCAAAGATTAACATACTCATTGCCGCTGAGGCATCACCTGTTTTAACTGCAATGATTCCTGCCCTTTCACAGGAAGATTATCTTGTTGTGAATGCAGACGATAAGACCATTTTTCCACTGTTATCTGGAAATGAAGCAAAGCTTATCACCTATGGATTTAATACACGGGCTTGTATTACCGCATCCAGCGTTACAGATGATGGTTTACAGGTGTGCATACAACGTGGGTTTCAAGGCATTGATGGTACGGAACGTGAACCTCAAGAATTTTCTGCCCGTGGGAAGGAAGATTCAACATCTATGCTTGGTGCAGCAGCAGCATGGGCTGTTTTAAATGACGGGTTTTAATTTATAGAAAGTTCTAAATTTAGCTATACGGCAATAAGATATACAATGTGTGAAAAATGCGTGAGCAAATTTTTTACACTAACCGATTTGCTGCGCCGCCATAGGCGGCATGGGATAAAAGAGAGGTGACGCATCTTGGAGAACGGAAACAATTTCATCGACATTGGCGGGCGCATCAATTCTGATTTGACGTTTAGCCACGAAATTTATGGTGAGGGATTTTATCGCTTTGATGTTGAGGTAGATAGACTCAGCGGAAATAGTGATATTCTTCCCGTTACCGTAAGTGAACGTATCGTTGACCGCGAAAAAATGGCAATTGGTTTGCCTATTCGCATTTTAGGGCAAATTCGCTCGTACAATAGTTATGTAGAAGCTGACAAACGTAACAAACTTGTACTTACAATTTTTGCCCGTGATGTAGAAGTGCTTAGTTCAAGTTCAGACACTAGCCCAAATGACGTATTTTTAGACGGATATTTGTGCAAACCTGCAATTTATCGAACAACACCCTTTGGTAGAGAAATTGCTGACTTGCTTGTAGCCGTTAATAGGTCATACAATAAGTCTGACTACATACCCTGCATTGCGTGGGGTAGAAATGCAAGATACGCAGGTAAGCTTGAAGTTGGACACCACATTAGATTGTGGGGTAGAATGCAAAGCCGTAAATACCAGAAAAAAATTGACGAAAATAATATTCTGGAAAAGGTCGCTTATGAAGTTTCTGTATCTAAAGTTGAAATTATCAATGATGTGGATACAGAAAATATTTCAAATGCAGAAAACAACACTGAAACTGAAAAAGAATAAACTTTAACCTATGTATTTTAAAATCCCCTAAAGCGCTTCACCAACAAGCTTTAGGGGATTTTTATAAACCTTATTTTTTCATATACTCAAGTTCATTTAAAAGTTCTTGAGGCAATTCCTTTACAGTCTGGCTAAGTTTATGCAAAGACCTTGACAGTAATTGTTCACGCTGTTGCTGTTTAAAGGTAAATCGTTTAATCAGTTCAGCATATTGGGGGTTTTGCCCCAAGCTATCTCTTATTGCTGCAGAGAATGGACAATACATTGTCATTATTTTTCGGGCAAATTTATTAAGACGCTGGGAACTATTAGATTCATACATAATCCAATCGATATAATTCAACACAAAAACATTTTTCCAGTTGTTTCTGGCACGAGATAATTCAGCTTTTACACCAGCTTTTACATCAGTTGAAAGCTCACGGTTGGTTCTATAGAACTGTAAATAATCACAATATTCACTGGTTAGTGATGGGTCAGTAACATCATTCCAGCGAATACCTTGTATACGCTTACACATTTCCCAGCGGAACTCACCTGTTAGTGTAATCACCAAAGTACGTAAATCCGTTAGCATAAATAACGGCATAAACATGCGTGCAGGAGTAGTGCGTTTGCGCCCTTCAATTTCTTGCCACATGATGCCCCGTATACCCAGGTTCGGCATGAGTATGACTTCCGGCATAACTTCCACATGCACAGTTTCTTTTGGAACGCCGATTTCAGGATTGGAATAAACTGTTTCTCGATAAAATGCTGAATAATCAATATTTCTAATTTCATCAAAATTAGACTTTAACAATGCTGGTGTGACAAGAGAAGTTTCCAATCCTCGTTGGATATTATTGTCTGAAAATAAGGGACAAAAAGTAGTAATCCGTCCAAAAGTAAGCTTGTTTACAATTGGAAAAATATTTTCCATTTCAAATTTAAGTTTTTCACCAGTATTTTGTAATAATGCCGCGGCTTCTGCTTCATCTATTTTGTAATTAGATTTTAACTCTTGCACATATCCAGCATAATCCATGTCAAATTCATTGCGACATGGTTCACGTTCACCTGCATAAATTTTAGCCATCCATTCACTGACAGTATAAACGCCGCTGATTGGGTCGCCTTTTACTGTATCTGCAATTGAATAGAGATAATCTGCATTTTCATGCCCTGCAAGTGCTGAATCTACATAACCAAAGTTTAAAAACATTTTTATTATCGTACTTGGCACTATTGCAGTCGTCACACTCTTTATCAATACTTTTGTATAAATTTCGTTAAACATTGTGGTTAGTTCACGGCGAATGTGGTGGGCTGTATCGTCAGAACTTGCACGGTCGGTCAGTGCCGTATAGTCACGCACATATTTTGTAAACTTATTACTTAGCTCAGGCGCACACTCGGAATACTTTAAAATTTCCTCCAATGAATCTGCCAAATTGGTTTTTGCACCGCCTGAACCTGCGGATACTGTGGTTATCACTTGATGTTCACGTTTTTCTGCCAAATCAGATTTATAGGAAGCTTGACGGGTTTCATATAAAGCACGGTCGATGTATGACATATTAGACAAAAGTGCATTTAGTGGTGTCATCAATGTTTCTACAGCAGCATCTGCACCCTTTATATTGATTGCATTAAGATGCAATTCAGAAATGAGTGTGAATAAATCTGAACCACCATTGCTTAAAAACAACCATGAAATGTTACGCAAATAATCTTGATATTTTTTACAAGTGTGCATAACATCATCTATATCTGCAATACTTCTACGCAAAAAACCTACAGATATTCCCGGCTTACGGAAAAAGCCTTTTAAAGTTGCTGATTCTACAGATTTTATTTCCAGATAGTATTCATTTAACCAGTCATCTATCTGGTCAACTGTGGAAGGATGTGACAAGTTTGTAGATTCAGCCAATTTTTTAGATGTAAACGCAAAGCGTTCGCATAAGCGTTCATAAATGGGATATACGTCTTTGACGTATTTATATGCTCTTTCAGATTCTTGCTTCAGTCTCTGTTTGTATTGCAAAAATTTTGAAACTTGTCGGCACATAGATACAACAAATAAATTTGCCACGTCAGCATTATCCCGCATTAACGTTTCCAAACTTGAAAAATCATCATATTGGTATGAAAAAGCAGTGATATCTGTTGTCACCTTATAAGTGTGAGTATGTGAACCTGTACTTAAAGCATATAAACCAATCGTATCACCTTGGTCAAATTTAAAATTATGCCCATTGAATGTACATTCAGCTGTGCCTTTTGTAATAAAAAAGAGATGGCGTAATGGTTCACCAGCGTTACATATCACGCTGCCTTGCTTAAATTCTTGTAGTGGCATGTAAATTTCCCCTTACAATTTGTAGGTTATGGCTATGCCTTATGCAACTTTCTTACATAGTTTGGTAACAACAAAGGAGATGTTTTATCATTATCTATTCCTGCATCTTTTAATTTACGAGTATATTCGTCTACATGATTTAGTGTTAGTTTGCCTATTGTTGTAGTTTTTGCAGCTTCAGCAGCAGCTTTTCCTGCATGACGACCAAAGACAACAACATCAAGCATGGAGTTACCAAGCAAGCGGTTTCGCCCATGAATACCTCCAACCACTTCACCTGCCATAAAGAGATTTTGTACTTCTTTTGTATGCCCACCTTTTTCAATGTCTATTCCACCATTTTGATAGTGGAAGGTTGGATACATAAGAATCGGGAGTTTTCGAATATCAATACCATAGTTTAAAAACATTTTTAAAATCCCAGGAATGCTTTTTTCAATCATACTTGCACCGCTTTTTTTAACGATTAGCGGCGTATCAAGCCATACACCAGCACCATCTGGTGTAGTGATACCTTTTTTACGCTGTCCGCATTCACGAATAATTGCAGAACTTACAACATCACGTGTTTCTAAAGGATGAACAAAAGCTTCACCTTCAATATTAACAAGCTGCGCACCAATTGAACGCACTTTTTCTGTAACTAATGCACCAAAAAGCTGGGTTGGATATGCAACACCGGTTGGGTGGTATTGGATTGTGTCTTGATATAGCAAACTTGCGCCCACGCGATAAGCTAAAATCAAGCCATCAGCAGTTGCACCATAGTGGTTTGTTGTTGGAAAACCATGATAATGTAAACGCCCTGCCCCACCTGTGGCAACGATTACAGTTTTTGCTTTTGCAATCACATATTCGCCTGTGAGCATGTTCATGAGTACAGCACCAGCAACTTTACCTTTATCATCCATAATGAGTTCCAACGCGGCAGTAAAATCTACAATTGGAACATCCAAATTGCGTACTTCATTTATCAATACCCGTGTAATTTCAAGGCCTGTATAATCTGCACAGGCGTGAAGGCGATTACGTGAAAGTCCGCCTCCAGGGAAAGTAACCATTGAACCATCTGTTTTTTTGTCAAACATCACACCTAAGTTTTCCAACCAATGGATTGCATCAGGCCCATCCATAACAAGACGCTTTAGAAGCTCTGGTTTGTTGGCATAATGTCCACCACCCATGCTGTCGAGATAGTGTTGTTGTGGAGAGTCATTTTCATTGTCTGCGGCTTGAATGCCGCCTTCTGCCATAGTACTGTTTGCGTCACCCATACGTAGCTTTGTTGCAATCATTACATTTGCACCGGCTTTTTTGGCTTCAATTGCAGCAGAAGCACCTGCACCACCGCCACCAATAATAAGCACATCAACATCATATTTAGGTGAGTCAAAATCGAATTTAATCCCTTTTATGCGACTGTTTGCATGTAGAAGCTCAACAAGTTCTACTGGGGCTTTTTCGCCCTTATTATTGCCTACCTCAATTGTTCCAAACCCAGAATCTCTATGGTCTGGGTGAAATTCTTTTAGCAAGGCTTGTTTTTCATTGGCATCTAGGCGACGGGGTTCATTTTTAAATCTATCTTCCCGTGTAGCTTCCACGGTTTTGATGAAGTCTAGCATTTGAGATGAATACATAGTGATAACCTCCCTGGGGTGCATAGGCGAGCAGTTTTGCAATACGAACGTCTAGCCTATTTTTCTATTTCACGGGTATCATATAATTTTTTAATATCGTCCATTGGCATACGCATGATTTTGTTTATTTCGTCATCAAACTTACCATCAGCAATGTCTTTTGTACGCATGTGTGTGTGTGCTGACTTGGGTGTAAGATACTTTGCAGATAAACGCCGTGCCAGTAGCCCCACAAGCGAATGAGAAATATTTGCAGGGCAACGCGCCGAGCATATGCCGCAACTTACACAGTCAAATGATGTTTCTGCACATTTTTTTAGGTCATTACGTTTTGCATAAGCAATGTATTGCATGGTATTTAAACCTTTTGAACATGATTTTGTGCATGAATTACATGCCACACAACCAAATATTTCAGGGAAAATTTGCATCATCGTTTGATTATCAGGTGTAATTTCTTCCATATCATATGTTCGCCTATCCAGCGGAAAAAATGGCAAAGTTGCAACATACATGCCATCTTCAACTTTTTGCTGACAAGCTAAGGCAAAATGTACAGGGCTTTTGCCTTCAATACGGTAAATTGTAGCACAAGCACCGCAGAAGCCATGACGACATCCGCACCCACGCACAAGGCGATACCCAGCGTACTCCATTGCTGTCATAATTGTAAGTTCAGCAGGCACATCATATGGCTTGCCATCAAAAAAAACCTTTGCGAATTCTGACAGTTTAACATTCACATTTGCTGTATCCATTATGCTTAAACCCCCATCTCTAATATTCATCGGGTATTGTATCAAGTTCATCACATCGAAAAACAGGCCCGTCTTTACAAACATATTTTGAGCCAATGTTGCACCTACCACATTTTCCAAAGCCGCATTTCATACGGAGTTCCAGTGTTGTGAAAACTTGCTCTTTTTTAAATCCCATTTCCAACAAAGCAGCCAGAACAAACTTAATCATAATCAGAGGCCCGCAGACTATAGCAGTTTTATCTGTTTTAAATCCAAGTTCCTTTAAATAAGCAGGAACAAATCCAACATTTCCAGTCCAGCCTTCTTCTTGACGGTCAACTGTAAGGTGAATATCATTTTTATATCGTGTGTTAATTTCATCTTGAAAAACCAAATCAGATGCCGAGCGTGCCCCATAAACGATATCAATATCACCGTAATTTTCACGTTTATCCAGTACATAGTTTATTACAGAGCGCACAGGGGCGAATCCTATTCCGCCTGCAATAAACAGTATATTTTGCCCTTTTAAAACATCATCGACAGGAAAAGGTTTACCATAAGGCCCGCGGATTGTAATTTGATTTCCAACCTCTAAAGTGTGAAGATAATCTGTAAGTTTTCCGCAAGCTTTTATAGCAAACTCCATGCATTCGGTGTTGGTGGGTGAAGATGTGATAGAAAACATCGCCTCACCTATCCCTGGTACAGAAAGCATTGCACATTGTCCTGGCATGTGTTCAAAGGCTTTACCTTTGCCGTCTGCAAGTACAACACTAAAGGTTTTTACATCTGATGTTTCTGTTTTTATGGCGGTAATAACGCCAATTTGTGGTATCAACTCATCATGGGTACTACAACACATCAGTTATCCACCTCAAAACTTTTTATGACTTTAACAATATTTAGCGATGATGGACATTTATTGACACACCGTCCGCAACCTACGCAAGAAAATTCACCATGATGCTTGTCTGGGTGATACACCAGCTTGTGCATGTAGCGTTGGCGAAATCTCTCTTTTTGTGTATTGCGTGAGTTACCATGAGCCATCAGTGTAAAGTCTGAATACATACAAGAATCCCAGCAACGATAGCGTTTAACCTTTTTACCTGCATCATAGTCTTTTACGTCATAGCATTGACAGGTTGGACAAATAAATGTGCATGTGCCGCAAGCGATACATGCTTTGCTTAGTTCATCCCAGCGCGCATCATTAAAAATTTCAAGAAGCTTATCAGGCGTAAACTTATCTAATGGAAGCCCTCTTGAATAGGGTAGTGCATCAATTTTTAATTGAATATCTTTTTGGCAAGCCTCAACTTCATCAATATCAGAGGATTCTTGCAATAAGTGTTTAACTTGTGTCGTTAAATTTGCACCTTTATCGGTCAGTGATTTCCAGTTCAGTGAATCGTTAATTAACCAAATTGCAATATCCCCTTGAGGGTTTGCTGCATCAATGTTAAATGACTTACAAAAACACGTTTGTTGTGGGTTCGTGCAAGCCAATGAAATGATTACACCTTGCGCCCGTCTTGCTTGATAAAACTTGTCTACAGGGTCTTTAAGGTATACATTATCCAAAACTTCTATACCTTTAACATCACAAGGACGCACACCAAAAATGACATAGGGTTTGTCTGCAAGTGGAGAGGTTTCAAGCTTAATTTGTTTATTCTCTATAGTTGCATCGAAAAGATGCTCCACTTGGGGAAGTACAAAATCTTTGGGTGAGCGTACAGTTTTTAAAGTATCCAAATCTAGTGTACTTGCAACCTCATCTGTAAAGCTTTCAAAGTTTACTTGATTTCCCTTACGCACTGGTGCAAATACATCTGTTCCATTTTTAGTTAAAAACTTAAAAAGTTCAGGTAAATTATCTTTGTCAATTTTATACATACTTCATTACCCCCTATCGTAAACTATTGAGGGTTCGGCATCTTGGTCAATATTAAAATCTGTTAGTGGCCCAAGTGTTTCTATGTCTGCGCCTGCTTGAAATTCGCCGTATAACGCATTGATATCTTTAATAAACTTACGATTTAACAAGTGCAACGGAATATCTTGTGGGCATACCCGTGTACATTCGCCGCAGTCTGTACAACGCCCTGCCACATGATAGGCTCGGATGATGTGAAACATTTGCTCTTCAAAAGTGGTGACATTTGCTTTTTGTGCTGTGTCATAATTATCATTATCAAAGACACATTTTTTACATCCACAAGGGGGGCAAGCATTTCTGCACGCATTGCAACGTATACATTTTGAAAACTCCCCTTGCCAGAAAGCAAAACGTTCACCAGCGTCCATTTTTTCTATCGCTTCTATATCTTTAAATCGTGTTAACGGGTCATCTGTTACACGTCTTGTAACATCTTCACCGATTAACTCATCATAAACCATGTGTTTAATTTTAGTGCAGACATTACACTTTTCTAAAAGCGCGCCTGTCTCCTGCATTTCATCAATTACTTTAACGCCCTCACAACCCACGCCGATAATATATGCTTTATCGCGGGATATACGATTCTCTTTTAATAATTGATTGAAACTGAATGTGTCACAAGGTTTCAAAAAGACAAGGGTTTTCCCTTCTTCTTTTTCTACTCCCACCATAAAGTTACTTAAATTTGTGGCACAGTACTGGTTATACACCATGTCATCAACGTGTTTTGTGAAGAATGCAGGTTCAGGATTTGTTTCAAAATCACCTTTTTTCCAAGCCAGAACCCGCGTTACGCTTCCATTTGAAAGCATTTCCTGGGCTTTGGCTTTCATTAGCTCTTGCATCGCCAGTCCTCCAACCTTCGGTTTTCACCTAATTCGTAAACTTGCTCTACAAATTTATTCATTACTGTAGCAAACTTTACACCTTCTGCGGCAGATACCCACTCTAAATGGGTGCGCCCTTTTTCGATTCCAAGGTAGTCAAGCATGGAGTATAGAAGGGTAATTCGTCTACGTGTATAATAATTTCCTGTGCTATAGTGACAATCACCAGGATGACAGCCACAAATGATTACACCATCTGCGCCTTTTTGAAATGCACGAAGCACAAACAAAGGATTAACCCGACATGAACAAGGTACTTTTATAATTTTAACTTCCGCAGGATATTGCAAACGGCTTGTTCCTGCAAGGTCTGCCCCTGCGTATGAACACCAGTTGCAACAAAATGCCACGACCAATGGTTTAAATTCGCCTACCGACATATTGCGTCCACCTCCGCCATAAGCTGTCTATTAGAAAATCCTTGTAAATCCATTGCACCAGACGGGCAAGTGACTGCACATGCGCCGCAACCTTGACACAGTGCCTTATTCACATGAACAATACCATCATCATAAGCAATTGCACCATATGGGCAAACTTTTGTGCAAGCCGAGCAACCATTACAGAATTTTTCATTTGATTCAGCAGTACATGGATTTGTCATTAGTTTATCCTTAACCAGTAAACCTATGACTTTTGCCGCCGTTGCGCCAGCTTGTGCTACAGTTTCAGGAATATCTTTAGGCCCTTGGCATACACCAGAAAGAAATACACCAGCAGTTGGACTTTCTACAGGTTTGAGCTTTGGATGGGCTTCTGTCATGAAATTGTTTGTATCAATACTTGCAGTCAGCATGGAGGCAATGATTCTTACTGATTTTACTGGTTCAATGGCCGTCGCAAGTACAACTAAATCTGTCTGCAAATCCATTCTTTTTCCGCCGAGCATATCTACGGATTGCAAAGTTAGAAATTCACCTTGGTCAATAATTTTTCCAACTTGCCCTTTGATGTAATTTACACCATACTCTTCCGCAGAGCGTCTATAAAATTCATCAAAATTCTTACCGGGGGTGCGTACATCTATATAAAATACATTCACTTCAATTTGCGGATATTTGTCACGAATTAACATTGCATGTTTGGCAGTATACATACAGCAAATTTTTGAGCAATAGGGCTTACCGCGCTTGCTTGTATCCCGTGAACCTATACACTGGATAAATGTCACACTTCTTGGCTTCTTTTTATCCGATAGGCGAATTAAATCACCGCCTGTTGGCCCTGCGGCATTGGTTAACCGTTCAAATTCCAACCCAGTAATGACATCAGGGCTGTTATAGCTATATTCACCAAATTTCTCTAAAGAAATTTGGTCATATCCTGTGGCAATAATGACCGCGCCGTATTTTTCTGTAATCAATTCATCTTGCTGGTCAAAAACAATGGCTTTAGGGGTACAAACCTTTTCGCACAAGCCGCATTTTCCTGTTTTAAGTTTGATACATTGGGTCTTGTCAATGACGGGTACATTAGGTACGGCTTGGGCAAATGGTGTATATATTGCTGTACGTTTAATTAACCCCTGTTCAAATTCACTTGGGGCTTTTTTAACAGGGCATTTTTCATAACACAAGCCACAGCCTGTACAATTTTTCATATCTACATATCTGGCTTTTTTACGAATAGTAATAGTAAAATCACCAACAAAACCTTCAACTTTTTCAATTTCACTATAGGTGTGTAATGTAATATTTTCATGTGCTGCTGCATCCACCATTTTGGGCGTAAGAATACATGCTGAACAGTCTAGGGTTGGAAATGTTTTATCCAATTGTGCCATTTTTCCGCCAATGCTTGGGGTGGATTCTACGATATCAACAGGGAAACCAGCTTCTGCAATATCCAATGCCGTTTGAATGCCAGCAATTCCGCCGCCAATAACCAGTGCGCGTTTTGTCACTTTGCTCTCACCTGGATGTAAAGGCTCATTAAGATGCACTTTAGCAATTGCAGCACGGGTTAAAATGATGGATTTTTCTGTACCATCTTTACTGTCTTTGTGTATCCAAGAACATTGTTCACGAATATTTGAAATTTCCACCATAAAAGGATTAAGTCCTGCTTTTGCAGCAGCTTTTCTAAATGTAGTCTCGTGCATTCGTGGTGAACACGCGCTAACAACAACACCCGTAAGTCCAAATTCATCCACAGCTTTAATAATCATATTTTGCCCAGCTTCTGAACATAAATAAGGATACTCTGCAGCATGAACTACACCTGGCTCAAGTTTAGCAGCTTCAACCACTTTAACGACATCTACTGTCGCTGCAATATTGGTGCCGCAATGACAGACAAAAACGCCTATTCTCTTCAAAGCCCCTACCCCCTATACTTACGGAATGCACTAACCAGCAACTGTTGCGGCAAGTCCGACTCAGACTCTAAATATTTTGGAATTTCATCAGCAGAAATATGAGATTCCCCCTGTTGGCGAATGACAGCCAAGCGGGATGCTTCTACAATTTTTGCAGGTTCAACACCACGAGGGCAACGCTCTATGCAAGCAAAACAGCTTAAACATTTCCACAACGTATTTGACTCCATCAATTTTTCTACTTCTCTGCGTTTAAGTAATGCGACAAATTGATGAGGCATAATATTCATCTCATCCGCAACAGGACAAGATGCAGAGCATCGTCCGCAACTCATGCATTTTTCAATACTGGTGCTGCTTAACGTATGCAATACATCGCGACTCATATTTGTCATTCTTTCACCCCTAATGCTTCCGCTAATAATTTTGTGAAATAATATATGGAAGAACCCTCTGCTTTTGCAACGTTATACAAGCACAACGGGCAAGCAGTTATCAATGTTTCTGCACCATTTCTTACAGCATTTTCAACAATTTCATTAGCCATTTCCCTAGATTTTTCTTTTTGTTTAAGTGAAATGTATCCTCCGCAACACTCGTTTCTACGTGGAAACTCCACAGCTTCTGCACCAAGGGCTTTTAGAAATGTCTCAAAAATTTGTGGGTTTTCTGGGTCATCAAATGCTAAAATACTGCTTGGGCGCAACAACATACACCCATAGTACGCGCCAATTTTACGTCCTTTCAGTGGATTTACTGTTTTTTCTTTCAATTTGTCAAATCCTACATGCTTCTGCAACACTTCCATAAAGTGAATCACCTTTGTTTCACCGTGGTAGTCCAGCGAATTATCGTAGGTATGTACCGTTTTTTGCATTTCTTTATTTTTCATATCCTCATTTATGCGTTTTAGAACATGATAACATGCAGCGCATAGTGTCACTAAATCCTGCCCTTTTTCTTTAGCTTGATGTAAAGCACGAATTGCTGACAATTTTGATGCCACTTCGTCAGAACCCATGGGGTATACTGCACCGCAACATTGCCAATCATCAATTTCCTCAAGTGTAAAGCCTAAAACTTCTGCACATTTCCGCGCATGAACATCCATCTCCTTAGCCTGTGTGCTGAGTGTGCAACCTGGATAATAACTAAAAACCATTTTAATATCCTCCTTCATTGCGTGACATTGCTTTCAAGATAACATTTTTCTAAGAGTTTGTCCATAGTTTGCTTGACAAGCTTTCATAGGCGCATTAGTATGCTCATAACAAAATATTATTGAGGTAGGGATAATTTATGAATGTTTGGCATGACATCAATCCAGAGCGTATTCATCCAGAAGATTTTTTGGCAGTCATTGAAATTTCCAAAGGCTCAAAGCGGAAGTACGAGCTTGACAAAGAAACAGGTTTAATTATTTTAGACCGAATTTTGTACACATCCACCCACTACCCTACAAATTATGGGTTTATTCCGCGCACGTATGCTGAAGATGGCGACCCGCTGGATGTGCTTATTTTGTGTTCCGAACCCATAGAGCCACGTGTTTTAGTACGGGCATATCCTATTGGTGTCATTACAATGGTTGACAATGATGAAGCAGACGAAAAGATTATTGCTATTCCATTTGAAGACCCAACCTACAATTCTTACAGAAGCATTGAAGCGTTACCGAATCATATTTTTAACGAAATGCAGCATTTTTTTAGTGTTTACAAAGAACTAGAAGGTAAAGCAACGGCTGTAAGTAAGGCAAAAGGACAACGTGAAGCCATTGACGTAATAAAAAAATGCATGAAAATATATGAGGAAAAATTTGTCCCAGAGGAAGCATAGAAAAGAAGAAATGTATGTAAAAGGAGCATTATAAAAATGGGAACCGAGGCAATTATTGCATTAGTAATACTTGGTGTGTTGCTTATTTTGTTTATTTCAGACATGTTTCATATTGTCACAACATCTATACTTGCGTGTATAGCACTGGTTGTCTTTGGGGTCATCCCATTTGGCGCAGCTTTTGCAGGCTTTTCTAGCGACATATTTTTCCTTATTACAGGGATGATGATTGTGGGCAACGCGCTTTTTGAAACAGGCGTTGCGCAAGCCGCTGGAAAAGTCATTATTTCGCTAGTTGGTAAGAATGAAAAAATATTTTTACTCATTATTGTTCTCATGTGTTTTCCAATTTCTGCATTTTTGACAAACACAGCCACAGTTGCCATGATGCTCCCCGTTGCGGCGGCGGCTGTTGCCGCTTCAAAAGGTAAGTTTACAAAAAAAAATACTTACATGATGGTTGGACTTACCTCTGTTTCTGGCGGCGCACTAACCCTTGTAAGTTCTACGCCACAACTTATTGCCCATGAAATTTTAGGGCAACAAGGGTATCAAACCCTTGGCTTTTTTGACATTAGTGTTATTGGCATACCTATTGCTATTTTAGTCGTTTTATACGCGCTTTTTGTGGCATATCCACTACAAAAAAAGATATTAAATTTTCCTGAAATATCAGATGAAACTACACCTCAAACAAAAAAGGCTTCATTGGAAGCACCACGAAGCCTTTTTAAAATGACAATATCTGCTGGAGTTTTAGCATTCTGCGTTATTGGATTTATTTTAGGTTCTATTTTTGATGGTTTTATAACACCGGGTACAATCGCGTTGATAGGTGCAACGGCTTGTGTAATTTCTGGTTGCATCACCCAAAAACAAGTATTTCAAAAACTTGATTGGACATCGGTTATTGTTATCGGCTGTTCCTTCGGCTTTGCAAACGCACTTGACCAAAGTGGTGCGGCACGTTATATTGCCGAAGGCGCAGTCGGAATTTTTGGAGACAATGTTTCCCCATGGCTATTGGGTGCAGTACTTGTATTTATTGCTATGATTTTAGGCAATTTCATGAGCAATACCGCAACGGCAGCATTGCTTATTCCAATTGCCATCGCAATGGCTGTAGCCTTAAACTATAATGTTACACACATGGCTTTAATCGTTGCCATTGGTGCTAATATTAGCTATTCTACGCCGCTTGCGTCCCCTGCCCTCACTATGACACTTCAAGGCGGATACCGTTTTAAGGATTATATTATCCTTGGCGGGCTATTTAATCTCCTTGCGTTTATTGTTGTTGTGCTTATGATTCCTGTCATCTTTATGCTTGTATAATAATTTATACAAGCCGCCTAATGTGGTCTTCTTTATTTCCATCCAGCATGTCAATGACAGGAATTTCAATCATTGTGTATGCACCAGGGTTTTGTTTAAGTGCGGCACGGGCGCAGGCAACCATCACCTGTGCTGTAAGTGCTGGGTTGTTTATCTTCATGCTAAATTCAAATTGTTGATTATGTGCTTTTCCTGACACACCTTTGCGAACAAGACTAACACCATGACCAACATCTATCAGTGGGTCAATATCTTTTTCCAGATAAATATGGGTTTCATCGTTGCAAAAATATGGGTCAGCTTTAATTTTTGCGGCAACATCATCAAAGGTATAACCCTCAAGTAAGTCAATGTACACTAAACGCCTATGAACGCCCGTTCCTAATGGAATTGTAATGGAGAGGGCGTTTTTTACACCTTCAATAGCCTTAACGGCAACCGTATGTCCCATGCTCATTCCTGGGCCAAAATTTGTAAAGGTTTGCCCTTGTGGTGCAAAAACTTCAAACAATGTGCGAATGACAGAATCTCCACCAGGGTCAAACCCTACTGAAACAATGGCAGTACTGCCGCCCTTTTTTGCAGCAATGTCCAGTCTTTCACGCAGTTCCCAAATATCTTTGTGAATATCATAGCTATCAATAGTGCTTATGCCCTGTGTTAAAAAAACTTCGGCAACTTCAGGAATTGAGCGAGATGGTGTACAGAGAATGGCTACATCAGGCTTCACTGCCAATTTATTCACGTCATCTACAACAGGTAAAGTAATTTGCGGTTTGTTTAATGACTGTGTTCGCATGATTACCCCACATAGTTCCATATCTTTTGAGGCCTCTACAGCTTCCATGACAGATTTTCCAATATTACCAAAACCAACAATTGCAACTTTAATCATTTAATATCGTCCCTTCACATTTTTTTCAAATTCTAACACATAAAAGGTGTGTGTTGTCAATGGTTTATATAACAAAAAAACAAGCACAAGCATTTATTTTAAGCCGTCACGGCCTTTTAGGTGAGCATATCTTTAAAGACAAGAATGGCTGTATGGATTTTATCCAGCGCGTACAATGTATACAATATGACCCTGTAAATGTTTGCGGTAGAAACGCAGATATTGTACTTCATTCTAGAATAAAGGCGTATCAAAAAGATTATCTTAATGAACTTTTATACCAAGACCGCAAACTCATTGACTGCTTTGACAAAAATCTTGCAATTACCTTAGTAGAGGATTTCTCTCCCCTATATGACAATAAAGCGAATCGTCAAGCCGATGACAGGATTCTCCGAATCATGCCGCAAATCAGACAACTGATTAAAGAACGTGGGCATGTTTCATCAAAGGACATGGGTATAGGTGAAAAAATCCTTTGGGATTGGGGCGTTGAAACATCTCTGGCACGTGCAGCTTTAGAACATATGTATGCTTCGGGCGAATTGATAATTCACCATAAAATAGGCACAAACAAAAAATATGCTCTGCTTAAAGACCATATTCCAGATAAATTTTTGAATATGCAAATGCCTTTTACAAATACAGCGGAAAAACTTGCATGGCGCGTAAAACGCCGTATTAAAGGCGTTGGAATGCTTTGGAATAAAGCCAGTGATGCCTTTTTAGGATTGAATTTAAAGTCGGCAGAAAGAAATATGGCTTTTACACAATTGCTCAAAAATGAGGAAATTTTTGAGGTCAATGTTGAAGGATTAAAAGAATCTCTCTATATTTGTAAAGATGAAAAAGAGTTATTTGAAACAGTCCTTTCTCATTCTAAAACAAAATCATATATCCGCACCGAGTTTATTGCACCTTTAGACAGTTTTATGTGGGATAGAAAACTAATCTATGCACTTTTCGGATTTGAATATAAATGGGAGATCTACACGCCAAAGGAAAAGCGTAAATTTGGTGCATACACTTTGCCTATACTGCACAATGGCGAATTTATAGGACGAATAGATATGGCTAGAAAAAATAAAATATTAGAAATCAATAATATTTGGTTAGAAGATGATATAACTTTAAATAATGAAATAAAATCTGCCATCAGCATTTGCACGAAACGCTTTGCAGATTTTAACAATTGTACAACAACAAATGATTATTGCAACTTACCCTCTCTAAATTGCACTTCATCCAAAACCTATTGAAGTTGCAATTTATTTTTTATATGCTAGAAAAGTGGCTGAGCGCAATACATCAAAGCCAAAAAAATAATTTTCTGGAGGAAAATAAAATGCCAAAACTAAATGCATATCAACTCAAATGGATTGCCATTATCGGAATGGTTTTAAGTCATATGGTGGCAGCATGGTGGGAAATAATCCCTAATTGGTTAGCTTTTCCGATGTGGGCAGCAGGTGGACTTACATTCCCCATCATGGCGTTTTTTGCAGTAGAAGGCTATAGGCACACGTCTAATCTTAAAAGGTATATCCTGCGCCTTTTTATTGTAGGGCTTATTGCTGCACCATTTCACATTTTAGCACTGGGTATGACTTTGGGCGGCGGAAACCCTAGTCTCTATCCTTGGGTAAATATCATGTTCTCTATCATTTTGGGATTACTCACCTTAGTTTTATATGATAAGATAAAATCCCGAGTGGCGTTCTGGCTAATTTATGTCATCATAATTGTTCCCTTCTCATTTATATTTTTTGAGTGGTATTTTATAGGCATTACTATGATTCTATTGCACTATATCATCAAGAACGAAACGGTAAGAAGAGTTGTATCTGGGCTTTTTGCGGCGGTTATGTTTATGATTTTGGCAATAAGTATGAGTTTCATGCAAACGATAGAAGGTTATACCAGAATTTCTGGTGCTTTGTTAACATACCCAGAATTTATACCTGTGATGTTTGTATTCCCTATTGGTATCATTGTGTCAGCATTATTGGTCAAAAATTACAATGGTGAACGGGGTAAGAAAATGAAATGGTTATTCTATATAGTGTACCCACTGCATTTCATCGTGTTAATAGGGGTAGCACTGGCTTTAGGGTTGATGGATTTAAGTATATTCAGTTTATAATCTAATGGGTTAATAAAAAAGAAGCAAGTATCTTTGTTGATACATTGCTTCTTTTTTGCTTTTATTATCTTACTTACCTTCCTAAATAAGCGGTTCTGCCTTTTACATATAAATCTTCACCAGCAGAATCAATAATGGCTACCACAGGAAAGTCTTTCACTGTTAATAAATGTACAGCTTCCGTACCAAGGTCTTCAAAGGCTATGGATTCGCAAGTCTTTATACAACTTGCCAAAAGTGCCGCCGCACCGCCTATTGCGCCAAAATAAACTGCACCAGCTTCACGCATTGCATTAACCACTGATTTTGAGCGTTTACCCTTGCCAATCATTCCGCGCAACCCAAGCTTTAATAGTTCGGGCGAATAAGCGTCCATGCGATAGCTGGATGTTGGCCCTGCTGAACCAATGACTTGCCCTGGCTTTGCAGGGGTTGGGCCTACATAAAAAATCACAGCATCTTCAATATCAAATGGAAGCTCATCCCCATGACGCAGAAGTTCTATAAAACGCTTATGTGCTGCATCTCGTGCTGTGTAAATTTGTCCTGTTAAATAAACAGTATCACCGCTTTTTATTTTTGCGGCTTTTTCTCGTGTTAATGGAAGTTGGATATGGTGCGTCATGTTAGTCAATCTCCTTCCATACTTGTATCGCTATCATTCTAAAGCACCTCCGTTACGTGTCGGGCTACGTGACAATTGATATTAACCGCACAAGGCAAACCTGCAATATGTGTAGGCATGTATTCTATTGCAACGGATAGTGCCGTTGTACGCCCACCAAACCCTTGAGGGCCAATACCAAGATGATTTACTTTTGTCAGCAATTCTATTTCAAGGGCAGCATACAACGGATTTTTATTAAACACACCAATTGGACGCATGAGTGCTTTTTTTGACAACAGTGCGGCTTTGTCAATGGTTCCGCCAACACCAACGCCAACAATGATTGGCGGACAAGGGTTAGGGCCTGCTCTTTCCACGGTTCTAAGGACATATTTAATCACACCTTCAATTCCATCTGAAGGTTTTAGCATTCTTACTCGGCTCATGTTTTCACTGCCAAACCCCTTTGGTGCAACAGTGATTGTTATTTTGTCGCCGGGTACATATTCTGTATATAACATAGCCGGCGTATTGTCCCCTGTATTTTTACGGTTAAACAGTGGGTCTACAACCACGGAGTTTCTCAAGTACCCCTCTTTGTAACCCATGCGTACACCTTCATCTACTGCGGTGGCAATATGTCCTTTAATGTGTACATCTTCCCCAATTTCTAAAAAAACACAAACCACACCTGTGTCTTGACAAATTGGCATATTATCAGTTTCAGCAATATTGTAGTTTTCAATAATTTTATCAAGCATATTGTTGGCTATTGGCCAGTCTTCGCAAGTTCGGCAATGCTCTATGCGATTTTTCACATCTTGGGGCAAGCGGCAATTCGCCTCTATACACAAGCGGCTTATAATGGGTGTAAGCGCGCTGGCTTCTATTGTGCGCATAAGCTCTTCTCCTTTACACTTTAATGAATTGGTCTACTTGCAAAACAAAAATAGTTGCGCCGTTTATTGTCACTTCAACAGGAAAGGGTACATGTGCTTCTGTTGCAATTGAAATGGTTTCATTAACAGTCGTAATTTTTTTACGGCTTTTAGACTTTGATTCTATTGTTTCAATCAGTTCTTCTACACGGTCGTCGTCTACACCTGTCATTATTGTAGTAAAACCTGCTTTTAAAAACCCCCCGGTGCTGGCAATCTTTGTTACATAAAATTTCTTCTCGATAAGTAGGTCAGAAATGTGAAAAACGTCCTCATCGTGGATAATTGCTACAACCATTTTCATGACTATCACTCCTTAGGATGCATAGGCAAACCATTTCCTTTTAGTGAAATGACCAGCTCTACTACTATTTTACAAAGAAAAAAAATAAAAATCAACTAAACCATAGCTTTTGTCTTAGAAGCGGTTTATAATTGTAGTCATACTGAAACAAATATCACGCTAGAAGCGAGGTAGTGAGAGCTATGAACGGAAAAACACTGGTGATGGGTGTCATTGGGGCAGACGTACATGCCGTTGGAATTAAAATCCTATCACATGCATTTGAAAAAGCTGGATTTAAGGTCGTGAACCTAGGCGTTATGGTGTCGCAAGAAGAGTATATCGAAGCCGCCATTGAAACAGCCGCAGACGCAATTGTCGTATCATCATTGTATGGTCACGGAGAACTTGATTGCCGTGGACTGCGTGAAAAATGTGATGAAGCAGGTTTAGTAGGTATACCACTATATGTAGGCGGAAATTTAGTCGTAGGTAAGCGTAACTTTGAAGAAGTGGAAAAAATCTTCCTAGACATGGGATTCACCCGCGCGTACCCACCAGGCACTACACCAGAACGTGGAATAGAAGATATAAGCAAGGATTTAGGCATCGCATGAAAACAATACTAACGGTGGATTTTGGGAGTACTTTTACGAAAGTATCCGCCGTATGTGCAGAAAAAGCAGAAATAATAGGTACGGCAAAGGCATTTACCACTATTGAAACAGACATTCGTGATGGATTGAATAATGCGTTAAGAGAGCTAGAATCACAAACAGGTAAATTGGAATTTACATCAAGACTTGCCGCAAGCAGTGCAGGCGGTGGACTAAAAATGGTTGCGGTAGGGTTAGTACCAGGGCTCACTGCAAAGGCTGCCTCAACAGCGGCATGTAGTGCCGGTGCAAAAGTTGTAAAAACGTATGCATATGAGTTAAGCCATGCCGAACAGCAAGAAATTTACGACATCAATCCTGATTTGATTTTGCTTTCGGGGGGAACGGATGGTGGTAATAAAGAGGTTATCTTGCATAATGCGGCTAAACTTGCAGAGATTGACCAAAATTTTGCCACAATTATTGCAGGAAACAAGTCTGTAGCACAAAATGTTTGTGATGTTTTGGTTAGAAGTGGCAAAGACGCAAGAGTTTGTGACAATGTTATGCCTTCATTTAATACCCTTGAAATCATGTCTGCAAAAAATGCTATCCGTGATTTATTTATGGAGAAAATCATTGAAGCAAAAGGGTTAAGTGAAGCCGCAAAAATGATGAGTATACCCATCATCCCTACACCGCTTTCAGTTTTTGAAGGCGCGCAAGTGCTTTCAGACAGCCTTGGGCCAATTTTAGTGGTTGATGTTGGCGGCGCAACAACGGATGTTTACTCTATGTGTAGCGGTGTGCCAACTTTACCCAATGTAGGCATGAAAGGTTTACCAGAACCTTTTGCAAAGCGTACTGTTGAAGGTGATTTAGGAATGCGCTACAGCCTTGATGCTTTAGTGGATGCTGCAAGTACAGCAGGGCGTAACATGGATGATTTGGACAATATTTCTGAATTTCAAGCCCTGTGCAAAGCAAACCCATCCATCGTACCGGATGCAAACAGTCCTTTTCATTCATATGATGAAAAAATTTGTGGACTAGCCATTGACATGGCAGTGGAACGCCATAGCGGTAAGCTGGAAACTGCATTTTCACCCCATGGGGAAATTTTCTACCAAATCGGCAAAGATTTATCAGATGTAAAATATGTAATTGGCGTAGGCGGTGCAATTATATATAGCGCAAACCCTACAAGTATTTTGCAATATGCAACGACACCGCCGGGAAACCCATACCTAAAACCAATCAATCCTAAATTTTTGATAGATAAAAAATATATTTTTAGTGCAATGGGTTTGGTGTCAAGAGTAGACAAGCAACTTGCTATAAAAATAATGGAGAAAGACATAACGGAGGTATAGTCGTGGACTTGAAAAACAAAAAACTTTCTGATGACGTATTTGCAAGTATTCAAAAAGAAGTTTTGAACCAGTGGCCAACAGGTAAAGATGTAGATTTTAATAATGCGGTAGATTTTCATAAATCACTCCCCGCCAAGAAAAATTTTGCGGCAAAACTTGCCAAGGCTGATAAAGAGGGCATCACCCTAATCCAACCACGGGCAGGTGTTGCACTTCCAGAACTTGTAATAGAACTTTTAAGCTACTTAGAAACGGAAGGTGAAGCAGACCTTCTTCCCACAACCATTGACAGCTATACCCGTCTCAATCGTTATGCAGAGGCAACCACAGGCATTGAAGAAAGCAAAAAAATGAACCGTTCCATGTTAAACGGCTTTCCGGCGGTTAATCATGGTGTTGATGCTTGCCGCAAAATTGCCAGCACATTAAAAAATCCTGTTCAAGTACGTCATGGTACGCCCGATGCACGACTTTTGGCTGAAATTACCTTTGCAGGAGGGTATACCTCTAATGAAGGCGGCGGAATTTCCTATAATATCCCCTACTCTAAAAATTACCCCTTAGAAAAAACACTTGCTGACTGGATGTATTGTGACAGACTTTTGGGTAAATATGCAGAAGCAGGAGTAATCATCAATAAAGAACCTTTTGGACCGCTTACAGGCACACTCGTGCCACCCTGTATTTCTCATTCAGTTGCCGTCATAGAAAGTTTATTGGCCGCAGAACAAGGTATCGTTGACATTACAGTAGGTTATGGACAATGCGGTAATTTAATTCAAGACGTTGCCGCGATTAAAAGCTTACGCGCCATCACAGAAGAATATTTAGAAAAATTTGGTTATTCAAATGTAAAAGTAACCACGGTTCTACATCAGTGGATGGGTGGTTTCCCACAAGACGAATCCAAAGCGTTTGGTGTTATTTCATGGGGTGCGGCGGCGGCAGCACTTTCAAAAGCCACTAAAGTTATTGTAAAAACTCCTCATGAAGCCATGGGAATACCTACAAAGGAAGCCAATGCGGCTGGATTAAAAGCCACAAAACAAGTGGTATCCATGTTAAAAGACCAAAGTATGCTCCATGACCCTGTAGTCATTGCTGAAAGTGAAACAATCATGGAGGAAGTCCGTTGCATTTTGGATAAGACCTTTGAACTTGGCAGTGGAGATTGGGCTGTTGGAACAGTGCGTGCATTTGAAGCAGGCGTATTAGATATTCCATTTGCACCAAGCCGTAATAACTTGGGCAAACTCTTGCCGGCACGTGATAATACAGGTGCAGTACGTTTACTGGATTGCGGAAATCTTCCATTTACAAAAGAAATAATCGACTTCCATAGAGAGCGCATGGATGAAAGAGGCAAATATGAAAAACGTGAAGTTTCTTTCCAAATGGTTGTTGATGACATTTACGCTATTGGTAAAGGACATTTAGTAGGGAGGAAACACTAATGAAAATTAAAGATATTATTTGTTCATCTGGGCGTACTGGATTTTTCTTTGACGACCAGAAGGCGATAAAAACAACAGCAACCGCTGACGGAAATGCCTATGTCGGAGAGCCATGTACCCCAGGTTTTACACGGGTGCGTCAAGCTGGAGAATCTATTTCAGTGATGTTTGTGCTTGAAGATGGGCAAGTGGCTTATGGCGATTGTGCCGCTGTACAATACTCAGGTGCAGGCGGTCGTGACCCATTGTTTTTGGCAGAAGATTTTATCCCTGTCATTATGAAGGAAGTTGCACCATTATACGTTGGAAAGGATATTTCCACCTTCCGTGAGATGGCTCATGCTGTGGATTCTAAACCTTTTCACACTGCGATTCGTTACGGTGTGACACAAGCCTGTCTTGACGCGGTAGCCAAGAGCCAGAAAAAACTCATGGCACAGGTTGTAGCACAAGAATATAACTTAACACTTTCAAATAAACTGATTCCAATTTTCAGCCAATCAGGGGACGATAGATACAATAATGTTGACAAAATGATTTTAAAAGGTTCAGATGTTTTACCCCATGCCTTAATTAACAATATTACTAAGTTAGGAGAAAAAGGCGAAAAACTTTTGGAATATATCCAATGGATGGGCGAAAGAATTGGTAAGTTAACACCAAAAGCTGGTTATAAACCAATCATGCATATTGATGTTTATGGGGTCATTGGTACAGCATTTGACCATAATCTTGACGCAATTGTTGACTACATGGCAAAAGTTGAAGCTGCTGCAAAGCCCTTTGCTGTACGCATTGAAGGGCCTGTAGACATGGGTGAGCGTGAAGCACAAGTTGAAGCCCTTGCAAAAATTACAAACATGATGGATACAAAAGGCATTCATGTGGAAATTGTAGCGGATGAATGGTGCAATACCTATGAAGACATTAAAATTTTCACAGACAACAAAGCTGGGCATATGGCACAAATAAAAACCCCTGACCTAGGCGGAATCAACAATAGCATAGAAGCTGTGGCATATTGTAAAGCCAATGGCATGGGTGCGTATCTGGGCGGAACATGTAACGAAACTGACCGAAGCGGACAAGTTTGTACCCATGTTGCTATGGCAACCAGTCCCGACCAAATGTTGGCAAAGCCTGGGATGGGTGTAGATGAAGGCTATATGATTGTTTACAATGAAATGAATCGAATTTTGGCATTAAAAGACATTTTGTAGGAGGTGTTAAAGATTATGGAAGAATTAAAAATTTTATCTCCAACAGCAATTTTAGGCTATGGTTTTCCAATGGACTCATGGGAAGAAGGAATGCGCCGTGAGCCAGATGTTATCGCAGTTGACGCAGGCAGTACAGACCCAGGGCCATACTATCTTGGTGCAGGCATTTCTTTTACAGACCGTGAAGCGGTGAAACGGGATTTGACCATTATGATACCCGCCGCGTTAAAAAACGGTATCCCTGTAATCATTGGCACAGCAGGGGGTTGCGGAGCGGCTCCCCACTTACAATGGAATAAAGAAATCATTGAGGAAATCGCTAGAGAGCAAAAATTGTCATTTTCACTAGCTGTTATTCCAAGCGATATAAAAAAAAGTACCATCACAGAATCCTTACAAAAAGGCAGTATTACCCCACTCTATCCTGCACCTGAACTTACGCAAGCAGATATTGACGATGCAGTCCACGTGGTTGCACAAATGGGCGTTGAACCCATCGTAAAAGCCCTTACAGAGGGTGCCCAAGTGATTCTTACAGGCAGAGCCTATGACCCTGTTGTTTTTGCGGCTTTAGCGTTTTATAAGGGCTATGACAAAGGGCTTGCGATGCATTTAGGTAAAATTTTAGAATGCGCAGCCATTGCCGCCACCCCAGGTAGCGGGAGCGACTGCATGTTTGGTTACATCGGCAAAGATTATTTCCGTGTAGAGCCACTAAACCCTATACGTAAATGCACAACACTTTCCGTGGCGGCGCATACTTTATATGAAAAAACAAACCCCTATGTACTTCCCGGGCCAGGCGGGATTCTTGATTTGAGTGAAACCACCTTCACCCAAGAGACAGATTCTATTGTGCGGGTGGCTGGAAGCCGATTCAATCCAACTCATCCTTACAATGTAAAGCTTGAAGGCGTAAAAAAAGTTGGATGCCGCACAGTTTCTTTTGCAGCAGTGGCTGACCCTGTGATGATTTCTCAAATTGATGAAATTACAAAAGCAGTCAAAGCCCGCGTAAAAGATAATTTTACTGGTCTTGGTGACTATTTCTTAGACTTTAAGGTTTATGGACGCAATACCATTGGTAAAACAGGTGTTATGGGTATTTTCGGGGACACGTCAAACCATGCCGCACCTGAAAGCCAACCATTAGAACTAGCCATCATTATTGATGCAGTCGCTCCCATACAAGAAACAGCCAATACGATATGTTCTTTTGCACGGTCAACTTTACTGCATTATGGTTATCCTGGGCGTATTTCTACTGCGGGTAATTTAGCTTTTCCATTTTCTCCGTCAGACATCAAAATGGGTGATGTATATGAGTTCTGCATGTATCATGTCATGGAAGTAACTGATCCATGTGAATTATTCCCTGCAACAATAATCAAATTTGATGGTGGTGACATAAAATGAGATATCATTTAAAAGACCTTGCAGATGTTATCCGTTCAAAAAATTCTGGGCCATACGAACTCACTTTTGACATCATGTTTAAAACAGAAGACATTTATAAGCGTGTTTGTACAGCGGATGTTATCAATAAAACGTCCTTTGCATCATTATATAAGATATCAACCGATGATATTATGGAAGTCATCCATTTCCATCCTGCAAAAGCAATTAAAGTCACCATTGTACGCCCAGTGTCCTCTGGTGACTTACGTGAAACCGATGTTTACGGCGCGCAACAACATGCACCTTTGATGAACTTTTCATTTGATATGGAGCTTTAGAGCGTGTTTCCACGTTGCACAGTTTTGAAAGGAATATTTAAGAATGAAATATCGTGAAGATAAATATGGCAATAAGCTTTCTATTTTGGGGCTTGGCTGTATGCGATTTACCAGAGACAAGGCGGCAACTGAAAAAATGATACTGGCGGCCATTGATGGCGGTGTTAATTATTTTGACACCGCCTACATATATCCTAGTAGTGAAGTGACCCTTGGTGAAATTTTAGCAAAAAATAACAAGCGGAAAGACGTTTATATCAATACGAAACTCCCCCTTGCAATGTGCAAAAAACCAGATGATTTTGATAAATTTTTTAATGAACAACTCACACGTTTGCAAACGGATTATATTGATTATTATATGATGCATAGTGTGTCTAGTTTTGACAGATGGAAAGTACTTTGTGAATGGGGTATTGAAGATTGGATAGATAAAAAGAAAAAATCTGGACAAATTCGCCAGATTGGTTTTTCTTATCATGGAACATATCAAGACTTCATTAAAATCATTGACGCTTACCCTTGGGAATTTTGTATGATTCAATACAATTACTATGATGAACATTATCAGGCAGGGCGTAAAGGTTTAATATATGCCGCTGAAAAAGGGATTCCAATAATGATTATGGAACCTTTGCTTGGTGGACGGCTTGCTACAGGCTTACCTAAACAAGCTGTAGAAATATTTAAAAAAGCTGACCCAAGGGTATCTCCTGCTGAATGGGCATTTTGGTGGTTATGGAACCAAGATGAGGTCACAGTTATACTAAGCGGTATGAGTTCTTTGGAGCAATTACAACAAAATATTCATGCCGCAAGTCATTATAGGAAATTAAAGGACGCAGTTTATGCTGATGTGATAGAGCTTTTTAGAAAAGCCTATAAAATCCCTTGTACATCTTGCAATTATTGTCTGCCCTGCCCTATTGGTATAAATATTCCATCATGTTTTTCCGCATATAATACGAGATATACACAGGGACTAGTAACAGGGTATACCCAATATATGACCAGCACCGCAAGCATTTCACAAAACCCGATAAGTCCGCGGAGTTGCAATGGCTGCGGTAAATGCGAAAAAATATGCCCACAACATATTTCAATTCGTAAAGAACTAAAAAGAGTGAGCAAAAAATTTGAACCATTGCCTGTGCGTATGCTTATGTCTATTGTACGCTGGGTATTGGGGCGATAGTTTAAAATTGGGGAGGATTTTATTCCTATGAGAAAATTTTTAATGTTAGTGCTTTTTTCTATAGTTATATTTTTATTACCGCAAGCAGTTTATGCTTATGAAGACGAAGATTATGAAGCTATTTATGAAGAGGCTGATGAAGAATCTAATGATGAAGATTTAGAAGAAGCATTCCATAATACAAGAGATGAGCAAAGTATTATTGTTCATATTCCATGGGTATTTGATGTTTATGCCGCACCAGATTTTCGTGCAGAAAGAACCCATGTGAGATTTAATCCTCAAAATGTCGTACTGTGGCAAGTGCGGGAAGATGGGTGGGCGTTAATGGAAACATGGGATGGCGACCACTGGGTATACATCCTTGCAAACCGCCGATTTATTGAAAGGCGCGTGGGGCTTTTCAGCAGTCCTGATGAACCCATACCAACAACCCATATAAACCCACAAATTGTGACGATATATGAGCAGTATGACAGTTGGTTGCTAATTTCCACATGGAATGGGCCTCAATGGCTATATTTAAACTATGTACCGTCAACAGCACATTTAGATACATTACTTAGACGATGGGGCAATAATATTTCTGTATATTTTGAAAATATTGAAACAGGATTTATTTATATGTACAATGCCAACGATGTATATTTTTCAGCCAGTGTTCCAAAAGCATTTTACGCCCTGTATCTTTATGAACGGGCAGAACGTGGAGAAATAGATTTAGATAGTTATATCACTTTTACAGCGGCAGATTATTTTGGCGGGTCTGGTCAAATTAGGCATAGGCATCCCACAGGGACGCAAATTTCTCAACGAGAATTGCTTATGCTAAACCTTAGTTATAGTGACAATATTGCTACGTTAATGTTAAGAAGAACCCATGGACTTGAAGGTTATCGTCAATTTTTAGCGTCTCTGGGTGCAAATCCAAACCATGTGCGAAATAATGTTTTTAACTCACAACTTACTGCACATGATGCAGGCACACTTGCAAGGGCAATTTTTGATTACATCGAATCTGATGGTAGATACAGTGAGGAATTTCGTAGACATTTACTCAATAATCAGTATCCATTTATTGTTTCTGATTATCCTGTAGCCAGTAAGACAGGCTGGACGCGTCCAACTGCATGGCATGACATGGCCATTGTATACGCGCCCTCACCTTATATCTTAGTCATTTTATCCCGCCGTGATGGATGGTCTGCACAAGATTACAGAGATTTTGCCGAAATATCCATGGCATTTCAAGCGTTTAACGATACGTGGTTTGTTCATTAAGCATGAGTACAATAATCACAATATCTGAAATTTAAACCTTTAAAATTTAATGTTTCTGATTCCTCTACGAGCTTCCACTGGGGAAGCTCGTCTATGTTTGGAAAAAATACATCTGCTGGTGGTGCAGCATCTACTTTAGTGAGATATACATGGGTACAAGCATCTAAAAGTTGAGCATAAATTTTTTCACCGCCAACGATAAAAATATCATCTGAATGATAAGATTCTAGCATTTTCCGTAAACGCTCTAAGGAATGGCACATGATAACCCCTGGTATGACTAAATTTTCGTCCCGTGAAAGGACGATATTTACTCGGTCAACTAGGGGTTTTCCTATAGATTCATATGTTTTACGCCCCATCACGACGACTTTACCTATCGTTAATGCTTTAAATCGTGCATGGTCAGGCTTAATGCGGAAAAGCAAATCATTGTCATGTCCAATGCCCCAATTTGATGATACGGCTACGAGTATTTTCATATAAATGCCCCCTATATTGCAACTGGGATTGTGTACTGGCGATTAAATGGATGGGGTTTATAGTCTTCAAGTGTAAAGTCATCTGTTGTAAACTTGTAGAAATCTTTAATATTTGTATTTATAAGCAATTTGGGTGCAGGCCGCGGTTCTCTTTCTAACAAAGCTTTTACAATGGGAATGTGTCTGTCATAAATATGTGCATCCCCTATGACATGGATAAACTCTCCAACTTCTAATCCGCTGACCTGTGCAAACATATGCGTAAGTATGGCATATTGGGCAACATTCCAATTATTTGCCGTAAGAAAATCTTGAGAACGTTGATTTAACATTGCATTTAAACGCCCCTTTGCTACGTTAAATGTCATCATATATGCACAAGGATAAAGTCCCATCTCATGTAGGTCTTCATGATTATACAAATTTGTAATGATTCTTCTGGATGCAGGGTTATGACGCAAATCATATAAAACTCGGTCTACTTGGTCAAACTCCCCTTCTGGATATTTATGCTTTAATCCTAATTGATAACCATATGCTTTGCCTATAGAACCATTTTCATCTGCCCAAGCATCCCAAATACTCGTGTTTAATGCATTGATATTATTAGATTTTTTCTGCCAAATCCATAAAATTTCATCAATACAACTTTTAAAAGCCAACCGTCGTAAAGTCAGTGCAGGAAATTCCTTTGATAAATCATAACGATTGACCATTCCAAAGGTACGGATAGTATGGGCAGGCGCACCATCATCCCATTTAGGACGGATATTTTGCCCTTCGTCAGAAACACCATTTTCAAGAATGTGTTTACAGTTTTCAATAAAAATTAAATCAGCTTGACTCATACAATGTTCTCCTTTAATTTACCATTCTGATGACAATTTACTATCAATGTATGCTACAACATGTTGACGAATTGCAGGGTCTTTAAAATGATTTGCCGTGACCTTAAATCTTAAACTCTGTAATGCAATTTCATCTTTTTTTCTTACATGAATATCCGCGGCAAACTTATACGTGTTGCGAAATTCTGACCCTAGATTCATGGCTTCTTCTAAAATAATAGAGGCATTTTGCAAGTCATCATTTTCTATCAGTTCACCTGCCCATGCAGTTAACGCTTTCAGATAATCATTAAAATTTTCTTCATACTGGGCGATAACATCCATTTGAGCAATGCCATACTGTTTTTTTAGTTCTAAATTTGTTATAGGCTCTGTGAATCGAATCATAGTGCGCTTCCTAGACCGTTCTACCTTATGAGGGTCATTTTCAGGAATAGGCGGTAAAACAGTTAAATCAGGCTCATAAAAAAGCTCTGGCTTTATGTCTTTTTTACGTACAGCATTTGCCGCGTCTTCCTCTTCAATAAATCGTCTATTCAGTATTTTTTGCTTGTTAATATTTTTCCGTGCAGCAAATGCAACAATTATCATAAGCAGTCCAGTTGCAACGACTAATACGATATTCAAATAACCCATACCCATACCTCCATTTGAAAACCACTTTGTTAATAATAAAACAATACGCCTATTGCCGTCAACGTATTTAGAAAAAGGGCTTATATATTCGCCCAAGCACTGTAAACCATCATTTCAGCAAAATAAAAACCACCATCCTTATTTTATGGACTGTGGTTTAGACTATACAAGTATTATAAAATAGGGCTTATACTCTAAGCGTACTTCGGAAAATTACGATACTGTATAAATGCGCTCTTTTTCCTTTTCGGCAGCTTTCCACGATTCTGGGAAGTTATGCTTGAAAAACAACGACTTTTTTGAATTGCTTGTCAAATAACCTTGATTCAAAATCACGAGTTTCATCATATCTACAAATTCTTGTTTCTTTTCATCCAGCAAGGTATCATAGCGGACAATTTGAACTGCACCTGATTTTTCCGCTTCTAATATTTCTACAAGCACATCAGCAACATATTCTATTCTTGAAGCGGTCACGGGTTGACTTGCTGTCCAAACACCATTTATATGTGCTAGTTCCATATTTTTATTTTCGCATATATACAAATATCCGCTCCTGCCTTGATAGAGAGTTTCAAGCTGATTATGGAATTGTTCGTGGTATACAGCAATACCATCTTCATTAACACCACAAGTAACGTGATTTATTTCCATATCACGCAAATAAAAAAGGGCATATGCTCTTAAAGGTGTAAAATACGCCACTTTTTCGCCGCTATTGTGATGTTTTGACAGCGGAAGAATTTCTGTAAGATTTCTGATATTACTTGCATGAAAAAAGAGTTCATCCATAGAGAAAAGCCCTCCAATTTAAATACCTTCATATTATGGCAACAGTTTTTGAGTTTTTCATTCTTGCCAATATACTTTTGAAGTTGTAATCATTTTATCTATAGTACCATTGACAGCGCGAGTCCTACACAAATTCTTTCTTTATTATATTATCCGTCTAATACCATTCTGACTATTAAGCCCCTTTAGAGCTTTAGATATTTTTCCATTTTCTCAAGTATTTTTGTTTCTTCAAAATTTTTATGTGCTTCTTCTAAGGCTCTTATGTTTTGGTCTGAAACTAAAGAAACTGTATTGGAAAAAGCATCAGCAAATGAATATAGTTTATCAAAACTAATATCCGAATATATGTGTTTCGCAAATTCGAGCCTTGTCCTCTCGTTTTTCGTGCGGTTCAAGCATTCGGAAATTTTATAAATTCTGTACTCGAAGTGATTTTTAGCTTGCTCTAACGTGCGGGTGTGTTCTTCATCTTTAGGCTTAATTGTATTAAAATGTTGAAGTCTATCGTTCAGCATACGAAGATAATCGCCTGTACTTCCGCATATTGTTTCAGTAGATTCTATTGTTTTGAACTCTGTTTCATCAAACATTATTTCCATAAAAGCTTTTTTGGGATGAAGAATATCCCCTGTTGCTGTGAGCATAGTTTTACTGAATGCACGCTTTGAAATATGATTCCATGAATTCAAAATATTATAGAGTTCATGACGCTTTTCAAACAATTGTATTCTTACATTCTGCTCTTGCGAACGTTGCATTTCTTTGAGTTGCTCTAATGACGCTTTTGATGATTTGTTGTTAAAAATACAAATCAATATCGTTGCACCAACATATACGGCTGTAAGAATAGCCATTACGAAACCTTGATTATAGTTAAACCAGTCAATCATTGATGTTCCTCCCTTTAGTAAGCCACGCCACCGCTGCATCCTCTCCGACCTCAATAGCAATTTCAACCGCTCGTTTTGCCATTTCCAAAAGTTCCCTTGATTGACGGCGTAAGATAAAGGATTTTTGCACCATTTCGGAGATTTCTTGTTGCCTTTCCTTGTCAATTATGGGTATGCTCAACAAGCCAACTTCTGCTAAGTTTAAGTTGGTTTGTACACCATGTCGTGCATATTTTGAAACAAACAAATTCCCGATATATGAATTGAAAAACACAACCAGATATAATCGTTTCACAAGAGTTTCATCAAGTCGTAAAACGGCTACAGCTTGGTTTATGTTCGCATTGCTGTTATTGTTGAATATGCCACATCTGCCAACCGTTCCAGCTATAGATAGTAACACATCATCAGCTTTAAGTTGAGTACGCTTCAAAATACCATTGTGAATTTCAGGTTTGATATAATTACAAGATTTCAAGCTAACTTCCCCGCCAATTATGTCAACTGCACGAACAAATGGTACGCCATTTTCAACGTCAGAATAATCATCACCTCCTGCTTTGGGGGTTATTCCGCTTGAAACGGGGTAATTCACTATTTCTGATAGCGATACTCTCTTAAATTTATCAAATGCTCTCTCGATTTCCTCGTATTTTGGCTGATAATATTCTGCATCAAGTCGTCCACTTGTGGCGAAACTCTCGGAAAATGATTTAACCGTTATAGGTTCAACATTTGGGGTGAAATTGGTTAGACCCAATTCAGCCAGCAAAAGTTGCTCTGCAAGCGAATATGTTGCCTTTGAATTTTCAAGCAGCTTTTTCGCATAAACAATTGTCTCTTCAATGACGGCTTGGAACTTTGCGCTTATGAAAGGAATGCGAATCTGTTTTATTTTATAAATAAAGAGGTTTAACTGCACATTGCCTGTGGAGTATCTCATAGATTGAAATCTGCCGTACTTCGTGAGCATGAAAGTCGATACAAAGCGAGGCAAATAATCCCTGCTGATGCGAACGATACCCACATGTCTGTCTGAATTTGCAGGAAGTATGGTTTCATCAACTACAGCACAGTTTCCTATAGTTCCGACGGTTGAAATAATAACATCATCAATCCGAAGAGATGTTCGAGAATTCTCGCTATGTTGTTTTTGTGAAATCGTCTTATTTCCAGTTAAATCAAAAAAGTTTTCCTTTGGCGACATAGCAGAAATTAAATTTATTTCAGAATCTTCATCAAAATCAATTGATGTATGAATTCCATCAGTTACTGTGGCAAAATCACCTATTTTATTATTCTCCATTTTATCAATAAGTGAGTTGTATGCAATGTAGACTTTGGAAAAATACTCACTATCAAGTCTAAACACATCGTTTTCTAACAGTACATCTTGCAACTTAACCTCAACCGCTTCCAGCCCGCCCATCAACACCGAATATTTCTCGGCATTAAATGGCGGGCTTAGGCGAAAAAACTCAATTTTTCCTTCTTTGCAAACTCTATAAATGCTTCGGCTATACCGTCTGCGGTCATTCCGTCATGGTTGAATAGGTCATGGTCTACAATCAAGTGTCCATGGCTATCCAGTATATTTTCGCCTGTTTCTTTGTTTCTTACATAAATTTTATCACCGCTATTGTCTTTACTCGTTTTTTGCATGGTAGCGAAGAAAATGGGGTAATCATCAATTTTGGGACAGAGTTCATTATCCCATTTTTGCACAAATAATACGCTGGTTTTTGTGCCTGTGTGGGGTTTGAATACATTGCCATGCAAGCCAACAACTGCAAGAATACGGCAACGCTCGGCTATAAAATCTCTAATGCGTTTATCGGTGGAGTTGTTAAACCGCCCTTGTGGCAGAACAATAGCCATACGTCCACCAGATTTAAGGAAGTTAAGATTTCGTTCAATGAATAAAATATCACGCCCGACTTTTGATTGCTGATTGCCTTTATCGTTCTTCCCAAGCTCATATCGTGCAAGTATGTTACCCTCTTTGATATCACCTGCAAATGGTGGATTAGCCATAAGCAAATCAAAATCAAAATTAGCGTAATCATCAGTGTCCGTTCCCTTTAGGCGAATCTTTTTTAGCTTCTTAAAACCGTTATTATAATTATCATTCCAGTTTTCTTCTTTGACAATCTCACCCCAACGCCCATAATCAAGGGTGTTTAAATGAATTACATTAGACTGTCCATCCCCCGCGATAAGGTTAAGTGTCCGAGCGACACGCACGGCTTTTTCGTCAAAATCTATAGCATAAATATGGTCGCGTACAAAGTTAAGTTCTTCTGTAGTGCGCTCATCTGTTGTAAAGCCTTCACCAATCGGTAAGCCCTTTTCCTTACGAATAGATTTCCATACATGAAAAATGCTGTGGACTGTGAATCCAGAACTTCCTGCGGCAGTGTCTATGATATTCTCGTGCTTCTGCGGGTTCATCATTCTAACACACATATCAATGACATAACGTGGTGTAAAATATTGCCCTTTTTCACCCTTTTGTGATTTGCTCATGAGATATTCAAAAGCGTCATCAACCACATCAAGATTGTTATTAAATAGCTTTACATCTTGCAAGGCGGCAACACAAATAGCTAAATGTGATGGGGTAAGCTGTATGCGGTCGCTGTCTGTAAAAATACCTTCCCATTTACCACGAGCGGCAGAAAATAGTTTTTCAACTTTAACTTTCAGTTGTGTTTCAGTTTCGCCAGAATTACGAAACTTCAAGTAATAATTACTATCATTAGCTGCTGTCATTTCGTCATAGAGTTTTGAGAACAATAGTTTAAAAATTTCCTCAAATGCGTCAACTCCAGCATTTGCCAAAACTTCATCTTCGGCTTCTTTGATGATGGAGCGTAAAGAACGTTTTTCATTTTTTATTTTGTCTTTGAGTTTTAAATCCTCATAGGTTACGTTTTCATTCAAAACATCGGCAAGGGTTTCGTTTGCTCTGGGCAGGGCTGAAATATCTTGAAAATAGTTAGGGTCTTTACGGTGGTATCGTGAATATTGTTCGCCATTTGTCCACGCAGCTATCGGCGCGCCTGTGGCGTTACAGTAAGATTTAAGTTGTTCTTTACCATCAGAAAGTTTCGGCTTTTTAACCTCGACGATTATGTAAGGAACAATGGGTCTATCCTGATCCATAATCACAATGTCGGCTCTTTTTACTTCACGACCAAAATGAACGGCATATTCTACTTGGATTCGTGCGGTCGGATAGCCGTAAGCATTGATGAGACGGTAAATATAAAGTTGGCGCACACATTCTTCAGGTGTCAGTTTTATATCTTTCTTGCGAACAAGACAATTGATGTAAGGTGTTTCTTTCGTTTTTGCTGTTGCGGGTTTCATTGTGATATTTTTTTCGACTGCATGTATTTCATCAGGGGTAAATAATCCACCGCCGTAGTTTGATTTTTGGAAAATGTCTTTAATTTTCATGAGATAGTCCTCCTGTTACCCTATATCAAGGATGTTCATTGGGTTCCTAGTTTGCAGATTTAGTGCGACCATTGGCTTGTCCTTTCCAATAGAATCACACTACATAATTATACATCTTACTGACACACAATGCTAGTTAAGTATTATTCAATAACAACAAAAAAACCGAGATAGCTTCGCTTTTCTCGATTTTTTGGCTTAGGGGTGTTTATACAATTTTTTCTATTCTTCAATTTCATCTATAGGTGTCACTGCATCATTAAACATCCAGCGTTTAAACATACGATTCATAATATCCGCTGGTGAAGCTTTCCCAATGTCCTCTGGAATAATTAGCGGACTGCGTCCAACTTCATCACCTTCCCATGTGTAAATAACCTCACCAGCCACTTGACCTGCGGAAATAGGTGCATCCAGAGCCTCAAAAATAACAACCTTACCATCCAGTTGAACGTGCTTACCTTTGGGGGCAAGCATATTGATTTGTTCTTGAATCACCACAGGTGATGATTCAACTTTACCTTTATAAATTTTAATTTCACCCATAGGTGTACCCGCTTCTTCTTTAGCAATTAAAGCATAGTTAGCATAACCAAAGTCAAGCATTTTCATTGCGCCATCAAAGCGAATTGTTGGGTCTGGTGCGCCAAGTACCACGGCAATCAATTGCATACCTTCTTTTTCAGCAGTGGCTGAAATACAATATAACGCCTCAGAAGTTGAGCCAGTTTTTAACCCTGTTGCTCCAGAATAACTACGAATTAAACGATTCGTATTCGTAAGCCCAAATTCTTCCTCACCTCGTGCAGTTTTATGGGTAATAGAATCTAAACGAATCTTTGCAAATTCAAAAACTTCGGGATATTTTAAAATAATTTCTCTGGACATCAGTGCAATGTCGTGTGCAGTTGTTAAATGTCCTTCTGAATCCAACCCACAAGCATTTTTAAAATGCGTGTTTTCCATGCCAAGGTCGGCGGCTTTTTTATTCATTTGTGTTACAAAGGCTTCTTCACTTCCTGCAACAAATTCTGCCATTGCAACGGCAGCATCATTTGCTGACGCAATGACTATGGATTTTGTTAAATCTCGTACAGTTTGTCGTTCTTCAACTTCCAAGTATACCTGGGAGCCTCCCATTGACGCTGCGTGCGCACTAATAGTGACAATATCATCCCATTTAATACGCTCTTGGTCTAGTGCCTCATAGATGAGTAGCATGGTCATGACCTTGGTAACACTTGCTGGTGCTAATTTTTCGTGGGCATTATGCTCATGCAAAATTTTACCTGTTTCTGCTTCCATTAGCACACTGGCTTTTGCGTCTATGTTTACAGTATCAGCAGATACACTAGATACTGCCGTTACGACACAAAAACAAGTTGCTAAAATCATTAAAAATTTTTTCATAAAAAAAGTCCTTCCTAATTCTTATCTCAAGAATAGGTTGGACTTTTTAGAAAATTTTATACACTGATTAAAACTCTATTTTAGAAGTAGCACTAATGCCATTTAGACTCATGATACGGTCACCTATGAAACTAATAATAACTGCATTTGACCCATAAATAGATGTTTTAAGTAAAGGTGAATTGATAGCTTCTTTAACAGCCGTTTCAATTTTATTTTTACCAGATAACAACTTGAATTTTGGTGGAAATACTACCCTTGAGTTTGGGAAAACTGTGACAAGAACTGATTTTGGTCATGGTTTAAGCGTTGACCACGATATAAGACAAATCGTGTTGCAATTTGACTCTAAATTCCTCTCGCAGAATTTTAAATATCCCCATTTCTCTCACATCGGGGCTATTTTACACCTTTTCGATTATTTGGGGATAGGTTTCCTGTAAATTAGACTGACGCGATATATAAGGAAATAATTATTGACATTGTTTCTTTGCGGGCATAGAATAACGACACTGTTTTACATGCGTCATGACATATTGTGTGCGTTCTTAAAGGACTCACACAGATTAACAGGAAAATTTAAGAAAGGAATAATGGCAGGGAAAGGGTAATGGTGACAATATTTAAACAACAAGACGCATAATTGGAAAAAATTTCTTTTGGCAACGGTGAGTTTTCATTTGATTACTATTTAGCTTTTTTAACTGCAAGCAATGAAACCTATGGATTTTATTTGAAAAATTGGCTAACGAATAGGTAAAATGTCTCTTGCCGCTCTCATCAGTACAAACATATATAAAAATTTAGAATAAATTGATGATATGATTGAAAGAGAAAGGTAAATTTTTTTAAATAAAACATATTCGTTGAGATGAAGTATACCTAGGACAAGTGCGGGAAAATGAAAACCTAATATATAAATAAAATTAGAGCTTTGTATATTATCAGTGATAATGTTATTGTCGAATCTATACGCCCTAAAAGAATTAATCATACAAATTTTAAATTATAGCAAAAATTATATCCGACAGTGGATTGTTTGACTTTGAAGGGAGAAACTAAAAATGAAAATAATGGCACAATTAAGTAAAATAAAGAACAGGTGCTTTAAATCCTGTATGATGATTTTTGTGGTAGTTGCATTGTTATTATCCACAATCGACATTCTAGCTTTTAATTACGATACCACGCCTAATGACTTACCATCGATTGCTGAAAACGTTGACATAGACCCACAGTTGTTTAGCGAACAAGTGGAGACACATGGAATGCTATTCTCATATCAACAACCTACATATGTGCTTGATTTTTCGCGCATTACAATACCTAATGGTCGCGTAGTGCCGTCTGGGATACCCATTGCTAACCTCCATGGTGTTGCCCGCACTCTGAGTTCTTCGGCGAGACAACAGAATTTCAACATGATGCCGCTAGGTGGAACACTTCGGGCGGGTGGGTTTGGAACTAATAGATGCTACGTTTAACTTTGCAGGGCAATCATTAACGGAGTTTGTTAATTCTAGCAACACATATTGGTCAACTGTTGAGTTTGAATTCAGGGAAGGTACAGGCTTTTTGTCTTTGGATTGGGCCTGGGATGCTTTAGACACTCATAATAGAGGCAGACTTGCTGTTCAAAGGATAGAGATTTTTGAAGATGCTACCGAAACACCTCCGATATTACCATCCCCTTCAAGTAATGTTTTCTCAATAGTACCTTCATATACATTTGATTTTTCCAGTCTTCAAGGTGATAGACTTATATTTGGACATTCCGCTTCTTGGTCTACTATTCATCTAAGCTCAATTTGTGATTATGTACGTCATGTAAATACAAATGCCCTACATTCAGACTTGGACTTACTGGTAGTATCTGGCACTCTAAGAATGGGGGTAAATATCAATGATGGAAACACATTCATAGATCCAAATGGAAGAGATAGAGGATTACTCAGCAATGGTATATTAACCGGTCCTATTCGTGTTGTCATTACAGCAAGAAATGCAACTGCGAACGAAAGAGCTTATGCCACCTTCAAACTTGGAAATCAATCGGTTACTCAGTTTGTTAATGCAAGCAACATAACATGGTCATCAACTACCTTTGATTTTGAAGACGGGCAAGGTTTGTTAACGATGCAGTGGCCATGGTATCCAATTAATGAACCTGGGCAAGGTAGACTCGCCATTCAAAGTATTCGAATTTTCGAAGGTGTGCAACAACAACAAAGAAGTGTTAGTGTAAATAATCAAAGAGACTCAATTATAGTGGGTTCAGTTGGTACGACTGCATTTGATGTGATTACTAATAATGTGACTTCCCCTTATTGGTCTCAAGCAATATTCCCTGTTACTCTCTTTGACGCTCCTCGTGGTATGACCGCTGGATTTGCCACTATTTATCAAGGAGGTGTTGGCACACTTTCCATTGGTACGACTGCGGAAGTACCAGTTGGTGAACACTTGGTTAGAGTCTCTATAAATGGGGTTATGTCTACTGATTTTATTGTAAGCGTTGATGGTGACGGACGGTGGGTCGAACAACAAACCCCACAACAAGGCAATGGATGGAGTTCTATAACCTATGGTAATGGAATGTTTATTGCAGTATCTAATCAAGGTGCATCCGGTTCACAGGCAATGACTTCGCCTGATGGTATCAATTGGACACTTCGTTCAACGCCTGGTGCAAATCAAGTTTGGAGTTCTGTCACTTTTGGCAATGGATTATTTATAGCTGTGTCCTATTATGGAATAACCGGTTCTCAAGTCATGACTTCGCCTGATGGCATCAATTGGACACTTCGTTCAACACCTGAACCAATACAAAGGTGGAACTCAGTGACATATGGTAATGGTCTTTTTGTTGCAGTGTCTAGTAGCGGTACAGAAGGTTCTCAAGTCATGGCGTCCTCGGACGGTATAAATTGGACATTGCGTTCAACACCTTCGTCGAATCAGAGATGGCGTTCGGTTGCTTTTGGTAATGGATTATTTGTCGCTGTGTCTAGTGGGGGAAACCACACATCCCAACCTATAATGACTTCTTTAGACGGTGAGAATTGGACACTGCGTACAGTATCAACAACAGAAGACCTTTCTTTAAATTCAATCACATTTGGCAATGGACTGTTTGTAGCAGTATCTCAAGCAAGCAATTCTGCCGGCGCGCAGGCAGCAATATCTTCAAATGGTATAGATTGGGCATTGTCTCAGATAACACCTATAATTAATTTAAAATGCCTTTAACCATCTGATAACAGCGGCAAGGCAAGCATCCCATCCTGCGCTGTCCCTAACGGCGCATTACACCTACAGAGCCGATGGTCTGCGTCATTCAAAAACAGTAAACGGAATAACCACAACCCATGTGTGGGACAGAGGGCATATTGTTGCAGAAAGAAACCAAACAGGGGGTGTGATTCAAAGATACGATAGAACCCACCGCGGTCAGTTGATTCACAGCCATCAACATGGCTTCTATCACTATAATTGGATTGTCAACAATTAATTAGACAGAAAAGATTAAGGTAGGCGTTCTAAATTGAACAGGTGAAATATATCCAAGCGAACTATGGATTCTAATGTTATTAAACCAATGAACATAATCCATCAGTTCAAGTTTGAGTTGTTCAGGAGTGTTGAAAAA
>Ga0131853_10000155_pt1 | contig 115248 bp, 106 predicted proteins | sample TergutLab28metaG_FD_92764 | JGI IMG/M metagenome (GOLD analysis project Ga0131853, IMG submission 92764) | Labiotermes labralis P1 segment gut microbial communities from Petit-Saut dam, French Guiana - Lab288 P1 (version 2) (version 2) | ecosystem: Host-associated > Arthropoda: Insects >...
ACAAAGGCGTCTGTCATCCCGTAGATGTATGAAATTACGAAATACCAGAAAAACATTGTTCGCCGCTGAGCCGCATTTCTGTGATTACTGCGCCAACGGTCAACTCTTTCGCCTGTCGGAAGTAAGGAAAAACTTTCGTCTTCGCTCAAATCTCGTGGAAATTGTTGCGCTTTGTGCATCAAATGCTGAAAACGAATTCCGCCGAAAACAAACGACGTCTGGGTTGCAAAAACAAGCCCTGCCTTAAACCATTCGCCGTTGTAAAACTGCCCCGCGCCTGTAAATGGAATTGCCGACAAAGCCATAGCGCGCCTCGGGTCGGGATTTTGCGCGCCTTGCATATTGGCAGCCGCGCCGAACGCGTCCAGCAAATTCCAAATTCCGACCGCGCCAAACATAAATGTTGCGTTGTGGTATCGGGCTTTTTCAAATAAATTATCGTATTGGGCAAGCGCGACCCTGTTTGCCAAAAGCATTGTATCGCGAGCAAAAGCGATTGTGTCTTCCTGCTGAATTCCGCGCGTTCGACGGTTGGCAAGCGTATCCTGAAGCGCGTAAATTCTATGATAACTCCTGCGATAATCCACCCACGCCCGATAGGCAATCCAGCCGATAATTCCTTCCGTTGACAAAAAGAAAGTCCCTCTGGCATAATTCCCCATTACCGCTTGCCCAAGCCCCGGAATAAGCGAAAGCGAGGTTATCAGAAACGGGTTATGCCTATCGGAAATTTCGGGCAAGGTATCGGTTTCGGCGGCAAAACTTACCGTCAAAGCGCAAAAAAGCGTGAAGATTATCGCTAATTTTTTCAATTTTTGCTCCGATTTTCAATTAAAATACCCAAGAGCCAAACTCCTCGTCGAGAACGGAAATTATGTTTTTCTTATCGACATTGTTAATTATTTCGGATTTTCCGCAAGCCACGGGAAGCACAAAAACGAGCTTTCCGTCCGCCTTTTTTTTGTCCGAAAACATCGCCCTATAAATAGCGCCCGAAGCGACTTTATGCGGAATGTTCGGTTTTTTCAGTATTTTTAGCGAAGCGCTCAAAACTTTTACGTCTTTCTTCTTCAGCAAACCCAATCTTTCGGCAAGTTTTACTTCGCAATCTATTCCCAGAACTACCGCTTCGCCGTGCAAAAGAGTGCCGAAGCCGTAAACTTTTTCAAAAGCGTGCGCAAAGGTGTGCCCAAAATTCAGCAATGCTCTCTGCCCTGTTTCCGTTTCGTCTTTGCCTACGATTTTCGCCTTTATTTCTATGGATTTTTGGATTGCTTCCACGCACAAATCTTTGTCTCTTGCGCAGATTTTTTCAAAATGGCAATCGTTGCCCCCGGTTATAAATTCAAACATTTTTTTGCCGCCGATATATCCGTATTTTGCAATTTCGCCGCAGCCCGCCAAATATTCGCGTTCGGGCAGGGTTTCCAAAAATTTTGTGTCTATCCAAACCATTTTCGGCTGATAAAAACTGCCGATTAAATTTTTTCCGCTGCTGTGATTTACCGCCGTTTTTCCGCCCACGCTACTGTCCACCATCGACAAAAGCGTTGTCGGCACTTGGATATAGTTTACGCCGCGCAAAAACATAGAAGCCGCAAAGCCCGCAATGTCGCCGACAACTCCGCCGCCAAACGCAATAACCGCCGCTTTTCGGTCGGGATTTTGCTTAAACATTTCGTCCATTATAAAATTGAGCGTTTTCATATTTTTGTATTTTTCGCCGTCGGGAATTACAACGACAGACGCGTCGGGCAGGTTTCGTTTCCAATCCGAAAGATGATTTTCGTAAAGTTTGGCGATTGTGTCGTTCGTTATAATTATGTATTTATTCGCAGGGCAATTACTCTTAACCGTCTCGTAAAAATTGGCGTTTTCGTTTATGAAAATCGGATAACTTCGCTTTGCCAAAGACACTTGCAACTTCATTTTTCTTCTCCTTTTTTGTAGTGTGAAACAGATAATTCAGGCGGGTAATCTTGCGGTTTTCGCTTCCATCTTTTGTGCATCCAAACCCATTGTTCGGGATATTTTTTAATGTATTCTCCGAGCCGCTCGTTATATTTTTCTAAATTCAAGATATAGGTTTCCATTTCGTTTTCGGTTTTAATTATGTCGGTTTTTTCGATATGAAAAACGTATTTATCGCCTTTTTCGCGAATTAAAAACGCCCAAATCATCGGGATTTTACATTTTATCGCCATTTTAACAGGGATAAACGGAGTCCACGCTTCTTCGCCCAAGAAATTCACAAAAACTCCTTCGTCCGTGGCGTCTTGGTCAAGCAGAATTCCAAAAATATAGCCTTCTTTTAAAAGTCGAAAAGCGCTCATTATTCCGCCGTTGCGGTCAAAATATTCCACGCCGTTTCTTTGGCGCATTTTTATGAAAATATCATACACTCTTTTGTCGAAAAGCTTTGTTCCTATCGCCATTGCCTTGTATCCGTATATTGCCAGCGCCTGCGATTTTACTTCAAACGCCGACAAATGGTTGCATAAACCTATCATACCTTTTTGAGAAGCGGAAAAAATCTCGCGCGCCGAGTTTTCGTCGTTGAAACGAACTATTTTGGAGAATTTCTCCTTTGAATATTCGGGCAATTTTATGCCGTCGAAAGCAGATTTTCCCGCATTTATAAAAACGCCGTTGATTATTTTGTTTATTTTTTTGTCGTCGTAGTCCTCAAAGACTCTTTTGAGATTTTGGCGCGCAATATTTCGCTCTTTTTTGAGGGCAAAACCCATAAGCAGTCCAATAATTGCAAAAATCCGTAATCCTAAAAAGCGCGGCGTTTTTTTTGAGACAAAAACTATCGTTAATATAACAATGTATGCTATATCGTGCCGCAGTTTTCTGAATTTTTTCGCCATAAACCGTCCTTTTTGGGCAACGGTTGCCCACCCTTTTTTTATTAAATTCTACGAAAAAATACTATTTGCCAAAATAAAAATGAGTGGAGACCATCGCCCAAATATTATTTTTACTGTGAAAAAACAGAAAATAAACCAAAATAAAAGGATTTTTTACTATGGGAAGAGCGTTTGAGTTTCGTAAAGAAAGAAAAATGAAAAGATGGGGCAAGATGTCAACTGTGTTCCCGAAATTATCGAAAGCAATTACACTTGCCGCAAAAGAGGGCGTTCCCGACCCCGAAATGAACGCAAAATTGCGCGCCGCCATCCTTAACGCCAAAGCGGAAAATATGCCCAAAGACAACATCGACGCCGCAATTAAAAGAGCGCAAGGAAAAGACGCCGACAGCATTACGGAAATTACATTTGAAGGCAAGGGCGCAAACGGCGTTCAGTATTTTATAGAATGCGCAACCGACAACAACACCCGCACGGTAGCAAATATAAAATCGTACTTCAACAAACACGGCGGACAACTTCTGCAAAACGGCGCGTTGGAATTTATGTTCAGCAGAAAAGCCGTCTTCGAAATTGAAAAACGCGCAGGTATCGACGTTGAAGCGATGGAACTGGAACTTATAGACTTCGGCTTGGAAGAATTGGAGCAAACAGACGACACAATTTACATTTACGGAGACTACACAGAATTCGGCAACCTCTCCAAAGGCTTGGAAAAACTCGGAATTGCCCCGAAAACCGCAACTTTGCAAAGAATTTCGACCAATCCCGTAGAGCTGAGCGACGAAGAAATGGAAAAAACCGAAGTCCTGTTAGACAAAATCGACGACGATGAAGACGTGGTGAATGTATTCACAAACATTGCGTGAGTAGCGCTTTAGCGCACTTTACTCCGTCGATACCGCTCGAAACAATGCCGCCTGCATACCCCGCGCCCTCGCCGCAAGGAAAAAGTCCTGCGGCGTTTTCGGATTGCAGAGTGTTGTCGTCTCGCAAAATTCGGACAGGCGACGAACTTCCCGTTTCTGCCGCGAAAATTGCCGCTTGTTCAAATGGGATTTTTCCCATTGAGCCAAGCATTTGAGGCACTGCAACTTTCAGCGTTTTTTGGACAACTTCGGGCAAAATTCCGTTTATGTCGGTCAATTTGTATCTGTGCGGCGATAATTCGTAGTCAAAAACATTATCTTTTTCGTATAAAAACGAGGCAAGATTTTGCGCGGGTAATGCGTAATTTCCACCGCCTTTATTGAATGTTTTCTTTTCGATATTTTCTAAAAAATCAAATGCGTTTTCAAAACTTTTCGGGCTGACGGGCACCAAAAACGCGGCGTTTCCGAAGCGTAAATTTCGCGTAGAATAACTCATTCCGTTCGCCGACACAAGTCCTTTTTGCGCCGAGCAGGCAATAACCCGACCGCCCGGGCACATACAAAAAGTGTAGCAAGGCAATGCTCCATCTTTCGCCTTAAATGTAAGCGAAAAAGAAGCCGCAGGAAGATTTGGAGCGTATTTTCCGTATTGAAGTCGGTTTATCAGTTCCTGCTCAAATTCTATACGAACGCCGACGGCAAACGGCTTTGGCTCTATTGCCAAGTAATTTTTCAGCGTTTTGTAGGTATCGCTAGCGGAATGTCCTATTGCCAAAATTAAATTTTTCGTCTCAAAAAAATCGTTGTTTACATAAATTCCCGCAAGTTTTTTATCGCTGATTTTTACGTCGGTTAATTGCGAGCTAAATTTTATTTCGCCGCCCAATTCCAAGATTTCTTCGCGCACGGATTTAAGAATTTTCGCCAAAATATCCGTGCCGATATGAGCGCGAGTGTCGGTCAAAATTGATTTGTCTGCACCGTGTCTGACAAGCATTTCTAAAAAAACTTGTCGATTTTCGACGTCTTTGCTTCGCGAAGTCAATTTTCCGTCCGAAAAAAGCCCGGCGCCGCCCTCGCCGAAGAGAACATTTGAATTTTCGTCCAAAATTCCGTCGTTCCAGAACGAATTCGCCGTTTTTTGTCGCTCGGAAATCGCTTCTCCCCTCTCGAAAATTATCGGTTTTGCGCCGTTTTTTGCCAAGATATACGCCGCTGAAATTCCCGCGGGACCAAATCCGACAACTGTGGGGCGGCTGATATTTTTTGAAATGGAAACGTTGCTGTTTTGAGACAAGGCGTGCCTTGTCTCAACTACGGTGGAGATGGCGTTTTCTATGGGGTTTACGAATTTAATGTTTGAGGCAAGCGGATTTTTCAGTGAAATTTCGGCGGAAATTACGTTTACGGGCGGCTTTTTTCGTGCGTCGATGGATTTGCTTGTAATTTTCACGTTTTCTATTTCGTGGGGGAGAATGCTCAAAGTTCGCGCTATTTTGTTGAGCAGCGATTTTTCGGTGTGGTCGGTTGAAATTCGTATTTGTTCTATTTTGTAGGTTGGCATAAAAAATCCTTTTTTTGCGTTTTTGTCGGCAAAATACTATTCGCCAACAAAAAAAAGATGAATCCGTCTATCCGTTGGCAAAATACAAAAAAAGTTTTTTCAGCTTTTTGGTTTGCACAAATATTATTTTTAATATGTTGAAAAACATAAAATTACATAATTTACGATAAAGGTTGCATTGCAATGAGTAAAAAAATTACCGCTGTTTTGTCTCTTATTTCCGCAATGATAATATTCACTGCTTGCTCGGAACTTTTTATTAAAGAGGCGACGCTTTTGCCTGAGCAGGTCGTAAAGTTCGACGCTCAAGGCGGAACTCAGCCGTCCGACATCGTTGTAAAATACGGCGAAACAATAAATCTTCCCAACACGCAAAGGACGAATTACACATTTCAGGGTTGGTTTAGTCAAAAAGAAAACGGTATTCGGCTCGGCGGCGTAGGCAATCGCGTAATCATATATTCCGACACCATATTTTATGCGCAATGGGTAGAAATTTCAATCGACGATCCGAACGATCCCAATGATCCCAATGATCCAAATGATCCAAATGATCCTAATGATCCAAATGATCCTAATGATCCTAATGATCCTAATGATCCTAATGATCCGAATGATCCGAATTCCGATAGGGATGGTCTTACGCCGCAGACGGCTTGGGTGGTTTACGACGTTGCTACGTTGCAAACGGTCGGCTCCGGAACGGGCGGATGGACGCTTTCTGCGTACTATATACAAATTGCGCACATAGATTTGAGCGGAGCAGAGAATTGGATTCCGATAGGCGCAAGCGGTTCGCCTTTTGTCGGCTCGTTTGACGGCGGCGGATACTCAATAACAGGGCTTTCTGTCAATAATCCGAGCGGCGAAAATCAGGGAATGTTCGGCGTTATAGGCGTTGGCGGCACGATAGAAAATTTGCGCCTCGAAAACGTAAATATTAACGGCAAAACTTTTGTCGGCGGTATTGCGGGGACTAATCGCGGCACGATAGAAAGCGTTTTTGTCTCAGGCAATATAAGCGGCGACAGCGACGTCGGGGGAATTGCGGGAAATAATGAAGGTAAAATTTTGAATTCTCAGAGCCAAGCCGTCATTTTTGTCAGAGGCGCGAGAGAAGCGGTAAGCGAAAACTGGCGCGGAATAGTGGGACGAAACAGCGGAATAGTCCGGAATTCGGAAAGCAAGGCAAGTGGAAACTAAATGACTAAAAACAAAAATATTCTTTTCACGGTTTTGATTTTGATGTTGACGGTTTTTCCTGTTTTCGCGCAAAATTCAAGTATTCGCCGCGTTCCTTTGGTGTTTACAATTCGTCCAGAATTTCAATATATAGAGCGGGCGGCGCAAACTCTCGGCGGCAATGTCGGTTTGGGGCTTCTTTCTTCGGGCGGCTTTTATTTTGTTGCGGAAGCGCGCGGCGGCGAAAATTATTTAGGCGGCGACTTAAATATCGGCGGACTTATACGCTCCTCAAAAAATCCGAATGTCAAAAACGTATTAGGTGTAAGCGGCGGGTTTGAGCAAATGGACATTATTGTAAGATTACACGACAAAAGAAACGTTTTTCTTGCCGAAATTATTGAAGAGAATTTTAGTTTCGGCGGCGTTTTTCATAAATTACTTCTCGGAAGCGACAGACGAGGTCATCATTTTGATATAACAAACAAAGTTTTGTTCGGCTACCGAAACGAGCATACGGCTTACCGCCACGACGAGACGACAGACCGCTTTTTCGCCGAAACGGATATGCGCTTTCGAGCCGTCTATTCATTGAGCGTCGGCTATACTTTTGCAGGAAGAATTCGCAGAACAAGAACGCCTCGGCAGGACTTGAACGAAATCATTTTACCTTTGCCGACGGAGCCGCAAGAAGAGCTCGTATATTTCTTGCCCGAAATATTTGAAGAAGAAGAGCCCGAAGAAGTCGAAGAGCCCGCAATTATCGTCCAAACAGCGGAAGCGACGGTAATCAAAACCGAGGTAATTCTCTTTGAATTCGGAACGTACCGCTTAACGCAGAGTACGGAAAGAGCGCTTTTTGAAATTTTAACGACCCTGATTAAAAATCCCGAAACGACCCTCGAAATATCGGGACATACCGACGATACGGGAAAGCGCGAAGGAAACATTTTGTTATCGCGAAACAGGGCGCTGACGATAGGGCTTTATTTTTGGAATCAGGGAATATCGCGCGACAGATTACGTCTCAGCGCTCACGGTCCCGACCGCCCCGCGGTCGAGAATGAATGCGAAGAAAGAAGAGTCCAAAACCGTCGTGTAGAAATCCGCGTTCTGTTGCAAAATTAAACGTAAAGTTGTAATTTTATATAATATTTCAATCAAAAATAACTTTTACCTTGCATTTTACCGAAAACACTTCGCGCATTTATTATTTTTATATTGTGAAATTGGCAATTTTGTCATTAGGAAACAAGGGAATATGAAAAAACTTAGATTATTTGTAGCGGTATTTTTGGCAATTATGTTTTTTTCTGCGGGAAGTTTTGCGCAGGGAGAAGTCCTTCATTATACATTGGGAAGAGAGTTTTTCGCAAACGCAAACTTTGACTTGGCTATGGACGCGTTTCGGCAGGTGCTGTCTTCTTTCCCTAATCACGCAGGCGCGCATTTGGGAATTGGCGACGTTAACAGAGCGCAGGGAAATCTTAGAGAAGCCGAATTAAGTTATCGTACCGCACTAAACCTAAATCCCGGCTGGACTGAAGCGCAGTTGAGATTAGCTCAACTTTTTGAAGACTTGGGGCGAATAGACGAAGCGCTTGTAATGTGGCAAGAAGCACAAGTCGGCACAGGCGACGACCAAAGGCGAATAATCGCTCAAAGAATTGACGCGCTCATAAACCGAAGAGCGCAAGAAGCGGCAACGTTCCAACAAGCACAAGCGCCCACGGCACAACAAAGACAACAGCAACAAAGAGCGGCAACGGCTCCACGCCCCGTAGTAATTACTCCCGCGGCAAGAACGCTTATGGATTCGGCGGTCTTTTTTTATCAGCGAGGTATCAGAAGCGCAAACAACGACGACCTCAACCGCTCGCTTGAATTTATCGCAAGAGCGCGCCGCGAAAGCCCCGGTTTTCCGCTTGCCTATTATTATGCAGGACTTATACGCCGACGGTTTGGACAAAACGAAATGGCTCGTGTAAATTTTGAACGCGCAATCCCCGATCCCGATCTGGGTTTTAACGCACACTTTTATTTGGGCAGAATTTTGGGCGATTTGGGAAGATTTCAGGAGGCAATAAACCATCTTGAGCAATACATAGAAAAAACCGATTTCGCCCCCGGTCAAGTTGAAGCGCGCAATTTAATCGAAAGATTTCGAAGAATGATAGAGGCGCAACTTCGCGAAAACCCGCCGATTGACATACGCGCCGTAATTCAAGCGGAAATAAGAGACGACATTAACCTTATTCCGCCGCAAGAAAATCTGAGCGAAATCGAAGTGCGGGTTGCCGATGGACTTACTATGGCGATTGTCGATACCATCAGCGACGAGGGGCAGGAATTGCTTGTCGGAATGCGCCATTTTTACAACCGAGAATACGACCGAGCAATCGAAGTTTTTCGCAGATTTATGGAAAATCACCCAAACAGACCGTCAGCTGGCGCGGCGCTTTATAATATTGCAATGTGCTTTTTCCGCCTCAATAATTGGGACAGAGCAAGCCGCGAATTCCAAAACTATATGAGCCGTTTTCCGAGAGGAAATATGTTTGAAAGCGCGATGTTCTTTTCAGCTGTATCTCTCAGACAACAACACAGAAATAACGACGCGCAACGAGTATTTAACGATTACATTCGACGTTTCAGAAACGGCGGCAGGTTTATAGGCAAGGCATACGAATTTTTGGGCGACATTTTAGCGGATTTAGACCAACAAGGCAAGGCGATTGAGGCATTCAGACAGGCAGACGCACTTGCGGCAAACGACGAAGACCGACTTCACGCAAGATTTAAAATGGCGGAAGCGTTTCGCAGGTTAACAAACTTTTCGGCGGCGGAAAGGGCGTATTTGTCCGTAATTGAGTTGGGAACACAAGCAAATTTAAACACGCACGTTGCAGAAGCGCATTATCGCTTGGCGGACTATTATTACAGAACAAGACGTTGGGAAGAAGCAAGAGAAATGTATGTTCGGGCGACAAGACGTTTCCCGCAACATTCCGACACGCCTTGGGGACTTTATCAGATAGCGAACGTTTTTTATCATACCAACAGATTTGCTGAGGCGATTGCCGCTTACGACGCTCTCCGAGACAGATTTCCCGATAATTTTTGGGCGAGAGAAGCGGAATTCAGGCGAAACGACGCAGTTTGGCAACACCAATACGGACGACGAGGAAATTAAGTGTGGCTAATCTTATTCAAACGGTGATAAAACTTACGTCTGTTTTTAATGAACAGCTCGAAATCTACAAAAAACTCACCAAATTAACCTCGTCGCTTTCGGGAGATATTGCGCGCACAAAAGGAAATTTAAACGGACTGACCTCAAAATTTGAAGAAGAAAACAAACTTATAGAAGAAATAGCCAAACTCAAAAATTCCGCAAGTGCAGACATCGAGACGTGGCTTGCACAAAAACACAACGCCAACTTTAACGAAGCAAAAATTTTGGACGAAGCGATAAAAAACGTTCAGGAAGAAATCGTGCGCTTTTTGGACGCCGAAAAAATTCTCAAAAAACAAATTGATTTTTACAGGACAAAAAATGAGCCAAGAGCCGACGACGCAAACGCAGCATTTTGACGAAGACACCTTTGCCGCCCTGCAAAGCACTTTCGAAAGCGTAATGCAACGCTGCGAGCAACTGACTTCCGCTTACGGCTCAATGGAAAAGCAATTTGAAAAACTTAACGTTGAATTAGACGAAAAAAATCAAAAATTAGAAGAAGCATACACAGTCCTGAACAGCATTTTGGGAACTATGCACAACGGCGTAATCGCAGTCGATACGGCGGGAATAATAACGCAATTTAACGCGGCGGCAGAACGTTCTACAGGCTATTCGGCGGCAAACGCGATAGGCGCAAATTTTGCCACATTTTTCGGAGAAAAAGGTTTTTCCGACAAAAACCTGCTCGACGTTCTGCGTTCGGGAAAAGGCTACGACCGCGACGAAAAAGCGCTGTGGAACAAAGACGGCTCGCCTGTTCCCGTGGTGTATCAGAGCTCGCTTTTAAGAGACGCGAACGAAAATCTTTTGGGGGCTGTAGAAATATTTAACGACATTTCAACGCTAAAGCAGCTCGAAAGCGAAAATCAGCAAAATCGCGTTTTGGCGGCGCTCGGAGAAATGGCGGCGACCCTTGCCCACGAAATAAAAAACCCGCTCGGCGCAATGGGAACTTGGGCAAGGCTTCTCGACAAAAGTTTTGATACTACCGACAAAAGAAAACAGACAATCGAAAAAATTATCGACGCGCTTTCACGTCTAAATAAAATAGTGTCGAGTATGCTGATTTTCGGGCGACAAAGCAAGTCGGAACTCCGCACTATCGACCTCATTCCAATGCTTTCGGAATTTACGGACAGTATGGAAATCGAGGTAGTTTTCGGGAACGGAACGCAGATAGAAGTCAAAAAAAATTGGGATTTAGCGCCGATTGTCGCTCAAATTGACCCTGAAAAATTCAGGCAGGTATTACTCAACATTGCGCTGAATGCAGTTCAGGCGATGGGTGAGACGGGAACGCTTATCGTCTCCTGCAAAAAAACAAGCCGAGGCGGCGGCAACTACGCAATTATTTCAATTTCCGACACAGGCAAGGGAATGACTGCGGAAGAATTGTCAAAAATATTCTCGCCTTTCCACACCACCAAAGAAAACGGAACGGGGCTTGGGCTTGCCATAGTAAAAAAACTCATAGATTTCCACAACGGCGTTATTGATGTAGAAAGCGAAGTAGGCAAAGGAACGACGTTTAATATTTTCTTGCCGTTGCGGTGAATAAACAAAAAAGAGCGAGAAATTTCCCGCCCTGATAAATCTTTGCAAAAACAATTTTTACACCTACTCACTCTGATTTCTGTTGCCGTTGTTGTTCTTCCCAACGGTGTCTCGCTTCTCTCTGTTGTACTTGCCATTCTTCTTCTCTGTCTCGGTCTCTGGCTCGCTCCCTCATTTCTTCCTCTCGCCTCAGTTGTTCGTCAACTCCGGCTCGCTGAATTTCAACTCTCTGCGAAGGTGGCGGCGGCGGACTCGTAAGTACTTGTCGCACTCCTTCGTTTTGATTATGTGTGGCATTTCTTTGATTTGCACTTCTTATTGGAATAGTACGCCCAACCTCCCACCGCGCTCTTTGATATACTGCCGTCCTTACAACTGCAGATGGCGCCATTACACCTGCCATAACACCTGTTGCCGCACCTATTATATCGGTCGCCACACTCGCATCTGCCGCAAGTAAAATACCTGATGCAAGCCCAAACAATACCGCGCCAGCCCACAATCCGTTTTTTTCCCTTTTTAATTCTCTCAAAACGCTACTTTCTACTTCCATAGCGCTTAATTCAATGTTAGAAAAAAAACCTCCAACTGTCTGCCCACACACAACACAAGCTGCAATCAATACTGCCGCCAACACTCTAACAATTTTCCCCATAAAACCCTCCTAAAAAAAGTTAAAGCAAGAACAACGGGAAAGGCTGTTCCGCCAATTATTCATTGATTTCGCGAAAAATACAGAATATGCTTATCTTTTTGATAAAAACACGACAGACAGAACAACCTAAAGACAGTTGCTTTGTCGTATTTTCCTTTCAAAAGGAATTAAAAGAAAAGCGGAGACAATCTCCACTATTCCGTATTTTTCGCACCCATAAAATACTATTTATTTGGGAGCGCTACGTTGGTTTGATGGTTTTTTGTGATTTTTTCTCTTTTTACTGTTTTTTGTGGAAAATTGGAGGAATTTGTGAAAAATCCTAAACACTATCCAATAATTTTTCTGCTTTTATATTTATTCTCGAAAATGCAAATAAATCTTTACCCAAATCTTTAAGCGAGGCGCCTATGTGATAAACCACGCCGTCAACTATCACAAATCGGTCGTGAAAAGTTGTCAATTTGTTGATTTTTATCGGCTCGTATTGAGAATTGTGCTTTTCTAAGTCCAGTTTCATCTGAGCGGTGATTTGTTTTGTGTAAATTTCAGCACTTACACCTTTGTTGCGTTTCGACAAAATAAGCAAAGATTTTTCATCTATGTAATTGTCTATCAAAATTATTGTTTTTGTCGCCGATTTTATTAAGTTTGTCGCGAATACGTAAGCGTCGAAAATTTGTCCTTGGCTGAATACGCCTTGAGTGGGGATAAGATGTGTGTTTATTTGCAGGTCTATTTCATTTACTCTACACTTCAAAGCTTCGACACTGTCTTCAATACGGTTCATTCGGTTGTTTATGGAGTAGCCTTTTAACAAATAATCTCTCAAAATTTTATTTGCCCAAATACGAAATTGTGTGCCGCGTAAAGATTTTACACGGTATCCTACAGAGATAATAGCATCGAGGTTATAATGCTTTGTACGATAATTCTTACCGTCTGCGGCAGTTGTCAAGTATTCCTTGACAACTGAATTTGGATCAAGTTCACCCTCTGCAACAGCATTATTTATGTGTAAACTTACATTTTGTTTCGTAGATTGAAACAATTCTACCATTTGCATCTGAGTTAACCAAACAGTTTCTTCTTCTAAGCGAACATTCATTTTTAAGTTGCCGTCATTAGTTTGATAGACGATAACTTCGGAATTATCGGACATTCTCTCTCTCCGCTCTATAGTTTGCAATAATGTTTTCTGCATTTGTGGGTATAAAGCAACTCCTTATTTTTTTCGATAATATAATTTTTTGTTGCGGCAAAGTGGGAGAAAAATAAAAAAATTACGAAAAAACAGCCTAATTTTGCATTTTCCCCGAATACTCGTCCGTATATTTAGTATTTTTCCGCTGAAATGTTAGAACTAAAAAACATAACAGTCGATTTTTCGCTTAAGAATTCACCGTTCAGCGCAGAGAAACAGAGTTTACGCGCTGTCGACGGCGTATCCCTGACCATAAACGACAACGAGGTTTTGGGATTGGTCGGAGAATCAGGCTGTGGAAAAACAACTCTCGGAAAAACCGCCATTCGTTTGCTTAAACCAACATCAGGGCAAATTATTTTGGACGGCGACGATATTACTCATTTGGGCTTTGGCGAGCTTAAAAAATACAGGCGAAAAATGCAGATAATTTTCCAAGACCCCGTAAGTTCGCTTAATCCGCGGCAAACAATTTTTGACGTTTTGGAAGAGCCGCTCAAAATTCATACAAAATTTAACGCAACAGAACGCGAGGCGGAAATAAAAAAACTTATTGATTGCGTGGGTATCGCTCAAAATGCGCTTAAACGCTATCCGCACCAGTTTTCGGGCGGGCAATGTCAGAGAATTGCTATTGCGCGCGCGCTTTCGGTAAAGCCGAAACTTATTGTGGCGGATGAGCCTGTATCTTCGCTTGACGTGTCAATTCAGGCGCAAATTATAAATCTTCTGCTTGAACTCAAAAAGGAATTCGGGCTGTCTTACTTGTTTGTTTCGCACGATTTGGCTGTCATAAATCACATTGCCGACAGAGTTGCGGTTATGTTTAAAGGAAAAATTGTGGAAGAAGGCGATTGCACAGAAATCGTGAATAATCCGCAAAATGAATATACAAAAACATTGCTCGAAGCAGTGCCGAGGTTGTAATGGCGAAAAAAATTATACTTTTTATATTCGTAATTGCGTTTTTGGTGTTTTCGCTGACCCAACCCCTCGATTATTGGGCGGACGAGGTGGAATTTTCGGCGCGGGACAGCGTAATTACGCTTATGGGCAATTCAAAAATAGTTTACGGAAGCATAACTTTGACTGCCGATACCATAACTTATTTTACGAACACAAGAGATATGATTGCCACAGGAAATCCCGTTTTAATAGACGGAAGCGATACGCTCAGAGGCACAACAATAAGATATAACACCCAAACAAGATTGGGACGAGTAAGGCACGGACTTTTAGCGTCAAACGAAGACGCCACGTATTTTGCTCAAGATTTAGTCCGTACCGATACGGCAATTTACGGTCATCGCTGTCTATACACAACCTGCGCCTTTCCTGAGCAACCGCACTCGCATTTTTATGCCGAAAAAATAAGAATTATCCCCAACGACCGCGCAGTCGCCCGCCCGTTTGTTTTGGTTATCGGCGACGCTCCTATGGTGGCGCTCCCTTATTTTATTCTCCCGCTGAACCAGAACAGGCAAAGCGGTTGGCTTCCTATCAGATGGGGTGTAAATTTGAACGGACGCGGCAACGTCGATAATGTCGGATACTATTGGGCTATAAACGATTACTTGGATTTTATGCTTGCGGGAAAAGTTGATAATTTCGAGACATTCTTAACGAAAGCCGAAACAAGGTACCACATAAAAGACGTGTTGCGCGGACATATTTACACCGATTTTTCCATAACCGACCAATTTTTGGGACACCATAATCGATGGTCGCTTAATTTCAGCCACGACCAAAATCTGCTTCCCGACAGAAGTTTCAGGCTGACCGGAAGAGGGAGTATGGTGTCGGACAGACGCTACTTCACCGACTTTTCAGACGACACTACAAATATCTTAAACCAGAATTTGTCAAGCAATTTGGCGCTCACCAAACGCTTCGACGAAATAGGCGGACACGCGTCTCTTACGTGGAACCGCAACCAAAATTTACAGAGAGAAACGATAGAACAAGACCTGCCTACAGTGAATTTTTCGTTGAGCAATCGCCCGCTTTTACCTTTTTTGAGCAATAATGAAAGCGATAACAACAACGCCGCCAATCAAAATAATCAAAGAATAAATCCGCTTGCCAATCTTTCGTGGAGTTATAGTTATCGGGCAAATCAACGAATTTGGGAAGGCAAATCAACGGAATTTGTGGCTGTCGATTCTATTTTTCACGAGCCGGCACAAGTGGATTTTCAAAACATACACAGAGGAATGTCGCATTCGATACCTATAAATATGCCGTTTAATATATTCAGGCATATAAGAATTACGCCGAATTTTACTGTAAATCAGGCAGTTTTCGACTCCTACATCGACACGCTAACTTTCACGGACAATATACTTGTAAGAGTATTCGACACAATTTCGATCGACAGCATAAATAACATCGAATACGCAGGCAGAGACAAACAAATAATCGAAAACCCTCATTGGCTTTTCAGAGACACGACAATAGTACTCGTTGCTCGCGACACAATACCGCGAGAAATACGCCGAAACGACACTATTTTCTATCGCGACCCAGCTTTCGACATAAACAAAGCGCATCAGGTCTGGTGGAATACAGGAATAACATTATCAACCGAATTGTTTGGTATTTTCCCGATAAGATTTGGGCGAATGGAGGGAATTCGGCACACTCTTTCGCCGAGCGTAGGCTATGTCTTTACCCCCGAAACCGACTTGGATGTTCGCTTTCCGTCAATCGGGATAAGTTCGCCGACAGGAACTCCGCGCAGGCAGGAAATAAGGTTTGGAATAAACAATTTCTTTGAAACAAAAATCGCAGGTCCTCCGACAGAAGACGGAGGAAGACCAACTTCGAGGAAAATAAACTTGTTAAACGCCAATATTTCGGGCTCATATAACTTTGAGGCAGACAGTCAAAAACTAAGCAATATTTCGCTTACGGCGGGTATTCCTGCGCCTCGTGTTAATTTGTCATATTCGGGTGTTTTTCATCCTTACGATATGAATAACAATCTTGACAGGCTACGCCCGCTTTCACACAGCATAAACATAACTCCGCGGCTTCCGACCCTGCGCGGCAATTTTTGGAGCGGCGATATGATAATCCACAACGGTTTTGAAGAATTCGGCTATTTGGACAATGTTTTCAAAACAAGTAGCAGGGATTGGAACATAAACATAACCCCCCGTTATACTTACTCAATGAGCCGTCCCGACATTGCCTCGGAATTTCGCCACACAAAACACTACAATATGTCCGCCGGATTTGGAACAGCGCTTTCGGAAAGATGGAGAATGAACTGGAGCGGCACGTGGAGCTTCACCGAAAACAAATTCATAAATCAGGGCGTATCAATTACGGCGGACTTGGAATGCTGGGATTTGCGCCTCGATTGGCACCCAAGCGGCGTAAACGAGGGACGGATTTTCTTTGTCGCTTCCTTAAAAAGGCACAGAGATTTGAGATGGGAACAAAGAGAGAGATAGATTATTTGACGTGAACGCTTGCGGCAAAAAGTATATTTGTGCAAAAAAAAGGAGAAAAATATGTCTTGGACGAAAGAGCAAATCGCAAAATCGGTGTTCAATTTCGGAAATTCGGATAAACAAACGCAGGAAAAAATCGCTGAATTCTTGCAAAACAATATTTCTTTTGACGAATACTCGAGGCAGGTCGCAAAAAAAGAAAAAGCGATTGCCAATATGAAAAATGCAAAAAATTCATTGACTGGGATTGGAGTAAAGTATCCTCAACATTTGGACTTTTCGCAGGTTGCCGTGGATTTGCAGGATATGAAAAACTGCGCTTTTCTGATAATGGCGGGCGGCGAAGGCGAGCGTTTGCGCGTTTCGCTTAAAGAAAAAGGATATTCCGACGACGATTTAAAAGATTTCACAAAGGCAACGTTTCCTATCCCGAATACCGCTTACAAATTCGGCGCGCTCGAAGTAAACCTGCGCTTAATCGCAAAAATTAACTGCGAAATTCCCGTGATACTAACAACGGGACCTGTCGGCTCGGATACTCAGATTTTAATTCCGAAAATCCTGAAAGAGAATGCAAATTTCGGCGTAAAAAACCTTGAAATTATTGCTCAAAACGAGCGTTTGCATTTGACTTCCGACAACAAAATCGTGTTTGAAAACGGAAAACCTATAACAAACCCCGACGAAACGGGCGGACCGATTGCAAAATTAAAGGAAAGCGGAATTTTGGAAAATCTCGAAAAAAAAGGCGTTCAAAAAATTATCGTTTTGCAGGGAACTGCCGTTTATTCTAAAGAAATTTTGCCGATAATCGCGTCTGCGGGAAAGAATTTTGACGGAATGGGGATTGGAATTCAGCGCGAAAATTTTCCCGAAAAAGACCCTTACGGCACATTCGTTTTGGCAGGCGAAAACCTCAGAATTATAGAAAAAGAAGTGCGCACGCCAGATACATATAATATCAAAAACGAAAGCGGAAAATATTTGCCTTACAACACGGGATTTTATGCGTTCGACATAAATTTACTCAAAAATATCGTTTTGCCCGACTATGCCACGCCGCCAAAAATTATTTTGAGCGAAATTGAGCCGTCGCCGAAAGTCGGATACGCCGCTACCGACATTATCGCTTTTGCGAAAAAACCTGCGGTGCTTACGATTTCGAACGATGATTTTTGCGTAATAAAAAATGCCGACGATATAGATGTTTTGGGAGAGTTTTGTGGAAAAAAAATATGACCTGATGGTTTTTGGAGAGCCGATGATACAGTATGCCATAGAAAACGGCGACGTATCGACGGCGGAATTGAAAAATCCGAGCGTTGGCGGCAGCGATATTTTTGTCGCGGCAACCGTTGCGGCGCACGGATTTTCGAGCGGACTATATTCGGTTATAGGCAAAGACCCTTATGAAAACCTAATCCGCAGTTCGCTCGAAAAGCACAAAATCAACATGGAATATTGTTCGTCGGCAGTCGGATTTAACGGCATCGAAATCGTATGCGACAAAGACAACGACAGGCGCGAATTTTTCTATAATCGTCCTGCTGCATTTGAGGACGCGGACGCCGTTTGTCCGAGAGTAAACAAAGAACTCATAGAAGACTGCAAAATGATTTACGCATCATCAGCCTTTACGCTTTCGTCGCCAAATGCAAGGTCGCTGGTTTTTGAAAGTTTCCACCACGCACACTATAACGGAGTTTCGGTAGCATTTGACCCGAATATTCGTCTGCACAGACATCAACTGCCACAGCTTCGCGAAACAATCTGGATGCTTTTGCCGTTTATAGATATTTTTTCGATAACAGCGGCAAGCGGTGAAATGCAGGCTATTTTCGGAAAAGAAAACCCGGTTGACGTTATGTACGATTTGCTCGAAAAAGACGTGCAGTACGCCATTATCAGAAACGGCGGCGAAAGTGTGATTTGCGGATATAAAGACGAAAGAACGAGAAAAAACGCGCCTCCCAAATTTGTCGATGTCAATAAACTTGAAAACGGATATTTTTCGTATTCGGGCGCAGTCTTTAACGGAGCATTTTGTTCGGCGATTTTGAATGAAGCTACGCCCGCAGAAGCTGCAGAATACGCCGCTCGTTGCGCAACGCAAAAATGCCGCTTAGGCAATACTTTAGATAAATTCATTTCTGCCGGCAATAAATAAAAGATGTTCGCCGAAATAGTTTTTCCTATAGCTGTTGACGGTGTATTTGACTATATTGTTCCCGAAAATTTTCAGCAAAAAATAAAAGTCGGAATGAGCGTAAAAGTTCCTTTCCGAAACCAAAAAATGTATGGGCTCGTAATCCGGCTGAAAAACAGTTCGCAAATAGAAAAATTGAAAGAAATAGAGAGCATAAGGCAAAGCGCAGGCGGAGGCGAAAGCGAATATATTATAAAATTTTATCAGTGGATAGCCACGTTTTACCAGTGTTCTTTCGGCAAAGTATTAAAGCCCGCACTAAACAAAAATATCGTTAATAAAAACGAAAAAGAAATAACGCTTTACTATGTAAAAAATATGCCGCAAGAAGCGGGCTTTACTGCAACTCAAATAAAAGAAATGTTGAATTTAAGCGATTACGCACTCAAAAAAAAGGTAAAAACAGGCGAAATAGAAGCAAAAAAAGAAAAGGTTTACCGCGAAGCAGGCGTATCGGCTTTGGATTTTGCCGATAAAAAAATAACACTTTCGCAAGAACAGCAAAATGCAGTCCATAAAATACTGAACACGCAAGAATTTAAGCCGTTTTTACTCTTTGGAATTACAGGTAGCGGAAAAACGCACATATACACAGAAGTAGCAAAAAAAATACTGAGCGATGGAAAATCCGTAATAATTTTAGTCCCCGAAATTTCGCTGACTCCCCAGACAATTGCGCGCTTCGAGAGAGAATTGGGAACGGCTTGCGCGGTAATTCACAGTCGAATGTCGGCGGGAGAACGGCGCGACGCAATAGAAAGCATTATGCAAGGCGAGCGTAAATTATTGATAGGCGTGCGAAGCGCAATTTTGGTACCGATGGACAACGTCGGACTTATTGTGGTCGATGAAGAACACGATGCGTCCTACAAACAGACCGACCCTGAGCCGCGATACAACGCCCGCGACACCGCAATTATGAGAGCAAAATTGCAAAACGCAAAAATTATTTTGGGTAGCGCAACGCCATCTTTCGAGAGTTTTTACAACTGCCAAATCGGAAAATTCGAGCGAATAGACCTGCTTAATCGACATATCGGCGCAAAACTTCCCGATGTAAAAATTGTAAATATGCTCAAAAACACAAAAGGCGGAAAAAGAGCGATAATTTCAGACGAATTGCGCGAAAATATACAAAAATGCCTTGACGAAAACAAGCAGATTATCCTCTTTTTGAACAGACGCGGTTATTCGGTAAATCTAGTTTGCAATGGTTGCGGACAGGTAAAATTCTGCCCTCGTTGCTCGGTCGGTTTGGTGTATCACAGAAACGGCGACAAACTTTGTTGCCACATTTGCGGACACTACGAAAACCCGAACTACAAATGTGAAAGTTGCGGAAACGAGACTGTTAAATACGATGGGTTCGGCATACAAAAAGTAGAAGACGAACTGAAAATGCTTTTTGCCGAGGCAAAAATTTTGCGAATGGACGCCGATACCACTTCAAGCAAAAGCGGACACGCAAAAATCATTGAAGATTTTGCCGAACGCAAATACAACATTTTGCTGGGAACACAAATGGTGGCAAAGGGTCTGGATTTCGCGGGCGTTAAACTCGTAGGCGTTTTACAAGCGGACATCGGACTGAGCGTTCCCGATTTTCGCGCAGGAGAGAAAATGTTCCAATTACTGACACAAGTTGCAGGTCGCGCAGGACGAGCGGACGACGACGGACTTGTGATAATTCAAACATTTTCGCCCGAAGAGCCGTCAATAAAATTCGCACAGAAACACGATTATACGGGCTATTTTGACGCGACAATAGACAGCCGCAAAAGAGTAGGTTTTCCGCCGTTTGTAAAAATTGCAAAAATAAAAATTACCGGCGAAACCGAAGAAAATGCTAAAAACTTTTCTAATAAAATCGCCGAGTTTTTGCATAAAAACACCAAAGAAATAAAGATTTTAGGTCCCGTTGAATCCTCTGTCTTCAAAGTAGAAAACAGATTTAATTTTGTAATGCTAATTAAATCGCCGAGCTACAAAACGCTTTGTGAAGCGCTTGAAATTTTACGCAAAAACCTGCCGCAAAAGAGTAAAAACGCAAATGTATCATATAAAATAGACCTTGACCCGACGAATTTGTGGTAGAGGGAACGCGATTGGCGTAATCAAAAATAGCCCTGCATAATAGAAAATTCACCAAATCCCAAATACTTCCGAAAACCACCGCAAACAAAATGTATTTTCCCTACGTCTGAAATACCGAGAGGTAGGATTTTTTCTGCTTTTCGTTTATGTTATTCTCTATTGATAATTAGAGAAGATGGGCTGTCCGTCTGGGCTGTTCTGTCAGCCTTCTCTAATTAAAACATAGGCGTATTCGGTATTTCAGACAAAATATATGAATTTCGGCAGAACAGCCTTTCCGCTGTTTATTGCTTGAATTGTTTAACTTTGCCGCGAAAGCGGCGGGAAGGTTGTTTATGACAAAAGCATTTGCGCTATACATTTTTATTGTTTGCTTATTGCCCGTTTCGATATTTGGGCGGATTGCCGAATTTGCCGAATTTACTGTGCCGCATACATACATAGCAAGCGGTGGCTACAGTTTACACGAAGCGCGAGCTGCCGCAATTGAAGAAGCGCAAGGCGATCTTTTGCGACAGTTAGGTGTTTTGGTAGAAGCACAACAAAGAATGGTGCGACGAGACGTGGACGGAATTTCGCAAGAGGATTTTATCGAAGAAGCAAAAACCTATACTCTCGGCAGAGTTCAGACGAATATTCTTCCGAATACCGAGAATTTTGCTATGAACTCCGACGGCGCAATGGTTTTTTCCGCAACTTTCCGAATGCTTGTCGATACGGCTGATTTATTTCAGCACTTGAACAGTATTTTGGCGCAACGCCAACAAGCGCGGGCGGACAGTATTGCATTGATTGAGCGAGCAAGGGCGGATAGTATTGCGCTTATTGAACGAGTGCGCGCCGACAGTATAGCCAGAGCGCAGAGGATTTCGGAATTGGAGCAAGCGGTCATAATAACAAGACGATCTTTAGAGCAAGAGCAAGGAAATGAAAGACGGTTAAGAATAGAGCGAGATAGATTGGAGCGCGAACTACAAGAAGCCGCAGAACAAAGAAGTTCTGCTCGACAAGCATTTGAGAACGCTCGAAATGCGCCAACCTCTCATACCGATATAGGAGCGCAAAGAACAGAAAACGAAAGACAACTCCTAAACAGGGCAAGCGAAAATTACAATAGAATATCGGCAGAATTTAGAACAGCAAATGAAAATTGGCAATCCGCAACGCGAAGAGTAGAAATTGCCCAAAATGATTTCAGTATCGCCGAAAACAATTTAAGGCAAGAAACAGGAAGAACCGTTGCCGATATACCAACACCGACTACACAAACTACAAGGCAAACGAGAAGCGTTTGGAACGAACTCGACGCGGCAAGAGCGCAACAACAACGCCCCGAACAACGCGCCTTTGAAGACCTCGACAGAAGAAGAACAGCGGGAGAATTTGACGCACGTGCGGAATTGCAAAATTTTGCAGACCGTCATCGCCCAACAGCGCCGCCACCTGCCGAAGCGAAAACAAATAATCGTCTGTTCTTGCTTTCAATTCGTCCCGAATTTACGATAAATAACACAGTAATGAGCGGAGGCGGCATACTCGAATTTGGACTAATTACTCAAAATGGTCTTTATTTCAGCGGTGAATTTAACGGCGGCGCAGAATTAAGTAATCACTTGCTTTATTTTAGCGGGTTAGTTAATGTAGGCGGCGCGGTTAATCAAAACGGCGTTGTAAAAAATGCTTTGGGAGTGAGCGCAGGGTATCGCAATATTCAAAATTCTTTTTGTTTTAGAATAGACGGGCGAGTTTACGATACCACAACAGGAGACAATATCAGTTTTGGCGGAGTTTTTTGGAAATTTATGTTTGGCAGAAATCACAATTTTGACATAACAAACAGATTTTTGCTCGGAACAAAAAATAACCCCGTAAGTTTCGATGTAGGAAACAATCGCTTCATTTACGAAAGCGAATTTAATGCGACTTACTTGCTGAGTATCGGCTACACTTTAACAAAATCGCGAAGATAAGAAAGGTAGGAAATTATTATGAAAAAAAATTTGATTTTATTAGCGTTTTTTGCTGTTGTTTTGTTTGTGATTTCTTGCAGCGATAATTTCGGTTCAGACGGCGTAGATTTTTATCGTGTTTCTTTTGATGTGCGAGGCGGAGTAGAGAATTTTGAAACTAAAATTGTAAAAAGTGGCGAAAATATAATTTTGCCGACATCGGTACGCGAGGGTTTCAATTTTGACGGGTGGTTTTCTAATGCTTTGGAAGGACAAAAACTTGGCGATGGCGGAGATAAATATACTATTACTCAAAGAATAACGCTTTTTGCGCAATGGACAATCAAAACATACAATATTATATGGAACATAAACGGCGGCAGTCCAAGCCCAACGCAAACAACAATACAGCACGGCGGCAATATAAGCGCACCTGTCGCAATGACAAGAAACGGTTTTGCGTTTGGCGGGTGGTATAGAGATTCCGATTTTAACACGGCGGCAGAATTTCCGATAGAAAATATCACATCGGACGCAAGATTTTATGCAAGATGGATAGAGATTTTCACCGTTAATTTTAACGCAAACGGCGGAATTGTAAATCTTTTATCACAACCGGTAAATTCGGGAACATCTATAACTTTGCCGATACCGACAAGAGATGGATTTGTGTTTAACGGTTGGTTTACAGCAATGACAGGCGGAACGGAAGTAAATTCACCTTTTACGGTAAACGCAAACACTACGCTTTTTGCTCGATGGACGATACAAAATTATACAATAACATTTAATTCACAAGGCGGCTCAAACGTATCTCCGATTACACGAGCAGTAGGTTCAAGTATAACTTTACCGTCTCCAACAAGAAACGGTTTTACTTTCGATGGCTGGTTTACCGAGGCAAGCGATGGAACGCGTATAGCTTCTCCGCACACAATAACGGAAGACATTACCGTTTTTGCGCAATGGACAGCGATACCGACATTTACAATCACTTTTAATTCACAAGGTGGAGCAGAACACGCACCGATAACAAGAGAAGTAAATACTAATATAAATCTGCCAAATCCTACGCGCGCCGGCTTTACTTTTAATGGTTGGTTTACAGAAGCAAGCGGTGAAACGCGCATCTTTTCACCGCATACAATAACCGAAAACATTACTCTTTTCGCCCAATGGACAGCGATACCAACTTTTACGATTACTTTTAATTCTCAAGGTGGAACAGAATATTCGCCAATAACAAGAGAAGTAAATACAAGAATAACTTTGCCAAATCCGACACGAGACGGATATACATTTATGGGCTGGTATAGCATAGAGACAGGCGGAATAAGATACGGCGGCGGAACCGACAACTTTACCATTACCGAAGATTTAATAATGTTTGCTCAATGGGCAAAAAATTTCACAATCACCTTTAACTCGCAAGAAGGCTCTAATGTGGCTTCGATTACACGCGCTGAAAACACTTCGATAACTTTGTCTAATTCAACTCGTAGCGGATTTACATTTAACGGTTGGTTTACAGAAGCAAGCGGCGGAACGAGAGTTTCTTCACCGCATACAATAATCGAAAACATTACTCTTTTTGCGCAATGGACTATAAACTTCACTATTACATTTAACTCGCAAGGTGGAACAAATGCCGGTTCTATAACACGAGCAAGCGGAACACAAATAACATTACCTACACCGACACGAAGCGGTCATATACTCAGTGGCTGGTTTTCAACGCCATCGGGTGGAACAAGATTTGGAAGCGGCGGAAGTTTTTATACTGTCAATGGAGATATTACGATGTTCGCCCAATGGAATCCTGAACGAGATAGCAGATTGGTAAACGCTACTGGTGAAGCGTGGGTACAAAGTGGCACTATAGAGCCTATATCTGGCAGTATCAGTAATTGGGCGCAGGGGTTTGTCTTTTTTGCGGATGGTAGATTTTTGCAAATTGCGTTTAATCGATCTGCAGGAGGCTGGGTAATTAGAAGCAGTGGTTCTTGGCGAACATTCAACAATCAAATAATACTTAGCGCTCAATTGAATGGCGGATACTTTGGCGGTGATGTTGTTAATTACAGATGGATATCGGCAAATGTGGTTGAACTACAAGATGTTGACCAGACTATACCACTATGGGCGCGCACTTGGAATCACACAAGAATAAAAATCCCTGGGGTTATTTTTGAGCAATAATAACTGCGGATTGGATGCACAAAACGTATTTTACCTCAAAAACAAGGAGAAAAATTGAAATCACTGCTGACAATTTGCATAATATTAACAGGAGCGTATTTTTGGTTCTCTCATATAGGCAGAATAAACGACGTGCTTGACATCGCCGATGATATTCTTATTCAAACAAAATCGTTCTTGCAATCGCTACGGCAAGAAGCAGAACAACCGCGAACACCCGACAATAGAAGCGCACAACCAATCAATAGCGAACAAGCGGCGCAGATTGTCAGAACGCAAAGCGGCGATTTTTCTATGCCGTATCGAGGGCGCATAACTTCGCGTTTCGGAATGCGGCGCGACCCGTTTTCGGGACGGCAAAGAATGCATCGCGGCGTGGACATTAGCGGCAATACGGGCGATACGGTGCGAAGTATATTTGACGGCACTGTGCAAAGAACAGGCTACCAACGAAACGGGGCAGGAAATTATGTAGTTGTGCGCCATAACGACGGGGTAGAAACACATTATTTTCATCTTGCCCATAAATTGGCACAGCCTAATCAACACGTTTCAGCTGGTCAAGCGTTAGGATTGCTCGGTAATTCAGGACGTTCTACATCGCCGCATTTGCACTTTGAAATCAGACATCGCGGAGCGGCAATAAATCCCGAACAGATTATAGATTTTGCTAATGCTCGATTACGAAATTTGCCTCAAAATCAACCTGTGCAAAACGAACAAATAACCGAAAAGGAGAAATGATGGAATTCATTTTAAGTGTTTTCACCACATCTCAGTGGATTATAGTAATTGCTCTACTCGTCGCAGTTGCCGTATTTGTCTTCAAAATCGGAAATTGGCGGGGACGAAAACAAGAAATCGAAAGCGAAATAAAAAAGAGAATTAACAGCCAACGAGCAACTATAAAAGGGCAAGTTTCCGAACAAATCGCGCCGTTATTGCCTAATTTTCCTTACGATATTTCGGAATGTCGTTTTATGGGAAAGCCCATAGATTTTATTGTTTTTAAGGGAATAAGCGACAACAATATCAGCGAAATCGTTTTTGTTGAGGTAAAAAGCGGAAAAAACAAAACCTTAAATCAAAACGAAAAAACTTTGCGCGACGCCGTTAAAAATAAAAAAGTAAAATGGGTTCAGTATAATTTTGAGTGATGGCAAAACGTATTTTATACTCCTAAGAAGGAGAAAAAATGAATTTGGAACAAACACAGCAAAAATCGTTGTATATAATTGCCGGTTGCAACGGAGCAGGGAAAACTACCGCAAGTTTTACCGTTCTTCCCAAAATCCTTGATTGCAAAGAATTTGTGAATGCAGACGAAATAGCCAAAGGAATATCTCCGTTTAATCCGTCGTCCGTCGCAACAACAGCAGGCAAAATTATGCTGAAACGAATAAAAGAACTCCTTGCAAAAAACGAAACATTTTCTATTGAAACAACTCTTGCCTCAAAACTCTTCACAAAAACAATAAAAACCGCGCAAGATAACGGATATTTGACAACCTTACTATTTTTCTGGCTTCAAAGCGTAGAAACCGCTAAAAACAGGGTAGCGCAAAGAGTAAAATCGGGCGGACACAATATCGAAAACGACGTAATTGAAAGAAGATACCTCGGCGGAATAAAAAATCTGTTTGAATTATACATTCCCATAGTGGATAAATTGTATATTTATGACAACACAGACGGAATTTCGGAGTGTATTGCTAAAAAAATGTCTAAAACAGGCGAGGTAATCGTGGTAAATCGAGAAAAACACAACCTTTTGGAGGCGTATTATGACACAAACAAATGATATTTGTCAAGATGTTTTGCAAGAAAAAATATCTTACGGTTTAGACCTTTCGTTCAACAAATTGATTGATGAAAAAAGACGAAATGGCGAAGATTTTGTTTTTATGCGAGACGGAAAAGTCGTTTTGGTGAATGCTAACGATGTCGCCTATCGAGAAATAAAAGAGCCTGTGTAGGTCGTCTCTCTTTCTCATTTGCGCAAAACGTATTTTTGCGCAAGGAAAGGAAGCAAATCCATGAAAAAGAATGAAATCATAATCCTCGCCGCCAAAATAGCCGCAACTGTTTTTTTGTTTTATTTTGTAAATAAAACCGTGAATTTTAATGAATTTCCTCAAATCGGCAATCTCGGTTTGGTGTTTTTTATTGCGGTTTCGTTCGGTTTTTTACAGCAATTTCTGCTTTTTTTACGATGGTTTTTCTCGCTCAAAGCGGCGGATATTTCTTGCAGTATAAAATCCGTTGTAAAATCGTATTTTATCGGACAGTTTTTAGGAACGGTTTCTCCTGCCCGAAGCGGCGATTTGGCAAAAATATTTTATTTGGAAAACACTCCAAAAAAACGCGGACTTTATGCTGTTTTAATTGACGGAATTGTCGCATTAACTACGCTTTTTTTAGTAGGACTTTGGAAAAACTACCCGCAAAACTCCCCCGATATTATTCTTATTGCAGACAAAATACTGAGCGTTGCAGGCTTTTTGGGCGTTGTTGCGACTATCGCAATTTTAATAATTTGGCGCAAGAAAAAACCATACAAAATATTGCTTGCCGCATTTTTCCAACACGTTGTTTTAGTTGTCCAAGGTGCGATTTTGTTTAGTATTTTGCTTCCGATTTCGTTTACAGAAGCGTCTTTTGCTGTTGCGAGTGCGTATTGCCTTATGCCGCTTATTCCGATTACCGTTGCGGCGATTGGCGTTAGAGAATTTTCGTTTGCGTTATTTATTTCGGCGTTTATTTCTTATGAAAATATAGAGCAAACTGTTTTTGTAGCGTCATACATCTTGCTTCTTTGCAACAGTATTATTTTTATGTTGCCGGGGATTTACTTGTTTTATTCAAATCGCAAACCTAAATAAATATCTAAAAGTTTTTGTGAAAGCATAAGCGAAAATCTCGCCTGCGTGAGTTCGGATTGCGCCAAAAGAAAATTATTCTGTTGCGAGGCGTAATCTATCGCGGTAATATTTCCGATATTTCGCATTTCATCGACTGTCTGCATATTTTCGGCTTCGGCTTCAAATCGCTCGAGGGCGGTGGCAAAACGCGACTGCGACGCTGTGATGTCCGCCACAAGTTGCTCGATTTCGGAGCGGACGTTTCGCTCTGTTCGCTCAAGCGTTATTTTGGCGCGATTAAGATTGCTTTGCGCGACTGCGACATTCGTTCTTGCAGAGCGATTGTCAATTATAGGCACCCTCAGGTTCAAACTAACATTCGGCGAAACGCCCTCTCGTAATTGCCTGTCGCCCGAATGCGGCGTACTTGTTCTCATTCCTGTCGAAACACCCGCGCCCGCCGAAAGCGTCGGTGATTTTTGCGCTCGAGCAAGCGCAAGCGATATTTCGGCAATTTCTACCGCAACTTCCGCTGACGATATTGAGAAGAAAATATCTCTGTTATCCTCAAAAATTTGCGATGGCGACAAACCCGAACGTGTTTCAAAATCCGTATTGGGGTGAATTATGCTGAAATCGCTTTCAAAATCTAATTCGAGCAGGCGTTTCATCTCTAAAACTGCGTTATTAAAGCTATTTTGCGCGATTGTCAGCGAATGTTGGCTTTGTGCAAGCTGTGCTCGGCTTCGGGTTAATGCGAGTTGCGTTGCCTTGCCGATTTCCTGAAGATTTTGCTGAAACTCCATTTGTTTTTGCGAAAGTGCAACCGCGCCTTTTGTGTTTTGCAGTATCTCCTGCGCCTGTAAAAGAGAGATGAATGCGCGAGTTATAGAGGAAATAATGTTTTGTTTTTCCGTTTCAAGCGAGATTTCGGAGGAGGTAAGCGTTTTTTCGGCGGAAAAAAGGCGATTTCTTCTGCGACGACCATCCAAAATTACCACGCTCGACGAAATTCCGACGCTTATGCTTGCAACCGGGTCGCGGTCATTTACAAAAGGCGTTGCGGAAACACCGCTCGATGCGCTTGCCGACAAATCAGGGAAAAAGTCTCCGTACGCACCGTATAATCTGGCGCTGTCGGCGATTAAATTTTGGATTTGCAGACGAATTGCGGCATTGTTGGCAAGCGCGTGTTCTACGCATTCTTCAAGCGTCCACTGCCGCGCGTAAACCCAAAAAGGAATAATGAAAATCCAGATGGCAAACAAATATTTATTCATAAAAATAAAACTCTCTTTTGTAAATTTCCCTGTTTTGATATTTTCAGAACGCGGATTGTTACCGATTAACTGTTTTTCATTAAAAAAGAAAGAAAAAGGAGGAAACTCTCGTCGCTTGCTACCGCCAAAATAGTATTTTTGCCTTAAATTACAATTAAAAGGTAAGCAGAATTATGAAAAAAATACTATTCGTTTTCGGAACACGCCCTGAAGCAGTAAAAATGGCGCCGATTATTTTGGAGTTGAAAAAGCGAAAAAACGTCGAACTTAAAATCTGCGTCAGCGGACAACACCGCGAACTGCTCGACAGCGTGCTTGACGTTTTTGATATTAAGCCAGATTTCGACCTTAATATTATGAAACACGGACAGGATTTGTCGGATATTTCATCGCGGGTAATGCTTGGGCTCAGAGATGTATTCAAGGAATTTGCGGCAGATATTGTCGCTGTTCACGGCGACACCACAACCGCATTTGTTTCGGCTCTTGCGGCGTATTACCAAAAAATAAAAGTTGCACATATTGAGGCGGGGCTTCGCACAAACGATATTTATTCACCGTTTCCCGAAGAGGGCAACCGAAAAATGATTGACGCCGTAAGCTCGTTCCTTTTTGCGCCAACCGAAAGGAGCAAGGCTTCATTGCTTGCGGAAAATATCGACAAAGATAAAATTTTTGTCGTCGGAAATTCGGTAGTTGACGCACTTTTGGAAATGCGAAAAAGAATAAATTCAAGCGAAAATTTGCAGGATTACATTGTCGAAAACATAGAAAAAAAGGGCTATCCTTTCGACAACGAACGAAAAATTGTCCTTATTACCACGCACAGGCGCGAAAACATCGGCGATAACTTGGTTGAAATTTACAACGCAATAAAAATCCTTGCCGAAACACATCAAAATACTGATTTTTTGATAACTCTGCACCCAAATCCCGTGCTTATTAAGACCATAGAACCGATAATCGGCGGCACTGCCAACATAAGAATTATGCGCGATGTCGATTATTATTCGTTTATGTATCTGATGGAAAAATCATATATAATTATGACCGATTCGGGCGGCATACAAGAAGAAGCGCCGAGTTTCGGAGTGCCTGTTTTTATTTTACGAAGCGCCACCGAACGCCCCGAAGGCGTTGAAAGCGGCGTTGCAAAAATACTTGGCGCCGACAAGAATTTCATTGTTTCGCAAGTATCCGCCGTCTTATGCGACGAAAATCTGCGAAACTCAATGACTTGCGAAAAAAGTCCTTACGGCGACGGGAACACAAGCGTGCGAATTGCTGATATTCTTACAACCGACAAACCTTAATTTCGCTGACAATAATTCCTTTTGCGCCGATTTCGTGCAAGTCGTCCAAAAGTTTGTTTACGCCTTTTGACTTCGCCATTGATTTTATCGCAAACCAGCCGTCTTGACTTAGCGGCATAACGGTCGGCGACTCAATCCCCGGAGTAAGTTTTTTTGCGGCTTCCATATTTTCCTTGAAAATGTCGTACTCTATCATAACATATTGATTTGCGATAATCACGCTTTCGATACGCTTTACAAATATTTTTGCCGCGGGGTTATCTAATTTGCTTTTGTCGCGCGCAATAACAAGCGCCTCTGACTGCATAATCGGCTCACCAACCGTTTTAAGTCCTGCTTCTACAAGCGTTCGCCCGCTTTCTACAACGTCTGCGATAACGTCCGCAACGCCCAATTGTATGGAAATTTCTACCGCGCCGTCAAGTTTTATTATTTGCGCTTCAAAGCCGCGTTTTTTCATATCCTGCTCTACTATTTCGGGATACGAGGTAGCAATTCTTTTGCCGTTAAGTTGGTCGGGAGTAAGTGTGCTGTCTTTGGGAACGGCGTAAAAAAATCGCGAATTTCCGAAGTTCAGCGGCAGAATTTCTTCGTATTTCGCCTTGCTGTCCATCGACAAATCGCGCCCTGTTATTCCTAAGTCAATAATTCCGTTGCCGATATAAACCGCTATGTCGCGCGGACGTAAAAAGTAGAAATCTATCTCGTGTTCGCTGTCGCGGACGACCAATTCTTTCCCGAAAACCTGACATTTGTAGCCCGCTCTTTTTATTATGTCAAGCGCCGTTTCGTTCAGCGCGCCTTTGTTCGGGATTGCTATTTTAAGCATTTTTGCCTCTCTTTTCTTATAAATATTTATAAATGTCGTTTAAGGTAAGCCCCTTTGCAAGCATCATAACCTGAATATGATAAATCAACTGCGACATTTCTTCGGCGGTTTTTTCGTTTCCTTCGTATTCGCTCGCCATCCAAACTTCCGCCGCTTCTTCCACTATCTTTTTTCCGATAAAATGAACGCCCTTATCAAACTCCTTCACAGTAGAAGAATTCGGGTCTTTTTTCTCAATTTTTTCTTTCAGTTCTTCAAACAAACTTTCAAACGTTTTCATTTTTGCTCCTTTTTGCAGGTAAAATACTATATGCGCAAACAAAAAATGGCGTTTTTACCACTTCAAAGCGATACAGCCTTTAAGTCGCCAATCACGCAGGCATCAAACCGCCGCCAATGTTTATGCCGCGAACGTTTTGTCTATACTCTATTATTGAAAGCGTGCCGCCAACAAGCGCGACAAGCAAAATAGCAAAACCTAAAAAGAAAATAGCATTATCCATTTTTACCGCCTTTCAGTGAAAGATAATCACACAAATAACCAAAAACCAAACTAAAAACTGCAAACACGATAGCTGCAATAAAACCAACATCTGAAATAGCTGCAACATCACCGATTTTAAACACACCGCCAAAAACAACTATCGCAATTGAAGCCCTAAAACCGTCAAACATCAAATCCGATGTCCGTTCTGTAAAATTTTTCAATTTTAACTCCTCATTTTAAGCAAACACCAACAAAAATACTATTTCGCCACTGCGCCGCACAAAAACAAAAAACAAAAACAACAAATTTTCACTTTTTTCATTTTTCTGCTAAAGTTTTCAGAAAACCTGCCGATAACAATGATGGGGAAGTTAAGCCCGCGCTCAAATTCTTGGGGAAGAAACGAGAGCGGGAGACTTTTAACAGGAAGTTAAAAAAACACATTAACAGGGAGGTCATTATGATTTCAAGTATCTCAACGGCAAACAATATGTCTCAACTTTTTAGGCAACAATCGCAACAGTTATCCAATGTTATGGGGCAAGTTGCAAGCGGACGAAGATTCGCGAGACCAAGTGATGATTTTGTAAGTTTTATGAGAATTAATCGGAGAGAATCCGATGTTTCGGGACGGCAAACTATGCAAGACGAATTGGTTATCGGAAGACAGCAAGCGCAAATAGTAAGAGGAGTTGCTGGCGAAGCATTGGAACTTCTCGGAGAATTTAGAGGATTAATAGAGCAACGCGCAAATGTTCCAACTGCAGATAGCGCGGCACTTAATACACGATTGAATGTTCTAGGAACGCAAATTGGCAATTTGATTACCAACAACAACAATACTGGTGGTATAGCTGATATAATGGCGACAAGAAACATAAGTACGGGTGCAGGAGCCACACAACAAATTGCTATGACTTTCACTACTCCAACTGGAACGGCTCTTACAGATGCAACCACTTTAGCGGATGTTGATACAGCAATTGCTGCTTGGGGAACCGTATCAGCACAAGCTGGAGCATTCGACACTGTTATTGGTCGTCAAATGACGATTAACTCGAACATTATGGCAGCAAATAGAGAAGCAGCGGAAGCTATCGGCGCAGTTGATGAAATGTCAGCAATGGCTCAAATGGCTTCGCTTGCAGTTCGTCAGCAGGCGACTGTTGCTATGGCGTCTCAGGCGAATATTTCGCAGACGGCTATGCTCAGATTGTTCGCTTAATTTAATTAGGATTTTTTGTAAAGTTCGCAATGCGTTGGGGAACGTGTTGCGGACTTAAAAGGACGAATTTTCGCGCTTGGGGAAGTGCGGGATTTCGGGTGTGCTACGCACACAAAACTGTTTTCTATCGCTAAACTTGGGGAAGTTTGCGGCAGATACACACAAGGGAGGTTATTATGAATACAATTTCAGGCGGAACTACGTTCGGCAATATAGCCGCGTTCGTCCAAAATAATCACAGAGCAATGCTCGGACAAATGAGTACCGTTGCCTCGGGACTTAATATTACACGCCCTGCGGACGGAGCGGTGGACTTCTTTCGCGGACAAACACTCGGCGCTCAAGCAAGACAGCTTGACGGAATTCGTCGGGAATTTCAACAGGCGTCAGCGCTTTTGGACGTCGCAGAAGGAAGTATGGCGGAAATTCACAACGACCTAACAAGTATGCGTGATTTGATAAGACGATATTTCTCGACAAACATAAGCGATAACGAAAAAACACAAATCTCACAGCAAATCGAAGACCTGAAAATGCTTGTTCTGCACACGGTTGAGCATACTGTTTTCGGCGGACGACGCCTGCTCGAAGACAGTAGCGCCAATCCACTCATCAAAATAAGAAATAACCCCAACGACATCACTCAGACTTGGACTGTTTCTTTTACAGGAAACCAAATAGTAGATATGTCGGACTTTGATTTTTCAACATTCGCAACCCGCGAAGACGCGCTTGACGCAATTAACGACAAAATCGGACAAGCCGCAAATTTTATGGGGCATTTGGCAGGAACCCGGTTTGGTCTTAACGCGCAATACAACCTCGGCACACTAAAGCAAAACACGTCTTTGGAGCAAAAACAAAATACTTTGGGAGCAAACGATATAGACGAAATGATGAGCCTTACCCGAAGACAAATTCTGCAACAAGGAGCAGTTTCAATGCTAACCCAAGGAAACGTAATGCGCGGCAGTGTTCTGAATTTACTTAGATTTTAATGCGCCGTGCGAACACGCGCATTTTTTTTCCTATGAAAAACATTAAATTTCTGCAAAAAGAGTAGTGAATATCGCCTGACCATCGCCCAAATAGTATTTTCTATGACGAGAAAGGAAAATTCTATGAAATTTCATAAAGGAAGAAAAGAAGCATTAAGCAATTATTTCTTTAATATAAGCGCACTTGCTTTTGTCGGCTCAGTTATTACTGTTGCTGTTGACGGAGACGGCAGTATTTTTAATATCGGCTGGGGATTGGCTTTAACAGCTGCTCTACTTATTATAGGATTTATTTTGAAAGGAACTGAGTAATGGAAATGATGATATTGGGCGGTGGAGTTATTATTACGGGACTCGCATTGCTTTTTACTTTTGGCAGAGAGAAAGAAGAGCCTAAAGGTAATTTTATTGGCGGATTGGCTACGGTGCGATAAAGGCAAACTTGAGGAAATGAGCAAAGATACCAAAAAATACGATGTTATAATCATAGGTGCGGGACCTGCGGGGATTACGGCGGCGCTTTTTGCAAAAAAGCAAGGGCGCTCGGTTTTGCTGTTGGATAAAGACAGTTTTCCGCGCGAAAAAATTTGCGGCGACGGGCTTTCCACCCGAACATTAGTCATCCTCAAAGAATTGGGACTTTACGAAAAATTCCTCGCTGATTGCCCCGTAAACAAAATAGACGGCGTCATATTCTCTGCCCCGAACGGCACAATTCTTCCGATAAATTACAAAAATTTGGGACGAACACAAGGCGTTGAAGGCTACACTCTGAACCGCATTTATTTCGATAACTTTCTTATAAACGAAGCAAGAGAAGCAGGCATAGAAGTTTTGGAAAACTTTGAGGCAAAAAAATTTCTGCTCAATTCCAAAAATGAGGTAAGTGGTGTAATTACAAATAAAAAAGACAGTAAAAAAGATATAGATTTTGAAGCAAAAATAGTTGTTTGCGCCTGTGGAATTTTCCCGAGAATTCTAAAATCCGTAAATTATGCTCACCCAAGCGGCAAAAAGTGCGTTGTCGGAATACGCAGACACTTTAAGCAAGTGGATTGTGTAGGAAATATGATAGAAATGCACTTCGTAAAAAGCATAGTGGAAGGATATTTCTGGATATTCCCCGAAGCAAACGACATTGCAAACGTGGGCTTCATAATCCCCGACAAAATCAGACGAAAACGCAAAATAAATCTCGAAAAAGAACTGGAAAACATTATATCATCGCCCCGATTTTCCGACAGATTTAAGATTGCAGAACCGCTTACGGAGCCAAGCGCGGCGTATCTGAATTTGGGCGGCACAAAAGTTTTTCCTCCAAAAGGCGGACTTTTAATTATCGGCGATGCAATGGGACTTACCGAGCATTTTACGGGCGAAGGTGTAGGCAACGCAATGTTTTCGGCACAAAAAGCGGCACAGGTAATAGAAGCGGCGTTTGAAAATGGCAATTTTGGAGCAAGAACAATGGCAATGTTTCATAAAATCTGCGTAAAACCGTTGCTTAGAGAATTTCGCGTTTCGGCAATAGTAAATAAAATGAAAAGCGTTTGGCTTCTAAATTTTGTAATCGGAATTGCCGCGCAAAACAGCGAAACAATGGAGAAAATAGCCGCCGCCGTCGCTTCACAGAAAGAACGAAAACGCTTGCTTAACCCTATCTTTTACCTAAAACTGCTACTACGCAGAAAGAAATGAGGAAAATATGGATTTTATTACATTTTGGCAAACTCTTCCACTTAGATTAGACCCGACTTTTATTACGCTTTTCGGAGAGACAATTATTCGGTTCGGCAGTGAGCCGTCGGGCGCGGGCTTTGCTGTGCGCTATTACGGGCTTATGTATATAATGGCGTTTTTAACCGGAATTTCGCTGTTAAAATCAATGTGTCGCCGCGGTGAAGTTGCGGGTGTTCATTCAAATGAGATGGAAAATTTGTGTATGTGGGGAATTATAGGGCTTTTGGTTGGAGCAAGGCTCGGCTTCGTTGTTTTTTATAACTGGGGGCATTTTTCGCAAAATCTAAACCAAATTTTCATTCCTTTTGCAAACGGGCAATTCATAGGGCTTGCGGGAATGTCGTACCACGGCGGGGTTATCGGCGGGCTATTATTCGGCACAATTTATATGATAATGAGAAAACTTGATTTCAGAGAATGTGTAAACGCAATATTTTTGGCAGTGCCGCTCGGACAGGGTATCGGACGTTTCGGCAACTTTATGAACGGCGAATTATACGGACGTATAACCACGTCGCCGATTGGTATGTATTTTCCCGACGACCCGACAAATTTACGCTACCCCTCGCAACTTTTTCAGATGTTCGGCGAAGGTTTCGCGCTATTTTTAATACTGCTTTTACTTCGCAAACTTTGGGCGCCGTCCAAAAAAATTATGATGCCGCTGTATTTTATAGGCTATGGAATAATCCGCTTTTTCATAGAGTTTTTCCGCGAACCCGACGCACACATCGGACTAAACGCACTTGGGCTTTCGCGCGGACAAATGTTGTGCGTGGCAATGGTAATTATCGGAGTTGTAATAATTCCGTTCTTCTTAAAAAAGACGAAAACAATTAACATCGCCAAAGTTAAGAATACATCCGATAAAAAACGCAAAGAGGGAGGCGACAGTCGCTATGAAATATAAGAATACCGCAGTCCTTTTAATTTCCTGCAATGACACAGACGGAATTGTCGCCGATATTACCGCGCTTTTGGCACGCTTGGGGGCAAATATCGTCTATCTTGACCAACATACCGACCGCGAAAATAAAAAATTCTTTATGCGGGTTGAGTGGGATTTGGAAAATTTTTCGGTAGCATTAGACGACTTCAAAACGATTTTCAAAAACGATTCGGCGAGAAAATTTAATATGTCGTGGGAACTGCACAAATCAGCCGACAAACAAAGAATGGCAATATTCGTTTCAAAATACGCACATTGCTTTTTCGACATAATTTCCCGTGTAAAAACGAAAGAATTTGAGGTGGATATTCCGCTCATAATAAGCAATCACGAAGATTTGCGCGAAGAAGCGGAATGCTTTGGTATCCCCTATTTTTACTTGCCTGTCAACAAAGAGAATTACGAAGAGCAAACCGAAAAGCAAATGCAAATTTTGCAGGAACACAACATTGATTTTATCGTTTTAGCGCGATATATGCAAATAATTCCACCGAAAATGATTGAGAAATATCCAAACCGCATAATCAATATTCACCATTCGTTTTTACCCGGATTTCCGGGAGCAAAGCCTTACCATCAGGCGTTTGAGCGGGGTGTGAAAATTATCGGCGCAACGGGTCATTACGTAAACGAAGAATTAGACGCGGGACCGATTATAGAACAAGACATTCAGCGGATAACGCACAAATATTCTGTGGATGATATGATTACCACTGGACAAGACATAGAGCGGCGCGTTCTGGCAAGAGCAGTCGGCGCGCACATACAAAGAAAAGTATTAACCGATAAAAACCGCACAGTAGTATTTTCGTAAAAAAAGGAGAAAAAATGACACTTTACAAAGAAGAACGTCCTTGGGGGCATTACGAAGTTTTGCAAGACACACAGAACTTTAAGGTAAAAAAAATACAGGTAGAAGCGGGGAAAAGACTGTCGCTTCAATCGCACGGAAAACGCGACGAACTTTGGACGATAGTCGGCGGAGAGGGCTTTATGGATTTGGATAACCTAAAACTCAACGTTCGATACGGCGACACAATTGACATCCGCAGAGGACAAAAACACAGAATTATGAACACGGGAAGCGAGCCGCTTGTTTACATAGAAGTGCAAACAGGCGAATATTTCGGCGAAGACGACATTATGCGCTATCAAGACGATTTCGGGCGGGCAGACTAACCGCTCGTGAAGTAATCACTCCGCGTCGAAGCTGATTTCGTATGCGGAGGTTTCTTCTATTTTCACTTTTTTATCGATATTTTCCACTATAAAATCACTTAAATGTGAGCGGCGTTTGTTTTGCGAAAAATTTTGCACAGCTATGGAGAGCGCCTTGTAAGTCCCCACGAAAACACAGAATTTTTTCGCGCGTGTAAGCGCAGTGTATATCAGTTTTCTTTTTAACATTGTGTAATGCAGAGTTGTTAGCGGAATAACAATCGCACTAAATTCCGAGCCTTGACTTTTGTGTATTGTTATACAATAGGCAAGCGTTAATTCCTGAGTTTCGAGCGGCTCGTATTCCACTACTTGCCCGTCGCCGAAATCGACCGCCAATCCGTCGGAAACTTGTATTACCTCGCCTATGTCGCCGTTAAAAACTTCTTTGTCGTAGTTGTTTTTTGTTTGCATTACCTTGTCGCCGACAGCAAAACTGCGCTCGCCGAAACTCTGCAGATATTGATGCGGATTAAGTTTTTTCTGCAATTCTTTGTTTAATTCTACCGTACCAACCTCGCCTTTGTGCATTGGAGTTATTACCTGAATATCGTTTTTGGGGTCGTAGCCGTAAGAATTTACTAAGCGCCTGCAAACAAGGTCGATGGTAGTCTCAAATATTTCTGCAGGCGTTTCTTTTACAATAAAAAAGCAATTGTCGGTTTGCGCATTTTGAAAACTCGGGATTTTTCCGTAGCATATTTCGTGCGCCGCGGTTATTATTCTGCTGTTTTGCGCTTGCCTAAACACTTTTTTAAGCATAACGTTTACTATTTTGCCCGAATCAATTATGCTTTCAAGCACCGCACCCGCCCCAACCGACGGCAACTGATTTATGTCGCCGACAAGAATTATGTGCGCATCACTCGGTACGGCGCGTAAAAAAGCGGTGAAAAGTCGCAAATCCACCATTGACATTTCGTCGATAATAAAAACGTCGCCCGAAAGCGGATTGCCTTCGTTTCGGGTAAATTTGCCTTTGCCCTCAATAACCTTGTACTCCAAAAGCCTGTGAATTGTCTTTGCCGCCTCGCCTATAACCTCGCTCATTCTTTTAGCGGCGCGACCTGTCGGAGCAGACAAGACGACAGATTTCCCCTTTTCTCTGAAATAGCGAACTATCATTTTAAGGGTTGTGGTTTTTCCTGTTCCCGGTCCGCCTGTAAGCACAAACATTTTCGACAAAACCGCGCCTGCTACCGCCGATAATTGCTCGGCATTGGCTACTATGCCTTGCTTTTCGCACTCTTTTTGCGCCCACGCCACTACCTCTTTGCCGCCTTCTTTACATTCGGTTTTTTGTTCGGCTCTTTTGCGAATAAGGCGAGCGCATTCGGTTTCTATGCACCACAAAATTTTGCTGTAAATATCGCCTTCGTATTCAATGGCTATTTTTTCGTTAATCAGGTGGTCAAGAGTAAAAAGAACTTGACTTTCGTCGCTTTTTACCAATTCGGCGGTTTTTGCCAAAACTTCCTGTTTGGGCAAATATACGTCGCCCTCGTCTTCGGCTTTTTGCAGGGTGTGCATAATTGCGGCTCGCGTTCGACGATAATCGTCGGTGAAGCCTATTGCCTGCGCGATTTTGTCTGCTTTCAAAAAGCCCACGCCGCGCATATCTTCAATTAAGGTGTATGGATTTTGCGAAATCACCGCCTTTGCGTTTGCTCCGTACAATTTGTATAAGCGATACACAAAAGACATCGCAATTCCGTATGGATGCAGAAATCTTGTTAGTTCCACGAGCGCGCGTTTATCAGACCACGCTTCGATTATTTTATGCACGGTTTTTTGTGTGATTTTCGGGATTTCACTCAATCGTTCGGGGGTGTTATCCAAAATGTTTATGGTGTCTTCGCCAAAGAAGTCCACAATTCGCTCTGCGGTTTTTTCGCGAATGCCTTTTATTATCCCCGACGACAAAAGCGTTTTTATTTGCTCGGCGCCGCTTACCTTTATATACTCAAAACGCTCTACCTTAAACTGTTCGCCCCATTTGTCGTTGTATTCAAATTTCCCTGTGGCGCTGATTTTTTCGCCTGTGTGAAGCATAGAAAGCGTACCGATTAGTTTTATATGCCCCGTTTTTTCACAATGCCCGCTGACAACCGCAAACCCTGTTTCTTCGCTGCTGAAAGTTATGGAACCAATTGTAAAGTCGATTTTTTCCACTATTATTTTGTTACCAACACCACTTCCATAATAAATTTCCCGTATTTACTCTCAAATGGAACAATAATACACGGAACTCCGCTGGGCGTTGTAATAAAGTGTTCACCTCTGATAACGCTCGGAAGCGATATTTGAAGCGCATATTCGACTAAGTCTTTTTTTGCATATCCTGCTATAATATTTACGATTTCACCGACACCGTCCGCCAAATCGGGACTGTTTTTTTCAATCGTGCCGCCAACCATCGCCGAAATTGTTTTTATAGCGACATCGTAAGAATATGCTATAGAGATCATTCCTTGTGCTTTACCCGAAAGCCCTATCGTGGTAGATACGTCGTAGTTCGGGTACGGTTGTTTTTTAAGTGCGGGCGCGCCCGGCTTTACAGCGTCATCAAAAAGCATTCGTTTGTACGTGTCAATCGTCGCGGCGATAAACGGGTTTATAATAGCAGCATTCACAATAACTCTCCTTAAAATTCATTTCTCCGCACTAAAATAATATATTCTCACAACGAAATTCGACTTTCGCGAATTTTTTGCACAATTTCTGACATTTCTTTCAGAAACAGATTTATTTCTTCGATTTTTGTATCTTTACCGAGCCCCACCCGAATGGTTCTTGCCGCCTCTCTTGCGCTAAGTCCCACTGCCGTTAAAACACTGCTTGCAAACACTTTTTGAGACGAACACGCCGAACCCTTCGAAATAAAAATTCCCTTGTTATCGAGCCGAAGAACAATGATTTCATTTTCGATGTCGGGGAGCGTTATGCTCAATGTGCCGCTCAGTGTTTTTCCTTCTTCTTGCGCACCGTTAAATTTTATTTCACCGATTGTTGCAGTTAATTTTTCTTTTAATGTTTGACGCAACGCCCAAATTTCCTTTTCTTCTTTGCCGAAGTTTGCCTTGCATTTTTCTACCGCTTCGGCAAAACCCGACGCCAAAATCTGATTACCTGTCCCCGAACGAAAGCCGCCCTCTTGACCACCGCCCATAATCAGCGGAAAAAAAGGCGTATTTTCACGCACGAACAGTCCGCCAATCCCGCGCGGTCCGTAAACCTTGTGGCTTGTGAATGTTAAAAAGTCCGCGGCAATATCGCGCATCGAAATCGGCAATTTCCCGAACGCCTGAACTGCGTCGAAATGCAAAAGCGCGTCGTGTTTTTTTGTGATTTCGGCAATTTTTGCAACATCTTGGATTGTGCCGATTTCGTTGTTTGCCCAAATTATGCTGACTAACGTTTGTTTGTCGCAATTTTGAGCCAAAAAATCCAAATCTGCAAAGCCCTGTTTATCTACGGGTATTCGGACAACTTCAACCTGCTTCTCGCTTAAAAAATCGGCATATTCGTCGATTGAGGGGTGCTCGACAGAAGAAATTACTAATTTTTTGAGTTTTTTGTTGGTGAGCATCTGCCACAAGACCGTGTTATTGCTTTCGGTGCCGCCGCTTGTAAAAATTATTTCGTGTTGCTTTGCCTGCAAAAAATCGGCTATTATTTCGCGGGAATTTTCGAGTAAACTTGCTGCTTTTTGCCCTGCAATATGTGAACTTGCGGGGTTTGCAAATATTTTTTGATGCGCAAGCATTTTGGCTGATACGTCTTCGTCAAGCGGAGTCGCCGCGTTGTAATCAAGATATAAATTCAAAGACATTTTTTGCCGTTGCCGCCTGAATTCGAGTTTTATGGGTTATTCGTATTTAAGATTATCGACTACCGAAAAACTGCCTGCTATTCCGAGACTGTTCGGGTCTCCGTCCGCGTTGTCGTCGGTGAAACGGAACTTTCGTATGTATTCTATGCAGTCAAAACTCGGCAACGCTTTGGAATAATACCAACCTTGAATTTCTTCGGCGCCCAGATTTTTCAGAAGGCGAATTTGCACTTCGTCCTCTACGCCCTCGGTAACAGTGCGCATTCCGAGTTCTTTTGCAAGCAAAATCAAAAATCTGAACAATTTGCGCTCATTTCGTCCGCGCATTAAGCCATCGGTAAAACTTTTGTCGATTTTAAGCTCGTCAAAACTGTATTTGTGAAGATAGTTAAGCGAAGAATAGCCCGTACCAAAGTCGTCAAGCGAAAGGTTAAAGCCCTCGTTTTTGAGCCCTTGAAGTATTGCCTGCGCACCGCTTTTCAGCATTGTTCCTTCGGTTATTTCCAAATAAACCACAGACGGGTCAACGCCAAAGTTTTTAGCCCTGTTGAGTATTTTTTCCTTAAAATTAGACTCCAACAACTGTGTTGGCGAAATGTTTATAGAAATATTTATGCTATCATTATTGCAAATTTTATGCACTTGTTTTATATGATAAAACGCCGACTCCAAAACATATTCGCCCAAAGCAAGTATGTGTCCGCTTTTTTCGGCGATTTCTACAAATTCGTTTGGCGGTATGTAGCCGACGCTTGGGTGAGTCCAACGCGCAAGCGCTTCCATCCCTGTCACTTCTTTGTCCACAAGAGATACTTTCGGTTGATAATAAACCTGCAATTCGCCGTTGAGACAAGCTGTAAAAAGGTCTTTTTGTATTGTGGAAAGCCTGTTTTTGTCGTCAAGATATTCTCGCATAAAGAATACGTTTTTCACGTTGTTTTTGTTGGACTTGGATTTTTCAAGCGAAATTTCGGCATAACTCAAAATTTGCGGTATGTCCTCCGCCTGAGTGGGAAAACATACTATTCCGCTCAAAAGCGACAGTGTATTACCGTCGGGCAGATTATGCAATTCAAAATATCTGTTGTCAATATCCTTTTCAAATTCTTCTAATTGCGCCGTCAGGACAAGGGCGTTTTCGGCGGTGGAAATAAAAACGAACTTACCTTTTGCAATGCGCGAGTGTGCAAAACTTTTCTGCACCAAAACCAATCTTGAGGCAACCGTTTTGAGGAACTTATCGGCGCTTGAGTTTTGAATGCTTTCACTGCCGTCGTCGCTGAATTGCTCGTTAAATTTATCGAAAGCAAATAAAACCGTATAAAACTGTTTTCCGTTTGAAATCGCCTTTTTGAGTTCTTTTATGAAACCGTTGGCATTCAAAAGCCCTGTCTGCTCGTCGGTGTTTTTTCTGATTTCGTTGTTTAAGGAGTCTGCTTCAAAGTATTTTGAAATAACAAAGCCGCCTGCCGAAACAAATATCAGAAGAATTGCGTGAAATTTGCCTAATATTTGCGCCGAAAAATCGTTAACAGCCCAAGGGACAAAAATCGCAACCAAAGTTATCCCTGCATAAAAAAGTCCGACTTTTGACGAACATAAAAAATAACCGAGAGCTATCTGTAAAATATAATACGCTGAAAAAGCATCCCCGTACGCATTAAGTAAACAACTATTGAAAAACTTAGCGACGACAAGAGTAAAAATAGGTACAAATAAAAACAAACACCTGAAATATCTGGCTTTGTAATAAGAGACGTAAATTCCGCCCAATGCCAAAAATATAACCGTCGCAAAGCCCAATGCATTAAATACATACATTTGACTAACAAGCAAAAAGCCTGTTATTGCGGCAATGAATATGATAAAACACAAAGCAATTCGAGATAAATGCAATTTAAAATTCATCAGAGGGATTGCTTGAATTTCCTCATCATTGTCGGACACTAATTTTTTCCAAAGTTTCCTATTCATTCTAAAAACCTCTCCCCACACTTGCCAAAAATTATTTTTATTCCATAGAAAACATAAGCTAACAGTATTCAAAATACTTTTATGCCAAACATACAAAGGGAGGTTTTTGTGAAAAAAAGAGTATTTTCTTTATTTTTTTCTTTTTCATTGTTCTGCACATTCGCATTCTCGGGGGAACTGCACATCGATTTGAATAATCTCGACCCTCTAACATCTGCGATTTTCAGAGGTGTGGAAGAAGCGTTCAACGTAAATGAAAAAGGGCTTGACGCTTTGCAAAGCGGCGATTTTGAAGAAGCCGAGCGCCTTTTCATACAAGCGGGCACAATAATTCCTATATATAGCGAGGCGCGAAACAACCTCGGCGTTGTTTATTTCAGTACGGGACGCGAACAAGAGGCAGCGCGAATTTGGAGAAATATCACTATGACCGACCCCGACTATCCTCTGGCGTGGTTCAATCTGGGACTTTTCAATTTCAGAGCGGGAAACACTATGGAGGCGGAACGCTTGTTTGAAATCGCCTACTTGACAGACCCTGCAAACGAAGATATTTGGGAATTTTACGCATACATATTAGTCCTAAACAACCAAATCGAAAAAGCCATATCTATATTAGAAAGAAAAATTCCATCGCAAACAGCGTTAGAAATGCTTGAGGAAATACAGACGGCACGCGCGCAAGAAATGGCGACAGCCGAAGAACGCCGCGCTTTAACAGCAGAGGAACTCTTTAATATTGCATTAGAATACCACTTGGCGGGAGATTTGCAAACAGCCGTCAAGCTCTACGAAGAAGTTTTGGCGAAAGACCGAAGATTTCACAGAGCTTGGAACAATCTGGGCGCGATATTCGGCTCAAGAGGCGAAATAGAAAGGGCGATTTCCGCATATAAGAATGCAACGGGAAGACGTTCCGACACAGCAGACGGCTATGTAAATCTGGTAAATATTTATTCTGCAACAGGCGATACGCGAAATGCCCGAAGATGGCTCAGACGAGGACTTAGACGGGCGCCGCAAAACGAATATCTTCTAATTTTCCAACAACAATTACAAGGATAATTAAACAATGCGGCAATTTTACAAAGATTTGGCAAAAAATACAAAAAAACACGAAATAATCCGCAAAAGCGTTCTGCATAAATTATATTCTTTGCGTTAATGACGGAAACTTTCAAAACTTGAAGGGAGTTATAATACAATATGAAACGACTACATCCGCTGATTTTTGCCTTAGCAACGGCTTTGCTGATTACATCTTGCAAAACTGAAAGCGGCTCGACAGCAACAACACTGTCCGACGCGCTTGCTCAAGCGTGGAACTTTACGGAAACCGACGACTCGGCAATGAACGAAAGAGAAGCGGCAATAGCGCGCTTACCGAGAGAAAGAACGCTCTTTTTGGTGGGCTTTCAATGGGGAACGCCTTTCTCGTTCAATCCGCTGGGAAGCTGGCCCGACTTTCCTATTCGCCCCGAATTTAATTTGATGTACGAGCAACTGACCGTATTCAACTCAATGACCAACGAAATTGAGCCGTTAATCGGAAGAATTGACGAATCAAACAACGATTTTGTTTCGGTAATACTTAACCCCGCGGCAAGATGGAGCGACGGAAGACGCCTCACTTCGGCGGACGTTCTTTTTACCTATAATCTTAACCTTACAAATTCGGACGCGCCTTGCAGTTATATTTTAGGCGTAATAAGTCATTTGACTGTCGATACCGTAATGACAACCGTCAGAAACGAAAACGGCGACTCAATAAACGTTGTAATGGAAGAGCGCGTATTTGTTTGGGTGGACAAAGAAGACAGAAACAATCCGCTTTCGGTTTTGGATTTGATTTCAACCGTGCCGATTTGGCCCCAACACGTTTTTGAACCGCTGTTGAGAGCCGCGGGCGGAAGAATTGCCGACGTTGTCCGCGACCCGATGAGCAGACCGCAGGTTGTAAGCGGACCCTACAACTACTTTATGCACTCAAATGAGAAAATCGTTATAAGAAGAAGAGACGATTATTGGGGTAATGACGCGCTCAGAGGCGGCAGATTGCCCGCTCCCGAATTTATTATCCACCCGATTTTCAAAGGAAACGAGCACGCCTCAACAGCTTTGAGACGGGGCGATTTGGATATTTCGTCGAACTTTATACCCAGAGTTTGGAGACACAAAACCGTGCATACTTGGTTTGACGGTCCTCCGTTCTACAAACCGGGCGCTATTCCGATGTTTATCATAAATACGACCCAGTTCCCGCTTAATAACAAGCATTTCAGACGGGCGATGGCTTTTGCCATAAATTACGAAGACGTCAGAAATTTGGCGGTTTCGGGATATTCGACCGAAATACAGTCGGGTTTGATTATGCCTTTTTCGGCGGAAGCGCAATTCTTCGATGAAGACGACGTTCAAAGATACGGCGCAACAAGATTTGACCCCGAAGCGGCAAAAAGAGAACTTGAACTCGGCGGTTTCACACCCGTATGGGACAGAAGAGGCAACCTCTCTCACGTTTTGGACGCAAACGGCGACACTGTTCCGCCAATCGGCATAATGTCGCCTTCGGGCTGGACGGACTTCGAGTCGGTCGTTCGGATTGCAGTTGACGGTATGCGCGCGGTCGGTATAGACGTTCGCCCCAATTTTGTGGACGCGTCGCGCTACTTTTCCGTAAAAGAAACGGGCGACTTCGATTTGCTTTTTGACACGCCTGCTTCAATGCGGTCAAAATCAACGCCTTGGGCGCGTTTTGAAGTGGTTATGAGCACCCGAAACTTCAGACCGATTGGTCAGAGAATGCAAAACAACGCAGGACGTTGGAACGACCCAAGTCTGCCGAACCACATTCCGCAAGTCGATTCGCTTCTTCAGGCAATTCCTTTAATGAATTGCGAAGCAGAACTAAAAGAAGCTTATACAAAACTGAACCGCATATTTATGCAAGAACAGCCGACTATCCCCGTGGTTTACAGACCGGAAGAGTTTTATTCGTTTTCCACAAGATGGTGGACGAACTTTCCGACCGAGAGTAATCCTTACGCACCGCCGAGAATGCCGGTTGCGTCTGCGGGAACGCGTATGCTTTGGGAAATTGTTCCGACAGGAGGTAGATAATATATGCTTAAGAATTATCCGACGCTCAGATTTATCTTGCAGAGAGGAATTTGGTATTTCCTGACCTTTTTGGTCGCGGTAACCATAAACTTCTTTTTGCCGCGTTTCGGCGCAGACCCGATAGATTTGATAATGAGCCAACAGAGGGCGGTAGGAAGACAGGCGGAGCAGAGACGCACCGCCTATATGAAACAGTTCGGCTTGGTAGAACAAAGAAGAGTAGCCGTAACCGTTTCGGGTGAATTTTTGGTTGACGCGAATAATCAGCCGTTAAATTTGGAAACACTTGTAAGAAGCGGAGTTTTGTTTCCCGATACGCTTGCGCAATTATGGAATTCCACATTTACGATTACAAACCTTCCCGCTCTGCAAAGCGCGTTAAGGCTGATGAACGAAAAACGAGGCTTTGGTCTTCCAGGTTGGATAGACCTTTGGGGCGGTTGTCCTGAAAGCGAACCCGACCAAGACGGAAATTTCCCTTGTTTGTCGGCAACCGGACTTGAAAACTTTATGAGAACCGAATTAAGCGCGACCGACATTCTTTCGCTCCCCGGTATTACAATAAACAGAGGAGTTATGGTTTACACGGGCGACGCGGAAAGATTGCGCGACCAACTCGGCGGTTTTGCACTCATAAACGAGGCGTATCTTGTAAGAGACGGCGACGGCAATTTTAATCTGTATCAGTGGGACGGCGACGTTCAACAACCAAGATACATAAGAGTTTCAAGCGGTTCTAACGACGATATTATGGGAACTCTCAGTTTCTTGGCGGGAAGCGAAGTGCTTTACGAAAAACTTCCCGAAGAAGCAAACGACAAAATTTTGTCTTCAGTAGTGCCAATTCGTCGCTCGCTGTTTGGGCAGTATATACAATATTTGGTAATGCTCTCCCGCGGAGATATGGGAACGTCCCTCATTCGCTACCCGCAATCGGTCGGCGAAATTGTAGCGAGCGCAGTTCCTTGGACTATCGCGCTTCAATTCCCCGCAATACTTTTCGGCTGGATTGTCGGAAACGTTTTGGGTGTGTTGGCGGCGTATAAACGCGGAATGTTCGACAAAATACTTTTCCCTTGCGCGCTTTTAACAAACTCTATTCCGATGTTTGCATTCGGTATGCTTTTGGTATATGTTTTTGCGGAAGGATTTGGAATTTTCCCGTCAAGCGGAGGTTATGCAATGGGAGTCATACCGAGTTTCTCCATAGCGTTTATCTCTTCGGCGGCATTCCATTACGTGCTCCCCTTCCTTTCACTTTTCCCGATTTTTGCGAGCGGTCAAGCGACAGGTATGAGAACTATGGGTATTTACGAACTTGGAACAGGCTACGTAAAATACGCAAAAACTTTGGGTGTTTCGGAAAACAGAATTTTGATGTATATCTTCAGAAATGCAATGCTTCCTCAATTAACAGGTTTGGCTTTGGGCTTGGGAACGATGGTGGGCGGCGCGCTCATTACCGAAATGATTTTCTCATATCCCGGACTTGGCTCAACGCTTTTGAGCGCAGTGCAAAACAACGACTACCCGCTTATTCAAGGCGGCGCGTTGCTTGTGATGATAACAGTTCTTATTGCAAACTTAATAGTGGACTTGCTCATTGGGTTCTTCGACCCGAGAGTAAAAGCCGGATTGTCGTCGGGGGTGTAAAATGAAACTACTTAAAAACTTACTGAAAGAGCCGGCATTTGTATTTGGCGTAGGGCTATTCTTTCTGACTATTTTGATAGCGTTGCTCGGACCGCTTTTTGCGAGTATGGATATGGCGTCAAGGCATTTGCCATACTCTCCGCCGAGCGAAGGAATTGCATTGGGCTCCGACCATTTGGGGCGCGATATGGTTTCTATGCTTATTGCAGGGCTTCAAAGTTCGCTGTTTGTCGGCTTTTTGGCGGGAATTATCGCAACGACAATCGGAACATTCTTGGGCGTTTACGCAGGATTTAAGGGCGGCTTTATCGACGACTTTATCAATATGGTGACCAACCTTTTCTTGGTAATACCGTCGTTTGTAGTGCTTCTTTTGATTTCTTCTTCACTCGAAGACGGACGTTCGTTGCAACTGATTGCGGTTATAATCGGCTTTACGATTTGGCCCTGGACTGCTCGTTCGGTGCGGGCGCAAACTTCGTCGCTGAAGAGTTCGGAGCATATAAATCTGGCAAGAGTAAACGGTGCAAATACTTTCTGCATCCTTACAAAACACATTTTGCCTTATTTGCTTTCGTACGTGTTTATGGTCTTTATCATTCAGGTCGCTTCCGGAATTTTGCAGGAAGCTTCTATAAGTATGCTCGGACTTGGACCTTACGACAGCGTGTCGCTCGGAATAATTATGAACGACGCAATGCGAAACGAAGCGTTGGGAGATGGAGCGTGGTGGGCGTTTGTTCCGGCAAGCGTACTCATTACTTCAATAGTATTTGCACTTTACGCACTTAACACTTCGATGGAAGGTGTGTTTAACCCCGCTTTACGGAAATAGGAGAAAATTATGCCAATATTTGAAGCAAAAAACTTATCCCTTCACTATCTTACCCGTTTCGGCTCTAAAGTCCACGCGGCGGTAGATATTTCTTTTGAATTAAAGGAAGGCGAAATTCTTGGTATTGCAGGCGAGTCGGGCTGCGGAAAAACAACGCTTGTAAGCGGACTTTCGGGAATGTGTATCCCGCCTCTGCATTACACGTCGGGCGAACTTTTCGTAAACGGTCAGCCGCTTTTGGAACGCTCGCTCGAAGACATCCGCGAAAACGTCCTTGCGCGCGAAATTTCGATGATACCTCAAGGTGCGTACAACGCGCTTAATCCGACAAGAAAAATTAAGGATTTGGCGATGGACGTTCTCAAAAGCCACGAAAAAGGCAAAGTGAGCAAGAAAGAAATGTATCAGAGAATTCACAATCGCTTTGAACTTTTGGGGCTTGACACCGAAAAAGTGCTTAATTCTTACTCGGTAACCTTAACCCCCGGTGAAAAACAGCGCTCGGTAATAGGAATTTCGACCCTGCTTAACCCGAAAATGGTTATTGCGGACGAGCCGACTTCCGCGCTCGACGTCACAACGCAAAAGCAAGTTATCGGCGTTATTTTCGACTTGTTAGAGAAAAAAGTTTTCTCAACAATGATATTCATAACGCACGAATTACCGCTTCTTCGCCACGTTGCGGACAGAATTGCGGTAATGTACGCGGGCGAAATCGTAGAGTTGGGAACAAGCGAGCAGTTGGTATTCTCGCCGAAGCACCCATACACGCAAGCGCTTATGAGCGCAATGCTTTCGGCGGAAGAGGGCGCGAGAAAACGCAAACCCGAAGCAATCGAAGGCGCTCCCCCAAGTCTTGCCGACAAAATTGAGGGTTGCCGTTTTGCGCCGCGTTGCAAATACGCGACCGACAGTTGCAGAAAGAATAAACAGGAAATTCGTATCGTTGATAATCGTCAAGTGAGGTGTGAATATGCCAAATAAAAATATATTTGAAGCAAAAAATCTCGTTAAGGAATTCGGGCAAGGTAAAACGCGTAATACTGTGCTAAAAGGACTGAATTTTGAAATCGGAGACGGCGAAATTGTAACCATCGTAGGCGGTTCCGCCTGTGGAAAGTCTGTAATAGCAAAGCATCTTTTGGGATTTTTACAACCGACAAAAGGCGAATTACTTTACAAAGGTAAAAAAATAACCAATCAGCGCGACCATTGGCAAACAGTTCAGCCGATTTTCCAAGACCCGTTTTCGGCGTTCAATCAGTTTTTCTCTATTCGCTCGCAGTTAGAAGATTCGTTCAAGGTTTTATATAACAAACCAAGCAAAGCGGAAATAAAAGACAAGGTTGACGAAGCGCTTTTGGCGGTAAACGTTATGCCGAGCGACCTTAAAGAGAAATTCCCCTTTGAACTTTCGGGCGGACAAATGCAGAGAATGCTTCTTGCAAGAATTTTTGCCTTAAAACCGCAAGTTCTTATTGCCGACGAAGCGACTTCGATGGTGGACGCGTGCGTACGCGCAAATATTTTGGACTATCTTATGAAACTCAAAGAAGAGTTGAATATGACCATAGTATTTATCACGCACGATATTGGTTTGGCGTATTACGTTTCCGACAGAATTTTCGTAATGCACGACGGACAAATAGTCGAACACGGTACCCCCGACGATGTTGCGCTTAACCCCAAAAGCCCGCAGACAATACAGCTTTTGGAGGATATTCCCGATATTCACAAAGACTGGGTAGTGCGAAAGAGAGCGTAATTGTTTTATATAGCAAACAAGGATACCCAATCAGGTATCCTTGTTTTTTTTATTTTCAGCTAAATTCCGCATTCTTTTCTCCTCGAAAAAAGTTTCGGTTATATCCGAAATTTATGTTATTTTACAAACAAAAATCGGTTATATCCGATTTTTTCATTAAAATGCTTTATTTTTCGCATTTTTCAAATAATTCCCCTCTCCAGTAAAAACAAATATTATTTTTACCGCAAAATTAAGGAGAAAACTGTATGGATATTACACAACTTAATGAACAAATTCGCGAGAAGAGCGCTTTTACAACGTTAATTCGTCAAGAAATGGCGAAGGTAATTGTCGGGCAAAAAGATATGGTGGACAAAATGCTTGTGGCTCTGCTTTCGGGCGGGCATATTTTGCTTGAAGGTCTGCCGGGACTTGCCAAAACGCTGACAATTTCTACCCTTGCAAAAATTATAGACACTGATTTCAAGAGAATTCAGTTTACACCCGATTTGCTTCCTGCGGATTTGATAGGAACATTGGTTTTCAATCAGAAAACCAGCGATTTTGTGGCGAAAAAAGGACCGATTTTTTCTAACTTTATTTTAGCGGACGAAATTAACCGCGCTCCCGCAAAGGTGCAATCCGCCCTTTTGGAAGCAATGCAGGAAAAACAAATAACCATCGGCGACACCACGTACAAACTATCGGAGCCGTTTTTGGTTATGGCGACCCAAAACCCCATCGAACAGGAAGGGACTTATCCCCTGCCAGAGGCGCAAGTCGATAGATTTATGCTTAAAGTTAAGGTTGATTATCCGACCCGCGAGGAAGAATTGGAGATTTTGTCTCGGATGGGCGGCGGCAATATTCCGGAGGTCTCGAAAGTTGCGACTGCGAAAGAAATAATCGGCGCGCGCGAGGCGATAAAAGAGATTTATATGGACAAAAAAGTGGAAGAATATATCGTTGATTTGGTGTTTGCGAGCCGCGAACCCGAAAAAGCGGGAATTAAGGATTTGGCGGGACTTATTGAGTATGGAGCAAGTCCGCGCGCGACTTTGGCGCTGACAAAAACCGCAAAAGCGAACGCGTTTATTAACGGACGAGGCTACACAACGCCCGAAGACGTTAAGGCTGTCGGTTTTGATGTTTTAAGGCACAGAATTGCCCCGACTTACGAGGCGGACGCCGAAAATGTGAGCTCGGAAGATATTGTTCGCAAGATTTTTGATTCGGTCTTAGTGCCGTAATTTACGAATTTACAAAAATATCTTGCGCGCGGTGGTTGGCATATAATATTTTATGCCGTGATTTTTGAGAAAAGTAAATAAAAATACAAGGAGTTATTGTGGTACGTATTCGTCTTGCACGCGGCGGAAAAAAGAAAAAGCCGTTTTACAGAATAGTCGCAGCCGACAGCCGTGCGCCTCGCGACGGTCGTTTCCTTGAGGTTTTGGGATATTACAATCCCGTTAGCGAGCCCAAGGATTTGAAATTGAACATCGAAAGAGTGGATTATTGGGTTTCAGCGGGCGCGCAAATGTCGCAAACTGCTGAAAATTTGCGCAAAAAAGCATTGGAAGCTAAATCGGCGTAAGACTGTTATGCGCGTAAATTCGGACGATTTTGTAGCCGTTGCGACAATAGGCAGGCCGTTCGGGCTAAATGGCGGCGCTTCTTTGTTCGTTATCGGAGAGACCTTGCTTGACGCCGATTTGCCGATGAAACTTTGGGTCGCAAACGTCGAAAAAGAAGCAAAAGAAATTACTCTTCTCGAAATAAGCGGCGGCGGAAGCAATCTGCGCTGTTTTTTTGAGGGAGTAGAAGACAGAGACGAAGCGGATTTGTTGAAAAACCAAACGCTTTATCTGGAAAAAGAACGCTTGCCGAAGTTAGACGACGGCGAGTATTATTTTAGGGATTTGGTCGGACTTTCGATAGAAAGCGAGACGGGCGAAGTTTTAGGCTCGGTGAAAGAAGTTTTTAACTATCCGACAACCGACGCGTTTGATGTTAAGCTTTTAAACGGAAAAACGATAACTATTCCCTTCAATAAAGAGATTGTAAAAAAAGTGATTGTCGGCGATAAAAAAATAGTGGTGGATAGCGACAGAATAAGCGAGCTGACTTTTTAATGTTCTTTGATGTGCTGACTTTGTTTCCGAATATGTTTGACGGAATTTTGAGCGAAAGTATTTTGGCTCGCGCGATAAAAAAAGATTTGATTACAGTAAAGACCGACAACATTCGCGATTACACTACCGACAAACATAACACCGCCGACGACGAAGCTTACGGCGGAGAGCCCGGAATGGTGATGAAACCCGAACCGACCGTAGCGGCGATAAAAGCGGCTAAAGAAAGACATAACGGCAAAAATTTTCGCATAATTTATATGTCGCCGCACGGAAAAGTTATCGACCACGAAAAGGTTGTGGAACTTTCCAAGCTTGACGGAGCGGTGATTTTGTGCGGACACTACAAGGGAATTGACCAGCGAGTTATAGACAAGTATGTGGACGAGGAATTATCGCTTGGCGATTTTGTGCTTTCGGGCGGAGAAATTCCTGCAATGGCTTTGATAGACGCGGTAAGCCGAATGATTGGCGGAGTGTTGGGGAACGGCGCAAGCGCAGGCAAGGATTCGCATTTCGACGGACTTTTGAGCGCGCCTTGCTACACGAGACCCGAAATTTTTGAAGAAATGAGCGTGCCGAGCGTTTTGATTTCGGGAAACCACGCAAACATTGCAAAGTGGCACGAAGAGGAAGCAAAGAGAATTACCAAAGAGAGGCGAGCCGACCTTTGGCAGAAATACGAAAGTAAAAGTAAAATATAAAAGTACCTTTGGAGGGGAAAAGTGGATTTAATTAAACAGATTGAAAAGGGCTACATCAGAGAAGCCGCAAAAACAAATTTTTCAGCGGGAGATACGATTACTGTAAACTACCGCATTCAAGAGGGTAGCAAAACCCGTATTCAGAAATACACGGGCGTGGTAATTCAGAAGAAAAACGGCTCCGGTATGAGCGCAACGTTTACAGTTCGCAAAGCGTCGGCAAACAGCGTTTTTGTCGAAAGAATTTTTGCTCTCAACTCACCGCTTATTGAAGCTATTGTTGTTGAAACAAGAGGAAAAGTTCGTCGCGCGAGAATTTACTATTTGAGAGAAAGAACAGGAAAATCCGCGAGAATTAAAGAATTGAAATCCGACAAAGTTTTGGCGGCGGCAATCGCAGAAAAAGCAGAAGCGGCACCCGCGGAAAAAATAGAAACGGTTGCAACGGCGCCTGTAGTAGAAACACCGACGGTTGAAACGCCTGTCGCTGTTGCGGAAACTGAAGCAGAAGCGACAAAAACGGAAGAAAAAGCAACTACCGAAGCTTAATTAAAAACTTGAGTTGCATAATTTTTGAAGAAACGTCGCGAATTTGTCGAGGCGTTTCTTTTTTCTTTTGAGAAAGGTGTTTATTATGAATACAAGCGATTATCGTCCAAATGTTTGCATAGTTGTTCAGCACCCCGAAAACGGAAAATTGCTTCTGTGCCACAGATGCGGTTTTTTGCCGGGAGAGGGTTGGCAGTTCCCGCAAGGCGGCATAAACGAAGCGTTTCCTCTTGAGCAGGAAATGCGCAGAGAACTCAAAGAAGAAGCGGGAACGGATGAAGTCGATATTATAGCGATTTCTCACGGCGAGTATTTTTACGATTTCCCCGAACACGTTTACAAAAAACGCGGCGGCTTTAAAGGGCAAAGGCAAAAATGGGTGCTTGTTCGTCTTCGCGACGAAAAATTCGTAAATGTGCATACCTCAAAACCCGAATTTGATACTTACGAATGGGTTTCACCGAAAATTGCTCTTATGCGCACGGTCGAATTTAAGCAAAGCATATATCACCAAGCGCTTACAGAATTAAATGTTTTGTAATTTAAGTTTTGCCCGACGAAATTAATTAGCGAGAGATAATATCGTCGTTGCCGATTACGCGGTTTTTTCCGTTTTTCTTGGCAATGTAAAGTCGTCTGTCAGCAATTTCGAGCATTCCTTTTAACGTTGGCGCGATTTCATAACAGCATCCGACAGAAATCGTAAATTTAATTTTCTTATCTTCATATTTAAGCTCCGTATCTTCTACGGATTTTCTTATGCGGTTTAGTGTTGCGAGCGCGTCTTCGCCGCTTGTTCCCGAAAGAAGAATGCAAAATTCTTCGCCGCCGAAACGCGCTACCAAATCCGATTGACGAATTTGCTCTTTAACTTTACCGCATAAAGCCACGATAGTCGCGTCGCCCGCGGAATGTCCATAAGTATCATTGATAGATTTGAAATTATCTATGTCGATTATAGCCAAAGCGATAGAAATATTGCCGCGCTTGAAATTAGCAAAAATATTTTCGCTTATATCATAAAAACTGCGACGGTTAAGAGTATTTGTAAGGGAATCGAAGCGCGCCATATCCTCCATTTGAAAGTAGGAAACCACATAGCGAAGAATTGTTCTTATTCTCATCTGAAAATATTCCAACGCTCCCGATGTGGCAAATTCTTTTTTAATGCAGTCCAGCACGCCCGAATGAAGCAGTTCGAGAGCTTCGTCAGTCTGTGTATTTTCGTTTATCAGGGCGATTATCGGGAAATCCGACTTGCCGTACTCTTCTCTTTGCTTGCGTATAAAGGTAAGCGCGTCTTCATTATCGCCGCTAATAAAAATTGTTCTTATTTTTTCGTCGCGCTCAAGAATATTACTTGCCGCCGCCACGTTTGTCGCCTCAACAACGCCCACTCCCAAAGCCGCAAGGTTTCGCGCCACCAATTTTCGCACAGCGCTGTCGTCCTCTATTAAAAGCACTTTTATATGCGAAACGGACGAAATATGACGAATAAGATTAAGAATATAAGCAATATTTTTGCCGCCGTATCCGACAACCGTATCAACCAAATTATTATACAGAAGCAAATGTTTGCCTTGGATTGGAATATGATTGGTAACAAGGATTGTGGGAATTTTTGCCAGCGGCGCATAGGTATTCATAGAAAGCCGCATTGAAAGCACGAGCGCGCGAATACTATTTGGCGACTCTGTCTTCGCCGAGCCCAACGCCTCCTCAACGCTGTCGAAACAGCACACGTCCATTTGCAAATTGTCTTTAATTGCGGTTGCCAGATTTTGTGCATTCTGCTTATCATTTTCAATAATATATATCTTTTCTCGTATCAAATTTGCCTCTTTTTTAATATTTTGTAAGTAAATATAATATATTGTACAGTGAAATAATGTATTTTTACACATTAATGGAGGAAAATAATATGAAACGAAGTAAAAACGCTTATATTTTTCAAAAAATCACATTGACAATCATATTCTTGTTTGGCATCACTTTTGCGCAGTCGAACTTTTTGTCGATATTGGATAAATATTTGAATTCGCCTGTAGAAATTGAATTTGAGCAGAGAACTTTTTGGCACGTTCGTGAAAGAGAATCGCGAAATCGAGGAAACATTATTTTGGGAACAAACGACAGATTTAACATAACATCGGGCAGAATGCAATTTGTCAGCGACGGAACTACGTATTGGGAATTCAACAATCGTCAAAGACAAGTAATTGTCCGCCGAATTACGCCGAATTTGCCCCTGACAATTCCAACGCAAATTTTAAGATTACTCAGAAACGCCCGGTTAACGCAGGGAAGCGCGCCGCAATCGATTTTATGGCAAGACGACGAAACGCGCAGAAACGGATTTGAGCGAGTAGAAGTTTTTTATGACGACAACCTTATTACTCGAATAATTTTAACCGACAGTGACCAGAATGTCAGCACCTACACATTCAACAGAACAACTTTTTTGACAACAATAAACGACAACGTCTTTGTATTTGAAATTCCGAGAGGGGCGCAAGTTCATGAGGATTAAAAAAATTGCGGCGCTTATCTTTTTCTGCGTTTTTTTTCTTTCGGCGCGCGGACTTTTGGACAGCGAAATTTTTAATGTAGAGCTAAGCGATAACCAGATTGTAGCCGTATCTCAATCAGGAGTAAGTTGGAAAACGATAAGCGACGGGGAATGGAACAGATTGGAATGCGACTTGCCCTTAGACCAAAGATTTCTTTTTTGGCTGTCAAACAACATCGTAATTGGCGATGGCAATCATAATTTTGCAGTCAGATTAAACGTAAAACACGGAAATACAATTTCTTTTCTGCACTCGGGAACAATCAGAGACACTATTATTTCCGGAAAAAACAATCTGCTTGGCTATAACGGATTTTTTTATGACAACAGATTTTTCTTTGCGATTGGAGACGGCGGAGTTGCTGTTTTGGGAAATGATGGTTTTGAAATAAAACCTGCTCCCGAAAATATCTCGGTAAATTCTATAAGTAATGATTACCAAAGCTCAAGTTTTCTTGCAGTCTCGCCCGACGGCAAAATTTGGGAATGGGGAAATCCCGAAAATTTAGGCACATTAAATTTAGCGGAAGGTGAGCAAGTGATTAAATTTGTTAAAGATTTTGACAATACCTCGATTTTGATTTTGACCACCAATCCCGCTATTTTCGGACAAGAAATGCTTTATCGTTGGAGCAGAAGCGGCGGAACTGACGCTATTTTACGCCATCGTAATATTTTGAGGGTTATAACGACGCCCGACGGTTTTATTTACACATTAGACAATAACGGAAGATTGAGTGTTTGGGACAGAAACGGCAGAAGCAACACAAGTCAACAAGAAGAAATAATTGCAAGATTAGGCAAACTGAATATTCCGCCCGACTATATTTTAAATGACATTGCCGTTTTTGGTAATAATCGTGGATATTCGTTAGCATTTGCTTCCAACCGAGGTATTTTTTATTCGCCGAACGAAATTATCAAAACGCCGTTTGAACACTTTTACAAAAACATTCCGATAAGAAGCGGTCTCAGAGAAGTTTACGCCGAACCGGGGATACTCGCCGCAAACGACAGAGAAAGAAACAGATACGCAACTTTTCGCTACGCATTAGACAGACCCGACCGTATCACAATCGATATTTTTAACTATAATTTGGATTTTGTAGTAAGAATTGCCGAGAATGAATTCAGGCAAGCGGCAAGCGATGGCGTACATTCTACCAACGCGCGCGTTGACAGATGGGACGGCACAGTAAACAACAACGGAGGACGGCGAGCTCCTCCCGGAGTATATTTTTTCAAGATAACGACTCAAGAAGGAAGGCAATCTGCATTCGGAAGGATAGTGGTGGCACGATGAGACAGCAATGCGATATTAAAAATTTTAGACGCAGAATTATTTCTATCTGTGAGAATAATGCAAAATATAAAAATTGCCTGAAACACGGCTTGGCGCTTAAAAATTCTGCGTCTAAAATTTTTAACACCGCATTGCTGGTGGTTGGCGTACTTTGTGGTGTAAGTTATGCTGCGGGGCTTGGTGCTTATTCGGGTGGGTTTGAGCGCATTCCTCTGACAACTGAGGCGTGGGCGCGCGGAAATGCCGTATCGGCAAATCCCGAATACGCCGCCGCTCATATAAATCCCGCAAAATTAGGTTTTGTGCAGGGATTTCAACTTTCTTTCGGCAATACAATAAGACCGTTAGGCAGATACGAAAACTTTTTGTCGGCGGAATATAAAATTCCCGATACTCGAATTGGCGTCGGCGGCGTTTTTGCGTACAGAGGAATATCCAACCTTGACGGTTTGCGCTACGAAGGCGAAATCTATAATTCTACAAGCTTCATAAATACCACGCTCAAACTGGGTGTGGGAGCAATAATTTCAAGAAATTGGTCTATGGGTTTCTCGGCAACTTGGTTTTATTCCAGAATGCCTGTCGCATTCATCCCCGACAGCCGCGACATAAAAACAAACACAAACAGCACAATAGGCGGACTTACGCTTATGGCAAAATATCGAAACCACAGAGGCTTTACGGGCGCAATAGGTATTCGCGACATTTTTTCTTACAGTGATTGGAGCTATAAAGAAGCAGACGAGCTTTTTATTAACACGATTATGGACACAATGCCAATGCTCTTTGTAGCGGCGGCGGAATATGAATTCACGGTATTGGACACTCAAACCGTAAAAGTCAGCGCGGACTTTAACGGATATTGGATAAACTCCTTTTTTCAGCGCTACGAACACGTCGCCTTGTCGATGAATTATGGCTTTGAATGGTCGCCAAACAAAGTAATTTCGTTCAGAACGGGAATCAGAGACATCCTGCTAAACCGCAATTTCTTCGCCGACCGCCCAACTTGGCGCGACGAAAACAACCCACGCATCGGATTTGGAGTAGGCGTAAACTTAGAAACAATCCCCAATTGGAACCTATCCAGAAAATTCGGCGTAAATTACGCAGTAGCCAACAGCGGCGCCCAAGCAGGTTTAGAACATTCCGTGGACTTGGTATTCAGGTGGTAGAACACGAAAAATATATGCAAGCGGCGTTCGACGAAGCGCAAAAAGCATTCGCTAATGACGAAGTTCCGATAGGCGCGGTTGTCGTTAGAAATGGCGAAATAATCGGGCGTGGCTTTAACAAAATAGAGCTTTTGCAAGACCCTACCGCCCACGCGGAAATTATTGCAATTCGCGAAGCGGCGACAACAATCGGAACTTGGATTTTAGACGAATGCGACCTTTATGTCAGCGTTGAGCCGTGCATTATGTGCTTGGGGGCGGTGTTTCAGTCGCGGATAAAAAGCATAATTTACGGCACAGGCAACAGCAGATTTGGCGCAATAACAGATAAGAATTACATAGAATTGGCAAAAACAGCATATATGCGCGAACCGCAAATTATTTCCATCGGCGGTGAATACGAAGAAAAATGCCGAGATTTACTGCAAACTTTTTTTCGACAAATCAGAATTAAAAATAAAAGTGAAAAAAACGAGATTGTGAAATTCGCGGAGGAGTGAAATTACTACTCCTCAAATCCGAACTTATCTTTGAATAAGAAACGTAAGATACTATCAGCCTTTTTGTTTTTGTTTGATTTGCGTTTTTTTTTGATTTACCCTTGACTTTTAGAGTGGTTTGTTTGTATATTATTTATGTTAGGGTTTGTAGAATTGAAAAAATCCCGCAAACCGTAATCTATAAAAGGCGGCTTTGTTTCTTCCCCTCGGTGGTGACCGAGTGCCGGTTGAACAAGGTCGCTTTTTGCGTATATTTCCATATCGCTGACAACCGCCGTTCGCACATTGTTTTGCCCGTCAATTGTTTCAGGAATAGCAAATCGTATGTAATATCCATTTGCGCCATCAGTGAATTTGTTCACATAATGATGGTATTCCTTAAAGTTCGGGTGTTCTTTGTGTCCCGCAAATTTAATTTCAGATTCCGACCACGCTTTAATAGAAGTTTTGTACAAATTCGGTAGATTTTTAATAATGCGCGTCATCAAATATCTGTTACTGCCGATTATCTCACCAACTCTGCCAATAGGAAAAACAACAGCGCGACCATCAAAGTGCTCTATTTCTCCGAATTCTTTTACGATATTTTTCGCCTCTGTTTTTGTCAAATCTTTTTCAACATTTATTACAATTGGATTCATATTGTTTAATTTGTTTATGATATTCAAACGCTCCGCTACTTTTTTCGGAGACATATCAAAATCTTTTATCGAGTTTATCCTTAAATCTTCACTGCTAAAATTTTTTTCAAGCATAAAAATCCTTGTTTTTTATAATTTCGAAGACGAAAATACTATTTGCGCTATTTGTAAAACAAATTTAATTAAAAATACTTACTATTAATAATTCACAATTTCCCGCAATTCTCCCCCATTTCCCCAAAGCCCGAAACTATATTAAACAGACACAAATCCCGCATTTTCTTTCACCAATTGAAAACACGCATTGATACAAAAAAATCTAAGATAAAAATCTTTGAAACTCCGCTTGTGTATTGGGGTTATAAGCGATTTTAAGTGTAGGAATTTAAACCAACGTTTATTTTCCTATGCTTAATATATTACAAACTTTTGCTTTTTGCACAAATTTTTTACAAATCATTTTCTTTTATGAAAACCGACAAAGTTTTAGTGTCAACTTTCAATGTTTTTGCCATTTTTCGCCTATCCAATTGTTGATTTTCAGCTCGTTTTTGGTGCAGTAATTTTCAATCTCAAACATCTGATTTTGAGTTGTTTGTTTGTCGGTACTTACCCGAATATATCCGTAAATCATAAAAAATCCTCCTTAAAAAAATTGGGTTAAAAGTGTAGGAAAATAAACGTTGGTTTAAATTCCTACACTTTTAGGTGAAGTGAAAATATATGAGAGGTTGGAATATGGGTAAAAAAATTAAAACTAAAGTAAAGCACGAAGTCAAGGTTCAAAAGATATTTATCAAAAACTCTTTTTTGAGAGGGATTTTGTGTTGTTGTTTGGCTGTTCAAGGAATTTGGACGGTCTTTGTTTGTTTTGGTCAAAAAATGGTTTCAAATATAAATTTAACTTTGCCGAGAAAATTTCGGCAGGAAGGTGGTTTCTTATATGAGGCATGAAAATGTTATTGCTGTCAGTATTAACGATTCGTACAAGGGCGCGGAAAAGCATTTCGGAAAAGGAATGGTGAATATAAATGCCGTGTATGATTGCGCAAGAGCAGGTTGGGGAATTAACCTGAAAAAGCATAACCCTAACAACTTAAAATACGCAATAGCCATTTACAAGGGAAAAATCAAAGGGGTGTTTGAGATTAATAATGTTAATGGCTGGTATAATCAAATCAATTGTGTTAAACTGAATAAAGGTGATCGTATGGAAATTCCGCCGATATGGAGACATAATATGTTTGCAGGAGGTTATCTTCTGCCGGTGCCGAATGCTTGGAATTTTAGAGGAATGAATATTACTAATAAAAGCATAGGCAAAAATATTGCAAAGAAATGGTTGAGTAATTATCGGCTTTATGGTAAAACTAGGTATATGTATTTTCCTTGAAAAGGAGTTTGACAAATGAAAATTAACAACCTACTAAAACTACTGGCGATAGCACTATCCATCGCCACAAACCTATGGGCATTTGCAGGTGGCAACGGCACTGCCGCCGACCCGTTTATAATTACGACAGCCGACCACTTAAACGCTGTGCGCAATAACTTGTCGGCACATTACAGGTTGGCAAACAACATCACCCTCACGGAAGAATGGGTGTCGATACCTGAATTTAACGGAACATTTAACGGCGGCGGTAATACTGTAAGTGGAGTAAGAATTAACAACACCCTAAACAACCAAGCGTTTTTCAGCGTTATGAACGGAGCAGTTAAAGGCTTGTTGCTTGACGTTGATATTACGGGCGGGATTTTCGTTGCTGCATTAGCTGCGGTAAATTGGGGAACGATTGAGGAGTGCAAGGTTTCGGGGGTTGTAAAAGGCGCATTGATTGGTGGTTTGGTAGCCGAAAACAGAGGCGCTATCAGAAATTCATTTTCTCTGGTGGAGACGACAGCGCAGTTTATCCTCGAATTTCCTGTGGTCACGTCTCTTCCTTCAAATCCTGTAGAAGGTCAAGGGGTGCGGCTTCGTGTTGAGCATAATACAATTACCGCGCGATCTACTTATATAGATTTGGTTTATGTTGCACCCGGAGAGTTTACGCAAGGGGGAGCGCATTTCGGCGACAATAATACTCGCCCTGTCAGATTAACGCAAGGATTTTGGATTGGCAGATATCCGATAACGCAGGCGCAATGGCAGGCAATAATGGTAACTAACCCGTCAGCATTTACAGGAGCAGGTCGCGAAAATCACCCTGTATCTAATGTAAGTTGGAACGACGTACAGCCATTTATAGCGGCAATCGGCGCGCGCCTTCCGACGGCTGCGGAGTGGGAATTTGCAGCCCGCGGCGGTAATAGGCGCGACCCTTTTGCTTGGGCAGGAAGTGATAATGTGGATGATGTTGCTTGGCATAATATGCACCCTGATCGCATTCCCAATCAGACAATGCCTATTGGGCTGTTAGCACCGAATGGTTTGGGGATTTTTGATATGAGTGGTAATGTACAGGAATGGGTTAGCGATTTGTCGATGCTTTGGACGACAACAACAACAACAGCGGTAAATCCTACGGGTGGTACTACAGGCTCTAATCGCGTGGTACGCGGCGGCAGTTGGAGCCACGGTGCTTCTCACGCCCGTGTGGCTAATCGGTCCAACGGCAACCCCGACGACGGGAGGGTCCGCGGCTTCCGTGTTGCGTTCTCCCCCCAGTTCTAACACTTGCTGTTCGGATGTTTGGCTCTTTCTTTGAGTTGAAAAAACGGCTTTGGCTCAGTGTTGTCGTTGTGAGCGTTAGCCACTACGACTACTCTGAGCCGAGGCAGCTTCGAATGGCGATATTATGAAAAATGAGGAAAACAAAATAAAGGAGAAATAAAATGGAACGAAGTAAAAACACTAATGTTTTTCAACGAAACAAACTCAAAAACGTCGTATTGTTGCTCGCAATGACAATAACCGCCGCAACAGCATCGTCGCAATTTTCTTTCGGCGGTTTGGTCGGGACAAATTTTGGAATTATCGAAAACAGTTATTCGGCGGGAAAGGTCACCAATACTTCTTTTGTCGGTGGTTCAGGCGGATTAGTCGGACGAAACCAAGCGGGTATTACCACCATCGCCATCACCAATTCGTTTTTCGACAGTGAAATTACCGAACAATCCGACAATGACGGCAGAGGAATTCCGCGTACTACCGCACAAATGCGCCAACAAGCAACATTTATCGGCTGGGACTTTAACGATATTTGGGACATTAACCCCAATATAAACAACGGTATGCCGTTTTTACGTATAAATAATAACGAAGGCGGCACATTTATCCGCCCCCGCCAACCCACCGACACCCGATACGGCATTGTGTTGGAGAATGCGGTGGTGTCGGATTTGGCAAGGATTTCGGTGATACCCCCGGAGCCGGCAACGGTAAATTTGATGATTTTGGACAATTTGGGTAATGTTGTATTTTCGGCAAACGGTGTAGGGGCGGGGTTTGCCCGCCCTGAAAACAGAACGAACGGCGATTTGGGCGGGCAAACCCCGCCCCTACACAACGCAATCGTTTGGGATTTGACAAACAACGCAGGGCGATTTGTCGGCAATGGTACGTATTTAATTATCGTCGAAGCAATAGGCATTAGCGGTAGAAGATTTACGTATTCCGCACGACTTGGGGTAAGTAAATAGGTTTGGTACAAATAAAAGTTCAAGGCAAATCAGGCAAGTTTTTTGCTTGATTTGCCTTGAGCCAATCCCCCTTTTTTATCGAAAACATTCTCTATTTATCCTTAATTTTTGTCGATAAAAAGTCTGCACTATTATATACTCAAATATAATAGTGCAGTTTAATTGTATCATTACGAAAAATGGTTGAAATAACCGGAAGCTATCACTCCCCAAACCCGAACTTATTTTCAAACAGCGTTTTCATATTGGCAATTACTTCCTCTTCTCCTTCGCCGTTTGCTGTTATTGACACAGATGTTTTGTGTAAAATTTTCAGCATAAGAATTCCCATAATGCTTTTGGCGTCCGATTTGCCGCTTTTGGCTTCTATTTTTACTTCACAGTTTGGATATTCACTCGCCACTTTGACTATTTCAGCCGCAGGACGAGCGTGAATGCCGTTTACGTTTTCAACAGTTAGTTTTACATCAATCAATTTTACCGCCCTTCGTTTTCTGTTGTCGCGGCTGTCGCTCTTCTGTGTCGTCTTTCGCTGACAGCGCCAAATGGTCCTATACGTGCGCGCAAACGCAAACCGTCCACGCGAACTTCACTCAGTAATGTGTCAAGCACCGCTATTGTAGCCATTAGTTCTTCCATTGTTGTGCCGTCGTTCAAAAGAGAGCCGATAGAACCGTCTCCCGTATCGATTTTCGACGTAATGCTTTTTAAATCGGCAAGAAGAGAGTCGAGGTCAAACATCAAATTCGCCGCTCTGTCCGTCAGAGTGTCGGTGTTTGAAACGATACTGTTTATCCCTGCCCTGTTTTGCACAACAATATTGTCGAGAGTTCTTGTTGTAGAGCGCAAATCTCGGACGATGTGGTTGATGTTGGCGTCGTTGCCCTGCAACAATCTGTCCACGACTTCTACTATAGTATCGAGACGAACTACTGTCCTGTCCCAGAAATCTATAAATTCGTCGTTGCCCAAGGTATGCTCCAAAATAGTAGATACGTCTTCCACAAGAGCAGACGCATCAGCCATAAAATCGCCGAGCATTCCGAGCGCTTCGGCAATACCACTGTCGAAACCTCCGCGAATATACTCGCGAACTTTGCCGCGCTCATTCGGCAGACGACGTGTTCCTCTGTCGGAAAGCGTAATGTCTATTTTGCGCTCCCCCATAAGACCAACGTTTTTTACCGTAACCCGACAGGAGTCTGTAAAATATACATCACTGTCGAGCCGAAAATGTACCGCCACAAGCGCGCCGCGAAGTTCAATTCTTGCGACCGTTCCTTTGCGCAATCCGTTGACCGTGACAGGGTCGCCCGACTGCAACCCGCCAATATTCGAGAAAAGCCCCGTGTAATCCACCATTCTCTGAGTGAAACTGAAGGCTTTGAGCCACATTATTCCTCCGACAAGCATTATTATAGCCGAGAGTATAACTATTCCAACAAGTAAGTCCGCACGTTTTTTTCTCAAAACTTCTCCTTACAAAGATTGTGCAATATTCAATTTTATTCGCTTACAACAACTTTCTCTTCCATTACTTCGCTAAGCGGTTTTGAAGAATGATGGCTCTTTTTCTTCAATTCGTTTTGTTTTTTCAACTGCTCTACAACTTTTTGTATTGCGCCGTCAAATGCTTTGCCCATATTTTCGGAACTTGCGGTACCTACTACTTGCCCGCCGTCGATGTTCAATAATAATTTTACGGTGTCTTGAGTACCGCTTTTGAGATTTTCTTGCTCCCAAACTACCTGCGCAGAAGTAATCTTATCATAAAACTTTGTGAGAGCTTCAATTTCGCCTTCAATAAAGTCGCGGGTTTCGTCCGAGACCTTTCTGTCGTGTCTTGCTGTGATTTGAATATTCATAACTATCCTCCTAAATATTTTGACTGTGAAGTACAAATATAATATAATTTAACAGCAGAAATCGCAATTTTCGTATTTTTTTTGCATTTTCCGCATTTTTATCCCAATACATCGAAATTTGCCGCCGCCAAAATCTCGGAAACCACATAAAACGAGCCGCAAACTAAAATGGTTTCTCCGTCTGCAGTCGCCCTTTCAAGCGCCTCGCTCGCCGATTTGCAAACAAAAACATCTTTTACGCCCAATTTTTTGAAATCCTGCGCCAAATAATCCGCAAGCATTGCCCGTCTCGTCGCGGGAGTAAAGCAAAATACTTTGTCGGCGATGCCCTTTACACATTCTATAGTTTTTTTCGCGTCCTTGTCGCTCATAATTCCGAAAATCACCGAAAGCGGTTTTGAAATATTCTCTTTTGAAAGAGATTTTACCAACCCCTCCATAGACTGCGGATTGTGCGCGACGTCGAAAATTACTTGCTTGCCGTTTATTTCGCGTTTTTCCATTCTTGCCGTAATGCGAGTTTTGGCTATTGCATTTATTACCTTCTGATTTCCGCCGAAGCCCAAAGTTTCCAATGCGGTCAATGCTGAAACAAAGTTGATTTTTTGAAAATCCCCGTCCATTGTAAGCGTGTATTTTTCTTTGTCGTCCAAGAGGATTTCGCGCAGATTTTCAGAATTCGGAGCGATTTTTATGCGCGCCAAATCCGAAACTATACATTGCGAAGAAGTATGCCTGCAACGCTCGTGCGCCAAATCTATTACGGAGGGAACGTTTGCCGCGCTTATAACTAACGGAATATTTTGCTTTACTATCCCGAGTTTTTCGCCTGCGATTTTATCGACCGTGTCGCCAAGATATTCCATGTGATCCATCCCGATTGTCGTTATAACGCTGAGCTTGGGCATACAGATATTTGTCGCGTCAAGCCGCCCTCCCATACCCGTTTCGAGAACGACCCAATCGCATTTTTCGCGCTTAAACAACATAAAACCAATAAGCGTGGATATTTCAAAAAAGGTGAGCGAGTGTTTTTCACAGACGTCGCTCAGCTCGTCGTAAACGCTCAACCATTTCTGCGCGCCGACGACTTTTCCGTTTATGCGAAATCTCTCGGAGAAGTAAAAAATGTGCGGAGACGTAAAAAGTCCCACCTTAAACCCCGCCGCCGTCAGTCCCGCCGCAATCATTGAAGCCGTTGAGCCCTTGCCGTTGGTTCCCGCGACGTGAACAATTTTGCAGGCAAATTGCGGATTTTGGCAGTCCTGCGCCGCTTGCGTAATTCTATCAAGACCCGCAACTATATTATCGCGATTTCTCCCGAAAAAATTCTGCTGAATTTCATAAAATTTGTCTGCTGTTATCATAAAATCCCTGTTTTACTTCTTTCATCGGAGACAATATATTATTTTACCGCCACTGATAAGGAGAAAAAATGAGATAAACTGTAAAAAAATAAAATAAAATCCCTACAAGCCACACATAACTTTGCACTTTCAGGTCTCTTCATCGACAACATCCTGCGTTTGGAATATTAATCGTGTAAAAACCAATTTTCACCCCCAACATAGAGACGTATTACTATACGCCTCTTTCCGTACGCACTCCCCAAACCAACCACCAAACAAAAACCACCCAAACCTCTATTTCTCTCCCCACCGCTCTCCGCCAAATATTATTTTATTATCCGGAATCAGGTTTTCAGGGACAAAAACACTAAAATATAGGTTGCCACTATGCTCGCAAAAACAACACTCCCGACACTCGCAACATTGGCTTTAATTAAATCCAACGCCATTCTCCACACCTCAACAACCGCGAACGTGTTCGCGAAACCACCTATGTTTACCCCACCCCCCCCCCGCATAAGTCGTTGATTTGCAGACACTTACGCGCACCAACTAAAAGTAAAACACGAAGTCAAGATTCAAGGTATATTTATGGAAACCTCTTTTTTGAGAGGGGTTTGTGTTGTTGTTTTGTCGGCTCAAAAGTTTTGGGCGGTCATTCTTTAGTTTGGTCAAAAATGGTTTCAAATATAAATTTAACTTTTCAAAAAGGAGCGTTTTAGTATGAGTTCAAGTAAAACTACCCAAGAGGCAGTATCACCAAAACCGGACTTTAAGTCCATTGTTTCACCTTGGAAAGGATATTACAAATCCGCATTGCATTTAAAAAATGTAATGGGTGGTACTGCTAATTATGTAGGAGAATTCGCCGAAAGATTGGTTTGTGAATATTATGGTGTAGAAAAGCCTCTCACTAACCAAAAAAGTTTTGATTTTATTACAAAAAACGGAGAAAAAATTCAGGTTAAATCCAGAACAAAATCGGGAAAACTGAATATAATAAGAAGCTGGGATTTTGATATTTTAGTAGTAATTTTATTTTCACCTGACGGAAATGTTCTCAAGGCAGTCAAAATTAAAAAGGAGCATGCTAAAAATCTATCTAATGCAGATGAACATCAAAACGGACAGGCATTAACTACGTCTAAAGTGTTTAATAATTCCAATGCAAGCGATATTACAGACGAACTTAACAAGATAATTAGAGGAGAAGATTTATGAAAAAACAAGTTTTTATGATTTTGTTTGTAGCGTTGTTTTTTGCATCAATCGTATCGGCACAGACAATCGATTGGACTGCAGATAACATTACAATTAGAACAGAACGACAACTTAGAGACTTAGGGGAATATCTAAGTTCGGGAGTATCCTTTGGTGGTAGAACAATTACCTTAGGAAATGATATTACACTTACGAGCGCATGGGTGCCAATTGGCACTTCTGCACGCCCATTTAATAGGTTATTCGACGGTAACGGGCATTCCATCTCTAATTTGTCTATCTCTGGCACCTTTAGTGCAGCCGGTCTTTTTGGGCATGTTAGTGGAGGACAAATTAGAAATTTGGTTGTGAATGTTAGTGAAATAAGAGTCGATGACATTAATAACATAATGGCACAAACGGTGTCTGTTGGCGGATTAGCCGGCACATACAATTCAACAAGACCGGTAGAAAACGTCATAGTGAATATAAAAGACAGTATTCATTTTTCAAGAGCGGGAATTGCTTTTGTTGGTATTGGTGGGTTAGTAGGGATAGGAGATTCTTTAACAATTATTAATTCTTCTACAAATGGTAAAATTTCTTCTTCTGAGGCTATACCTATGACTACTTTGCCCAATACATACGTCGGCGGATTAATTGGAAGTAGTCGTAATATAAATATAAATAATTCTCACTCAACTGCTGATGTTTCTCTATCGACAGCAGCACTAGGGTTTTATGCTCACAGTAATGGAGCTGCTGGCGGATTGGTAGGACGCTTGCGACAGGGAAGCGCTACAATTGACAACTCTTGGGCTTCCGGAGACATAAGAGCGCCAATGAATATTGGCGGATTGGTAGGCGAAGTACTGAATAACAACGGAGTAATAAAAAATAGCTATGCTACCGGAAATGTAAGCGGAGGGCTGAGAGGTTTTGCTGGTGGATTGGTAGGAAGCAATGGAACGCGAAGTACCGAAAATACCGGCGTGAACATTGCGAATTCTTATGCGACGGGGACGGTAATAGTGGACTCATCGCATGTCGGTGGATTAGTAGGATTTAACCGTGGCGCTACAATATCTGGTTCACATGCAACCGGAACAGTGAGAGGAGCTCGCTCGATTGGTGGATTAGTGGGATACGCTAGTTCTGAAAGTGTGATAACCCTTTCTTATGCTACCGGAAATATAGTAGGAACTATCGGTATTGGTGGATTAGTTGGTAGTAATGAAGGAATTATAGAGCGTTCTTATGCTACGGGAAATGCGAATGGAAGATCAAATGTAGGCGGACTAGCAGGAACCTCTTCTGGAAAAATTGAAAATAGTTTTGCTACCGGAAATGCCACTGCTACTGGAATAACTACCGGTCCCGTTGTTAATCATGTGGACGGAGTTGTAGGTGGATTAGCAGGGTCAACATCAGCTGTTATTAATTCTTATTCTTTAGGAAGCGTAACAACAGAAAGAGGAGATTGGATTGGTAAATTATCAGGAAGTGGATCTAGTGTTTATACAGTCAGAAATTCTTACGCTTCACAACAAAGCGGCGGTAGAGGGTTTGTAGCAGGTGTGACTTCTCTTATTTGCCCAAATTCCGGTATAAGAACAGAAGCACAAATGAGACAACAAGGTACTTTCAATACTTGGGACTTTTCTTCAATTTGGGCGATTGACCCTAACATAAACAACGGTTTCCCGCATTTACGCGGTGTTGGAATCGGAGCAGGTAGCGGCGGTGGTGGTGGCGGCGAAACAGGCACAGCACCCGATTTAGCAGACGGAACTCACCAATGGGAACGCGATGTTGATTCTTTCGGCTCAAGCGTTAATTTTAATGTCGCCACAAGAAACGTATCGTTTACATTAAATCGCGTTGCAGATTTTCAACATCCGACAAATCCTGCTTTAAGTCGATGGAGTTGGGCGGGGATTACTTCTTATCCGTATGCAAATTGGAATAACTTTACAGGGATTGAAATTACCTATACATCAAACAGAGATTTATTGGTAGTTATTTGCGACCCGGAACTAACAGACTTGGGAGCAACTTTCAGAGCTGTTATACCGGCAGGAACAAACAGAAATATAACTCTTAACTTGTCGGAGTTCCGACAACCCGATTGGGTGCAATGGGAAGCCAGCATAAGAAAAACGCTTGACAGGTCAAAAATCACAGGAATTGGTATTACTGCGGTTGATGGCGGCGCAACAACAACGGGGGCAATAAGCAGGTTGGTTTTGAATGGCGTTGTAATGAATAGTGGCAGCTCTTCAATTCGTATTCCGCAAAATACAGACAACAGATTTGGAATTTTGCTCGAAAATGCCGTAGTTTCAAATGTTGCGAAAATTAGCGTAAAAACTCCCGAACAAGCAACAATAAACCTACGAATTTTCGACAATTTGGGCAATGTTGTATTTTCGGCGGACAATGTAAGGGCGGGTTTGAAACCCGCCCCTACGGCAGATGGTGCAATTGTCTGGAATTTGCAAAATTTCAACGGTCGCCTTGTCGCCAACGGCGCCTACCTAATCATCGCCGAAGCAACAACCATCAGCGGCAGACGGTATTTGTATTCCGCAAGAATTGGCGTGAATAGATAAGACTATTTCAGTTGTTTTCCAAGAGCAAATCTTCGGATTTGCTCTTTTTCCATCCATTCAATACATATCTTTCAATTCCGTTAAAACAATATTCTTATCCGCCGCGGCGGCTTTGCGAAGATTATCGTCGAAACCGCTTTTGGAGAACAGAAAGAAAAATTTGTTTTTGTAGCCGTCGAATATTTCGGATTTTCTTTGCAAATTTCTTAAAACTTCGATATCTACTAAAGAATTTGTGAATTTACACTCCGCAAATAACGCGCTGTCTTGCCGAGTGGTCATTATATCTATCTCTTCTTGTAAGCGAGTTTTTGGATTTGTCCCCCACCATCGACCGACATTACCGATAAAAAACGGGAGCGCGCCGCGCTTTGCCTGAACAGACAACCATTGCAAACATATATCCTCAAAAATATATCCCATATACGCGTTAAGATGGCGGTCGATTTCGTTGTCATAAACGTCGCCGCCAAGCCCTGCGTTAATCGCGCTGACGTTTTGAAAAACAAAGCGATACCAAAATCTGAACATAAAATCTTCGAGTTTGTAAATACTTCGTTTGCTCACAGTTTCGCCAAACGGGAGTTCTTTTTTTACTAATCCAAGCGCAATCAAGGAATTCAGATATTTGGAACATTTATTGCTCTCCAATCCCGACTTTACAGCTATCTCGTTTAGTCGCGAAGCGCCGCCGGCTATCGACTCAATAATTACGTTATATGTAGATGGTTCGCGCAATTCCTGTTTTATTAAGTTCGACGGTTCTTCAAAAAAATGACCCGATGTGCTAAGAAACATATCTATAATATTTTCACGCACGTTTTTTTGCGGATTGATTTTACAAAGATACTCGGGAATACCGCCTGTTATTCCATACAGAACCGCTTTATCGACAGTTGCAAAACTCGTGAAAAACGGAAACGCTTCAAAAAAAGTAAACGGGCGTATTTTAAACTGCGCAGTGCGACGACCGTAAAGCGGACTTTTGTAGCCGAGAACTTGACTTTCCATAAAACTCATACTTGAACCGCACAATATAAGCATCAATTTAGAATTGTCTTTTTTATGGTCTATCATAATTTGAAGTAAAGACGAAATACCGCGATACGATTGCGCAAGATACGGATACTCGTCAATCACTAAAACAAGTCGCTCGTTGCCTGCAAGTTCAAAAATCGCCTCTAATGCGCTTTCGTAATCGCTGAATATCGGCGCGTTGCTTTTACCGCCGATACACCTGCTGAAAGATAGCAAATTATCTGCCGCAGTGCTTTCGTTTGCAGCAAAAAACACAGATTTTTTATTCTTGACAAACTCTCGTATAAGCGTGGTTTTTCCTACGCGCCGCCGCCCGTAAATCACAGCAAATTCAAATTTGTTGCTATTAAACATCTCGTCTAATCGCTCCATCTCCGCATTTCGTCCGTAAAAAGCCATAATATGCTCCTTTTGCAATTGTTATACTCGTAAGTTTGCAACTCGTAAGTAGAATATACGTTGCGCCCAAAGAAAAAATCAATAGTTTTCGATGTTTTTCGTTTTTTTTCCTCATTTTCCTAAGCGCAATATATTATTTTATTGCCACATCTAAGGAGAAAAAATGAAACCGACGATAAAAAAAGACTTTGGCTTCTATTCGATACTTACCGACCCGACCCTCGGATATGATTATTTGGCGAATTTACTTGTTGAGCGCGAAGTCGCGTTTTTGCAACTGCGGATGAAAGACGAGGACAAGTTCAAAATACTTAAAACCGCTGAAAATATCCGAAAAATAACGCAGAATTCCAAAACGCTTTTTATTATGAACGATTTTATTGATATTGCAAAGGATTGCGGGGCGGACGGCGTTCATTTGGGACAGGACGACGAAAAATGCGATACGGCGCGCGACATTCTCGGAGAAAACGCGATTATCGGCTTATCGACCCACAATATAAATCAGACGAAAGCGGCGCAGAGCGAAAAAATCGATTATATCGGAATAGGTCCCGTCTATAAAACGCCGACAAAAAATATCCCCGACCCCGTGCTTGGACTGGAAAAGATGAAGGAGATGATCGACGCCTCGGCGCTTCCGGCAGTTTGTATCGGCGGCATAGATTTGGAGAGAATTAAAGAGGTAATGCAGGCGGGTGCGAAGAATTTTTGCGTGGTCAGATTGCTCAATAAATCGGACGATCCGAAAAGAACTTTGCGCGAAATACTAAAAATTCGTGATTTTTTTGCAAATTAGTATTACATTTTATTATATTTGAGGCTATAATTTTGTTATTTTGGTTTGTTTGCTGTTAAATATTGAAAGGAAGAGACTTATGTCCGACAAAAAATCCGCCGATGGCAATGAATTGACAGGAAAATACTTAACTTTTGTTTTAGGCAGCGGCGAGTATGCCATAGGTCTGCTCAAAGTTCAACAGGTTATTCAGATGCAACCGATGACGCGCATTCCTAAAGCGCCGAAATTCATTAACGGTCTCGTAAACCTTCGCGGAAAGGTAATTCCCACCCTTAATCTTCACAGTAAATTCAGTATGCAAATGCCCGAACAAACAAGCCGAACTTGTATTGTGATAGTCGAGATTTCCGACAAAGGGAGCAATCTTACCGTAGGAATTATTTTTGACGAAGTAAAAGAAGTAATGGAAGTTACCGCCGAAATGCTTACCGACACACCTGCTAAAACCGAGCAGTTGAGCAGTAGTGCAAAACACATTGTAGGCGCGTTCAAAGTGGGTAAAAAAGTACGCTTTATCTTGGATTTGGACGAAATTTTAAGCGTGGACGAGGTAGCGGCACTCAGAAAAACTATATGACGCCATATAAAGAGTACAGGAGAAAATTATGTTTAACGGCATAGTTCCATATACGCTCAATCCGGGACAAGTTCATCTTGTCAAAGAAACGGGATACATAAGAACCGTTGTAGGGAGTGCTGTGTCAATTTGTATATGGGACGAAGATTTACAATACGCTTGTATGTGTCATTTTGTATTTCCAAGTCCTGCTCCCGGTGATACGCCGAGCGGACTTTACGCCACAGAATCAATTCCGACAATGCTTAAAGCGCTGAGTAGCGCGGGCTCTAAAAGACGCTCGCTTTCGGCACACATTTTGGGCGGAGCAAGCCCATCAATTAACGTTGACCCCACGGCAGAAGCAAACGTCGATACGGCGCGAGCAATTTTATATCAAAACCGAATTCCCGTAATTTGCGAAGACGTCGGCGGAAACGTCGGACGAAAAATCGTGTTTAACGCAGAAAACGGAAATGTTGCAGTTGTAAAAGTAAGAAAACTAAGAGATGGAGATTGGAACAGTGATTTTTAAGAAAACAAGAATTTTAATTGTGGATGATTCGGCGTTGGTAAGACGCGTGCTTTCCCGCGAACTCGAAAAAGAGACGAGCTTTGAAATAGTAGGTCTTGCGCCCGACCCGTATGTTGCGCGCGACATAATAGCGAAAGACAAGCCCGACGTTATGATTTTGGACATCGAAATGCCGCGAATGGACGGTATAACCTTTTTGCGCAAAATGATGCAGAGTTTGCCCATTCCTACTATCATTGTGTCGTCGCTTGCTCAGAAGGGCTCGCAAATTGCGTTAGAAGCAATGCGTTGCGGCGCTGTCGAAGTAGTAGCAAAACCGTGCGAAGCATACTCAATAGAAGAAGTTATCCCCGACCTTATACGCAAAATAAAATCGGCGGCAATGGTTAACGTCGGAAAAATTCAAATGCAGGCAGGCGCGAGTTCTTTCGCAAAAATTACATCTTTCACGGCGACAACAAACAAAATTTTAGTTATAGGAAGTTCGACAGGCGGCACGGTCGCGCTCGAAAAAATACTTCCGACGCTTCCCAGAAATTGCCCGGGAACGCTCATTGTTCAGCATATTCCTGCTGGTTTCTCGCGCTCACTCGCCGAGCGTTTGAATACAACCTGCGACGTAAGAATAAAGGAAGCTGAAAACGGCGACAGTGTAGTGCCGGGACAGGTACTTATTGCTCCCGGCGGTTATCATATGTGGCTTAAACGCGACGGTGGGCGCTACGAAGTAAAAATCGGATTAGGCGACCCTGTGCATTATCAAAGACCTGCGGTTGAACATTTGTTTAACTCAACGGCGGAGCAGGCGGGCAAATCGGCGGTCGGCATAATTCTTACGGGAATGGGAGCAGACGGTGCCGAGGGACTTTTGAAAATGAGAAACGCAGGCGCGCGAACCATAGCGCAAGACGAAGCAACTTCGGTAGTTTGGGGAATGCCGGGCGCCGCAGTAAAAATAAACGCCGCAGAATTTATATTGCCGCTCGACAAAGTCATCCCGAAAGCGTTGGATTTACTGAAATAAAATGTGCAAATTACAGAAAAAAATGAACGTAGGGGCGGGTTTGAAACCCGCCCGTACATAATATAGAATATAGAAAAACAGAACAGAAAACAAATAAAGAAAGAGGTGTAAATGGGTTGGTTCAGCCACAAAAAAGAGGAAACCGTGAATGAGGTTATTTGGACAAAATGTTCAAAATGCAACAAATCGGTTTTCCACGACACTTGGATAGAGAACGACAAAGTTTGCCCGAAATGCGGATTTCACGACCGCCTGAACGCTTGGGAGCGTATAGAACTTCTGCTCGACAAAGGCAGTTTTAAGGAGACGGAAGCGTCAATCACGCCTGCCGACCCGCTTGGATTTGTCGATTCAAAAGCGTCTTACACCGAACGAATAAGCGCCGCAAAAAAGCAGACGGGGCTTAAAGAGTCCGTTATTACGGGAACTGGGCTTATGGACGGGCGCAATGTAGCCGTCGCTGTTATGGATTTTCGCTTTTTGGGCGGAAGTCTTGGAAGCGGAACGGGCGAAAAAATCTACAGAATTGCAATTAAAGCATACGAGCAAAATATACCGCTGATTGTAGTTTCGGCTTCGGGCGGCGCAAGAATGCAGGAAGGAATTTTGTCGCTTATGCAAATGGCGAAAACCTGCGGCGCAATTTCGATGCTCAACGAAAAAAACATTCCTTATATATCGGTTTTAACAGACCCGACGACGGGCGGCGTTTCGGCAAGTTATGCAATGGTCGGCGACGTAAATATCGCCGAAAAAGGCGCGCTGATTGCCTTTGCGGGAAGACGAGTTGTAGAAAACACCATTAAACAAAAATTGCCCGATGATTTCCAGACCTCGGAATACTTGCTTGAACACGGATTTGTCGATAGAGTTGTCGCAAGAGGCGATATGAAAAGAACAATTTCCGAAATTTTATCATTTTACAATCGAAACGCGGGGTAAATAATGGCAAAAACAGAAAAAAATACGGCGCAAACTACCGAAACACAAGTCGAGGCGGCGCAAGAAAAGAAAGCGGAAACCAAAGTTCCAAATACAAATTCGTCTTGGGAAGCGTGTTTAATGGCTCGAAATCTGAACAGACCTTATTTTAGCGATTATGCGAAAGGAATGTTTGCGGACTTCATTGAGTTGCACGGCGACAGAAGATTTTCGGACGACAAGGCGATTTCGGGCGGATTTGCAAGATTAGACGACAAACCCGTTATGCTGATAGGACACAACAAAGGCGGAAAAGACGTAGCGCTGAAAGACGAACACCGCTTCGGTCTCGCAGTTCCCGACGGCTACCGAAAAGCTCAGAGACTTATGGAACTTGCGCAAAAATACAACGTTCCCGTAATTACGCTGATTGACACTTCGGGCGCATATCCGGGGATTGAAGGCGAAGAGCGCGGACAAGCGGAAGCAATCGCGCGAAATTTGGTAGTTATGGCGCAGCTAAAAGTGCCGATTATTTGCGTAGTAGTCGGCGAGGGAGGCTCGGGCGGCGCGCTCGGAATTGGCGTAGGCGACACAGTTTTAATGTTAGAAAACGCTGTTTATTCGGTGATTTCCCCTGAAGGTTGCGCCGGAATTTTATGGCGCGACGGAACAAAAGCGGAACTTGCGGCAAACGCATTAAAAATTACGGCAAAAGATTTACAACGCTTTGGAATTATAGATAAAATTATCGAAGAGCCCCAAGGCGGCGCGCATAAAAATCACAAGGAAACTTTCGATAATCTCAAAAAAGCAATACTCAAAGAATTAAGCGTTTTGGAAAAACTCGACGTGCAAAAGCGAATAGAAAAACGTATTGAGAAATTTGCAGGTATGGGTGTGTTCGACGAGTAATAAAACAAAGCGACAAAAGCGCAATGTAAAAAACGGAGAGCAGATTCAATCTGCTCTCTTTCTTTTTGGTATTCATAGTTTGTCTTTTGTTTCGGCGAGGCGAATGGCGAATTCTTTTCGTTCTCTTTCGTAAATTTCTCTTATTTCGGAGATTTGCGCACGAAGGTCTTCTAATTTTTCGCCTGTAAGTTGCGGAGTGGCAATCATTCGTTTGTTCGACGGATTTATCCATTGCCCTCTCGGGTCTCTTATACGGAAACACAAATGCGGTCCTGTGACCATTCCTGTCGCTCCGCTGAGCCCTATTTGCTGTCTTGCCCTTACTTGCGCGCCGACTGATACCATTCGTCTGCTGAGGTGCAAATAGTACGACGTAGTGCCGTCAACGTGTCTTATTGCAATGTAATTTCCGTTCAGATTATCCTGCCTTGACTTTACTACCCTACCCTCCGCTACTGCAAAAACGGGTGTGCCGATCCTTGCGCGATAATCTACTCCCCAATGCATTGCCCTAACGCCTGTGACGGGATGACGGCGCATTCCGAATGGCGAGGTAATGTGAATTCTGTCCAAAGGATAACGAAGTCCTGCAAAAATCATTGCCCGTCCGTCCTCCCCGTAATGCGCGTTGTAGGAGGAGTTTGGCGCGTCAAAAAATCTGTATCCTATGTGTCGTCCCGCCCTTACGCCCGAATAAAAAAGGCGAAGAACTTGCGTTCTTTCGTCAAGCGTTCTTTCGACGATTTCGCCGTTATCGAGTGTGTCGGTAAAATATATTTCTTTAAGAAGCAGTGAAAAATTGTCGCCAATTCGCGCGTCTGTCCTAAATGCCACCCTGCTCGCTAAAACGTTGGTTGCAACGCCAACAAGATTAGACGACAGCCCCATAGAGCGAAGTTCTGCGTCAAGCGTCGGCGAGTTAAGCGTTCCGCTCAGTAAGCGATGACGGGTCTCGCTCGGTCGCTCTTCCAAGACGTATTCAATACTCTCCAAGTCGCCGTTTTCGTCGTATGTTATTCTTACTCTGTGCGTTGTAATCGGGTTTTGAAAATAAACAAACTCGAGCAATTTTGTTGTGTCTAAATCAAATATTCCCGCAAATCTCTCGCCTGCCCGAAGCGCGGTAAAGTCCGTTTCGTTCGCCAGATTATCTATAATTCTCTGCCGCAAACGCCTGTCTATGTTGAGCCGTTCCATAACGTTGAAAGGACCTTCGCCGCCGCGTAATAACGTTTCGACAACAACAACCGTATCTTCTATTACGACGGGAATTTCTTCTGCAATTTCAATTTCTTCCTCTTGTACCACGCACGTATATTCAACTTGCGGCTGTGTGTTTTTTTTGTAAATTCCAAAAAACAAAAACGACAACATTATAATAACAAGAAGCGCCGCAACACCAAAAACTTTAATATTCATTTTTCCTGATACTCCTCCAATTACTCTATGTTTGCGCCGATATTGTTAAAATCATCTCTGAAAGTCGGATATGTAACCGCCGCCGCTTCCGCTGTGTCTATTACTGTTTCGCCGTCGGCAACCATTCCCGCAAGAGCAAGGGACATCACAATTCTGTGGTCGCCGCGACCGCTTACTTTTGCACCCAAAAGTTTGGACGGATAAATCATCATTCCGTCGTCAAATTCTTCGATTTTTGCGCCCATTTTTGTGAGCTCCGCGTTCATTGCCGAAATTCTGTCCGTTTCCTTAATTCGCGCTTGGGCAACATTGAAAATTTTTACGGGCGATTTTGCCTGCGTTGCCAAAACGCTGATTGCCGGAAGCGCATCGGGTGTTGCGTTAAGGTCAATATCCAAACCGTGCAAGTCGCCGCTTCTTGATACGATTGCGCCCGTCGATGTTTTTTGAATGGTGGCACCCATTTTCTCAATTATTTCAAATATTGCTTTATCGCCTTGCGGGTCGGTGAAATCTATGTTGCGAATATCGAGTTTGCCTTTTGTAAGAGCCGCTCCGACTGCCGAAAAAGTCGCCGAAGAAAAATCGCCCGCAATAGTCTCGTTTATCGGAGAATATTTCTGATTTCCCTCGACTAAAAACTTCAAATTATCGAAATCCGCCGAATATTTTATGCCCATTTTGTCGAGCCACCAAAGGGTCATTTTAACGTAAGGGCGCTCAAAAAGCGAAGGAAGCGAAATTTCGATTTTTCTTTCCAAAAGCGGTGCTACAAGCAACAAAGAAGAAAGATATTGCGAATTATTACCCGTGATTTCTACACTTCCGCCGTTAATTTTCCCGCAAATTGTAAACGGCGGCTTGCCGAATTCCGCGTGATATTCCACTTTCGCCCCAAGTTTTTCGAGGGCGCCGAGCAAACTTTCCATAGGGCGAGAACAAAGCGAAGTATCGCCGTCGAAGCGAATTGGCGTTTCACCCGTTGCCGCCGCCGCGCAGAACAAATTCAGTCCCGTGCCCGAATTCTCCATATCTACGGTTTTTGCAAGATTTACCTTGCCGCCAATGCCAAATATATGCAGTCCGTCCGTTTTGTTTTCGTATTTTGCGCCTATTGCCTTTACGGCGTTGAGCGCGGTGTAGCCGTCGCCCGTAAGAAGCGGCTTTTTTACGACGGATTCCCCGTCCGCAAGCGCGGAAATAAGAAGCGCGCGAATAGTATGCGACTTTGAAGCGGGGATTTCAAGAGTTCCGTTCAACGTCGATTTTTTTACTTTCCATTCCATAGTTTTTCTCTTTCGTCAGTCAAATTTCTTGGGTAAAATACTATTTGCCAATTCTCGAAAGTATATCCTTTTTCCATTCGTCGAAAGAATTTGCTAAAATTTGTCTTCTTGCTTCTTTAACCAAATTCACGTAAAAATGGACGTTGTGAAGCGAAAGCAGACGAAGCGCCAGAATTTCGCCCGCGTGATACAAATGACGAATATACGCCCGCGAAAAATTTTTGCAGGTATAACAGTCGCAATCTTTGTCAATCGGGTTGTCAAAATCGGTTTTGTGCTTTGCGTTTCGGATGTTTACCTGCCCGTTCCACGAATAAACCGAGCCGTTTCGCGCGTTTCTTGTCGGCATAACGCAGTCGAACATATCCACTCCCCTGTCGATACACTCTATAATATCCGTCGGTTTTCCCACTCCCATAAGGTAGCGCGGCTTATTTTGCGGCAAGATATTCGCCGTAAAACCAGCGATTTTATACATATCTTCATTGCTCTCCCCTACCGCAAGACCGCCTATCGAATAGCCGTCAAAGTCCATATCAATAAGTTCTTTTGCGCAGTATGCACGCAGATTTTCATTAACTCCGCCCTGCACAATTCCGAACAAATATTGCGGATATCCGTGATAAAACGGTATTTCTTCGTGCGATTTTTTGCAACGCGCCGCCCATTTTATTGTGCGTTCGCAAGCCCTTTTTATTGCGGGAATTTCGGCGGTGGACGGCGGGCATTCGTCAAACGGCATAATTATATCCGCGCCAAGATTATGCTCGATTTGAATAACGCTTTCGGGCGTAAAAAAATGTTTGGAACCGTCCAAATGCGACTGAAACCACACGCCGTCGTCGGTAATTTTGAGCGTATCTTTCAGCGAAAAAACCTGAAATCCGCCCGAGTCGGTAAGTATGGGTTTGTGAAAATTCTCGAACTTATGAAGCCCTCCCGCCTGTGCAATTATTTCGCTTGACGGGCGCAAATGCAAATGATAAGTATTCGCCAAAATAATGTCCGCGCCCAAATCGTAAAGTTCGTGCGGCGAAAGCGTTTTCACGGTCGCCTGAGTTCCGACGGGCATAAACACGGGCGTTTGAATTTCGCCGTGAGCGGTTGTGATTTTCCCTGCGCGAGCGGCAGAGTTTTTGTTTGTTGTTATGTGTTCAAACGGTAGCATTTTTTCTCCTTATTTGCGGGTAAAATACGTTTTGCCGATAAAGAAAAACGAAAACGAAAAGAAATGAGACGCAAGCATTGCGTCTCTACGGGGAATGATGAAATAAGGGCGTTGTGATACGCCCTTATTGTTTGATGTTATCTGTTTACTCCAATCCTTGTCGAATATGTAAATCTTCTGCCGCTGATACCTGTTGCTTCTACAATTATCAGATATGTTCCGTTGGCAACGTATCTGCCTGATTGGTTGGTTAAGTTCCAGAGAACCGCCGACGAATGTAGGGGCGGGTTTAAAACCCGCCCGTACGGGTACGCGACGGTTTCCGTAAACACAACATTACCCAAATTATCCAAAATTCGGACATTTACCGTTGCGGGTTCGGGGGTTATCACCGAAATTCTTGCCTGCTCCGATACTACTGCGTTCTCCAACACAATGCCGAAGCGGATGTCGGTATCTGTACGTCTGAATACCGAACTTGGCGCTCCTACCACTATTGTTAAATCCCTGTCGAGCGTGGTGAAGTTTGTGATGTTCTGCGGAGTATATGTAGCAACGTGAGTTCGGTTGCCTATTGCGCCTACAGCTGTTGTAAGAGCTTCTTTCCAAGACCAGCCCGCGGGGAGTGTTATGTCCGCTAAAGTTTGGTCGGCGGCGGCAACAAGACCTGTGGGAGTAGTTGGGCTGGGAGTTGCTCTGGAGATGTTCACCGTGATACCTGTCGGTTGGATGAGCATGTAGTTGTACATCGCCTCACCTGTGAGGGAGAAGGAAGTGCTTACTGCTTTGTTGTCGCCTGCGTTTGCGTTAGCCATTATTCCGTTTCCTCTGTTGAAACCAACTTCATCGTCTCCGATAACGCCGACGAGTTCGCCGCCTGTGAGAACTACCGTATTGAAGCCGTTATATGCACGGTCTGTTGCTGATACTCCGGTAATTGTGAGCTGTGCTCGATTTACAATTACGCTCCAAATATAGAAGAAACCGTCAGAATAACGAATACCGCCCTGACCTTCGCTGTTCAATCTCCACATTGCCGAATTTGCAGGCAGAGATGTTAAACCATCTCTTGAACCCGAGGTGTATGTGCCTACTCGGTAAGCGATAATTGTACCGCCTAATTCTCCCGTAAGTTCTGCACCGAGAACACTTAATGGATCCGAAGTTATATTGGTTCTCTGTGCAATTATCAAACCATCGGTGATAACTAATGTATTATCATCACTACTAGAAAAACCAAATACAAGGACATTTTGTAAACCATTGCCACTTATTACAACTCCGCCTGAAACCGTAGCATTAATTACATTATCAGAAGTCCCTTCAAATACGACTGCACCCCAAGTGCTGCTGACTTCTCCGCCTGAAATCGATAAATGAATTTCACATTCATAAACACTTTCTGAATAGACCGCATAATAATAGCCACCGACTACTCCGCCTGAAATCGCGATATGTATTTCACTTTCATAAACACTATCTAAATGGATCGCAATCTCGTCGCTACTAACTACTCCGCCTGAAATCTCGATATATATTTGACTTTCATTAACATCAATTAAATAGATTGCCGCCATATCGTCGCCGCGGACTTCTCCACCTAAAATCATGATATGTATTTCACTGTGATGAACGTCTTCGATATAGATTGCGGCATAATAACTAGACACTACTCCACCGAAAACCGTGATTATACCAGTAGTATTTTTTAAAATCGCATACCCCCAGTCGGTATTTCTAATTTCCGCACCGTCCACAACCTCAAATACACCTTCGCCTTCAAGTTGTATAGTTGCCCAATAATGAACACTAGAACTGTATCTCGCCTGCCAAATGACTTTTGATGAAGCTGGAATATTCAGGATAATACTCTCAAATCCGTTGAAAATCAATTTATCGCCTGCACATATAATCGTTATCGTTGCATCGTCAGGCACTTCCAGCGTTCCAGACGCCCCTTCAAAAATTTCAACAACAGAACCGTCTTCGAGATCAATCACCCCGCTACCGCAACCATCCCACTCATGGGTCGGAGCCAAATCCGCCCACACCGAACCGACAGCAACCATTGCCGCCAGCAAAAACATTTTAATGAACCTACTCATAAAGAGCCCTCCCTAAAAAAATTGATTTGTTAGATTTTCTCATCAAACAACACAACGCTCGACATTTCTCCGTTGGCTGAGCGGTAAAAAATGCAAAAATTTTTCGACCGAAAAGTCGCCCCCTTGTAATATCCCCACATATATTATACTTTGTATAATTATATGTGTTGTGTTGTGTTGTGTTGTGTTGTGTTGTGTTGTGTTGTGTTGTGTTGTGTTGTGTTGTGTTGTGTTGTGTTGTGTTGTGTTGTGTTGTGTTGTGTTGTTAACGGCAAAAATGAGAGCAATTATCATTGCTCCTGCGGTGAGTTTGCTTTTGAGATTTGCGAATGTTTTTTCTTGTTCGCTTTGTTTACTCAATTTTGCCCCTCTTTGTAGTTGTTTCTCGGCTCGTCATTGCCTTATGCGGTAAATATAATGCAAGATTTCAGATTTTGCTTGTTTTTCACTCAATTCTCCCAAAATTCCGCTCAAATTCTGCAACTGTCAAAATTATGGGATTAAGGTTTTCAATCGAAAAATCGTCATAAGCAGGAACTCTGTTTAATGCGGAAGTATCGGTGATAATTACTGTAAAAAAGGCTCGGTTTTCAAAAAAACGTCTTGCCTCAGTGCTAACATCCGCCGCCGTAATTGTTCGCATCCTTTTAACGTAATCAATATAATGGGTGGGGCTTCTGCCGTCAAATTCGTCGCGCAAAAATGTCGCCGTTCTTGCCTCGCTCGTGCGAAATGCCGACGGAAGCGACAATATAAACTGCTCGATTTTTTCATTAACTTCGCTGTCCGCGAGTTTTTCTTGAGCTGTGTTTCCTATAATTTCCTGCATTAAAAACAATGCTCTGTTTGTATGCTCTGTTTGAGTGGTCATCTGCGCGTTAAATGTCGCAGGAAAAAGATAATTGCTACCAAGTTGTGAGTGAATAGAATAAGTCAACCCCTCGTCGCTTCGTATCCGCGAAACAAGCCGCGAGTTAAAACCGCCGCCTAAAATTTCGTTAAAAACCGAGAGCGGGTAAAATCTTTCGTCGGGGCGCATAAAAGAAGGAAATCCCGTTGCTATAAGCGATTGCGTGAGACCATCTCTGTGAATTATCAACGTTTGCGCCAATATTTCGGGCGAAATTTCGGGAATGCTTCGAGAATTTACTTCGCGTTCCGCTCCAAAATTTCTTTCTACAAAATCGCGCACAACGCGTTCCTCAATATCGCCGCTTGCCGCAACTATCATTCTCGCTTCATTCATTAAATATCTATGATATTGCATAAGGTCGTTTTGCGTTATTCTTTGAGGAAAATCCCTCGGTAAAAGTTCGCTTATTTGCGTTTGCGGATAATTCACCGACCGCCACCCCGCCGCAAGCAAACTTGAGGGATTATCAAATCTGTGGCTGATACCTTGCGATAAATTTGTTCTGTTGAGACGAACTCGCGCTTGGTCGAATGCAGGATTTTGCAGAATGTCTTCTAAAATCTCCAATGCAACAGGCAAGTTTTGAGAAAGCCCCGAAACGGCAAAATCAGTTCTTGCCTGCCCGTTTGCAACCGAAATCGAAACAGCATTAAGCGCAAGCAAACTGTCCACCTGCGCAGGCGAGAATTTACGACTTCCGCCGTTTCTTATTGACAGCGCATACAACTGCGAAGTCCCTTTCGGCTGTGGATATTCAAGCATCGAGCCCGCTTCAAAACTTAATTGCAAGTGAAAAAGCGGAACAACATCATCTTTTTCGTAAAAAAACGGAATTTCACCGATAGTTTGTCTGAAATCATTTCCGTTCGGAAGCCGCCAGTTCAATTCTCCGAAAACAATCGCGTCGGGGTGGGGGAATTTATGCGAAAAGCCATCGGCAAATTCGTTTGCTCTTCTTTCGCGAAGTATAAATATCACTGCTAATACAATAATAAAAATTATCGGTAATTTTTTGTTCATTTTGGGTCTCCTTTGTTTATTATTTTCCAATATCCGTTTTTGTCTGCGCCTATTCGTTCAAGCAGACCTTTTTCTTTAAGTTTGGCAAGATTTACTCTGACGTTAATCGCTGTTATACCAACTATTTCAGCCAATTTTTCAGAAGTTATATATGGATTTACTGCAATGCTGTCTAATATTAACTGTTGTTTTTTCTTTAAACTTACTGTATCGTTTCCAGCATTTACTGTATCGTTTTCAGCATTTACTGTATCGTTTTCAGCATTTACTGTATCGTTTTCAGCATTTACTGTATCGTTTTCACTGCCGTAATCTACTACTTCATTATACAATACTACTTGAAAACCACCTGTCATTTCGTAAAAATCGGGTTCTTTTACGCCGTATTCTCTGCAAATTTTACGCACGCGCATAATTCCCGACCCATAACGCTCTATCATACCGATTTCTTTGAACGTTTTTGCTATCAATTTATTGCGTGATTTTGAAGTGTAATTTCCCGATAACAAATTTTCGATAGTAATGCCGTCGTAAAGATTTCCCGGATTAAAAAATTCAATTCTGTTGTCAAAAATTTTAATTATGCTCGCCGAACTGTCTCTGTAATCGCGATGGACTATCATATTTATGACGATTTCGCGTATTGCGTCCAAAGGATAATCGAGCCGCTCCGTTCGTTGCGGATTGCCTGTTATTATGTATTCCACTTTCAAATGTTTTTTTATGAATACTATAATAGCCTCGACTTCTTGGAATAAATCGCAATTCAGGGATAAAGAATCAATAATCATAGTATCGCTCTTAAAACGTCCGATTTGCACATCGCTTATGGAGCAATAATCTTTGGCAAACAGTAAATATGCGCCAAAAGTGATTTTATTTCCCCGAAATATTTCCATTTTTTCAAGAATTTGCGTATCGGACATTTCGAGTTGCCCGATACTTTCATTTTGCCTCATGACATTCGCAAATTTTTTTATTTTTTCGTCGGACAAATCTTTTTCGCTGTGATTGGGGGCTATATAAAAATCCCAACTTGAATTTATTGTTTTCAGATGTTCGTTTGCTATTTCCTGCGAATTTAACAAATGGTTGGAATTTCCGAAACGCTTAAAATGTTTTCCGCGTGTAGAAACAGGTTTTACAGGATATTCGGCAATAGAAAATGCGGCAATATCTTTGCCGTCAATACTGAATACCTCTACATCGGGAACTATTTGCGGGCTTGTAATTGACTTTATATCGTTTATCCAATTTGCAACGGACTCTTTACCTATGGTTATTCCGAGCGGAGTTCCTTTTTTATCGTGAACGCCGACAAAAACAGTTCCGCCTTTCGCATTTGCAAAAGCAACAAGCGTTTCAACAACTTCCGTATTGAAATTCGGCTTAAATTCAGTTTGAATGTCTTCTTTTTCCGGTAGTTTTCTCATTATTTTTATTTCCGTTTTATTTTGAAAACCATTTTTTAGCATTAGAAAAATAATATTTGCCCAAAAAACAAAAGAACGGAAAAACGGCATTATTTGTTTTTTCGTGAATTTTGCGAAATAAATAAATTATATTTATCTGAAAAAACAGAAAGGAAACCTCAAAATGCCATATCTTACAGAAATCGAACTACTCAAGGAAATAGTGCAAATTGTCGGAAAATACCAGCTCGAAATGCAACCGAAGCTAAAAACGGTCAATCTCAAAGAAGACCGCTCGCCGTTTACCGAAGTTGACGTCAATTCCGAGAAAATAATCAAGGACAAGATTTCGGCAATGTTTCCCGGCGACGGGTTTTTGGGCGAGGAATTCGGCGAAACCGCGGGAACTTCGGGACGACGTTGGATTATAGACCCGCTCGACGGCACTCGCCCGTATATTCACGGCATTCCTACTTACAGCATACTTATCGCCCTCGAAGATAACGGCATTTTGGCGGCGGGCATCGCGCATTTTCCCGCGTTGAGCGAAACATATTGGGCGACTTTGGGCGGCGGAGCGTTTTGCAACGGCGAAAAATTACACGCTTCAAAAACACAAATTTTATCGGATTGTATGGCTTCCGCTCTCGGAATTGTGGAAGCGGCAAACGAGAAAAACGGAAAATTACTGCTAAAAACCATTCAAAAATGCGACTATTTTTACGGATTTATGGACGCGTATTCTTATGTAAGCGTAGCCGCGGGAAAACTTGACTTTTGCGTATCGCTACTCGACAAAGCGTGGGACAGAGCGCCCGTTGCGCTTATTGTAAAGGAAGCGGGCGGAGCATTCGGCGATTTATCGGGCAAAGAGACAATTTACAGCGACGATTTTTTAGTCTCGAATACCTTAATTCACAAAGACGTTTGTGAAAATTTTTCCTAATGCTAAAATTCGTCCCAACGCCGAACCCAAACCTGCAAAAATAACCACAAGCAAAATTCTTGTTAGAGGGTTTTTCCAAAATCCTTTGACGGTTTCTATGTCGGTTGAAACATTTTCCATATCCAAAACCGTGGGTTTTTTTACCGCCGCCTGAACAAGTCCTACTACCCAACCCGTGCCTATCATCGGGTGAAGCCCAACGGTCGGCGCAACAAAAAACGCCGTAATTACTGCAAGCGGATGCCCCCAAGCAATAGCGGTAAATAAAGCGGAAAATCCGCCGTTCAAAATCCAAAACCAAAATATATTTTCTATTCCACTTTCGGCGCCGCTTATAATTCCATAAGCCAAAAGACCGATAATCGTAGCGCAAAATCCCCAACCGATAATCGCAGGTATAATAGATTTCGGCGGAATTTTCTCGATTTCGGACAAATCAAACGGTTTTTTTACGTATTCGGCAACCCCTTTGCAGTGCGCCGCACCCAAAACCGCAACTATTTTTTGCCCGCTGGCAGTGCGAATTTTTTCAGCCAAATACAAGTCGCGTTCGTCGATAAGCGGACCTTTTACTCCCGGAAAATCTTTTGCCAATTCGTCCATAGCGTCGCCTATATTGTCGCCTTCTTTCAGGTTTTCCACGGTATCTTTATCTATTTCTTCGGCTGAAAAAAACAACATTCCGAACAAGGTGTAAATACCCTTTAGTTTTTGCCGAAAACCGAGAGCGCTCCAAACTCTTTTTAGCGTAATATCAATATTTCTATCCGCCAAAACAAGATTTATGCCGCGTTTTTTTGCTTCTTCGGCGCCTTTTATCATTTCCGCGCCCGGCTCAACGTCGAGTTGTTTGCCTATCTGTTTGTAAAACGACGACATTATAAGCTGAGTAAGCAAAAGCAAAACCTTTTTTTCTTTAATAACTGTGAAAATGTCGGTTTTCTTCCACTGGTCTTTGTTTTTTATGCTGTCGAAGCGTTTTTGGCAAAGTTCGATACAAACCGAATCGGGTTGCACTTCTTCTATGACTTGGCTTACCTCTTCAACGCTCTTTTTAGACACGTGCGCCGTCCCCAAAAGGTAATACGTTTTTCCTTCGCTTTCAACAATTCTGACCGTTTGCGGCAACATTTTCATTCTCCTTTTTATTTTTCTTCAATTTTTCGTATTCTTTTACGTCGGCGGGAAGTTCTATGACAAATTCCGTGCCTTTTCCGACTTGCGACCACGAAATATATATTTTTCCGCCGTGATATTCTTCGACTATCCTTTTCGCCAAGGTAAGTCCAAGCCCCCAGCCGCGTTTTTTCGTGGTAAATCCGGGATTAAATACGCTTACGCGCTGCTCTTTTGGAACGCCTCTTCCGTTGTCTTGGTGAGTAATCCTTATTTTTTTATCGGCTTTTACGTAAATCGCCCGTAAAGTAATTTTTCCGTATTCCACGTTTATTGCGTCAAGCGAATTTTTGAACAAATTCTCAAAAACCCACGAAATCAAATCGACATTGATGACCGCGTATAAGTCGTCGCGGCAATCGTAATCTATCTCTATTTTTCTGGTTTCTCTGGGCAGACGTTTAGCAAAATATGCTATGTGTTCATCAAGTACAAGCTTAAGATTTTTCTTTTCCAGAAGAGGTTTTGAGCCGATAAACGAAAATCTGTTCGCCACCTTTTTTATTCTTGCCACGTCTCGCGACATATCGTTGGTTATTTGTAATACCTGATTGGAAAAAGCAACATCGCCGCCGCCTAAAATTGCGTCGTCGCTCTGCTCTTCGACCCCCAAGCACTCCGTTTGCAAATATTCAATCCAACCCGTAAGAGACGTCAGCGGAGTTCCGAGTTGATGCGCTGTTTCTTTGGCAAGTCCTACCCACAAATTGCTTTGCTCCGTAACTAAAAACGCGCGCGCTATCAAATAAACGACCGCCACAAACGACAGTATAAAAAACACCTGCCAGTAGGGCCAAAATGACAATCCGCCGATAAAATGGCTGTCGCCGTAATACAAAAATCCCATACCCGTTCTTCTGTCGCGACCGTAAATAAGTTTGGGCTTGTGCCGCTCTTGCAGACGGCGCCTTTCGGCAATCAAAAACATCATTGTTTCATAACTGTTATCGTCTTGCGAAATAGTTCTGCGCCCAAGAAAATTGCCTCTGGTAATGTTTTTCCAAATTCGCGGTCTGCCCATCATATCCGTTATTATTATAGGCATATCGAAATCCTGAATTATCTGCTCTAAAATGATATGTTCAACCTGAGTTCCCATTCTGTCGAAAAGCGCCTCGCTTATGAGCCGCGCGTAAGTTTGGGTGGTTGCGCTCGAAAATTTTTGCAGGCGCTCTATCATAAATTGCGTATAAACCGCCCAGCCGATAATGCCCGCCGCGGCAAAAAACAGGAGTAAATTTCGTGAAGTATTGGGCGCAATCTGCCCGAAAAGCGCATAAACCGCCCTTAAAATATCCTTTTTTTTAGGGAAGCGAAATCGCCTTTTCAGATGCTTTATATCCTCGTCAATCGGCGCCAATTTCTGTCTGTCCGTCCATATAAGGTCTCAAAACTTTCGGAATAATCACCGTACCTTTTTCGGTCTGATAATTTTCCAAAATCGCCACCAAAATTCGCGCAGCTGCAAGTCCTGAACCGTTTAATGTGTGGATAAATTCGGGTTTGCCTCCGTCTCGTCTGAAGCGAATATTGAGCCTCGTCGCTTGAAACGCCTCAAAATTACTGCAACTCGATACTTCGAGCCACTTTTTTTCGCCCGCCGCCCAGACTTCCAAATCGTAGCATTTTGCCGCGGAAAAACTTAAATCCGCGTCGCAAAGACTGAGAACGCGATACGGCAATTCCAGAAGTTGCAGAATATTTTCAGCGTCGGCGCGCAATGTTTCGAGTTCTTCATAAGAATTATCGGGGTGCGCAAATTTCACCAATTCCACTTTGTCAAACTGATGAACGCGCAAAAATCCCTTTGTGTCTTTGCCATAACTGCCTGCTTCTCTGCGAAAGCACGGCGAATACGCGCAAATTTTTCTCGGCAGGTCTTTTTCGTCAATATATTCGTCTCTGTATAAGTTCGTTATCGGAAGTTCCGCAGTCGGAATTGCGTACAAATCGTCTTCGGGCATATAATACATCTGCTCTTTGAATTTAGGCAACTGCCCTACTCCGAACGCGCTTTCGGCATTCACAAAAAAGGGAGGTTGCATTTCGGTATATCCTCTTTGCCTATGCGTATCCAAAAAGAATTGTATAAGCGCGCGATTAAGCCGCGCCCCCGCCCCGCACAAAACGGGAAATCCCGAGCCGCTGATTTTTGCGCCGCGCGGAAAGTCAAAAAGCTTAAGTTTTTCGGAAATCTGCAAATGGTCTTTCGGCGCAAAATTGAAATTCGGCTTTTCGCCGCATTCGCTTGCGACAACGTTATCGTTCGCGCTTTTTCCGAGAGGAACACTTGCATGCGGAATATTCGGAACCCACGCCAAAGCAAGGTCGCGCTCTTTTGTTATACTGTTAACTTTTTCGTCCAATTCTTTGATTTTCGCGGAAACGCCTTGCATTTCAGTAATAAGGTCGTCGGCATTTTCTTTGTTTTTCTTTTTCTGCGCGATAATCTCAGACGTTTCATTTCGTTTGTGCTTCAAAGTTTCAACTTCGCCGAGAATTGCCCGTCTTTCGTCGTCCAAAGCAATAATTTTATCTATGTCCGCTTTGTCGCCTTTTGCAAGGCATACGTCTTTAACTTTTTGCGCATTTTCACGAATGAATTTTATATCAAGCACTTTTTGCCTCCGAAATAATACCAAGCCCCTCGATTTTCTGCTTAATTTGAGCGCAAATCTCCAAACTTTTTACCTTTATCGCTTCGGGAAAATTGGAAACTTTCGGAAAGAGCGACAAATAATATTCTATTCCCGCAAGCATATTTTGACCTACTTGTGCAAAGTAATTTTTCTGTTTTTCGTCGCCTTCCTGCAAATTATTTACGCCGCCGAGCAAGTAATCTTCGTACATTTTAAGCTCCCGAACAAAAAAGTGAGGACGTTCAACCCCTGCCAACAAGTCCGTTCTGCCGTAAATATGGTCGGTCATTTCTTCGAGCGAATACGTTCTGTCAAATGAAACAAGCGACGGTCCGGGGCAAATAGAAACGCCCGTTCCTTCAATTTTAGTATCCAACTCATTGTTTGTTAAAGCCGCTGTTCCGAGCCCTACACAAATACACGCCTTTTCTACTACCGCCGCAATAGCCGCATTTTTTTGCTCCGCCGACAAATCGCTTGCGTTTATTTCTTCAATTTTCAGCGTTTGATACTTGCGGGAAGCCGTACAAAGCGCCCTTTCGCCAAATTCATTATTAAGCGCCAAATGGTCTTTGGAACACGGACTTCCGGGAGTTCCCGCCGCAATAAACGCGTCTTTTTCTATGTCTTTACTGTTGCCGCGAATGTTATTAAAAGGCACTCCGAGCGGTGAAATTCCGCTTAAATAATAGTCGTCTTCTTTGGCGTTTGCAAGCAATTCTAATGTGTGTTCGTCAACATTTGTCGCCTCGGGAACAAGCAAAAACGCCGACCCCCAGCCAACGCTGTCTATACCGTAATAATCAAGCAAAAATTTGTGTTCGTTAGCCGTTCCAACTCCGCCTTGCGCCGTAATTTGTACGTCGAAATCGCCCAAATGTCCAAGCCCTCTTTTTTCGAGCGCTTTTTTGTAAACTGCGTTTAATTGCGTTTTGAGGTCGTCTCTGTTTTGCTTAAACTCTTCCAAAATCGGACCCATCAAATGCCCTTCAGTCGGAAACGCGTGTCCGCCGCAATTAAGTCCCGACTCCACTCTGAAGTCGCTCACCCACAAACCTTTTTTCGCTAAAAGTTTGCCCTGAATAAGCGCCGAACGATAATCGCTCACCTTAAGAATAATTTTCTTTTTTATATACCCGTTTTCGTCCGGAAAAAAGTCTTCAAATTCTGCAATATACGAATACAAATGCTGATTTATTCCCGCCGAAAGCACCAATGACGAGCCGTCGAGCGCGCTCTGTGCAAAACCGCGCAAAGCGGCGTGCGCGTCGTTAAATTCTACGGGTAATTTTTCGCCGTCTTTGTAGTTTGCCTTGTCTAATTTCGTCATAATATTTACGTCAATTGAGCCGACGGGTAAATGCTCTCTTATCCAATCTTGGATTTCCGCGACTTTTTCGGGGATAGCCGTTTCTTTGAGTTCCAAATACATTTGCTTGATTTTTGAATTTTCAAAAGCCATTTCCAAGTATTTGTACAACTCGCCGCCCTTTTCGAATGTAGAATTTTTTATCTGCACAAATTTGTTTTGCACGACAATATTAAGTACGTTAAGATAAGCGGTAATTCTTTTAGCTCTGTAATCAATTTCGTCGCGCCCTATCGCCTTAAAAGGCAATTTGAACTTCGTACAATAAAATTCCCTCATTTTTTCCACGAGCAAATCATCGACAAGCGAAACCACAGACGATATTCCAAACGGAGCAACTTTTGCAGGCGTATCTATTGTGTATCCGATACCGAGTACAGGGATATGAAAATTGTGCGCAGTCGTCATCTTTTTGACCCTTTCCAAATTTTTCCGTAATTTTAACGCCCTAAAATACTATAATGCAAAAGCAAAATGCAAAAAACACGCCGTTTTTTGAGCAATTTCACATAATTTTTTTCCATTAAATCAGGCTCTCGATAAGATTTACCACCTCAACGCTTGTTTTTTTGTCGCCGAGCATTCCTCGCAGTTCGCGCAATTGAGCTATAATTTTTTCTTGTTCCGCCGGATTTTCCAAGATTTTTTGCACCGCGCCGACAACGTTTTCCACAGCCATATCACTCTGCAAAAATTCGGGCATAATCTCTTTTTCAACTACTATATTAGTCAGCCCGATAAGCGGTTTTTTCTTTATTATAGCCTTAAAAATCGCAAAAGTAAGCGGCGAGGTTTTATACAAAACAATATGCCCCACACCCGCAAGCCCCAACTGCAAAGAAGCTGTCCCCGATGTGGCAAGCGCAAAATCGGCTTTCTGCAAAACTTTCAAAAAATCCGTTTCAAATTCAATATTTTCTCCTTCCGCGCATTCGTACAAATCTTGCGAAAAAGGCGCTTTAGAAACAATTATTTTAATTTTCGGATATAATTCTTTAAGATTTTTCGCGCATTCTGTCATAAACGGCAACATTTTTCGGACTTCCTGCTCGCGACTTCCCGCGATAAGCGCCAATGTAAATTCAGCTTGTGGATTTATCGCCTTTTTCTCGCCGATTGCCGACCAGTCCAAGTTTTCCAAAAGCGGATTTCCGACAAAACTCACCGTTTTTACGCGGGGGCTCCAATGTTTCGGCTCAAAAGGAAAAATACAGGCGATATGCGCTGGATACTTTTCAAAAAAACGCAAATATTTTTCCTTTTTCCACACCCAAATCATAGGAGCGATAAACCACAAAACGGGAATTCCCAACTTGTTAGCCTCAACGACAAGTTTTTTGTTAAAGCCCGAAAAATCCACACAAACAAGCGCGTTCGGCTTTTCGTCCCTCATTTTCTGAATAAATTTCTTTTGCGCCGCCAAAAAAAACGGCAAATTTTTAATAACTTCCCAATATCCCATTTTGTTAAATTTCGAGAATTCAAAATCGCTCTTAAATCCCGCCGCCTGCATAGCCGATCCGCCAAGCCCGCTAAGTTGAGCGCTAGGATATTTTCGTTTTAGTTCGGCGATAATTCCCGCGGTATTATTGTCGCCGCTGACGTCGCCTGCTGAAAATAGTATTTTCATAGTGTTGTTTCCTTTTTTTATTGCAGTAAAATACATAATTACACCAATTAAAAACGGCAAATATTATTTTCCCCTCAAAAAAGGAGCAAAAACAATGACTATAACAATAATTTTCTCAATAATCGGAACTATCGCCATAATTGCGGCAATACTGCTAACCAGCCAACAAATAAAAACCTTGGAAGCGGCGAAAAGTCTGGCAGAAATGCAACGAGACGACAAGCAAGAAAAGATAAACGAGCTCGAAAGAGAAAAAGCGTTGCTTTATGCAAACTTGAATGTCGCAGAAGAAAGGCTTGAAAGCCAGAAAATTGAAATCAAGGCTATGCAAGAATCCGCAAAAAATGAATTTAAGGTTATTGCAAACGAAATTCTAAAAGAAAATACTAAGAATTTTAACGAGCATAACGCCGATAAACTTAATGAAATCTTAAACCCGCTGAGAGAAAATTTGGGCGAATTCAAAAAGAAAGTCGAAGAAGCCCAGACAGAAACAACAAAAGGAACGGCGGAACTTAAAGGTATAATAACCTTACTTTCTCAACAAAGCAGACAGATTGGCGAAGAAGCGAAAAATTTAGCGCAGGCGCTTAAAGGCGACAACAAAGTCCAAGGCGATTGGGGCGAAGTAAAGCTAAAAGTCTTGCTCGACAAATTGGGTTTTGAAGAAAACATACATTATAGAAAACAGAACAGTTTTAAGGGTGAAGGAAGCGCTCAACTTCGTCCCGATTTCATCATAAATCTTCCGGAAAACAAACACTGCATAATCGACTGCAAAGTATCTCTTACGGCATACGAGCGGTATTTTAACTCAGAGGATAAGGAAGAGAAAGAACAGGCGTTAAAAGAGCATATTAAAAGCGTAAACAACCACATAAAAAGTCTTTCGGGAAAAAGATACGAGGGAATAAGCGAAATAAACTCGCCCGATTTTGTGTTTATGTTTGTACCTATTGAGGCGGCTTTGGCGCTTGCTGTTCAAAACAATCCCACACTTATAGAAGACGCGGCGAAAAACAACGTAATGCTTATGAGCGCAACCACTTTGCTTTTTGCGCTGAGAACGGTCGCATATATTTTGAATGCCGAGAAAAAAGTGCTTGACCAAAACAGAAACGTTAAAGAAATCGCGCGAATAGGCGGCGAAATATACGAAAAATTTGTAGGTTTTGCAACAAATATGGAAAAAATCGGCAACAATTTAGGAAATGCGCAAACTGCTTACGACGCCGCAATGGGACAACTGACAAAGAAAAACCAAGACGGAAGCGCTTCGGGAGTATCTATCGTAGGAAAACTTGAAGTAATGAAAAAACTGGGTATTGACACCGATAAACAAATTTCGCAAAATCTTTTAGGGAAAACAGAAAGTTAATGCCTCTTTGCTTTTTGCCGCCCGAGACTTATTCTCTGTCGAGTAAAACTTTTGACCAATCGCTCATAACTTCTATTAAAGCAGTGTTGTGCATTTGATTGTTTTGTATTTCTCTAAGAAGCGCATTACTAACCGAATCGTAGTACGCAATTCGCTCTCTGATAAATTCTTCTTGTATGCGAATTTCTTGCCGCGCAACTCTGATGTCTTCTCGTGCGAACATTACGGCGCCAAGCGTAATGACCCACAATATGTTTATTATAACAAAAGTAATTTGCATAAATCTTTCATTCATTTTGTCCCTCTTCTCCACAAAAAACTGCGTGTTAAATCCCTGTCCCCATAAAATATATTATGCCACTTATAAATAGTATAAACAAAATACGATTAAATTAAAAAAATCCCGCTTTTTTCACGGGATTTTTTTAATAATTCGCGATGTTCGCAATTTACTACTTGCGCAGACCCAATTTTTCTATCAACGCGCGATATTCATTGATGTCGTTCGCTTTTACATAATCCAACAACGCCTTACGTTTACCAACCAATTTAGTAAGACCATAGCGCGTATGGTTATCCTTTTTGTTGATTTTAAGGTGCTCGGTTAAATTACGAATTCTCTCCGTAAGAATTGCAACTTGAACACGGCTGTTGCCCGTATCCTTGGCGTTTTCGCCAAATTCCGCAACTAACTCTGCGGTTCTCTCTTTTGTGATAGACACTCTTCACTCCTTGAAAAAGTAACGCTTAATAATTTCCACATCCGCACTAATTTGTTCAACCAACTCCTCGCGGGAGTCGAATTTCTTATCGTGCCTGATAAATCGGTGTAGCCAGAGCGCACACTCGCCACCAATCGCCGGTTCCAAAGTTATTTTTTCCAGCGAAAAAAACTCCAAATGAAGTTCCCGATTTCCGAATGTCGGACAAGCGCCGTAATACAAACAACCTTTAAGGGAATGTCCGCCGAACGACACCTCTGCGACATACACACCCGAAGGCGGAACTATCTTTTCCATCACCGACGGCGACGTAAAGTTTAGTGTTGGATAGCCGATTGCGGTTCCCACACGCTCGCCCCGAATTCGAGTTCCCATAATCAAATATGGATGTCCAAGCAGATTTACGGCTTCGTCAACTTGAGCTTTGAGGAGCAGTTTTCGTATCTGCGTAGAACTCACAACCACGTTGTTTTCGCCGTACAAACTAATAACAGCGTCGGTAAAATCGTTTTTGCCGCAAGCCGAATGCGGATTTTTCTGAAAATTCTCGTTTTTTTTACTTCCGTAATGCTGATTTTCTCCCGAAATGAACTCAATACAGCCAAGTTGTTCCTGCAGAATTTTGTGCTGAAACTCACTTTTGGATATTTTTGCAAACTCTTCGTCAAAGGGAATTATAACGCAGATGTCCACGCCTAACTTCTCAAATAAAAGCGCTTTCTCATCGGTTGTAGTAAGTCTTACAACGCAACATTTCTCAATGACTTCGCGAGTATGCGGCTCAAATGTCACAATGCACGACTTAACTCTCAGTTGCTTTGCACGACTTATCAGTTTTTTGATTAAGACGCGATGCCCGTTATGAACTCCGTCGAAATTTCCGAGAACGACCGCTGTCGCCTCGCTGATTTTTGTATCTTTTTCGTAGCGAATTTTCTGCATAAGATTTGGCGACCTCTATCTTCGACGCATCGGAAATTCGGGCGGACGGTCTCTTATAATTACCATACTATCGTTAAAATATTCAGGGAAACGCGTATATAAATCCCGCAATTCACGCCGAACTAACGGAACATCGAAATGCCCGCGCGGTGCAGTCTCCAAAAATAAATTGCCCAAACGCGCCGCCTCTCTGAAATTTCTCAAATTAAACATATACAAAAAGAACAAATTCCGCGTAAAATCGGGGTCGGCTTCATAATTATCCCAGCGTTTCAGGAAATCTGCCGCTTCGCGATTTCGACCGAGCCGCGACAAAGTTATGCCATAATTAAGATGCGATTCTCTGTGCGGTCCTCTGCGCAAAACCCTTTGGAACGTATTCATCGCTCTTTGAAACCAACCCTTGTCCATATATATAGAGCCGATTAAAGCCTTTGAATTAGCCCAAGTTCTGTCGGATTCCGCCGCGCGATACAAAAAATGCAGGGCACTGTCCACGTCTTGCCCCACAAACCAATCGTCGGGGTTTTGAGCGTATTGCCGCCATCTGTCGTCCTCGTATCTTTGCCACGCGATTAAATACCACGCCTTGCCTTTCCAAAAAAGCATAGTGTCGCTTCCCTGTTTGGTTATGGGACGGCGCGAGATTTCGTGAAGTATTTCTTCGGGATTGCCGTGTAAAATCAAATTGTCGAAATTCGGTGGTCTTCGCAAAGTAAACCCTCTAAAATTTTCAGGTAAAAAATCCGAAAATCTTTGCATAAAAAAATCACTGCTGATAAAAAATATCCCCGAAACAATAACGGCGGAAATCATTATACAAACAATACTGACTGCCAGCGGGCTTATATGCTCGCTTTTTTTACGCAATTTTTTAGTTTTCACCGTTTTCGTTTCCGTTTCTGCCGTCGTTGCCGTTAGGGTTTTCTGTTTCTTGCGCTTGCTCTTGCATTTCTCCGTTTGCGCTTCCGTTCGCTCCGTTTCCGTTTTGGCTTCCGTCGGTATATCTTTGCCTTTCGCCGTTTATGCCGTTCCCGTTTGTAGCCGGGTCGGGCTCAGGAATTCTGAATTGTATCCGATTTAATTCTCTGAGCGCCGTGGAAATTCTGCCAAAATCCGAATTGCCTCTGATGGTTGTACCGATTTTTATCCAGCCCGAAACAGGCAGTGGCTTCTCTTCGCCTCTGCCGCGAGGGTGAATTTTTGCCCTCAACCAAGTCTCGCCCGAATGAATTTCGATAGTGTCTGCAAAAATCTCCATTTTATAGATTTTTCTCGGATTTATTTTTACGTTGCCGCCCGTCCTGCGAAAAAACACGTCTTCCGTAAACGTAGCCCTCCGTATAGTTTTTTCATCTCCGTTGCGAAATTCAATAATCGTGCCTCGAGCGTAAGAACAGACGACAAAAACAAGCAAAAAAAGCAATATCAATATTTTATTTAGCAAGAACAACTCCTTGGTCGGCGGTGAAATCTTCTCTTGTGCGATAAATTGTCATAAGACCGCAAACTCCCGCTTCATACAATTTGTCGTAAACGTCGTCGTCTTTTACTAACGCGAAACAGTCGGTCATCGGAGCATTCGGGTCTTCTTTGTACGCTTCTCCGAGGTTCATCAAATCCTGCGCAAAGTCGCCGTATTCGTCATCTTCTTCCGAATAAGGAGCGGCTATTTTGTTTTTTAATTCCTTTTCGATTTTCTTTTCATCCAAGTTTTGCGCCCACAAAACATTGATGTCTTCAATATTTTCACTCTGCTGAGAAAGACAACTTATGAAAACGTCTATTCCGTCGTCGTCAATGTCTTCCACTTTTTCGAGGTCAAACAAGACTTTGCTCCCGACCTTTTTACTTGCAAAATCATTTATTGCGTTAATCAAAACCGACGGTTTATCTTTCGCCGTCATATTTCCTATAACACGCACCACCAAAAAATCGCCCAATTCCTTAATATCGTATTTCATACCCCTCTGCCCTCCTCGCAATCGTGTATTACACCTGCATTTTTTTTACACTTCCACGTCGCGCACAAACAACAAATCGACGTATTCCAAAAAATCGTTCATAATTGTATCTTTTAATCGGTATCCGTTCCTCATAAATCTCGCAACTACCAAGTCTATTTCATCAAAAATATCTTTTGGTGCGCGCTTAAAACCGATTTTTATGCGATATTCTTTATATTCAAGCATTTTTTTTATTTTCACCTTTCAAAAAAAACGGGCAGACCACATGCGGTCTACCCTTAAATGCACTCTAAAATCTTATCTTGTAGCCGTAATTCTTTGTTGCAACACAGAAACGCCGTTTCTTTTCACATTGAGAATATGCACGCCTGCCCCAAGATTATCCGTTCTCAAACCCGTTGAGTTTATACCGTTTACAGCATTTATGTTTCTGCTCGAAATCAGTCGTCCCTGCAAACTGTAAAGTTCAACGGTGTATGCTCCCTCTTGCAAACGAAGCGATATTTGTCCGTTTCGTATTCCCGCAAAACCCGCAACAGCCGCAGGTCTTCTTTGAGTAGCCTCTATTTCTCCGATTTGCGTTGCGGTTGGGTCTGCCTTAAACACGCGGACATAATCAATCCGCATTGTAGCAGGAAATTGCGCAGGGTCAATATTTCTTGTTCCGTCAGGGTCAAACCAACCGCCTATTGCAAGGTTCATTATGATATGGAAATATTGGTCAAACGGCGCATACGGATTATTGAGATGCTCAAGTCCCGCGGCGGGAACCGAATGCCACTGATTATGACCCGCCGCAAAGAACATATATCCGTTCACATACCATTTTATGGAATCTTCTTGCCACACAACGCTATAAACGTTAAAATCTCTAGTATCAAAGGGACGTCCTTCTCTCGGACGATTATAGCCTGCTATGTGAGTGTTAGCGGGCCACGCTCCGCCAAAGTGAATTGCCCCGACGCTTTGGTTAGGAAGACGACCCATTCCTTCCATAACGTCAATTTCGCCCGAAGACGCCCAGCCGCCGTAAACATCGTACTCTGGCATCATCCACGCCGCGGGCCAAGTGCCGACTACTCCGCCGGGAAGCTGAATTCTAAAGTCAATTCTTCCGTATTTAAAAGAAAATCTTGATCCGCCAAATCTGCGGTCGGAAAGAACTTTACCCGAAGAAAAATAAGCCGTTTCGTTGCAGTTTGTAAAGTGTCTCGGATCGTTTGCTCGTGCGACTAAATGCAAATAACCGTCTTGCACAAAAACGTTATTGGGATGGTCGCGGTAATGTTGAAGTTCATTGTTTCCCCAACCGCGAGTTCCGCAGTTTACACCTTCGTCGCTACCATCTTGATTAGGATTGCCGAGATGCCAACCTTGGTCAACTCTCCAATTGTCCCTGTTGATTTCCGCACCTTCAAATTCATCGTTCCAATAAAGTCTCCACCCCGTTAAATTTCCCGGAATTTTAGGGTCTCCAATCGGAATATTGCCAAATCGCGACGGGTCAGGTCTCGGAGCGCTCGGATTTCCTACAAAACTAAAGGTTGCCCAATTGTTGCCAACCGTGCCGCCTGCTTGTCCGTTTTCAGGAAAGCCTATACGAAAATTGTAATTTTGCGTAATGGGTTGAAACCAAATACCGCCGCCGTGTTCCCACCAAAAACCCCATTGATTATCGGGCGACATATTGTTATACCCCGAATTTTGCCAAGTAAATGTACTTGCGGAATTATCCATAGCAACCCAGTTTTCGCCTATTCTTATTTGATAAACAAATCTTTCTCTGTCCTGCGCTCTTACCGCCGCACCGCCGATACGAAGGTCGTTAAACGAAATACCAAGCGACCCTCCGTTGTCTGCTCTGCGCTCATTACTGCCATATATGGTTAATTCGTTTCCGGTTCTTGTTCCGCCGGTAAAATTCAAAGTGTATTCAACGGCAATGCTCGTATTTGTGCTTGATTGTAATCTTACATTGGTGTTTCTGTCCACATAAATCCAAATTCCGCCGTATCCTTCGGGAGGCCACCAAGCTCCCCAGTTTTCGCCCCATATAAAACCGCTTTCGGCATTCCCGTTAAGCACTACCCAGTCGCCGCTTGTCCCGTTTGCTCTGACAAAAACCCGCAAATCTTCAAATACTTGAGCAAAATCCATTGCTCCACCATTAAATATCGGAGAAACAATACCCGCATTTCCTGCTAATGTGGTATTAATCGTTGCTTCACCTCTTCTCTCCATTGATGTAATTCTGATAACCTGCGCCGACACAGTTGTAGCAATAATCCCCATTATCGCCATTGCCTTAAAAAGATAGCCTGCCCCCATTTGATACCCTCCCCAAAAGATACAATAGAAAATGATACATTACCGTAAATATAATGTATCATTGGAAAGAATGCCGTTTTTTTTACGTTTACCTAAAATCCGTCGATAATTCTATTGAAAATCTCCGAGGGGCGCATAATTTTTTTCGCTTTTTCTTCGTCGAAAAGGTAATATCCGCCTAAATCTACGGCGCTCTTTTGCACGGAAAGAAACTGCGCGACGATTTTTTCTTCGTTTTCTGTCAGTTGCTTTGCGGTTTCTTCAAATTTTTTCGCTAATTCCACGTCCTTTTTCTGCTCTGCAAGCGCTTTTGCCCAATACAAAGCCAAATAAAAATGCGAGCCGCGGTTATCTATGCCGACAGGCGCGCGTTCGGGCGATTTTTGGTTTTCGAGTATGTTTTCTATCGCAGTATCGAGCGTTTCGGCAAGGATTTTTGCGCGCGCGTTTCCGTGAGTTTCGGCATATTTTTCGAGAGACGGAACAATCGCCATAAATTCGCCTAAACTATCCCAACGAAGAAAATTCTCTTCCGTAAGCGCGCTTACGTGCTTGGGAGCAGTGCCGCCCGCGCCTGTTTCGTATAGTCCGCCGCCGTTCATTAAAGGAACTATCGAAAGCATTTTCGCCGAAGTACCGAGTTCGATTATCGGGAACAAATCGGTCAAATAATCGCGCAAAACGTTGCCCGTTGCAGAAATTGTGTTTAGCCCTTCAACCATTCTTTTTACAGAAAAAGCGCAGGCGTTTTCGGGCGACAAAATACGAACGTCCACGTCCGCGAGGTCAAGCTCGCCCATCTCTTTTACCACTTTTTTCACCACTTCTCTGTCGTGCGCTCTGTAAACATCAAGCCAGAAAATCACGGGCTCGCCTGTTATTTTGCCGCGCTCTACGGCAAGGCGCACCCAATTAAGCACTGCGGCGTGTTTGCATTGAGAAGCGCGGAAAATGTCGCCTTTTTCTACTTTTTGTTCCATAAGAACAGCGCCGTTTTCGTCCGTAATTTGCACAATGCCGTCGGCTGTTATCTCGAAAGTTTTGTCGTGCGAGCCGTATTCTTCCGCCTGCTGAGCCATAAGTCCCACGTTCGACACGCATCCTATAGTTCGCGGATTAAACGCGCCGTTTTCTTTGCAATGCTTAACAACCACGTCGTAAACTCCCGAATAAGTTCTGTCGGGAATTATAGCCAAAACGTCCGCGGTGTCGCCGTTTTTGTCCCACATTTTTCCGCCCGCCTTAATCATCGCGGGCATAGAAGCGTCGATTATTACGTCGCTCGGAACGCTGAAACTACTTATCCCTTTGGCGCTGTCCACCATTGCAACCGAAATTTTGTCGAAACATTTGTTTATTTCGGAAATTATCTCTTTTTCGCTCGGATTTCCCTTTATTTTATCGTACAAATCTGCAAGTCCGTTGTTTGTATTTACGCCCAATTTTTCAAAAACTTCGCCGTATTTCGTAAAAACATCGGCAAAAAACGTTTTAAGGATAACGCCGAAAATTATAGGGTCGCTGATTTTCATCATTGTCGCTTTTAGGTGAAAAGAGAACATAATGTCGTCTTTTTGCGCTTCTTCCATACATTTTTTCACAAAACTTTCGAGCGCTTTCGCAGACATCGTCGAAGTATCGAGAATTTCGTGCGGCAAAAGTTTCAAAGCGGGGCGGAGATTTTTAGAATTGCCGTCGTTGTCCGTAAAAACAAAATTAACGCTCTTTTCTTTTTCGCCGTTTGTTATGGATTTCTCGCTCGCGTAAAAATCGCCGTGAGACATAGAAAGCACCTTTGTTTTGCTGTCTTTTGACCACTCGCAGACTTTATACGGATGTTTTTTCGCATAATTTTTCACCGATTTTGCCGCGCGCCTGTCCGAATTTCCCTCGCGAATAACAGGATTTACCGCCGAGCCGAGCGTTTTGCGATATTGACTTTGAACAGTCTCTTCCTCGTTGTTTTTTGGATTATCGGGATATTCGGGTATTGCAAAACCTTTTTCGCGCAATTCCGTAATCGTCCCCTTAATCTGCGAAACCGAAGCCGAAATATTAGGCAATTTTATGATATTCGCGTCTTGTTCCAAGCAAAGTTTCCCCAAATATTCGAGGTCGTCGCTCACTTTTTGATTTTCGGGAAGATAATTATTCACCGCCGCCAAAATTCTGCGCGCCAAAGAAATGTCCTTTTGAACGACTTCAACGTCCGCCTTCGACAGATACTTTTCTATAATCGGAAACAGGGACAAAGTAGCCAGCGCAGGCGCTTCGTCCGTTTTTGTATATACGATTGAACCGTTTTTCATTTTCGTTTTTCCTTCAGTTTTTTTACAAATTTTGCGGTAAAAATAATATTTGGGCGACGGTCGCCACCCTGTTATTTATAAAATTGGATGTTTTTGCATAAAAAAGGGCGTATGCGATACCCCCCCTGCTAAAATTGTTAGTTATCCGGTTCGCTATTTTAGTTTTTTTTAACTATACTTTCAATATTCCTACATATACGTTGTGCCGAAACTGAAAATTTAACAAAAAGCAATCTTTCTCTCACTTAGTCCTTATCCAAATAGTATTTTATGTAAAAATGATACACGACTACCATTTTTGCATATTTTGATGTAATGTGCGCTTGTCAAGCGGAGTTTGACGTATGCAAGAATTTCAGAAAGGCGGAAAATATGTATAAAAAGCGAACTATCGGCAGATATTTTGAAGAGGCGTCAAGGCATTTTAAGGTTTTATTATTGACGGGAATGCGACAGGTCGGGAAAACCACCTGCTTAAAAAACACATCTGCAAAAGGGCGACGTTATATCACACTTGACGACCCGCAAATTTTGTCTTTAGCGAAAAACGAACCCGAACTTTTCTTTGAGCGGTTTTCTTTGCCGTTATTTATTGACGAAATTCAATATGCTCCGGAATTATTTCCGTATATAAAAATGCTTGTCGATAACAGCGACGAAAAAGGGCAAATTTGGCTTAGCGGTTCGCAACAGTATTCTATGATGAAAAACATTACGGAAAGTTTGGCGGGACGAGTTGCCGTTGTCGATATGTTTGGTTTTTCGCTTTACGAAAGAGATGATTTGGGCTTATTGCAAATGCCGTTTTTGCCGTCAAAGAATCCAAAGCCGACGCTTGAAAAAAGAACTTCTCCGCAGACCTTTGAAATTATATGGCAGGGGGCGTTTCCGCACATTGTGAACAGCGCAACGCAATGGAAAATGTTTTATTCGTCTTATGTTAAAACATATTTGGAACGCGATGTTCGTCAAATAATAAACATAGGGGACGAAACGGCATTTTTCCGTTTTATGGGCGTTGTTGCGGCGAGAACGGCGCAAGTTCTCAACATTTCAGACATAGCCAAAAACGCCGATATTACGGTAAAAACAGCCGAAAAATGGTTGTCGGTTTTGCAAACGTCGGGAATAGTTTATTTGTTGAAGCCATATTTTTCAAATGTTTCAAAGAGGTTTACCAAACGTCCGAAACTTTATTTTACCGATACGGGATTATGCGCGCATCTTACCGAATGGACTTCTTGGCAGACCTTGGAAGCGGGGGCTATGAGCGGCGCATTTTTTGAGACATTTGTGATTTGTGAAATACTAAAATCGTATCATCACAACGGCGAATTTCCGAATTTGCATTATTATCGCGATTCCAACAATGTAGAAATCGATTTGCTTATTTCGCAAGACGGGCTTTTGTATCCCGTAGAAATCAAAAAAACCGCAAATCCCAAGAAAGAAGACATAAAAGCGTTTGATACGCTCGCCAAAATCGCCAATACGGGTTTCGGTTCGCTAATTTGCTTGGTAAAAGAAAGCATTCCGCTGACGTCCTCGGCAAATGCAGTTTCGATTTGGGAAATTTGAGAACAATACAATTTTCCTGTTATCTTCATCTGCGCAAATAGTTTTTTCCAAAAAAAAACAAAAAAAAGGCAACCGTTTCCGATTGCCATTTTTGTTGAGTTATTTTTCTGAAAACTCCACCTCTTACCTCACCATAACCCTTCTCACCGCTTGGGTGTTTGCGCCCTCGACTCTCACTATTGCTACGCCTTTGGCTATGGTTCTGTTTAGCGACAGGACGTTTGCGCCGCTTGCGAGGTTTGCTTGGGTTTGGGCGAGGATTCTGCCGTTTACGTTGTAAATGGAAATTTTGTAGTTTCCTGCTTGCGGGATTGTTAAATTCAGATTTCCTGCCGTTGTAATTCCGCTTACTGCAAAGGATATTGCTCGCGCGCGGGTTGCCGAAGAAATACGGTTAGGATTGCCGCCGTCGCCGCCTCCAAACAAATGGGGGTTTTCGGCGATAAATCTGTTTCTGTCCGCTTCGCTCAAAAGGTCTGCGCCTAAGATAAACGATGTTTTAACGTCTCTGAAACGACTTGGGTTCGTCCAACTTTGCGCGGGCATTGCTTGTTTTGTAGTTTCAAGCGCCGAGAAAAAATTCGCCGTGTAAATTCTGCGTTGGTCTGCTACCGAAGAGTTCGGTTTTGCAAGACCGTATTGAGTAACCACCAAAGAGCCCCATTGGTGGTTTTGCCACTCAAATTCGGGAAGCCATTCGGCTGTAAACGAATTTATTACGCGGGCGTGGTCTGCTCTGCCGCCCCAAAACGCTTCTGCGTGCGTAAATCTTACCGAATCGCCTATTGCAACGGGAATACGTCTTGTAAATCCTGCAACATTTCCCTGCCAAGTCCAAGTATGGTTCCACGCTCTCTGTCCGCCTGCCCAAATTTCCGCCTGAATATACGTTCCCGAATTTACCCAGTGCGGTGCGCCGCCCGCTGCATTAACAACAAGTTCTCTTGCCACAGGGTCATACGTTATCGTCGCAACCGTTCGTGCGCTGCCGCCGCGAAACAAAAGTTGCGTTGTTCCCAGCAAAGGCGAGGCGGTAAGTTCGCGATATTCTACGGTTAAGTCTGTTCTCTGACCGTTCCTGACAACCAAATGATGATGTCCCGTATGAAAAAAGCCCGCTTTTGCTGAAGGTAATTTCACAAAATACGCGCCTATCGCAAGCGCGGGGAAATCTACGGTGTTTGAGGTGATTTCCGCTTGAAAAACCACGTCGGAGCCGTTCATAATACGCAAAGTTTCGCCTTTTATGAGGTCTATGTCGCTTATATTTATCGTAATTGTGCCGCCCGTGCCGTTAAGACCGCGCGCCGCATTCGGCACAACGGGAGAAATTGTTCCGTATAACACTTCGGCGGTTGCTATGCGCTGTGCCTCGCTTCCTGCAATGCGGTCAAGGAAATACCCGATTTTGTTGTCTTCTTCAAATGCGTAAGCCCTCATTAAATCCGATAAATGCGGTCCAAAACCAAATGCTTCCATATAGGGAACAATGTTCGTATTTGCCGCGTCGCTGAATGCTTTTGCGTTCAAATTAGCCAATGACCAATTCTGACCTTGGACGTGCATTTCTCTGTTTAACCGCTGAGCCGCCGCATAAATTTTCTGAGGTGTTTCTATGTCGGTCATCGGGCTTCCGTTGGCATACATATTTACCAAAATGAAGAGATTATCCCTAAAGCGATTCGGCTCTGCGGCAAAATTCGATAAATTTCCCGTTCTGCGGGTAATGGCTCTTGCGTCGAGCGCGGAAGAGGTTGCGGCGGCGTTTCCGTAGTCAAAAAGCCAAGACCAACGCCTATCGTTTGCCGAGGTAAAGTCAAAGTGGTTCGCCTGATAAAAATGCGACAAAATATTATTGGCTATTTCGCCTAAACCCACTTCCTTGCCTCCCGAAAAATTGCCGTCGTAGCCGTGTCCGATTTCGTGAAGCGATACCCAAAAACTAAGACCTGAGATTGCCTGCGTCGTCAGCGGCACCATAGCCGGAAAATTAAGATAACTGCCTATGCGCGAACCGTTCATTCCCGTTACGTCATCCGCGCCATAGAACGCATATCCAAAACCGTTTAATTGCGGCGCTATTAAAAATCTCGTGTGAATAAGTCGGTGGTGCGGATTTTGGGAATTTATGTCGAGCCCGTGAAAGCGGTTGAACTGCGCTGTAAGATTTTCGTAATATTTCAGCAAATCGTTTATCCTGCTGTTAAGCACAAGTTGACGATGGTTTACTCCGCCCGATCCGTAGTTTAATTCTCTGTCGTCCCAGTCAAGCATCATTGTTATTACGTTATTCTGAAGCAAGGCATAGCGATTTTGCGACGAAGTCCATCTTTGCATAAACGCGGCATTGTCGTCGTCGCCGTAGTTGAAGAAATCCAAAGTTCTTACATTTCCCGAGAATTCCACATCTATATCCACAGTTCTTATATTGTTGCTTCTCGGCGTACGAATAAAAGGTATTCGCCCGCGATTATTTGCAGGTGCGGCAGGTCTCCACTCAACCTGCTGAGCACCAAACGAGTGCGTCTCTGACATTATCGCCCTCGCGCGTGCCTGTAAACGCCCTTGCTTGAATTGCTTGCGGAAATTCCGTAATTCGTCTCATTCGCAAAGTTGAATTTGCAGGCATAAAAAGCCCCAAATGCTGAACATCTTGGTTGTCGCCGCGCCTTGCGTCGCCGATTTGTATCGCCTCAATTACGCTTTCGGGCAAAGTGTAAACCGTTCGCCGAACGACTATTGTCGAGCCCGCCGCTCCAATAGCAACGGGAACGGTAATTGTCTCTACGTCGCCTCTACTGTTTTCGACGGAATAGACAACATTCTGCGTTCCTTGCGCCGCCGTGCTCACAACGTTGTTCGGCGCGCCCGATACAATTTGAATTCTATGCGTAATATCGCCGTCGAAGTCGCACCTCGCCAATACTCGATAAAACGCGTTTGTTCTGACATTAACCGTTGTGTTTACGGGCACGTTTATTCTTGTCGCCCCGTAGAAAATAATGTCGCCGAATGTTAGTGTTGTTGTACTTATAACGACAAAAAATGTAGCCATTGTAAGTTTCTTAATGAAGTTCATAACAACCTCCTTTTATTTAATTATGTAAATATATAGATACCATATATAAATTTAATGCCATAAATAGAAATTCGCTTGTTTTTTTTGTTGTTTTATTTTATTTTTTGTCGGTGGGAGAGTTTAAGGAAAAACTGTAGTTTTTTTGTCGATTATAAATGACACTCTCCCATGTTTTAAAAATTCTGTCGATTATATTTGACAAAATATTGAAAATCCCTTGTTTTGTCGATTATACATTTATTATTTTATTGTAGAAAAATTTAATTGAAGGAGTTTGATTATGATAGAAAGAAACGAATATCTTCAAAAAGTTCTTCCGTTTATAGACACGGATTTGATTAAAATATTTACAGGTATAAGGCGTTGCGGCAAAAGCGTTATGCTTGATTTGATAAAAAAAGAATTGCAGAAAAAAGGCGTCGAAAAAAATCAATTCATAAGCATAAATTTTGAAGATATTGAAACGGAAAAGTATCGAGAATACCAAAAGCTTCACGAGCATATTTCCGAAAAAATAAAAAAAATCGACAAAAAAGCATATTTGTTTTTGGACGAAATACAAGAAGTCGACGCTTGGGAAAAATGCGTAAATTCTCTTCGTGTAAAATTCGATTGCGATATCTATATTACGGGCTCAAACGCGAAATTGCTTTCGGGCGAGTTTGCCACTTATTTGGGCGGAAGGTATGTAGAAATTACAATATATCCGTTCTCGTTTGCGGAGTTTATCGAGTTGTATAAAAAAAGCGAAAACAAAAACGTCGGTGTTGAAAAAATGTTTAAGGAGTATCTGCTTGTCGGCGGAATGCCGTATTTGAAAAACGTAAAATTTCGCTATGACGCAAGCATAATGTATTTGCAAGACGTGTATAATTCCGTCGTTCTTAAAGATGTTGTCCAGAGAAACAAAATTCGCTCTACAGATTTGTTTGCGCGGGTAATTAAGTATGTTATTGCGAATATCGGAAAAACCTTTTCAGCGAGAAGCATATCAAACTATTTCAAAAACGAGAAAATGGATATTTCTGTGGACACTGTACTAAATCATTTGCAATATTGTGAAAACGCGCATCTTTTAAGCTGTGTTCGACGTAAAGATACGGTCGGTAAAAAAATTTTGGCGGTAAATGAAAAGTATTATATTGCCGACCACGGATTGCGGGAGGCGCTTGTCGGAAAAAATCAGGCGGACATTTCCATAGTTCTGGAAAACATTGTGTTTATGGAACTCAAAAGGCGAGACTACAAAATACACGTTGGAAAAGTTGGCGAGCTTGAAATAGACTTTATCGCCGAAAAAAACAACTATTGCATATATGTTCAAGTTTGTTATTTGTTGGCGTCGGACGAAACTATAGAACGAGAATTTTCGGTTTTGGAAAAAGTAGAAGACAATTTTCCTAAATTCGTCGTATCGCTTGACGAATTTGATATGAGCAGAAACGGTATTCGACATCTTAATATTCGCGAGTTTTTGTTGAGCAAAGAATTGTAAAGTTTAAGGCGGATAAATATTTATCCGCCTTTGGAGAACCGACAACAAAAAAACTTGTCTCTGTTTAGTTCAAATACTTTGTTTCGCCGCTCGACAAAATGCTTGCCATTTGTCTTGCGCCGCTGTTTATGTCGGCGACTGCGTCTTTTTGCGTTTCGGTGGACTTGGAAATTTCGCTTATCAATTCGTTGCTGGAACTTATTCCGACTACTATTTTGGCGAGCGATTCGGCGGTGTCGTTGGCTATTTGCATACCGAGTTCCGCTTTTGCTATGGAATTATTTATAAGCGCGTTAGTGTCGCTTACCGACTTGGAACTTTGTTTCGCAAGATTTTTAACTTCGCCCGCAACAACGGCAAAACCTTTACCGGCTTCGCCTGCTCTCGCCGCTTCGATAGAGGCGTTTATCGCCAAAATGTTGGTTCTTGAAGCAATACTGCTTATCGTTTTTGTTATATTCACAATGTCGTGGCTTGCTTCGTTTATTTCAATCATTGCTTTAGTCAATTTTTCCATATAACCCGAACATTTTTCGGCGCTTGCTTTGATTGAGTTCACCATATCGGCGGCTTGGTGCGTTGTTGCTACGTTTTTGTCGGCGTTGTTTGTTACTTCAGCCGAGACATTGACGAATTTGTTGCTGAGATCGCCCAAGCCTTCAATCATATTCGCTTGTTCAATTTGCGTTTTCTTAAGGAAAGTAATATCCTGAACAATTTCGATATGTCCTGACTTGCGACCGTATCTGTCGTGCAAAAAGCGAGCGTCCACTTTAAAATTTAATCCCCATTGGTCAAAAAACGAATGGTCTCTTTCTCCCGACAGCAAACATTTAACCGTGCAATCAGGCGTATTACAAATTGCGGCGCCCCAGTTGCTGCAATGTTTTCCGATAATATCCGAACGCTTAACTTTCTGCAAGTCTTCCACTACTTTGTTGATAAACGTCCAATTCATATTATTATCTGTTACGGATATAGGATAAGGAAGCGCGTCAAGCATACTGTCGTACCAATGAATTTTCCCGTTAATCCATCCTGCAAAGATATACATTAAAATCGAAAATACCACCATAGCGGCAATGCCGACTGTTATAAAGAAAACACTTTCTCCGTAAGCGCTCAGCTTATACAAAATAACACAACCAAGAACATTTGCAAGCAAAACAAGCAAGCCGATGACTATAGAAAACACCTTAGCGGTTCTGTTTGCCGCTAAAAACGAAAAGTTTGGCAAGATATGCATAGAATTCCTCCTTCAATTTTCACCCATATTTTTTATATTTGCACTAAATATACTATATTGCCTCGACAGCGAGCGAAAAAATTTTTTTGTTTTGATGAATTTTTTTGCATTCTTTGCAGAGCGCAAACCCGTTAACGCCCTTGAGAAGCCCGTTTGCGGTCTCTGCAAAGCAGTAAAAACTCACTCCACCGCCGCCATCTCAGCAAAATACTCTTCTTTCGTCGGGATTTTTCCGATTTTTGAGATTATCGCGGCTACTTCGGCGCTGCCTAAGTACACTTTTGCGCCGTCGCCCATTCGGTTGTCGAAGTTTCTTGTCGAGGTCGAAAATACGCTGTCGCCGTCGCTTACTCTCAACTGATTTCCCATACAAAGCGAACAGCCCGCGGGCTCTATTGTCGCGCCGATTTTGTTGAATTCGGCGAATAATCCCTCTTCTTTAAGGATGTTTGCGTAAATTCTTGTCGGAGGCGAAACAAATGTGCGCGTCATATTGCGGTTGATTTTTGCCGTTTTCCAAATTTTTGCGGCTGTCCTGAAATGCTCCACACTAACCATACAACTGCCGATAAACACGTCGTCGATTTTTGCGCCGCTCACTTCCGAAAGCAGTTTTACGTCGTCGGGGTCGTTAGGGCAGGCGACTATCGGCTCGGTGATTTCGCTCAGATTTATCTCCAAAACCGCGGCGTATTCGGCGTTTTCGTCTCTTTTCATAAGATTAAGATTTGAAAGACGGCTTTTTACTTCCGAAATTCTTGCTTCTAACGCGGTTTTCGATTGATAGCCGTCTTTTATCAAGTTTTCCATAATTACGATGTTTTCTTCCAAAAATTCGCGCACGCGTTCTTTGCCGAGCGAAAATGTGCAAGCTGCCGCACTGCGCTCCGCCGAAGAATCGGTGATTTCATAAACTTGCTCGGCTGTTATATTTTCCAAGCCCTCAATTTCCAAAATCCGCCCGTTGAAAACATTGATTTTGTTCTTTTTGGGGACGGTCAAAAGTCCTTTTTTTATCGCGAAATACGGAATTGCGTTTACTATGTCGCGAACGGTAATGCCCTTGTTGAGCGCGCCGCTGAATTTCACCAAAACGCTTTCGGGCATATCGAGCGGCATAAATCCAAGCGCCCCCGCAAACGCAACAAGTCCCGACCCCGCAGGAAACGAAACTCCAACAGGGAAGCGGGTATGCGAGTCGCCGCCCGTGCCGACCGTGTCGGGAAGCAAAAGGCGATTTAGCCACGAATGTATTACGCCGTCGCCCGGTTTAAGCGCAACGCCGCCGCGCTCTTCCACAAATTTCGGAAGGCGTTTTTGCGTTTTTATGTCCGCCGCTTTCGGATAAGCGTTCGTGTGGCAAAACGACTGCATAAACATCGGCGTCTGAAATTTAAGGCAGGCAAGTTCGGTAAGTTCGTCAACGGTCATAGGTCCCGTTGTGTCTTGCGAGCCGACCGTTGTCATTTTGGGCTCTACGCTTTCGTTGGGCAAAACTCCCGCAAGTCCGCAGGCGGCGCCCACCATTTTTTGCGCAAGAGTGTAGCCCTGTCCTTTTTTGTGCTCGGTTTTGGAAATTTCCACAAAAATCCCGTTCGATTTCGGCATTCCCAAGAATTTTCTTGCTTTTTCGGTCAGCGCTTTTCCTATAATAAGGTTTATTCTTCCGCCCGCGCGAAATTCGTCTTTTATGGTTGCGGGTTTCAAGTCCAATTTTTCCGTATCTATGGTTATTTCGTCGCCGTTTTTAAGCGAGGCAACGTCCCAAACTATCGGCAAACCGCCCGAATCCTGCATAGTATTGTAAAAAATCGGAGCGATAACGCCGCCCAAAACCACGCCGCCGCGCTTCTTGTTCGGGACAAAATCGATGTCGTTTCCGATGTGCCACATAACGGAATTCACCGCGCTTTTTCGGCTCGACCCCGTTCCCACAACGTCGCCCGCAAAGGCAACCGTGTGCCCTTGTTTTCTCCATTCGGCGATTGTTTTTATGCAGTCGGGAAATTTCGCTTTTCCCATTGCCAACGCGTGAAGCGGAATGTCGGAGCGCGTAAACGCCTCGCTCGCGGGAGAAAAGTCGTCGGTGTTTATTTCGCCGTCAACTTTATACACTTTCACTTTTATGGTTTTGGGAAGTTCTTCTCTGCACAAAAACCATTCGGCGCAAGCCCAACTTTCAACGACTTTTTTTGCGTATTTATTTGTTTTCGATAATTCGCAGACCCTGTCAAATTCGTCGTAAACAAGCGTTATTTTGCATAGTTTTTCCGCGGCGATTTCGGCAATATCGTCGATTTTCAGCGCGTCCACCAATGGTTTTACGTTGTAGCCGCCTATCATAGTTCCTAGTATTTCGACCGCTTTGCGCCTGTCGATAAGCGGCGATTTCGCCTCGCCCAAGATTATCTTTTCGCAAAATTCCGCTTTTACTTTCGCCGCTTCGTCCACGCCGGGGTTTATGCGGTTTTCGAATAAGTCAAGCAAGAATTTGTCGTTTTTTTGCCGCAAATCCTCACATAATCCTTTTGCCTGTTCCGCGGTGAGCGCAAGCGGCAGAATGCCCAAAGCGACTCTCTCGTTTTCGTGTTTTCGGTAATCTTCAAGCCACATAGTTTTTCCTTTTTTTATTGTTTATTTTTTCGGGAAAATACGTTTTGGACGACGGCAAAAGGTATTTTATAACTGAATTTAATATTTTTATAAGGCGAAACTGTTTATTATGCGAGCTGAGATAAGCCACGAAAACAACAGAAATCTTTTGTATCTCAGGTATTTGGAAATCCTGAAATCTGCCGATAATTTGTCGAAAACTTACGCAGACCAAGAAAAAATTTCCATTGAGTATTCAGACATCGATGAAGCTACCAATACTATCGTGCTTCGCGAATTTTCCATCGAAAGAGACGAGTTTATTTTCGACAAAAACGGCAATTTTAATCCCGATGCGTACAACGTAATTACTTGCAGGCAATTCAAAAAAGAAAAAGGCGTAAAAAAAGATGAAGAATACGAGTACATTTTGGAAGTTTATAAAGGCAGAACCGCAATGCGAAAAGACCGCAGATGGTACTGCACTTTTTGCCCCGACGGTTATGGTTCTATAGACCGCGACGAAGACGAAATAAGTTCTGTTCTGGAAAAAATAGAGGCGGACGTATCAAGCGCAAAAAATATTATGGATAAAAGATACGGTTCAAAAAAAAGAAAGAACAGCCCTTCAAAAAACTTGTTTAAAATACTCGCTGCCGTCCTGTTGTCGGGGGCAATAATCGTTTTCGGAAGCGAAATTGTGTTAATGTTTCCTGTAAAGTAAAAAGAGGCGACCGTTTCCGATTGCCTCTTTTTTTAGTTTTTGCTTGAATTCACTCTTTATCTTCTAACGCCAATCGGAGCGACGTATCTGTAAATTCTGCCGTTTTGCGCCGTAGCCTCGACCATTATCAGGTATGTGCCGCTTGCGACAAAACGCCCCGCCGAATTACGCAAATCCCAAACAATCGCGTTTTGTAGGGGCGGGGTCTGCCCGCCCAAATCGCCGTTCGTTCTGTTTTCAGGGCGGGCAAACCCCGCCC